>Ga0126309_10000008_pt1 | contig 65088 bp, 61 predicted proteins | sample Plot56_FD_92541 | JGI IMG/M metagenome (GOLD analysis project Ga0126309, IMG submission 92541) | Serpentine soil microbial communities from UC McLaughlin Reserve, CA, USA - Plot56 | ecosystem: Environmental > Terrestrial > Soil > Grasslands | place: USA: UC McLaughlin Reserve, Lake County...
TCTTAGGCCATTCCTGGAGAGAGAACAAGACCCCTCATGACGTGCCTCCGGTCGCCACATCATGCTTTACAGGAGGAACGAGGCGGTAAACAGATACCGTGGACCTTAAGCCAAAATAGATCGTACCCGCCAATCCTGCTATACCAACCGCGAAGGAGATTGCAGTGATGATGTCCATGTCATTGGTCCGCTTGTCACCCTCTATGCTCGGCGCCTGCGCCTAACGCGTTGACGCTTCACCGAGCGGACGGCGAAGCCAGCCGTCCGGTGGAAGCGATGGTTAGGTGCCTCCTCTTTAGAAGGGGTGAGCGCATTTTTACGAAAGGTGACCGAACTTAGGGTCCGCCCGCGTTTGGGTGACAAATTGAAGGCCCTGGTCTGTAATCGCAACTTCAGAACCGCCGATCGTATGAATCAATCCTAGCTCCGTTAAGAGTACTAGACGACGGCAGAAGCTATCGAGCTCCTCAATCGAACCATTAAACGAGCCGAAGGCGCGACTGAAAATCTGGCTGGGCAACGTATTTCGCTGATGCCCGAGAGAGAGGATTACCCTTAAATCATTGTCGGTTAGTTGCTTGTGAACCTCAGAATAGTCATATTCCGGAAGCGGGCCAGAGCTAATAACCCCTCCCTTGCTTTGATCGATCTCGCCTTCTTTGGTCTGCGAAAACTTTGAAGCAAGCATGATATTGGCAGACAGAGACAGCAACAGAATGAAACCTAGTGGTCGTGGAGTGTCCCCGAAAGGACGAATATCGAAGTAATTGAGCGCCTCTATGAAGCCCCACAGGACTCCGAAAACGACCACGAACTGCACCATGCCTGATCTGAGGACTCTCATCTATACTATAGGCAACTTCGAATTCGACCCCGGCGGCCGCCCCATTTACGACACTCAGCATCGCCTTCCCTCGTCGGCCAGCCCTCCCGGGTCAGTTCCAAGTCTCCTGATGCCCTCAACTTACGCCGTTTATGTATCCATGTCAACGAGGGAGCGCGCAGTCCCGAAGCATTCCAGATCCATGTCCTCTCTGGTGGCTTTTGGGCTGTTGCTGTGCTGGGAATGCTTCGCGCCAGCCCTATGGATCCAGCGGCTTGGCGGCTTCGGCGACCACGAAGGATTCCTAGGAAGCCCCGGCAAGTTGCTGGCCGACAATAGGTTGCCCTCTTTCCCGGGGAGTTCGGCGGTGGCTTCGACGTCACGACTTGGTCATAAGGCGCCAGTGGTCAGGAGGGCTTATCCGGCGGCCGGCTCATAGAGTGTCCAATGGGCTGTTTACCCCTCGCCCTCCTCGGTTCAAGATGTGGGTGTAAATCATGGTCGTCAACATTGACCCCGAAGCACGCTTTTGCCCCAAGGAGGGTCCTCCCACTGTAGAGACGCCCCGTGGGGCGTCTCCTTTAGAGGCGCCCGCGGAACCGCAGGGATGTCTAAAATGAACAGCGCCGCCGCAGGAGACGCCCCACGGGGCGTCTCTACAATGGGGGACGCTGTCTATCGCTCGGCTACAAAATTAGCGCTTATCTCGCGCGTAGAAGAGGGGGCCAGGAGCGAGGGTCCGGGCAGAGCCGCCTTCTTCTGTGCCGACGACGCTGTCGGTCGGGGCGAAGGCTCGATGGATGGGGGCCAACTCGAAATGGATCGGGGCGAACGCGGAATGAATTGGGGGAGCAGCGGATTGGATCGGAGAGACGGCCGATTGGATTGGGACGAAGGCCAAATGGATCGGGGCGAAGGCGGAATGGATCGGGGCAGCCACGGATTGGATACGGGATGAGCCCCTCCCTCTTGGGGATGAGGTGATCCCTGTTGGGGAAACGGTCGCCCCCAGAGCTTCCGGCTCCGCCCCCAATCCATTCGGGCTCTTCCCCAATCCATTCGGGCTCTTCCCCAATTCATCGGACTCCGTACCCAGTCTATTCGGGCTCCTCCCCAAGCTGTTCGGCCTTCGCCCCAATCCATTCGGCCTCCGCCCCGATCCATTTGGCCTTGTCCCCAATCCATTCGGCCTCATCCCCACTCTGTTCCGCTCCCGCCCCGATCCATTCGGCTGCTGCCCCGACCTGTTCCGCGGCTTTGTCCAGAGCCGCTGAGGCCGAAAGGCTGGCCGACGAGATGGTCACGGCCCGTTCATCCATGCGGCCACCAAGGGTGGCTTTCCCAAGCTTCCGGGCCGCCTCCGTGACCGCCAGCCGTCTGGCATTCCTCCTGCATCAAATCCTGCTGCTCCCGTCCGCATCGCGGCGAGCCTTTCTCGCAGGAGTCCCGACCGTGCAGCACCACCAGCCGTGGAAATGGTTTGCCCTCTCCCTCGTCCTTCTGAGCCTCTCCTCCACCGCTCTGCGCGCCCAGACCTGTCAGCTCCAGTCAGGTCTGATTTACGGAACCTACGTCGACAGCGCCGGCCAGACCCAGAACCTCCTTCTGGACCTGCTGCTCCCCACCGGAGCGGCATCCCCTCCGCCTCTGGTGATCTGGATTCACGGCGGCGGATGGCGGACCGGCAGCCGCGCGCCGATGCCGACCCGGGTCACGGACCTGTGCGCCCATGGGTATACCGTGGCCAGCGTCGACTATCGGTTCTCGAACGTCGCGCTCTGGCCGGCGCAGATCCAGGACGTCAAAGGGGCCGTCCGCTGGCTGCGGGCTCACGCCTCCACGTACGGGTTCGATCCCGGCCGCTTCGGCGCCTGGGGTGAATCGGCCGGCGGGCATCTGGCGACGATCCTGGGCACGTCGGGCGGCGTGCCGTCGATCACGGTCGGCAACGTCACCGTGGACCTGGAAGGCACGACCGGCGGGAACGCAGGGGTGTCGAGCCGCGTGCAGGCGGTGGTGGACTGGTACGGAGCGACCGACTTCCTGCAGATGCACTTCTATCCCACCACGGTGAACCACGACTCCTCCACATCGGATGAAGGGCGGCTGATCGGCGGTCCGGTCCAGGATAACCCCGAGAAAACCGCCACGGCCAATGCGATCACCTACGTGACGCCGGACGATCCGCCGTTCCTGGTGATGCACGGCACCCTGGACAAGACCAATCCTTTCAACCAGAGCGAGCTGCTGGTCGACGCGCTGGCCGGGAGCGGCGTGCCGGTCGATTTCGTCCCGGTCCAGGGCGCGGGGCACGGCGGGTCCCAGTTCGCCGCGAGCAGCCTCCTCCAGACGGTCTATGCGTTCTTCGACGCGACGATCGGCACCGGTGTGCCGGTCGCCCCTGTGGCAGCCATGGGCTCGCCGGCCACGGCCGGCGTGCCCCCCGCCGGCGCTGCCGATCCGGCGCGACCGTTCGTCTCGGTCTCGGCGACCGACCGGGACGCCTCCGAGCCAGGAACGAACAAGGGCGCCTTCCTGATCTGGCGCACCGGGAGCACGGCGAATCCTCTGACCGTCGACGTGACGGTCTCCGGCACGGCCGACAGCCTGACCGACTACGCCGCCATCCCGTCCACCCTGACCTTCCCGGCCGGGGCCGATCGCGTCGCGGTGAGCATCGATCCGCTGGAGGACTTCGTCACGGAAGAGACGGAAGACGTTCATCTCGCGGTGGAGCCGGACCCCGCCATCCACGCCGGGCCTTATGCGGGGTCCCGAGTCCTGCTGACCGACGACGACGTGCCGGGCCTGCCGGTCCTCCTCTCGCTGGCCGTCGCTCCTGGCAGCGTGACCGGAGGGACGAACGCGACCGGCACCGTCACGATCGACCGGGCCGCTCCCGCCGGAGGCGCGGTGGTGAGCCTCGGCACGAGCAATTCCGCGGCGGCCACGGTCCCGGCGAGCGTCACGGTGGCTGCGGGCGCCACCTCGGCGACCTTCACCGTCACCAGCAAGCCGGTCGCGGCGGCGGCGACCGTACAGGTGACGGCGTCCTACCGCGGCGTGGGCCGCACGGCGTCTCTGACCGTCCAGGCGCCCGTCCTGTCCGCCCTCACCCTGACCCCGTCCTCGGTGGCCGGCGGCTGTGCGGCCTCCACTGGCAAAATTACGCTGAGTGGCAAGGCGCCCACCGGGGGTCTCGTGGTCAGCCTGACCAACGCCAATCCGGCGGCCACCCTGCCGGCGAGCGTGACCGTGGCCGCCGGCTCGAGCAGCGCCACCTTCTCGATCTCCACCACGACCGTGAGCGCAGCTCAGAGCGGCGCGGTGACCGCCAGCTTCGGCGGAGTCACCAGGAGCGCGACTCTCACCGTGCGCCCTGTCGGGCTCCTGACGCTCGCCCTCGCGCCGAATCCGGTGGTCGGGCCGGGGAGCGTGACCGGGACCGTGACCCTGGAGTGCACGGCGCCCGCGGGCGGCGTCGCGGTGGCCCTCTCGTCGTCGGCCGCGGCGATCGCCTCGCCGGGCGTGACGAGCCTGACGATTCCCGCGGGATCGAGCAGCGGCACCTTCCCGATCTCGACGGCGGACGTGACGGTGGAGAGCTACGCCACGATCAAGGCCACGGCCAACGGCACCAGCAAGAGCGTCAAGCTGACCGTCAAACCCTGAGCGTTTCCCCCCAGGGTCCTCTCTTCCTTCCGCCTCGTTTCGAAGGAAGGGAGGACTTTCCCTGAGCGAACTTTGGTGGAAGCTGTTACTTCCCCAGAGATCAGGTATCTATAAAAAAGGCCGCTTCGGAGTACAATGTCACCGGAAGTTTACCTGACGGCCTGATCTGTCGTTGGAGGGTTTAGGGGGGGATACATGTTTCCGGTGCTCTTGCACCCGGAGCTGTTTCGAAGGCTCCGGCGCAGCGAGCGCGGCGAGAGGGCTCGCGTCTGGAAGGCCCTGGCTCGGCTGCGGGTCGGGCAATGGGGTGGGGGGACGCGGGTCAAACGCCTGCGCGGAGTCGGACGCCCTGTCTACGAGGCGCGGACCGATTCAGGGGATCGCCTGCTGTTCACCATGGTCCGTTCGGCCGACGCGCAGTGGCCGGACCGGCTGGTGCCCCACCTGCAGGTCTGGGACCTCGTCTCCCATGACGACGCCGAGCGGACGGCGCGCCGCAACCGCTCTCCCGAGGCCGAGTTCCTCGAGCTGGATACGCTCGAAGAGCTCGTCATCGACGAGCCGCCTCCGTGTCCGGCCGCATGCTTCGCGGAGATTCCGGCCGACGATCCAGCGGACGATTCCGAGCCTCTCCTCCGCTTCCTCCTCCCTCCCGACGACCTGGACCTCCGATCCGAAGAAGAGATCCCCGGCGGAATCCGCTGGTTCCTGGTAGATCCCGCGGCCCTCGCCCGAGAGGAAGACCTGCAGCGGCTCGCGGACGCGGGCGGCGACGAGCTGGAGCTCAAGCTCACCCGCGAGCAGTACGAGATCCTCCGCACGCCGGGCCCGCTGCTCCTTGCCGGCAGCGCCGGCAGCGGCAAGACCACGATCGCGATCCATCGTTTGGCTGCCGCGGCGCTCCAGCCGGACCCGCCGGCCGCTCTCTATCTTTCCTACAGCCCGGAGCTGGTCGAGCATGCGCGCGGCCTGTACCACGACCTGGTGGCGGCCAAGGGGGGCGTGCCCGGCCGCGATCCCGATTTCTTCACCTTTGGCGACCTCTACCGGTCCCTGGTGCCCCGCGACTTCCGCGAGCACCAGGCCCGGCCGATGACCGAGTCCCTGTTCCGCGAGTGGTTCCGAAAATCCGGGCGCTCGCTCGATCCGGCCCTGGTCTGGGAGGAGCTGCGCAGCATCCTCAAGGGCGCGTGCCTCTCCACCACCCAAGCCATGCTCGACGAGGCGACCTACTTCGAGCTGGGACGCAAGCGCGCCCCCCTGTTCGTCGACGAGCGACCGGAGATCTGGCGCATCGCCCAGCGCTATCAGGAATGGCTCGCCGAAGAGGGGCGCTCCGACCGGATCGACCTCTGCCGTCGCGCCTTCGCCGAGCTGCGCCACAGGAAGCCCCGCTACGACGTGGTGATCTGCGACGAGGTGCAGGACCTGACCGAGCTGGAGGTCGCCTTCGTCCTGGCCCTGTCGCGCCGGCCGGGGCTGGACGGCGTGCTGCTCACCGGCGATACGCAGCAGATCGTCAACCCGAGCGGCTTCCGCTGGGCAGAGGTCCGGCGTCTGACCGCCAAGGCGGCCCACCTGCGCGCCGCTCCCGAGGTGGTGCGGCTGCGGCGCAACCTGCGCAGCGTCCGGCCGCTGGTGGAGATCGCCAACTGCCTGCTCCTGCTCCGCCGGGAGGTGTTCGGCCGCACCGAGGAGGACGAGCCCGAAGAGGCCGCCATCGAGGGGCCGGTTCCCATCCAGGTCCCAGGCTCCGAGGAGGAGATCCTCGACGCCATCCGCGGCTTCGGCCCGCGCTGCGCGGTGCTGACCCTGGACGATGCCGAGACCGAGCGGCTGCGCGCCCTCCTCGGCACCAGCCGGGTCTTCCACGTGCGCGAGGCCAAGGGGTTGGAGTTCGAGTCGGTCGTCCTCTGGAAGCTGCTGGAGCCGGACCGCGACCTGGTGGAGCGCTTCCTGCGAACGCCGCGGGAGATGGAGCGGGAGGCCCGCTTCAAGCGGCTCCTCCAACATCTCTATGTCGGCGCCACCCGCGCCCGGCGGCACCTCGCCATTCATGAGGGCCCAGTCCTCCACCCCTTCTGGACCGACGAGCGGTTCCGCGGCTGGCTGGAGCATGGAATGCCCGAGAGCCTGTCCCACGTCTTCCAGGCCACGGCGTCTCCCGCCGCCTGGGAAACGGAAGGGGACTATTTCCTGGAGCGTGGCCATTGGCGCCAGGCCGCCGAATGCTTCCGCCGGGCGGCGCGATCCGACAAGGAGACCGCGGCGCTCGCCTCCGCCGGCGAGGCGCGGGAGGACTGGACCGAGGCGCTCGCCCTGTGGGGCCGCCTGGGCGCGGCGGACCGCCAGGCGCCGCTCCTGGAACGCCTGGGCCGCCTCTCGGAAGCGCTCACCCTCTACCGGCAGGTCGGCCTGGAGCGCGAGGCGCGCGTATGCGAGCTGCGCCTCCTCGAAAGCGACGGACGGTGGGCCGCCGCCGCGGCGGGATGGGAGGAGCTGGAGCGGCACGGCGACGCCGCCCGGTGCTGGGGCCGGGCCGGCGACGAGCGGCGCGCCCTCACCGCGGCAGCGCGCGCCGGGGAAGAGACCGGCGGCTGGAGCCGGAGCGGCGAGATCTGGTTGACCCTCGGAGAGCATGAGGCCGCGGTCCGCTGCTTCACAGCCGCGGGCGACGCCCGGCGCGCCGCCCTCGCCACCGCCCACGGCTTCGAAGCGTCGCGCGATTGGCGCAGCGCCGCGGCCGCCTACCGCCGGGCCGGCCGGCCTGAAGCCGCGGACCGCTGCCGCGCCCTCGCCCAGGAGGCCTCCGGCCGTCCGGAGAGGGCCGCCCCTCTCTGGGAAAAGCTGGGCGAAACCGACCGCGCGGTCCAGGCCTTCGCCCAGGCGGGCCGATGGCGCGACGTCGCGCGGCTGGAATCGTCAAGTCCGGAGGGGCGTCAGATCCTGCTCCCCCACCTCCGCGACATCGTCACCCGTGGTGAATGGCAGGAGGCGGGTCCGCTCATCGAGACACGCATGGAGCTCATCCGGCCCCGGCTCCCCGACGTTCCCTGGTTCGTCTTCGAGGAAGAACAGCGCCTCGTCTGGCAAGAGTATTGCTTTTTAGAAGGTTTGATGAATAATTGTGAGGCACTGAAAGCCGAACACGAAGGCGCCTGGAGCCGCGCTGCCCGGCGGTGGGAGCAGGCGGGAGATCGAGAGCGCGCCGCAGCCGCCTGGAAACGGCGGATCGAGACGATCCGGGATCCGGACCGGCGGGCGCGCGTTCTCCGAACCCTGGAAGCCTCGGAACTGGACAGCGACCCTGGAGACATCGATGCGGAGAGAGAGCGAGCATCCTGATCATCCTGCGACGGAGGCCTTCGTCCGGATGACGCGGGGGACCGCCGCCCCCGAAGAGTCCCGGGAGATCGTGCGCCATCTGCTGCGCGGATGCGCGGTCTGCGCGCGGCAAGCCGAGGCGGCGCGGCGCGCCGACAGCCCGCAGGGACCGGATTCCTACAACGAGGCCTTCGCCCGCCTGGAGCGCACCGTCGCGGAGCGGGTCCAGCGCATCGAGAAGGAGCGCCGGGAGGCGTCCCCGCTCTACACGGAGCTGCTCCAGCAGGAAGCCGTCCAGGGGCTCAGTCAGGTCCACAGCACGCGGCGGTACGCGAGCCTCGCTCTCTGCGAGCTCCTGCTGCAGACGGCGCGCGACCTCGGGATCGAAGATCCTGCCGGCGCGCGCCGCGCCGCCGAGCTCGCTGTCCGGGTCGCCGAGCAGCTCGATCTGGAGCCCTACGGCTCCCCGGTGGTGCAGGACCTGCGGGCCATCGCCTGGGCTTACTTTGCCGATACCGTGCGGGTCCAGGCCGACCTGCGGCTCGCCCGGAGCGCCATGGAAACCTCCGAGCTTCTCTTGGAGCAGGGGAGCGGCGATCCGCTCGTCCGGGCCGAGCTGCAGGCGTTCCAGGCCTCCCTCTACACCTACAGCGGCCGCTTCGACGAGGCTCTGCCGCTCTTGAACCGGATCGCCTCCACCTACAGGCGCATGGGCGATCGCCATCTGCTGGGCCGGACCCTGGTGAAAAAAGGCACGGTTCTGGGCAATGCCGGCGAGGCTGACGCCGCCGTCCGCCTGATTCGCCGCGGCATGGACCTGATCGATCCGTGCCGCGAGCCGCGGCTCATGGTCTGCGCGACCCACAACTACATCTGGTTCCTCCAGGAGAGCGGCCGGACCGGACAGGTCGCCGGCTGCCTCGACGGCGCGCGCCGCTTCTACCAGAAGGCCGGCGACCGCCGCGACCTCGGCCGGCTGCGCTGGCTGGAAGGGAAGCTCTCCAGCGGCAAGGACTCCGAGACCGCCCTGCTGGCCGCCCGCGAGGCGCTCGCCAAGGAGGGCCTCGCCTACGAAGCCGCCCTGGCCGCCATGGATCTGGCCGTCCACTACGTCCGCGAGGGGCGCGGCCCCGAGATGCGGCGCCAGGCGGAGCAGATGCTCCCCTTGTTCCGGTCGGACGACATGTATCAGGAGACCCTGGTGGCCCTCCTCTCCTTCCCGGAAGGCAAACGCCCGCCTGCGAGCCGGCTGCTGGACGATCTGGAGACCTACATCGTCCGCTCCTGGCAGGAGAAGAATCCGCGGTCTCTGGCCGCCTCTTTCCCCAGCCGCGCATAAGAGACCGGTCGGGCGCCGCCGGAGGACGCGGTTCACTATAATCCTCGACCGTGTCCGTGCGCCTTTCCGACGACGCCCTCCTGTCCCGTCTGGTCGCTTTCGACTCGACCAGCCGGAACAGCAATCTGCCCATCGCCGACTTCCTCTGCGACTACCTGGACCTTCCGGGGATCCGCATCGACCGGAATCCCTCCCCCGATGGGACGAAGGCGAACGTCGTCGCCTGGATCGGCCCGGCGCCGCGCGGCGATCGCGCCGGCCTGGTCCTCTCCGGGCACATGGACGTGGTCCCGGCGGACGAGGCCGGCTGGTGGAACGATCCGTTCACGTTGGCCGACGAGGGGGACCGCTGGGTCGGCCGCGGCGCCTGCGACATGAAAGGTTTCCTGGCCCTGGCCACGAACCTGGCGGCCGAGGCCGACTCCGGGCGGCTCCGCGCTCCTCTGGCTCTGGTCTTCACCTATGACGAAGAGGTCGGCACTCTCGGGGCGAAACGCTTGCTGGAAAGCTATGCTCCAGGACCGTCTCTCCCGCGGGCCGCGGTGATCGGCGAGCCGACCTCGCTCCGCGTGGCGCGCGCCCACAAAGGGCACCTGAAGCTGCGGATCACGCTCCACGGCCGGAGCGCGCACAGCGGCTATCCCCACCTCGGAGTGAACGCCATCGAGCCCGCCGGCCGGGTCATCAGCGCCCTGGCGGAGCTCCGCCGCGAGCTCGAACGGGAGGAGGCGCCCCACCGCAAGCTGTTTCCCGAGGTCCCGTTCGTCCCTCTGAACGTCGGCACCGTACATGGCGGCGCCGCGATCAACGTGGTCCCCGACCGCTGCGTGGTCGAGGTGGGAGTCCGTCCGCATCCGGGCCTGCCCGGGACGGAAGCGTCGGCCGCGCTCGCCGAGCGCATCCGCCGGGCCGCGATGGACGCCGCCGCACCGCTGGAGCCCACGGTCGAGATCCTGTCCGACAGCCCGCCCTTGTTCCTGGACGAGAGCGCGCCGATCCACCGGCACCTGCGCGAGCTGGTCGGGCAGAGCGAGACCGAGACCGTCTCGTTCGCCACCGATGCCGGCTGGCTGCAGCGGCTCGGCCTCGATTGCGCGATCTTCGGACCCGGCACGATCGCGGTGGCGCACAAGCCGAACGAGAGCCTCCCCAAGAGCGAGCTTGCCGCGGCCCGCGCTCTCCTGACGCAGAGCATCCGGCGCTTCTGCGAGGAGGCGGCATGACCGGCTCTGTGATTCAGGCGGATCAGACCTGGACGGGTGAGGCGTTCGAGACCGGCGTCCAGATCCGGATCTCCGAAGACGGCCGGATCGCCGAGGTCGGGCGGCTGGGGCTGGCGCCGACCCTGCGCCTGGCGGACCGCGCCCTCCTCCCCGGCTTCGTCAGCGCTCATTCGCACGCGTTCCAGCGCGGCCTGCGCGGCCGCGGCGAGCGGTTCCCGGCGGCGAGCGGCAGCTTCTGGACGTGGCGCGAGGCCATGTACGGGCTCGTGGCGGGCCTGGACGCGGACACGTTCGAGAGCCTCTGCCTCCGCACCTTCCGCGAGATGCGCCGGGCGGGCATCACGACCGTCGGCGAGTTCCACTATCTTCACCACGGCCCCGAGGAAGAGGGCTGGGCCTTCGACGAGCGGGTCCTGCGCGCGGCCTCCACGGCGGGGATCCGCATCGCTCTCTTGGAGGTCTACTACCGGACCGGCGCCATCGGCCAGCCGCTCGAAGGAGCGCAGCGCCGCTTCGGCACGCCCTCCCTCGCGGCTTATTGGGAGCAGATGGACCGTCTTGCGGGTCTCCTCGATCCGCGGCGGCAGACCCTGGGCGCCTCGGTCCACAGCCTGCGCGCCGCGAGCCCGGAGGACCTGCGCGAGGTATATGACGAGGCCCGGCGGCGCGACCTGGTCTTCCACATCCATGTGGAGGAACAGCGCCGCGAGATCGAAGACTCTCTCGCCTACTATGGCCGGCGGCCGATGGAGCTCCTCCTCCAGGCCCTGGGCACGGCGACCGACGTCACGGCCGTGCACTGCACGCACACCCAACCCGAGGACATGGAGCGATTCCTGGCCGGCGGCGGCATGGTCTGCCTCTGTCCGCTGACCGAGGGAAACCTCGGCGACGGCATCGCCGACGTGCCGTTCCTCCAAGAGCGCGGCGGAGCAGTCTGCCTGGGCAGCGATTCGAATGCCCGGATCTCGCCTCTCGAAGAGATGCGCTGGCTGGAGTACGCGCAGCGCCTGTCCACCCAGAGCCGCGGCGTCCTGCGGGATAAGGAGGGCCAGGTCGCCCGCACCCTGCTCCGCGCCGCGACCTCCGCCGGAGCCCAGGCCCTGGGAGTCGAAGTCGGCTGCATTGCCCCCGGCACCTGGGCCGACCTGGTCGCCATCGACCTCACCGCCCCGACCCTCTCCGGCTGGGAGCCGGAGACGTTGCTGGAGTCTTTGGTCTTTGGCGCCGCGGAGGAGGCCATCGCGGCGACGTGTGTGGGCGGGGAGTGGGAGGAGTCGCGGTAACTTACTCGTAGGCGGAGTCGTGGTCGGGGTGAAGGGAAGCCAGTCGCAGCCAGTCTCCTTCTCGGTAGCCGACAGCCCGAAAGCCCTTCCCGGTACGTAGCGAACAGAGCTTCTGCCCCTCAACACCCTTTTTCGAGCGTATCGCTTCCCAGTTCAAGCCGGCATCTTGATAGACCTGATTCCAAGTCATACCTGAGAGCTTCCTCAAGGTCATTAGAACGCTCCTCTGCTGCTCTTTGGTGAGAGTGAAGAGCTGTTGTTGAAATTCAGGGTTATTCAGATCGATACGAATCAGAGTCGGCTGAGTGCTCACCGAAGAGCTTCTCCTCGAGCTGCTGCAGATCGGTTTCTTGTGGAGGGTTCTGCGCTGCCCAAGCGAGCGCTCGATCCAGAGTGGCCTGCACATCCGGTTCGAGGAGCCACCGTTCGTTCTCCGGGACAGGATCGCCGACTCTCAAGACCCAGACCCGAGGCTCCACCTCTTCGATCGCCACGACATGCCCGGCGTACTCCTTCCCGAAAGAGAAGGAGGCCTCCCCTTCGCGACCCAGAATCTGGATGCCGGACACGCGGGACTCTGCCATCATCACCATTATGACACGCTCCTTCCGTCAGATGATCGCGGCATCAAAAGATAGCACATCTCGGGAATGCAAGGGAAGATAAAAGCTAGAAGAGCAGAACCGTGCGCGCGCTTCGAGGGCAGCGGCATAAGATACTCCCATGTGCGGCCGCTACACCCTGACCTCCTCGGGCGACGAGCTCGCCCTGCTCTTCGACCTTTCCGAGATCCCGAGCCTTCCGCCCCGGTACAACATGGCCCCGACCCAGGAGGCGGCGGTCGTGCGGGTGACCGCTCCCGGCGCTCCGCGGCATCTGGACCTCCTGCGCTGGGGGCTCGTTCCGTACTGGGCGGATGATCCGAAAATCGGCAATCGGATGATCAACGCCCGCTCGGAGGGCGTCGCCGACAAGCCCGCCTACCGCTCGAGCTTCCGCAAGCAGCGCTGCCTGATCCCCACCGACGGCTTCTACGAGTGGAAGAAGGAAGGGAAGCTCAAGCAGCCGTACCACATCCGGCGGAAGGACCGCCGCCCCTTCGCTTTCGCCGGCTTGTGGTCCCGCTGGAGGCCCAAGGAGGGAGGCGCTGAGCCTCTCGACACCTTCACCATTCTCACCACGGACTCGAATGAGCTGATCCGGCCGCTCCACGACCGCATGCCGGTGATTCTCGACTCAGCGAGCTTCGATCTCTGGCTCGATCCGGCCGTGGACGACCGCGAGCGCCTCCTGGAGCTCCTGGTCCCCTACGACGGAAGCCAGATGGAGACAGTCCCGGTGAGCCGGACCGTCAACAGCCCCGCCTACGACGGGCCCGATTGCATCGCGCCGCTCGTGGTGGACTGATCCTCAGTCGAAGAAGACGTAGAAGAAGGCGAAGACGCCGATCATCATGAAGATCAGCGCCAGCTTACCGGCGGTGCCGAGCAGGATGCCGACCCAGGTGCCGATGCCCGCCTTGAGCGCCTGATCGCGGTTGCGCCGCGCCAGGTACTCGCCGAGCACCGCGCCCACAAAGGGCCCCAGAATCAGCCCTGGGATATTGAAGAAGAGGCCGACGATCGTCCCGACCGCCGCCCCGGTTACCGCCAGCCAGCTCGCCCCCACCCGCTTCGCCCCCAGGCTGGTCGCCGCGAAATCCACCACCAGGGACAGCACGGTCAGCCCGGCGATGACTGACAACGGGAACCACCCCACCTTCTGAAACCCATCCGCCCACGCCGCCAGCACCAGCCCGAGGAGGACGAGAGGCGTCCCCGGGAGCGCGGGCAGGATCGTCCCCGCGATCCCGGCGAGCACCAGGAGGACCGCCGCGATCCAGAGCAGGACGCTCATCTCGGGCGTCACGTCCCACCTTTCTGTCCAGCCAGCTTCCGGTCGAAGAAGTCCGCCGTCGCCCGATACGCCGCGATCCAGTTGGACCAGGTCAGGAAGCCATGGACCTCGTCCGGCAGGATGAGCTGCTCCACCTCGACCTTCCGTTCCCGGAGAGCCTCCACCAGGCGGACCGTCTGGGAGAAGTCGACGTTGCGGTCGTCGTCGCCGTGAATCACCAGGACCGGCGACCGCCAGCCGTCCACCCAGGCCAGGGGGGACGACTCGAAGGCGAGCCGCGCCTGCTCGGGGTGCTCCAGAGGGTTGTAGTCCGGGTTGAACCTCTGGATCCCCACGTTCCAGTCGTGCACGCCATGGAGGTCCACTCCCGCCTTGAACAGGTGGGAGGCGCGGGCCAGCCCCATGGCGGTGAGGAACCCGCCGTACGACCCGCCCCACAAGCCGATGCGGTCCGGGTCCACCTCGGGCCGGCGGCGCAGATACTGCCCGGCGCCCAGCACGTCATAGAACTCGCTCGCCCCCTCCGCCCCCTGGCTCAGCGCCTCGCGGAATTCCATGCCGTAGCCGGTGCCCGCCCGGAAGTTGACCGCGAGCACCACGTACCCACGGCTCGCCAGGTACTGGTTCATTCCGTACGCGTTGTTGTAGTACGGGGTGTAGTGCCAGCCGAGGAGCATCTGCCGGTGCGAGCCCCCATGCAGGAAGAGGAGACCCGGCCGGCGCTCCCCCGGCTTCAGTCCGCGCGGCAGGAAGAGCTGTCCGTGGATGCGCATCCCGTCCGCCGCGTCGAAGACCACCGGCTCGGGCTCGACCAGGGCCGCCTCGGGAAAATCGGCGGGGATTCCACCCGGAACCAGCTCGCGCTCCGGCCCGTCGCCGAAGCGGATCACCAGCTCCGTTGGACGCCGCGCGCCGGCCCGGACGTACGCCAGCGCCTTGCCGTCGCTCCTGTCGCCGATCACCGCCGGCAGCCATTCGATCCCTTTCCCGCTCGTCACCGGGACCGGGCGGCCGCCCGCCACCCCCACTCGCCAGAGGTGCCGCCGATCGAGGTCTCCCTGGTTGGAATTGAACAGAACCTCGCGGCGGCCGGGGTCCAGGATCACGTTCTCGATCTCGAAATCTCCCGGCGTCAGGAGAGTCGCCCCGCCGCCTGGGCCACCATCGGCCGGCACTGAATAGAGGTGGAGCCAGCCATCTCCTTCCCAGGGGAAGACGAGGCGGTCTCCGGTCCCCCAGAGGATCTGGTTCTCCGCGACCATCTCGGAAAAGACGCTCCCTGTCCCCTCGCGGGCGGTCCAGACGGTTTTCGCCTGTCCTGTGGCCGCATCGGCGACGACGATCGACCAGGGGTGGCCGCTGCGCTGCGCGTAGAAGAGGTTCGTGGTCTTGGAATTCACGGGCAGGCGCAGGAACGCGAGGCGCTTGCCGTCCGGCGACCAGACGGGCTCGTCATCCTGGTCGACGCTGGGGGCGATCCAGCGCAGCGTCTTGCCCGCCACGTCGTAGATCCCGATGAAGTTATGATCCCCCCGGGCGCTGACGAAGGCCAGGCGCGAGCCGTCCGGCGACCAGCGGAGCGACCGGGAGCCGCCCCGAGCGCGCACCCATTGCTCGGGCTCGCGGCTGCCGTCGAGGGGCGCCCACCAGATCTGCCCGCCCCGGATGAAGGCGACGCCATCTCCCTTGGGGGAGACCACGGCTCCGGTGCCGCTTCCGATCTTCACCGGCTCGCCGCCATCGAGAGCGACCCGCCAGACCGCCTGCTCCGCCCCCGCGGGATCCCCGGCCGGGTTCGGGTTTTCGCCGCGCCCGTTGGGGCCGCTGCCCCGGACGTAGAGGAGGGCCTTGGCATCGGGGGTCCACTCCAGGCCGCCGATCGCCTGGCCGTCGTCCTTGTCGTAGCGGGTCACCTGCCTCCCGCGGTACTCGGGGGGCTCGGCCACCCAGACGTTGCGCACCCCGCGCGCGTTCTGGGTCCAGGCAAGCTTGCCCCCCGCCGGCGCAGCCAGCAGCTCGGTCGGAAACGGGGCGCTCAGGATCTGCTCCAGAGACGGCCCCACCTGAGCCGGCAGACGGGCGGCGGCACCCACGAGGAGGACGGCGACAACAAGGAGGCGACGCGAACGAGCCATGCGGGCAATCTTCTCACGGCTCGAAGCGCAAACCAGGATCGTGCTCGGCGCGGCGGAGAAAATTCGCCACTCGGGACACCAGCTCCAGACTGGCCTGCTCGGCTTCCAGAGCCTTCCGCAGGAAACAGAGGGCGACCAGAGCCTCGCGGTGGATCTGGAGGGAGGAGAAGACCGGCAACATCTCCTCGGCGAGCCGCTTGAGGTCGGCCGTGCGCTCCTGGCGCGCATAGAGCATCGCGAGCTCCAGAGAGACCAGGGCCGTGTCATAGGAGATCCCATCGGCCATGAACCCGTCGCGGGTGGCGAGGAAGAGCCTCTCCGCCTGCGCGGTCTTCTCCTGCCCCAGAGAGATCTTCGCCTTCACCCATTTCCGGCGATTCTGCGCCCACGGCTCCGGGAACTCGCGGTAGAGCGGACAGGTCTCCCGGTACAGCTTCTGGGCTTCGAAGTAACGACCGGTCTCGGCGAGGTCCTGGATCAGGTTGTGCTGAGCGCAGAGCCTGAGACGCGGGTCCAGATCCACGTCCACCAGCTCGATGGCCTCATAGAGGAGCGGGATCCCCTGTTCGGGATTTCCCGCGTAGCAATGAATGAGGTCCATGTTGATCAGGCTCCTTCCCGCGCGATGGAAATGGCCCGTGCGCCGGAAGATCGTCACGGCGCGCCGGAGGAGCCGGAGCGCATCCTCGAAGCGGCGCTGCGACCTGCGAAGGGAGGCCTTGAGGTCCAGAAAGATGGCCAGCTCGACCAGGTCGCGACTCCCCTGCCGAAGCAGCGTCTCCGCCTCCAGGAAGGCCTTCTCCGCTCCTTGCAGATCCGAGAGCACACGGCGTGCGTTCCCCACATAGGCCCAGGCCCTCGCCTGCAGATCCTGGATGAGCCCCGCTCGATAGTAGGACGTGTCCAGGCGGGCCGCGACGTCCAACGAGAGCCGCGCAAGATCTTCGACGCGCCGGGGATCCTTGACCGTCGTCTCACGGCATTGCTCGACGAGAAGCTCGCACAGAGACCACGTCCGGAAACGGGGCGAGTTCCGGAGGAGCAGGCGCTGCTGTTCCGGGACGAGCTTCATGATCTCGACGAAGAGAGCCGGTGCCGCCGCCCGCTCCTTAGCGACAGCCCGCTCGCGGTCCGCCATCCGGCTCTCCACCCGATCCAGAACCTCTTCGTAGCTGGTGCCCGCCGCGCTCTCCTCCCTAGAACCCACAGTTGTTTTTCCGGCGCTCTCGGTCACTCCATGCAACCGCCGGGAGCATTGGGGGCACTGCACGAGATGCGCGAGGAGCGCCTGGTGCTCAGCGCTGTGCGAGAGATAGAACTCCTCGAGGGCCACTTCATTGGGATGAAATTTCACGAAGCTCCTCCTTCCACCGCAGGGTACGTTCTGAAAAGTCTTGTCGGAATCCGGAGTCACGAAGCTCCGGGAGATCGGCCTGATACTCCGCCAACAATACTAGTTTCTCAGGACCAAGAAAACGGGACAGCCGCACCAAAAGAAAAAAGAGCGCCGGCTCGGAACCGGGCCGGCGCTCTTCATCGTCGTCAGCCGTTGGGGTTCACCACGGCTCCACCGTCGCCCGCGGCGCCGTTCGGGTCGGTCCCACCCCCGTTATGGCAGCTCCCGTTGGGGTCCATGCCGCACCCCTCCGTCCAGACTGCGGCCGGCTGCAACGGCTCGACCCAAGAGCCGATCCACTCCCAGAGGGCGGCGCCCAGCGACATCTCCGAACCGCCACCCCGCGACCACGGAGCCGCCTGGGCGGCTCCCGCCGTGAAGGTGACCAGCAGAAGAAGGACAACGACCCGGCGCGTCAGGTTCTTGGACATGGGAATCTCCCTTTCAGGTCCTTCCGAGCGCCCGCCTCCACTGGCGGACGCGGGGACCATTCACATGGAATAGTGCAACAAGTTACCCCAAAGCGTGTCACCTGAACGGAAATTTCTTCGAGAAATTTCGTCAAGAGGTTTCCTTCTCAGGAAACTTGGAGCGGAAGAGAGGCCGCGGAGGCGGCACATTGTGAGGATATGTGGACTACTGCGGCGGCTGAAGGGTGTAGCCGAGCTGCAGGAACATCTCGATCTGGTCGTTGACGATCCAGGCTTCCCGGATCTTGCGGTCGGCGATCCGGAAGATGGTGACCCCCGTCACCTCGACCGGGCGGCCGGGCGAGGACTCGCTTCCGCGGCTGGTGGCCCGAACGGTATAGCGGGCGACCACCTTGTCCCCTTCGGCGACCAGGTCCTCCACCTTGTACTCGACCTCCGGGAAGATCTCGCGGGCCCGCTGCTGCGCGGCGCGGATCACCTCCGGCCCGCGCACGTCCTTCGGCGCTCCGGGGGTGCTGTCGACGAAGTCGGACGCCAGGAGCTGGTCGAGCTGATCGAGGCGGCCGGCGCTCAGGACCTCGCCGAGATAGCGGCGGACCAGAGCCTTGTTGGCAGACATGTCCTGGGATTGGACCGCCAGCGGCAGCGCGAGCAGACCCAGGAAGAGAAACAGGACGGTACGCAAGGTCTTCATCGAAAAGCTCTCCTAGATCGGGTCGAAGCAGTCCCGCCCATGGCAGCAGCTCTCCTCGTCCGCGACGCGGCCGTCGGGACCGAGGCAGTTCATGGTATGGCTGCACCAGAAGAAGCCGTCCCGGGTGTTCGGGATCGACGGATCGGGCTCGACGTCGATGAACATCCCCTTCCAGCGGAGATAGCAGCAGCAGGTCTTGCCCTGGGGACGGAGGGGATGGATCTGCGGTGTCGGCTCCATGGTGTCAGGCCTCTCTAGAGCTCTCTGTCCAGGCCGGCGGCGGTGAGCAGGGCCCGGCGGACCGCCACCCGCGCCAACTGGATCTTGTACCGGTTCCGCGACAGGGGCTTGGCTCCCTGGACGGCCAGCTTACCCGCCTCCCCGGCCACCCCCTCGTCGATCGATTTGCCGGCCAGGAAGCTCTCCACCTCGCGCGCCGCCCAGGGCACCGGCGCCACCTGTCCGAGGACCACCCGCGCCCGCTGCACCGCGCCGCTGTCCGTCTCCAGCGCCACTGAGGCGGTCGCCAGAGACCAGTCGAGGGTCTCGCGCTGGCGCACCTCGTAGCTGGCGACCTGGCGTCCGGCGAGCGGGCCGAGCACCAGCTCCGTGACGATCTCGCCCGGCGCGAGGTCATGCTCCCGTTCCCCTGCGGCCTGCGGCACGCGGTAGAGCTTCTCCAGCGGGATCCGCCGCTCTCCCTCGGGGCCGAGGAGCGCCACCTCGGCGTCCAGCGCGATCAGCAGCGGCGCCAGCGTGGACGGCGTGACGAAGTACGCCGGACCGTCGTTGCCGAGGATCGCGTGGTAGCGGTTGTCCCCTTCGACGACCATCGATTTGCCGTCTCGCTGGGGGAGGAGACCGAAGCCGTTGCGGAAGTACCAGCAGCGGGGCCGCTGGCAGAGGTTTCCTCCCAATGTCGCCACGTTGCGGATCTGCGGACCCGCGAGCCGGCCGGCGGCCGCGCTGACCGCCGGATGCTCGAGACGCAAGACCTCGGACGAGGCCAGGTCGTCGATCGTGGTCAGGGCGCCGATGCGGAAGCCGCTCTCCGGGGCGTAGCGGATCCCCTGAAGCCCCTGGATCTTCTTGAGGTTGACCAGGCGGCCGGGGGTGACCACCCCGTCCTTCATCAGGGCCAGCAGGTCGCTGCCGCCGGCCAGAGCCATGGCGTGGTCCGGCTGGGCGGCGAGGAGCTGGACGGCTTGCTCCCGGGTCGCCGGGCTCGCGTGCTCGAAGGGCTGCATCAGGCCGCCCCCTTGCCGTGGGCTTCCAGGGCATCGAGCACCCGCTGCGGCGTGAGCGGCAGGTAGGGCACGCGCACGCCGAGAGCGTTGGCCACGGCATTGGCGATCGCCGCGGCCGGCGAGATGACCGGCGGCTCACCGAGCCCGATCACGCCGCGCTCGTCATAGCCGGGGCCGGTCATCATGTGGACCACCAGCTCCCCCACGTCTGCGATGCCCGCGAGCTTGTAGGACTCGAAGTCGACGTTGAGCATGGTGCCGGTCACCGGGTCGATCACCTTCTCCTCGGCGAGGGCGGAAGAGATGCCCATGATCAGGCCGCCGTAGACCTGGCTCTCCGCCGTCTTCAGGTCCACCACCAGACCGCAGTCCTGGACCGCCACCATTTTGCGGACCTTGACGATCCCGGTCTCCGCGTCGACCTCGACCTCCGCCATCTGCACGCCGCCGGCGCCGCTGCCGCTCAGCTCGACCTCTCCCTGGGCGCCCGGATGGGCCCCGGTGGCGGTGATCGGAGCACGGCCGAAGAGGGAGGCCACCTGCCGCCAGGTGAGCTTGCGGCCGGGGTCTCCCTGGACGCGGATCTGGCCGTCGACCGCCTCCAGCTTGTCCGGCTTGGTGCCGAGCTGCGGGGCCGCCTTGTCGAAGATCATCCGCAGGACGTTGACGGCCGCGCGGCGGGTGGCGGAGGTGACGCCGCCCACGGTGGTGCTGCCTCCCGAGCCACCCGAGGCCGGATACCGGCTGTCGCCGAGCTGGACGCGGACCGCCGCGAGCGGCAGGCCGAGGCTGTCGGCCAGGACCATGGCAATGACCGTGCGGGTGCCGGTGCCGATGTCCTGCGAGGCGATCCTGGCCTCGACGGAGCCGTCCGGCTGGAGGGTGACCTCGCAGCTGCTGCGATGGCCACGGCCTCCCCAGGTATGGAGGGACAGGCCCAGGCCGCGCCGGACCGGCCGCTTGCCGCCGGCGCCGCGCGGCTTCCAGCGCTCGCTCCACCCCATCAGCTTGTCGGCGACCTCCAGCTCTTCCTTGTACGTCTTGGCCAGGGGGCCGAGGATCGCCTCGTTCTTGCGGTAAAACGCCAAGGGGTCCATCCCCAGCTTGGCGCAGAGGTCGTCCAGCGCCGACATCGAGAGATAGCACCCCTGCGGGTGGTTCGGCGCACGCCAGGCGCGCGAGCTGGCGGTGTTGGTGGGGATCGAGACGTGCGCCTGCTTCCGGTTCGGAATCTGGAACACGTACGGCAGCGGCGGGTTGCCGGAGCCGCCGAGCCCCCCCGAGCCCCAGGATTTCGAGATCCAGGCGGTCAGCGTGCCGTCGGCCGCCGCGCCGACCTCGATCTCGGCGTAGGCCGACGGGCGGTCGCCCGCGATGGTCAGCTCGGCGTCGCGGTCGAGCATCAGCTTGACCGGCACGCCGCCGGCCTGCCGGGAGATCTCGGCGCACTCGATGCCCCAGCGGTCGGCGCTGAACTTGCTGCCGAAGCCGCCGCCCATGTACTGGCAGATGACGTGGACGTTCCCTGGAGGAATGCCGATCCGCTCGGAGAACTGCGGCGCCAGAGCGGAGACCGCTTGCGTCGAGCAATGGGCGGTCATGGTGTCCCGCGCGTCGTTCCACTCGCAGATCTGGCCGTGGGCCTCCAGACAGTTGTGGGCGATCACGGGCAGGCCATAGGTTCCTTTGAAGCGGACGGCGGCCTCGGCCATGGCCTTCTCGGGCTCGCCCACCGTCTCCTCCTGGCCCGGCCGGGTGCCCGGCGCCCGGTCCAGGTGCATGTCGTCCACGTGGTGCGGCAGGATCTCGTATTCGACGGCCACCGCCCGCGCCGCGTCCTCCGCCTGCTCTTCCGTGGTGGCGGCGACCAGGACGATCTCGTCGAGAGCCCACTGGATCTCGGCGCCGGCGCCCTGGATCACCCGCACCGCCTTGACGCCCGGCAAGACCTCGGCGGCGGAGGTGTCGAGCTTCGTGATCCGCGCGTGGGCATGCGGGCAGTGCACGAGCCTGGCGTACAGCATGCCCGGGCGGACGACGTCGTAGGTGTACTTGGCGGTACCGGTGACCTTGGCGGGGCCGTCCAGGCGCGAGGCGCGCGTGCCGATCAGGCGCCGCTCTTCGGCCGTGGGCCAGCTAGCGTCGACCATGGCGGCCCCCTCCCTTGCGCTTCTTCTTTTTCTTCTTGCGCTTCTCCCCGGGATCGACGGCCTCGTCCTCCCGTTTCCTGGCTTTCACGCCGGGGGCGCCGGGCAGGCCGGGGGCGAAGCCCGGATCGGCGGCGGCGGCCTGGGCCACTTGCAGCACCGCCTGGCGGATGCCCGCATAGGTGCCGCAGCGGCAGAAATTGCCGGAGAGGCCATGGTGGACCTCGGCGAGCGTCGGGGCCGGATTGCGGTCGAGGAGCGCCTTGGCCGCCACGACGAAGCCGGGAGTGCAGAAGCCGCACTGCTGGGCGTCGTTCTCCACGAAGGCGGCCTGGAGCGGATGGAGCTTCTCGACCGAGCCGAGGCTCTCGACGGTTTCGACCTCGGCGTCCTGGGCGTCGATCGCGAGGATGCTGCAAGCGTAGACCGCCTTGCCGCCCAGCAGGACCGTGCAGGCGCCGCACGTGCCGCGGTCGCACACCTTCTTGGCCCCGGTGAGCTCGAAGCGGGTACGCAGGGCGTCGAGCAGGGTCACGCGCGGCTCGAGCCGCGCGGACACCGCCTTGCCGTTGATCCGGAAATTCATCGGGACCGGGCCGGGTCCGACGATCGGCGCCCCGGCTCCGGTCTTCGCGGCGGCGGCCGGCTCCGCGGGCGGCACGCCCCGGAGCAGGCCCGTGCCGAGCACACCCGCCGCGGCCCCGCCGCGCAGGAAAGCGCGGCGGGAGAGCCCGCGGGGCGGATCGTCACGCTCGCCGTTTCTGGCCATTCCTCAGCCTACCAGCCGCACGTCCGTCCCTTGTTCTGCTGGTCGAGCCAGGTCTTGAGCGGGGCGAAGTAGTTGACGATCGCCGTGCCGTCCATCTGCCGGGTGCCGGTGACCACCTCCAGCGCCTCCGGCCACGGGCGGCTCAGGCCCATCGCCAGCATCTTCTCCAGCCGCTGGCCGGCCTCCTTGTTGCCGTAAATCGAGCAGCGGTGCAGCGGGCCCTTGTTGCCCGCCGCCTTGCACAGCCCCTCGTGGAGCTGGTACTGCAGGATGTCCGCGAGGAAGTAGCGCGTGTACGGCGTATTGCCCGGCACGTGGTACTTCGCGCCCGGATCGAAGTCCTGCTCGGTGCGCGCCACCGGCGGCCGCACTCCCTGGTATTTCTCCCGCAGGTCCCACCAGCCCTTGTTGTAGTCCGACGGCTTGATCTGTCCCGAGAAGACCTGCCAGCGCCACTGGTCGATCATCACGCCGAAGGGGAGGAAGGCGACCTTGTCGAGCGCCTGCCGCATCAGCAGCCCTAAGTCCTTCGAGGGGTCCGGCACCTGCTGGATGAGGCCGATCTGCTTCAGGTACTCGGGCGTGATCGACAGGGCGATCGTGTCGCCCACCGCCTCGTGGAAGCCGTCGTTGGCGCTGTCCTGATAGAGGAAGGGCTGCTTGTTGTAGGCCCGCTGGTAGAAGTTGTGCCCCAGCTCGTGGTGGATGGTCCGGAAATCCTCCTCGTTGGTCTGGATGCACAGCTTGATCCGCAGGTCTTCCTTGGCGTCGACGTCCCAGGCGCTGGCGTGGCAGACGACCTCCCGGTCGCGCGGCTTGGTGAGCATCGAGCGCTCCCAGAAGGTCGCGGGGAGCGGCGCGAAGCCGAGCGAGGTGAAGAACCTCTCGCCGTAGCGCGTCATCTCGACCGCGTCGGTCTTCTTCGCCTGCAGCAGCTCGGTCAGGTTGTAGCCGGGATCGGCGGCCGGCGGGGCGACCAGGTCGTAGAGGTTGTCCCAGCTCTGCGCCCACATGTTGCCCAGGAGGTGCGCCGGGATGGGCTGGTCGAGCGGCACGAGCTGATTGCCGTACTTCTCGTTGAGCTTGGCGCGGACGTGGCAGTGGAGCGCGTCATAGAGCGGCTTCACCTGCCCCCAGAGACGGTCGACCTCCTTGGCGAACGCATCCGGCTCCATGTCGTACTTGGCGCGCCACATGGCGCCGGTGTCCTTGAAGCCGAGCTCGCGGGCCCCCTCGTTGGCGAGCGTCACGAGCTTGGCGTAGTCGTCGCGCATCGGCCGGGCCGCGTTGTGCCAGCCGACCCAGACGTCCAGCAGCTCCTGCGGATCGCGGCTCTGCTCGATCATGTCGGAGAGCTGCTCGAGATCCAGGCACTCTCCCTCTTTGCGGCAGTACTTGGCGGAGCTGTAGAAGCTCTCCAGGCCGGCGGCCAGACGGCTGAGCTCCGCGTTCTTCTGAGGATCGCCGGGCGCTGCCAGTGTCAACGTCTGCTTGAGCAGGTTCATGCGGCGCCGCAGGTCGTCCGGGAGCTGAACGCCGTCGAAGCGGGCCGCCTGCTTGGCGTACTCGACACCCGCGGCGGTCAGGATCTCGTTTGCCTGGGCGGCGAGGATCTCGGTGTCCGGAGTGATGAAGGTGGACTGGACCCAACTGGCGCGCTCGGCATTGGTGGTCAGCTCGGCGAGTCGCGTCTCGGCGTCTTCGATGAGCTTCTTGGCCTCCTCGGCCGTCGGTTTGCCCTGCTTCTGGGCCTGGGCCAGCGCCGCGGGAGCGGCAACGGTGGCGAGCGCCAGAGCCCCGGCCGCGAGGATCGCCCACCGGGAGACTCGGAACATACGCGTCATACGGTTACCTCCACAGGATGGACAGATCGCGGCCGAAGGGCCGCGCGAATCCAGCCGAATTCCAGATTGTAGATTGTAGCCGACAGGGTTGGCGGTCAATCCGCCAGCACGGCCGCCATCCGCTCCAGCCCTTCGCCGAGGGTGGCGCGCGAGCAGGCGAAGGAGATGCGGATGTGATCGTCGGCGCCGAACGCGACGCCGGGCACGACCGCCACCCGGGCCTCTTCCAGAAGGAGCTCCGTCAGCTCGATCGAGCCCTGCCGGCCCGGACGGTAGAGGTCCGCCACGTGAGGGAACGCGTAGAACGCTCCGAGCGGCGGCCGGCAGTGGAAGCCGGGGATCTCGTTGAGCCGCGGGATGAGGAGCTCCCGCCTCGCCGCGTACTCCGTGATCATCGCCTCCACCTCCGCCTCGCAGCAGCGCAACGCCTCCAGGGCGCCGACCATGGCGAACGAGGTGGGATTCGAGGTCGCATGGCTCTGGATGATCTCGACGGCGCGGACCACCTCGGGAGGCCCCAGCAGATAGCCGATCCGCCAACCCGTCATCGCATAGGCCTTGGAGAACGAGCCGACCAGGACGACGGTCTCGGGGAACTCGGCGGCGAGCGCCGCCACGCTGGCGTGATCGAGCCCGTCGTAGACGAACCGGTCGTACGTCTCGTCCGAGATCACCAGGAGGCCGCGCTCGGCCGCGGCCTCGACGACCCTGCGCAGGTCCTGGGGGGAGATGATCCCGCCCGTCGGATTGCACGGCGCGTTGATCAGGAAGGCCCGCGTGCGGTCGGTCACCGCGGCGAGGAGCGCATCGGCATGGATGCGGAAACCGTCCGCCACGCTCGTCGGCACCTCGACCGGCCGGGCTCCGGCGAAACGGATCTGCTCCGGCAGGCTGACCCAGGCCGGAGAAGGGAGGATGACCTCCTGCCCCTCCTCGAACACGGCCAGCGCCAGCTCGAAGAGAGCCGCCTTGCCCCCGACGGTGATCACCGTCTGCGCACCGCCCCAGGGAGAGCCGTACAGCCGCTGGTAGAACGCGGCCACCTCGGCGCGGAGCTCCGGTATGCCGCTGCCCGGCGTATACCGGGTGAACCCCTCGGCGAGGGCGCGGCGGGCCGCTTCGACCGCCGCGGCCGGCGTAGAGAAATCCGGCTCGCCGGCGCCAAAATCGACGACCGAAATCCCCCGCGCCTTGAGCTCGGCGGCGCGGCGTGACACGCGCAGAGTGGCTGATTCCGCGATCCGCGAGACTCTTGTCGAGAGCTTCACGGGAACGGATCGTATCAGACGGTCGGTGATCATCGCTGCTCTCCGGGGTCGCTACTTGGGCCAGGAGGACCAGAGAGAGCAGACGGCGGCCCGGTCGAGCGGCATCAGCTCCGGATGGAATCCCGCGTATACCGGATTCATCGCAGCCAGAGGCGGCGCCCCGAGATGGCCGATCCCCAACGAATGCCCGAACTCGTGCAGGGCCACGGTCTCCACGTCCATGCCGCTCCCGAGTTGCCAGCGGAAGCCGTCGTTGAAGTAGATCTCGTTCGCCGCTGTGTCGTAGTACCCGTTATTGTCGACGTCGCTCGGATTCCCGTCCGGGCCGATGAAGATGAAGGTCACCGACAGGGCGAGGACGTTCGCACCGCCTCCGTCGCCGGTCACGGCATCGAAGAACGACGGGGGCAACCAGCCCGCAAACACGATGTCGGCGGCCCGCCAGTTCCCGAAACCGCCGTAGCCGAGCTGGGAGTCGAAAATATCCGCATCTTCCCCCAGGTCCGGTCGCTTGACCACCTTGACCATGCTCAGGCAGGTCTCGGTCGTCCACGCGGCCAGGGCACGGCCGATCGCGCTCTCGACCTCCTTGCCGACCCCCTTTCCTTGAGGACCATCGATCAGGTCGACCAGATAAGTGAGGCGGTCGCCGTCGGCCCAGCGCCGCGGATCCCCCGCGACCCAGCGGGCCGGCTGACGATGCAGACGGGAGGTGGCACGCCCCTGATTCAGGCTGAGCACCTCGACCTGCTCCACGCGCATATCCATCCACTGGGCCTTGAGCCCGCCATTGACCTGCGCCATGGTCTGCAATGTCCAGGGATCCCCCTCCTGGGCCACCGCCGCGAGAGGCGCAAGCAAGGCCATTGTCGCAAGCCATCCCATCACTCTGCTGCTCATCTCTCAACTCTCCTTTCAATTCCGGAATATCAATACTGGAGAAATTCACCGAGATCCCATCATTGTTCCAGGTGCACTCCGTGCCCCAAAAGAAGACGCCCTGGCACAAACTCGGCTCGGGTCGCCGGAAGGCCGTGCTATCGTGGCCTCCTCGGACGGATCTCAGGAATCCGAGGGGGCCCGTCCGCTGTTCAAGCTTCGAAGATCGATTGATCTTACCGAGGTGGCCCTCGTATGACCAGACCTCCGATTCATTTGCGCCTTTCCATCATCCTCGCACTCGCTGGGGCGTGCGTCTTTACTAGCACGATTCATGCCCAACCGCCGCGTCCCGAGAAGGCGGACGTCCACCTCACCGTGGACCGTACCGCCTACGAGAGCAGCTCCACGGCCCGCGTCGCTGCGCTGGTCTCCATCGAGCACGGCTGGCACATCAACAGCCATACGCCGACGTTCGACTACCTGATTCCCACGGTGCTCGATATCAAGGTGCCGGCGGGCTGGCCGGACGAGACCGTCCAATACCCGAAGGCAGAGATGCAGACGTTCGCCTTCGCGGACCAGCCGCTGGCGGTTTACGACGGCGATGTCGTGATCCTCTCCGAGGTCAAGATTCCCCAGGGGACGCCGCAAGGCACGTTTCCCTTGAGCGCCTCCCTGCGCTACCAGGCGTGCAACGACTCTCAGTGTCTTCCGCCGGTGACGACCACGGCCGAGGTGCAGCTCACCGTCGGTCCCGGCGGCAAGCCGGTGGAGAACGCGGCCTTCGCGGCCGGCTCCGGCGGAGCGCCCGGAGATGTTGAGAAGCCGGGGACCGCGGCTCCGGCCGCGGCGGGCCTGCCCTGGATGCTGGCCCTGGCGCTGCCCGGCGGGTTGATCCTCAATGCCATGCCCTGCGTCCTGCCGGTCCTGTCGCTCAAGGTCTTCGGCCTGGTGCGCAGCGCCGGCCATGGACGGATGGAGGTGGTGCGCGGCGCCCTGGCCACCTCGGCGGGCATCCTGGTCTCGTTCTGGGCTCTGGCCCTGGCGGCCGTGGCGGCGCGTGCCGCGGGAGCGGCCGTGGGTTGGGGGGTCCAGTTCCAGCGGCCCGGCTTCGTGGCGTTCCTGGCGGTGGTGGTCGTCCTGTTCTGCCTGAACCTCTGGGGTCTCTTCGAGATCTCGCTCCCGGAGCGGATGGCGCGCGTCGGCGCCGTGAGCCCGCGCGAGGGAGCCGTGGGGCACTTCGCCTCCGGCCTCTTCGCCACCCTGATGGCGACCCCCTGCTCGGCGCCGTTCCTCGGCACCGCCATCGGCTTCGCCCTGGCGCAGGAGACGCCGGTCATCCTGGCGATCTTCACGGCCGTGGGGATCGGCATGTCGCTCCCCTACCTCCTCCTCGCGGCGGCGCCAGGCACGGCCCGCTTCCTCCCCCGGCCGGGCGCCTGGATGGAAACGGTTCGCGGCGTCATGGGCTTCCTGCTCGCCGCGGCGGCGGTCTGGCTCTTCTATGTCCTCTCCTCGCAGATGAGCCCGGAGCGGGTCGCGGCGGTCCAGCTCGGCCTCCTCGGGCTCGCCCTGTTCACCTGGCTGCGGCACCGCGGCTTCACCGGCGCGTCGCTACGCAACGCTGCCGCCTTTGGCATGGCGGCGGCCGTGGCCGTCACTCTCGCCTTGGCGATCTGGAGCGGCGGCGAGGCCCAGGCGACGGAGACGGCCGAGGGCCTGATCCGCTGGGAGCCCTTCGACCGCGGCAAGGCGGAGCAGCTCGCCACCGGCGGCCAGCTCGTGTTCGTCGATGTGACCGCCGACTGGTGCTTCACCTGCAAGGTGAACGAGCAGCTGGTCCTGAACACCCCCGAGGTGGCCAGGGTCTTCGGGGAGCACGGAGTCGTGCCGATGAAGGCGGACTGGACGAACCGCGACGACGAGATCGGCAAGTTCCTCGCCGAGCACGGCCGCTACGGCATTCCTTTCTATGTCCTCTACCGCCCCGGTCAGGAGCCCCGCGTGTTCAGCGAGCTGCTGACCAAGGAGAAGGTCCTGGCAGCGGTGAAAGAGGCGCGGGCGGGGTCGGTGGCGCAGAACTAGGTCTTCTTCCGCACCTTCTCCCGCACCCCCCGCCACCGCTCCAGCCGCTCCTTGAGCTCCGCCTCGGACCCCGCCCCCTTCGGCTCGTAGAAGCGGATCCCCTGGAGCGACTCCGGGAGGCAGTCGAGCCCTCCCACCCCTTCCTCCGTGTCCGGCGCGTAGACATAGCCGGCGCCATAGCCGATCTGCTTCATCAGGCGCGTGGGCGCGTTGCGGATGACCGGGGGAACCGGCTCGGCCGGCCGCTCCTCCACCGTGCGCCGGGCGGCGCCCCAGGCGCGGTAGACGCCGATGCTCTTGGGCGCCAGGGCCAGATAGACCGCGGCCTGCGCGAGAGCCAGCTCCCCCTCGGGTGAGCCGAGCCGGTGATAGGCCTCCCAGGCCGCCAGGGTTTGCGGCAGCGCCTGCGGGTCAGCCAGCCCCACGTCCTCGCTGGCGAAGCGGATCATCCGCCGCGCCACATAGAACGGGTCCTCCCCCGCCGCCAGCATTCGCGCCAGCCAGTAGAGCGCGGCGTCCGCGTCACTCTCGCGGAGCGACTTGTGAAGAGCCGAGATCAGGTTGAAGTGCTCCTCGCCCGACTTGTCGTAGAGGAGGATCTTGCGCTGCGCCAGCCGCTCCACCGACGCGGCGTCGATCCGCGGCGCGCCAGCTTCCAGAGCGTCGGCCACCGACAGCTCCAGGAGGTTCAGGGCTTTGCGGGCATCCCCGGACGAGAGCTGGGCGAGAGTTTCCAGGGCATCGTCCGTCGCCTCCACGCCGGATGCTCCGAGCCCGCGCTCCGCGTCGGTCAGGGCACGGCGCAACAACCCGATCAGCTCCGCCGGAGCGAGCGGCTCCAAAACCACCACCCGGCAGCGGGAGAGAAGCGCTGCGTTGAGCTCGAAGGACGGGTTCTCCGTGGTCGCCCCCACGAGCACCACGTCGCCGCGCTCGACGTACGGGAGGAACGCGTCCTGCTGCGCCCGGTTGAAACGGTGGATCTCGTCGACGAACAGGAGCGTCCGCCGCCCCTGGGCGCGGCGCAGGCGGACCGCCTCCGCCATCACCTCCTTGACCTCCTTGATCCCTGAGGTCACCGCCGAGAAGGGGACGAAGTGGGACGACGTCTCGGCGGCGATCAACCGGGCGAGAGTCGTCTTCCCGCTGCCCGGCGGTCCCCAGAAGATGAGCGACGGCACGCGGTCCGCGGCGATCGCCCGGCGAAGGAACCCTTCGGGGCCGAGCAGCTTCTGATGGCCGACCACCTCCTCCAGAGAGCGGGGACGGATCCGCTCCGCGAGAGGCGATGCCGCCGGCAGCATCTCCTCCCGGCGTGCCCCCGGGTCCTCCCGAGGCGGTTCCTGATCGTCGAAAAGCGAGCGCATAGGGGGGATTGTAGCGGACCCCTCTCCGGGATCTCTTCTTTTTATGGGAGTACACAAGCTCCCTCTTCCTTCACGTAACGTCTTTCTGACACAATGCCACCGTTCAGGCATCGGTTGTTTCCTCTCAGCGCGACCAGAGGCGCCGGAAGGAAGAGCTTCAAGCAGAGAGACAGGGAGGAGGAAGGCATTGAGCGCCACGAGCGGATCCATCTTCGTGATCGGGATCGATCCTGGTGTGCCGCGGGCGAAAGCAGCGGCCGCCTATTCGATCCTCCGGCTCGATCCGACCGGCACGATCGGTCTCGTCGGGAAATCCGAAGCCTTGACGAAGCCCGTGCTCGCGGCGTTCCTGCGGGAGGATCCGCTCCTCGCGGACGAGCGTCTGCGCCTGGCCGCGATCAACGCCCCCCTGACGCCGGTCCGGCTGGAGCGCAAGCCCTGGCGGGCGCGCTTGGTGGAGATCCGGCTGGCGCGGGGCGCCTTCTCGGGCTCGCTGCGAGGACCGCAGCCGCCGTGGATCTCGGCGGCCCGGTCGGGCTGGCTGCGGTATCAGGAAGCGGCTCGGTTGCAGGACATCCTGCGCGACCGGGGCCTGCCGCTGTTCCCGATGCCGCCGGAGGGGGTCCCGCCGGAGCTTCCCGCCCGCTGCTCTGTCGAGGTGTTTCCGAAAGCCACGCTCGCGGTGCTCATGCCCCAGGCGCCTCTGGGGGACCGGCCGGTGGCAAGCCAGTTCCTGGGGCAGATCGACGACTGGCTCTTCCCGCAGCTCTTTCTGCCCCCCTCGCCGGAGACCCGGGCATCGATCGAGACCATCCTGGAGGCCCTGGCACCCGAGCTTCGCCTCGCCCCGGAGATCCTCCACGAAGCCGAGCGCATCAGCCAGATCCGCCGCCCCTTCTCCCGCCGCGAGCCCCTGCGCGCCTTCGTCGCGGCGCTCCAGGGCATCCTCGCCCAAGCGGGAGCCGCCGCCCTGGTCGGAGCCGAAGGCGAAACCGAGGGCTATTACCTGCTGCCAGCAGCGTGGCACCCTGACTGGGAGGAGGAATGGAACGACCCCCGGCGCCAGGAGCCGCGGGTGCGGCGGGTGCGGGTGACGGCTCGATGAAGGTTTCCTACTGGCTCTGGTTCTCGGAATCCTCGACCGGCACCTCTTCGGGAGCGAGTGTGGCCTGCTCGATCCGCGGCTGGTATTCATCCAACAGCTTGCCGAAGCTCGGCTCGGCGGTCTTCCACCAGTCGGCAAAGGTCTGGTCTCCGGCCCGAATCGAGCTCAGCCTTTCGATCGTCATGACCCCGCCGGCTTCGGGGATGTCGGCATCGACCACCTGGTAGGCCAGCTCCAGCGGCTGGTTCTTGTGGTTGACCAGGAAGATCTCCATCCCGCGCTCGAGGAAGAACGATTCTGTCTTGCCGTCCGGCTGGCGGATCACGGCATGCAGGTAATCGCCCGCTTCGAAACCGATGAATTCGCCCGTAAGGCTCTTCGTCTCCCGGACCGTCTCGGGAGCCGTTTGGGCTGGATCAGCAGGGGGAGCAGCCTCGATAGAGGCCGTGGAGGATGTGGTCTCTTGCGGCTCGGCGTCCGTGGCTGGAGCGCGGCAGCCCGCGAGAAGGCCCAGCAGGATCAGGGCGAAGGATGCTGTTTTCATCGCCCCTATGGTACCCCGGAACGAGCCCCAGCCCCCTTGCTCCTTCCCATTTCGGGAACTATCCTTCCCAATATGGGAACGGAGCTGGCACTTTCCACAAGACTGGCCGATGCTCTCTTCTCCCCTGTCCAGCAGCGCGTGCTCGCGTTGCTCTTCGGACACCCGGAACGGAGCTTTCGGAGCAGCGAGCTCATCTCCCTGGCAGATTCCGGCACCGGCGCCGTGCATCGCCAGTTGATGCGTCTCGCGGACAGCGGACTGGTCACGGTCACACGAGCGGGGAACCAGAAGCACTATCAGGCCAATCCCGCGTCGCCGGTCTTCGCCGAGCTGCACGGCCTGGTGGTCAAGACGATCGGCCTCGTCGGCCCCCTGGAAGAGGCTCTCGCGCCTTTCAGAGAACGCATTCAGGCAGCCTTCGTCTATGGCTCGATTGCCAAGGGGACCGACACAGCCCAGAGCGACATCGATCTGATGGTGATCAGCGATGACCTCGCCTACGCTGATCTCTATAGCGCCCTGCAGGAGGTCGAATCGACTCTGCAACGCCCGGTCCATGTGAATCTGGCGACCGCGGCGGAGTGGCAGCACAAGCTGGCCACAGGCAATCCGTTCGTCACCAAGGTCCAGGCACAACCCAAGATTTCGCTGATTGGATCGGCTGATGACCTCGCCTGAGCTCGAGCTCACTGGAGGGCTGCAAATTGGATGTCTCCAGGGATGACTCTGCCGATAGACTCTCCAGGAAAGAGCTCGCAGCAGTCCTCGGGATTCTCGATAGGGCACAGCAATCTTTTTCCTTTTCCAAGCGCGAGAAGATCTTCTCCGGTACAAGGAAGCCGCGGAACAGGAGTCAGCTCATTTCATCGCAGTCCCGAGGGCGGAAATCGCGCAGGTCGCGGCGATCGAAGCGCGGGATATCGTGCAGCGGCGGACGGAGGCTATCTCCGACAGGAAGCTTGCCAGTACCGAGGCACCCGGCTACTCGGTGCAGAAGAGCCTGGCTGCGCTCAGGCGCACCGCCGAACTCGATCCCGAGATCGCTCTCAAGATCGACCAAGAGATCCAGGAGCTGGCCTTCGAGCCCCGCCCGAGCCATGCAAATACCAACCCGGCGCAGAACACTTGGTTTCCAGGGAGCGGCCCCCGATTTAGATCTCGGCGAGGTCGCGGTACTGAAGACCCGGGATGCGCGGGGTGCGGACATCAAAACCACTTTCGCGGCTCACTGCCTCGAAGATTTCGATCTTGTAGGCAAGACCTTCGGGCTCACCCGCGTCTGACCAATGGTGGCGACGCGCCCAAGTCTCCTCGGAGCGAATGAGCGGCCACCCTGCCAAAGCAAGGTGGAGCGCAAAGGTTCCAGGAATGCAGTGAAGCATCTCGATTGGCTGATGCTCGAGATCGGCGGGCTTCCCAGCCGAGCCGTTCTCCAAGATTCCGTGCGGTGACCGCGGTATGCCATTTATCGTCCTGCTGGATCAGAAAGCGTGCCTCTGCTTCGCCGATCTCGACGCGATACGGCGGCAGCTCCGGCTGCCAGGTGAAAACCAGGTTGTGCTTCCACATCCAGATCCACATCCCGATTCGAGCGTAGAAGCGCACCGCAGATTGCCAGGTCCAGCTCGCATCGAGCCGGATACCCCCGGCATTGTTTGAGATCGCTGCACGGAAGACCGCTTCGAGGGCATGGCGGGCGAGATTGCGCCGACGCATCGCCGGATCGACAAACAGGCTCGAGATGGAGATCAGATTGAGCCCTGAATACATTGTGCCGATGGCAAGGGTACCGGCACGTTGGCCGTCGGCAAGAAGCCAAAACGGCTGGCTGTACCCACTATGAGGGCTTGCGAGCGGGCGGCCGTCGAAGCCGACACGGCGCTCGTAGGCGAGGCGCTCCTCATCGGAGAGCCGGGTGACGTCGAGCTGTTGGTGGAAGTGGCCTTCGAGCAGCGATGCCAGCTCTCGTGCATTCCAGTCTCTCGTCTCCCCTTCTTCCAAGGCAAGCGGCTCGATTACCCGCTCCGCCACCACTTGCCGGCAGCAGGCCTCAATGGCGTCCTGTTGCGCCTGGTACCAGGGATTTGTGCTCATGTGCCCCGTTCGAACGAGGGGCTATTCGCCTGGCGGAACGGCTGGCTGGCGGAGTTGGCTCCGTACCCACTCCTTGCGAGCCTGCCATGCGTCCTCGATGGACCGGTACTTCCGGACACCGGGAACGTGTTTCATAGGGTGAAGCCAATAGGCAAACTGCGTGAGTGAGCAGGCGAGCCGCAGATTTTCCGGGTCGAGAGGCGTGCGCGGCTGTGCTCCAGGCATATCGGCGACCGAGCGAAACTTACGAACCGGCATCACTCCTCCTCGAGCTTGAACGCGTCTTTGATCACCTCGGCGTCCAACCTGTCCTGCGGCCGGACGGTGTCTCGCTTCATTCTATACAGCATGCGGGGGGTCGCGACGGAGATCTGGGTGCCCTCAGCCGTCGCCAGAACCTCCGACTCGATGTCTGGGTAGCTGAACGCTTCCCCAAGTCGGGAGAGGATGTCCAGCGAATATCGGCCGTGCGGAGGGGTGTACTCGACGGCAGGATAGTCACCTGCTAGATCCTCCGCCGAGATCTCATCGACGTTCGGATCGTTGTCGAAGAGGCCCTTGAACGCCCTCTTCAGCCGGTCCACGTTCTCGGGTTCCGGTGACACGAAGAAATCGAGGTCGTGCGTCGCGCGGACCAACCCCTGTGCCGCCATAGCCATGGCACCGATGAGAACATATCGAACGCCTTCGCGCTCCATGGCCGCGAGAATCCGTTTAGTCTCCTCGAAGTCGATTCCCGGCGGGGCTTCCTCCATCACCGGAACTATAGACCATCACCGGTGGCAGACCGATTCAGCGCGCTCGACCTGGGTTGAAATGCTGCCCCTCAAGCCCCCAGCACCGCCTCCGCCGCCAGCAGCCCCGACGTCGGCCGGACCCCTCCGCCCGGGTGGCTGCCGCTGCCGCCCAGGTAGAGGCCGGGGATGGTGGTCCGATAGCGCGGCGCGGAGGGCGCGGGGCGCATCATCAGGAGCTGGTCGAGAGCGATCTCGCCGTGGTGGAGCTGGCCGCCGGTCAGGGCGCATTGCGTTTCCAGATCGGCTGGGGTCAACACCTCTCCGGCTACGATCCGGTCGCGCACACCCGGCGCGTGCTGCTCCAGGACCGAGACCACGGCGTCGCCGAAGCGATCGCGCGCTTCCTCCGTCCAGCCGCCGTCCAGGTCGTAAGGCGCGAAGCTTGCGAGGATGGAGACGACGTGGTGGCCGGTGGGTGCGAGGCTCGGATCGGCGACGGTCGGGACGCGGATCTCCAGGTGCGGGCGCTCGGAAAAACCTCGGTATTTGATGGCGTCGAAGGCTCGCTCGAGGTCGTCGACATGCCCTCCTCCGATGCGGATGGCCTCGTCGAGCCGGCCGTCGCTCCCCGCGAGCTCCAGCGGTCCCGAGAGCGCCAGATGGACTTTCGCCGCGGTGCCCCGGCTGCGCAGCCGCCGGAATTCCTCTTCGATCTTGAGCGGCAGCGCTCCTGGCGGCAGAAGCTCGAGCATCGTCCGCTTCGGATCGGCGGAGGAGAGGACGAGCGGCGCGTCGATCGTCTCGCCAGAGGTGAGCGTGACGCCGGCCACCTTGCCGCGGTCGAGGCGAATTCGCTGGACCTCGGCGTTGGTGCGCAGCTCGGCGCCGGCCGCCTTGCACGCGGCGAGGAGCGCCGCGATGAGCGCCGGCGGTCCTCCCGCCAGAGCCTCTCCCCCGGCGCACTCGCGCAGCAGGAGGTTGGTCACCGTGCCCGCCGACCAGGGGCCGGACCAGGTGGAGGCGACCGCGGGCGCGGCGAGCGCTTCGACCAGGAGCGGCGTCTCGAACCGCTCGTTCAGGAAGTCGGCGACGCACATCGGCGCGACGCGCGCCAGCTCCAGAAGGTCCTTGCGGTTGACCCGGAAGACCGACAGGCCGCGCCGGGCGATCTGCCAGAAGTCGCCGGCCGATTGCGGCGCGATCGAGGGCGGCGCTTCGGCGAGCACCGCGGCGAGGAGCGGCGCGATCCGGCCGAGGAATCCACGCAGCCCCTGGTAGCTTGCGGCGTCGCGCTTGGAGCGCTGGCCGATCGCCTCGGCGGCTCCGGTGGAATCACTTGGCAGCAGAATCCCTGGGCCGTTCGCTTCGGCGATGTAGGTGGACGGCGGCCGGCGGAAGGCCAGCCCATGCTTGGTAAGGCCGAGCTTCTCCGCGATCGCGCGCGGCACGAGAGCCTCGTCGTGCAGGATGCCGGGCACAGCGTAACCGGGATGGATCTCGCGCTTCGCCGACAAACCCCCCGGCGCCTCCGCGCGCTCCAGGACGGCGACCTTGCGTCCGGCTCCGGCGAGCCGCGCCGCCGCCGCGAGGCCGTTCGGACCGGCGCCGACGACGATCACGTCGAAACCCATCAGACCGCCCTCTTGCCCAATAACGTCCGGGCGCAGAGCGCGCCCGGCGCGCCCATGATGCCGCCGCCAGGATGGGTGCCCGAGGCGCACATCCAGAGGTTCTTGACCGGCGTCTGATAGCGGCTCCAGCCGGCCAGCGGACGCTGGAAGGCGAGCTGCTCCAGCGACAGCTCGCCGTGGAAGATGTTGCCCTCGGTCAAGCCGTAGATCTGCTCCAGGTCCCAAGGGGTGAGCACCTGGCGGTGCAGGATCAGATCCTTCAGGTTCGGCATGTACTCCGAGAGCGTGTCGATCACCGTGTCGCCGAACGCCTCGCGCTGGTTCGGCCAGTCCGCCGCCCCTTCCTTCAGGTGATAGGGGGCGTACTGGACGAAGATCGACATCACGTGCTTGCCCGGCGGGGCCAGCGTCGGATCCGTCATCGACGGGATGAGAACGTCCATGAACGGCTTGCGGGAGAAGGCGCCGTATTTGGCGTCGTCGTAGGCGCGCTCCAGGTAGTCGACCGACGGTGCGATCGTGATGCCGCCCTGCAGGTGAGGTCCATAGCCGGGCAGACAGGCGAGCTCGGGCAGTGCATCGAGCGCCAGGTTCACCTTGCCGGAGGAGCCGCGCATCTTGAACCGCTTGACCTGCTGCGCGAGCTCGGGCTCGAGGTTCTTTTCGCCGACGAGCTTCAGGAATGTGCGGTGGGGATCGAGCCCCGAGATGACCACCTTGGCGCGGATCTCGTCGCCGTTGTCGAGCACCACGCCCGCGGCCGCCCCAGAGGAACCGTTCTGCATCAAGAGGTGAGCGACCGGCGCGTTGGTGCGGATCTCGACGCCCAGGGCGCGCGCCGAGCTCGCGATGGCGTCCGCGATCGCGCCGGTGCCTCCCTTCGGCAGCCCCCAGGCGCGGAACGAGCCGTCGATCTCCCCCATGTAGTGATGCAGGAGGACGTAGGCCGTGCCGGGCGAGCGGATGCCGAGGAACGTCCCGATGATGCCGGAGACCGCCATCGGCGCGATGAGCTGCTCACACTCGAAATACTCCGAGAGGAAGTCCACCGCGCTCATCGTCATGATCTTGACGTTGGCGAAAAGCCAGTCGTCGCCCTGTCCGCGGACGTGCTTGCCCAGGCGCGCGAGCCGCAGGAGCTCCCGCGGATCGCGCGAGAGCGGGTCGGGGGCCGGCTCGTCGATCAGCGGCTTGATCAGGCGGCCGAGCTCGGCCATCTCCTGCCCGAAGCGCTTGTAGACCTCCGCGTCGCGCGGCGAGAACTGAGCGATGGAGCGACGTGTCCGCTCCGGATCGGAATCGCGTACCAGGGACCGCCCGTCGGGAAACGGGGTGACGGTCGCCTCCAGCGGCAGGATCTCGTAGCCGTGGCGCGGCAGGTCCAGGTCGCGGATGATCCAGGGCCGCAGGAGCGAGACCACGTAGGAGCAGCAGGTGAACTTGTACCCGGGGTAGATCTCCTCGGTCGTCGTCGCGCCGCCGACCTGGTGCCGCCGTTCGAGGACCAGGACCTTGCGCCCCGCCTTGGCGAGATAGGCGGCGCAGACCAGGCCGTTGTGCCCGGCGCCGACCACGATCGCGTCGTACTGCGTGCTCGTCACGGCTTGCGCTTCCTCTCCGGATCGTAGAAGGGGATCGGCGCGACGGTCGCGGTGACCTTGCGCCGCTCGTATTCGACCGTGTGCTCGATCTGCAACTTCGTCCCCTTCGCCTCCGCGCCGCGGCGGACCGAGGCGATCGCCAGGTATTTCTTGAGGAGCGGCGACCAGGTGTGGCTCGTCGCCTGGCCGACCTGGCGGCCATCCTCGTCATAGATCGGAAGGGCGTCGCGCCGCGCGGTCGCCGGCAGGCTCGGCGGCAGGTTGAAGCCGGCGTAGAGAGCTTCGAGCTCCTCCCAGCTCACCTCCAGGCCGACCAGTTGCCAGATCGGGCCGCGCTTCATCTCCGCGGCGATGGCGTCGCGGCCGATGAAGTTGCCGCGCTCCAGATCGACCATCCAGCCGAACCCGAGCTCCAGCGGCGTGGACTTGCGCGACTCCAGAACGACCTTGTGGGAGCTGTAGTAGTCGACGCCGAGCAGGATGAACCCGGCTTCGATGCGCACCACGTCGAGCGCGTCGAGCCCCGCGGGCTCGATGCCATGCGACTGTCCGGCCGCCATCAGGGCATCCCAGACGCCCAACGCCTGCTCGCGCTCGACCCAGACCTCGTAGCCCAGGTCGCCGGTATAGCCGGTGCGGCTGATCCAGACCGGGATGCCGGAGATCGCCGAGCGGGTGACGCCGAAGAACTTGAGCGCGTCGATCGGAGAGCTTCCGGCGCCCACCATCGGATCGACTGCGTCGCGCAGGATGGCCCGCGAGGTGGGCCCCTGCAGCGCCAGCGCCGCCAGGCGCGTGCTCGAATCCTCGATCGTCACGTCGAAGCCGCGGCTCAACGCCTGGAGCCAGTGCAACGTCGGGTCGGCCGCGGTGACGCGGAAGTGGTTCTCGCCCAACCGGGAGACGGTGCCGTCGTCGAGCACCTTGCCGTCGTCGTCGCACCAACAGGTGTAGCCGACCCGGCCCACCTTGAGCTTCGACATGTCGCGCACCATCATGCGGGCGAGGAGGGCCGCCGCGTCCGGCCCGGAGACCTCGTACTTGTAGAGCGGCGTCACGTCGAGCAGGCCGGCCGACTCCCGGAAGGCGAAGTACTCCCGCTCGTGGGACGTGTCGTAGCTGGAGACGGCGCAGTAGCCCGCCCAGTCCTTCCAGCGGTAGCTGGAACACAGCGGCTGCGTGCGCTCGTGAAATGGCGATGGAATCGGCATCGGTTCGCTGAGCCTCGCTAAGGCGCGGCGAAGTCTACACCGGTCCGGTCCCCGTGGCGACCCCCTTCGCGCTCCAACTCATTGTAGAATCGATGAAGCAAACGAATCGTTCTTGACTGGAGTCCCGGCATGAAGATCAAGCCCTTGTGCTCTTTGATTGTCCTCTTGCTGGGTGGTAGCCCATGTCTCGCTCAGAGCGAGGCTGCGCCAGTTGCCCGGAACGCGGTGTTCTTCGAATTGCTGGGCAACGGAGGCCTCTATTCCTTCAACTACGAGCGCATGCTCACCGAGAGTGTCGGGCTTCGGGTCGGGTATGCCGCTTGGAACAGTCCGGTTTTGTGGGACGGGGGGTCCCCCCCGGATCGATACGCCACTCTGCCGGTGACGGCGAGCTATCTGCTCGGCCGGGGAGAGCGGAAGCTGGAGCTCGGCGGCGGCGTCACGTTCGGCCAGGGGACGTTCGGCCGCTTTCAGGACGACAGGAAAAATTTCAGCTTCCGCAGCTTGACAGCTATCGTAGGCTACCGGTCCCATCCCCCAGGGCGCGGCTATCTTTTCCGGGCCGGCGTAACCCCCTTCTACTCTTTGGATGACGGGGAAGAGGCCTACCCGGACCCCGGCTGGACGTTGTCAGCCGGGGTCAGCTTCGGCTATCGGTTCTGACCGCCTTTCGGCCGCGGGCCGGGCGGTGCCGCGCGGTGGTAGAATTCCACGCCGTCATGGCACCCCGCACAGCCTTCGGCCAGCACACCCTCTCCGGCGAGTACTTCACCTCGGAGGAGATCTTCCGCGCCGAGCGCGAGCGGATCTTCCACCGCTCGTGGCTCCTCGCCGGTCACGTCTCGCAGCTCGCAACGCCCGGCAGCTTCTTCCTGTTCGAGCTCGACCGGGAGAGCGTCGTGGTCCTCCGCGACGGCGAAGGAACGGTCCGCGCCTTCCACAATCTCTGCCGCCATCGCGGCAGCCGGCTCTGCCTGGAGCCGCACGGCGAGCTCGGCCGCACCCTCCAGTGTCCGTACCACGCCTGGACCTATGGATTGGACGGAGCCTTGCGCGCCGCCCCCAGCATGGCCGAGGTCCCTGGCTTCGACCCCTTGGAGCACTCGCTCAAGCCGGCTGCTCTCGCCGACTGGCAGGGGTTCCTCTTTCTGAATCTCGCAGCCGATCCGGTCCCTTTCGCCGAAGCCTTGCCGGGGCTCCTGGGGAAGTTCGGCGCCTGGCGGCTCCCCGAGCTCCAGTCCGTCCATCAGAGCGTCTACGAGGTCGAGGCCAACTGGAAGCTCTTCTTCCACAACTACAGCGAGTGTTATCACTGCCCGAAGGTCCATCCGCACCTCAACAAGCTGACGCCCTACCGCAACACCGAGAACGATCTCGACGAAGGGCCGGTCCTGGGTGGGCCGATGTGGATGAGCAACCCCGAGGGAAGTATGACGAGCCACGGCGGGCGCTGCGCCGTCCCCTTCGCCGAGCTCTCCACTGCGGAGCTCGGACGCGTCTACTACTACACGGTTTTCCCGAGCGCCTTCCTGTCCTTCCACCCCGACTACGTGCTGATCCACCGCGCGCAGTCGCTCGGCATCAGCCGCACCCGCATCGTCTGTGATTGGTTCTTCCATCCGGACGCGATCGCCGCGCCCGGCTTCGATCCCCAGCCCGCGATCGACTTCTGGGACCTGACCAACCGCCAGGACTGGGAGCTGTGCGCCAACGCGCACAAGGGGGTCTCCTCAAATGCCTGGGAGCCGGGACCCTATTCGGAGCTGGAGAGCCAGCTCGCCGCCTTCGACCGGCAGTACCTGCGGGCCTTGTCGCCCGAAGCTCCGGCACAGGCGGCGCGACGCCGGGCCTGAAGGGTAAAGGAGGGCGGGGCCGCACGCCCGCTGCGGACGGCCCCGAAAAAGAGCCCGCTCCACGGCCTAGATTCCGTAGAACGTCACCAGTCCCCTCACCGTGCCTTCCCACTCCCGCTCGTTCACGTTGTTGTCGCGAAGGGTCACCGAGCAGCTCGCCGACGTCGTTCCGCTGGCGCTGATGCTCACCGCGAGCCGCCCGAAGTCGTAGTGCTCGTTGTCGGTGTAGTAAACGTCGAACGATTGCATGGCGATCGTGACCGTCTGCGTTCCCGCAGGAGGATTCTGGATCGCCGCCGAGACGGTGCGTGAGCTGGTGGTGGACTGGGGGAAGTTGAACGTGACGAGATAGGTTCCGAGCATCGACAGCGAGCCGGTGACGGCGGACTGGGTGGTCTCGGGGGCGACTTCCTGAGCGAGTTGCGACATGATCGTCTCCTTCCAGTTTTTTGCGGTTCGCGTCATGCGATCCGGTTGATGCCTTCCCTGGAGAGCACGCCCGGTGCCAGGCGGCTCAGCACCTGGATGGCTCTCTCAAACCGCTGTAAATAAAGGAGATCTTTCCGAAGCCAACCAATGCGCAGAGAGCGGAGTCTAGCGGAGTTGCGAGACCGGTCTCGCGAAAACGCGAGAGGGATCAGCCCCTACCCCAGACGCGTCAACAGTTCTTCCTGAAGCTCGGGCCTCAGCTTACGAATGGCGGCACTGACGGTCCGCAGCGGACCCGCGTGGCGGCTCAGGACTTCCCAGGCGAGCAGCACGTCTCCGGGGCGATCCTCCAGGAGCACTTCCAGGAGATCCCCAGCCTGCCGGAGATCCTTGGCCGCCTTCGTCTGCTCGGAGACGGGGCGGCGCTGAGAGATCCATAGCTTGTGAAAGGCGAAACGCGCCGGATCCGGGACGTTGACCAGAATCCCGGCTTCCGTAACGAGGACCGCCTGGGTCGGATGCTCGATCAGATAGACGAGAAATCGAAGCGGATGGGCGGAGACTCCCAGAGACGGCAGGAACACCGGAGCGGTCGATTCCGGTCCGACCAAGGAGGTCAGGAAATCGACGCGCATCTCGCGTCCCCGGATCTTGAACGAGGTGCTCGGCTGCCGGGGGTCTAGAGATGGGACCGGACTCCGCTCGACGTTCACCGGCGCCGTCTCCTCGGAGAGAGCGATGCCGATCGTCCTGTCCTGCGCAAGATCGACATCCTGTGTCCGGAGCGTCTGCTGATCAAAGCGGACGCCGAGCATGTTGCCATAGGCCAGGAACGCCTGGGTCCCGACGAGGACTCCCCCCATGCGGAAAACCCCGGATTCCGCGAGCAGCTGGAGCACCTTGGACATGCCTGCGCTCTCGGTGGCGGCGCCTCCCGCAATCAGCATGCTACTGAGCCGGGCGCGCTGTGCCTCATCCGCAGCCGACCGGGCCCGCGCGTGCCGGACCTCCTCCATCCAGGCGAGGAGAGAGGGAGATTCCTTTCCCAGATATACCTGCCGCTTGCGGTCCCCTTCCATGCGCTGGAGATACCAGTAGGTCCCGCCCTTGATCGTCTTGGAGACGAAAGAGCCAGGAGGAGCCCCGGAGATGGCAGTTTCCGCCTGGGCATGGATGGTCTGCTCGAGGAGCTCGGCGTAGAGGGTCTGGACTGATTCGGGCAGACGCTGGAAAGGCATTGGGGGCGCGGCCTCCAGAGTTATACGCAGAGTCTAGCGCAGTGCGTATAACCAGGAGAGCCGCGTGAGGAACAGCTCATCCGTACGAAGTGGTATGCTCTTCCGTATGGCAATCACTGCTCACAAGACCCCTGAGCGTCGCCCAACCCGGGAGGGTAAGGTCCGGAAGGAATTTTGGCTGGATCCTGAAACCCTGCACCGCGCACAGAAGATCCTGGGGACCGCCACGGAACGCGAGACCGTGGAAGTCGCGCTCGACATGATTGCGTTCCGCCGGGAGCTCCTCGAAGGCACTCGGGCACTCTCTGGACTCGAGATCGATTCGATCCGATAGGCGCCGACCGGTGCGGAAGTACGCGCTGGACTCCAACTGTTACATCGACGCCGCACGAGATCCGGTCGCTCAGGCCGCCCTCGAAACCTTCACTGCCAGAGAAGCTCCTCGGCTCTATCTCAGTACCGTGGTGGCAGCAGAGCTCCGGGCCGGCTGTCGCTCGACGGGCGACCGGCGCCGGCTGGACGAGCACGTCTTGGCGCCGTTTGTCCGACGTGGCCGTATCCTGACTCCTTCGGGGGCTGCGTGGGACGCACTCGGCCTGACGCTCTCTCGGCTTCGGGAGGAAGGGAGCCTCGATCTCGCGAGCATGCCGCGAGGCTTCGCTTTCGACGTGCTCATCGCCTTCAGCTGCCGCGAAGCCGGCGTCGTGCTCATCACTCGGAACACCCGCGACATGGAACGAATCCGCTCGGTCTTCCAATTCGAATTTGCCGCTCCGTTTCCCCCGTTTCAGTGGCCCTAGGCAGCTCTACTCTCCGCAGATTCACTGCGCGCTACTGCCCCGCGAACGCCGCCCCTTCTTCCGGGGCGGCAGCGCGTCCGGGTCCCAGCCGAAACGGTCGAGGTCGATCCGGCCGCGGCTGTCGAAGGCGACTCCCTCTTCCTGCAAGAGGTGGCGTTGCAGCCCCGCTTCGAGGCCGATGCCTCGCTGGCTCACTTCTCCCTTGGCGTTGATCACCCGCTGCCAGGGAAGCTCCAGGCCTTCCGGCGTCTCGCGGAGCGCCTGGCCGACCTGGCGGGCATGGCCGGGCAGTCCCGCCAGAGCCGCCACCTGGCCGTAGGTCGCCACCCGGCCGGGTGGGATGCTCCGGATCACGGTATAGATTCTCTCGGCAGGAGTCGGCATCGACTTCGGCATGGGCGGCTGAGTCTATCGTGCGGAGCGCACCTTGTTGGACGAGGGGGCGCGTGGTATCACCCTTCTCAGCGCAGATGAGGTGAGCATGAAGCACGCCGACGACAATTCCACCCTCCGCCAGCTCGAAGTCCCCGTCCTGGTCGACGTCCATGGCACGGCCTGGGCCGTAGGGGCGATCGATGTGACGCTCCGCCATCGCGGCCGGGTCCTGGTGGCCGAGGCGCCGCCGTTCGGCCTCTCGGCGGAGGCCGAAAAGACGGTGCGCGCCACGGCGGCCGGTCTCGCCCAGGGGAGCGACGCCGCGGGCGCCCTGACCGTCCGCTTCCTGGCCGACCCGCGGACCGGGGAGGTGCGCTTCCTGGAAAAGACGGCCGGGCTCCCTGCCGAGCATGCGCTGGCCGAGGCCCTCACCGGGCTCGACCTGACCTCCCAGCAGCAGCACCTGACGCGCGGCGGCCGCTTGAGCGGCGAGCTTCCCGAGCCGCGTGGCCATGCGTTCCAGATCGTCCTGTCCGCCCGCGACCCCGAGGACGGCTTCGAGCCACGCCCCGGCATCGTGGAGGTCCTCCGCCTCGCGGCCGGGCCGGGCCTGCGGGCCGATGCCGCCGTCGAGGAGGGGGACAGCCTTCCGTCCGACACCGATCTGGCCCTGGTGCGCCTCACCGCAGATGCGCGGACGCGCACCGAGGCGCTCGCCCGCTTGCAGAAAGGGCTCGCCCGCACCACCGCCGTGGTGCGCGGCGGCGCCACGGACAAGGCGTTCCTGACCGAGATCCTCGACCGCTCCGAGGTGAGCCACCCCAAGGCCGGCCCGGGGTGGATCGACCGGCTCGTCGAGCGGGGCGAGCACCTGTCGCGGCGCGGCGTCCGGGGGGCTCTCCTCGCCGCCGCCATCGCCGGCTACGACGCCCAGCTCGAACAGGCGCGGGCGGGCTTCTATGCCGCGGCGCAACGCGGCCGGCCCGAGGTTCCCAAGGACGTCGGGCGGACCGTCGAGCTGCGCCACCGCGGCCACGTCTACGCCTTCCGCGTCACCCGCCTCGCGCCCGACCTCTACCGCCTGGAAGTGGACGGCACCCGCCTGGAGGCCCGCGTGGGCGCTTTCCGCAAGACTGGACGGCACCTGACCTGCGGCCGGCGGACCTGGCACGTGTCCCTCGATCCGGCGGAGACCAGCCTGTTCGTCGAGGTGGACGGCGTGCCCCACCGCATCGGCCGCGATACCGGCAGCCTCGTGCGCTCGCCGCTCCCGGCCGTGGTCGTCTCCCTGGCCGCCGAGGGGGCCGAGGTCGCCCGCGGCGACACCCTGGCCGTGCTGGAGACCATGAAAGTCGAGACCTCCGTCCTCGCGCAGATGCCGGGCCGGGTCCGCAAGCTCCTGGCCCGGCGCAACGCCCAGGTCAGTGTCGGCGTGCCTCTCCTCGTCCTCGATCCCGCGGAAGCGGCTCCCGAGAGCCCTTCCGGCGAGCGCGCCCGCCTCGGCCAGCTCGCCGCGGCGCCGCTCGGCCGGGAGAGCGATGCCCTGGAGCGCTGCCGCCAAGGGCTCGAAGAGTCCCGCCGGCTGCTGCTCGGGTACGACGTCGATCCCGCTGCCCTCCGCAAGCTCGTTGCGGCGGTCAGCGTCGCCACGGACCACCCCGAGATCCGCCGGCGCGAACGCGACATCCTCGAAACCTTCGTCGACCTCGCCTCGCTCTTCCGCCGCCAGCCCGGCTGGGATCTGCCGCTGGAGCAGGACGACGACCGCCACACCTCGGAGGAGTACCTCTTCACCTTCCTCCGCGACCTCGACGTGCGCGGCGCCGGCATGCCGCCGGCCTTCCTTCACAAGCTCCGCCGCGCCCTGGCGCATTATGGCGTGGACAGCCTGGACCGTTCGCCCGAGCAGGAGGAGAGCCTCTTCCGCATCGCCGTCTCCCACCAGCGGCAGCCGCAGCAGGCTCCCCTGGTGCTCGCCGTGCTCGAACGGCTTCTCGATCGGGACTCTCCCCATAAGGACAAATCAGACGACGGCGAGCTCCACGCCCTCCTCGACCGCCTGATCGGCGAGACCCAGGGGCGCGAGCCGGCCGTGCACGACCTCGCCCGTGAGGTGCGCTGGCGCATCTTCGACCGGCCGCTCCTCCTGGCGGCCCGCGAGCGGACCTATGCCGCCGCCGAAGCGGAGCTCTCGCGGCTGGGCGAAGATCCGCCCCCAGGCGAGCGGGAGGAGAGCATCCATGCCCTGGTCGACTGCACGCAGCCGCTCCATGCCCGCCTTTCCCAGCGCTATGCCGCGGCTCCGGAGACCCTCCGGCGCTCCATGCTCGAAGTCATGCTTCGCCGCTACTACCGCATCCGCGAGATCCAGACCGTCGAGACGTTCGAGGCCGAGGGGCTGAGCTTCGCCGCGGCCGAATACCCATGGGAGGGAGGCCGCGTCCATCTCTTCGCCACCCATGCCGGGCCGGACGGCCTGCCGCGAGCATTGGAGGTGGCGCGGCGCCTGGCCGCCGAGACGCCGGAGGGTCGACCCGATGAAGAGCGTGAGGTCGTCATCGATCTCTATGCCTGGGAGGAGGAGCCCGCCGCGGACGACGACGCGGCCGCCGCCGAGATCGGCCGGCTCCTCGAAGCGGCCGGCTTCCCCGCCCGCATGCGGCGGCTCGCCGTGGCCCTCGCCTCTCCGGCCGGCGTGCGGCACTTCACCTGGCGGCGCGCCGAAGACGGCGGCTATCCCGAAGAGCGGGTCTACCGCGGCCTGCACCCGCTCATGGTACGGCGGCTCCAGATCTGGCGCTTCCGCAACTTCCGCCTCGACCAGCTCCCCGCGCCCGAGGGGGTCTGGCTGTTCAAGGGCGTGGCCCACACCAACCCGCGCGACGAGCGGCTGTTCGCCGTAGCCGAGGTCCGCGACCTGACCCCGACGCGCGACGAGCACGGCCGCGTCGTCCATCTGCCGCAGCTCGAGCACCGCTTCATGGAGGCACTGGCCGGCATCCGGCAATTCCAGTCGCGCCGGCCGGCCGGCGAGCGGCTGCAGTGGAACCGCGTGCTCCTCTATCTCTGGCCGCCGGTCGACCTGCGGCCGGAGGAGCTGAACGATTTGGTCCACCGGCTGGCGCCGCTCACCGAAGGATTGGGTCTCGAAAAGGTGGCGGTGCGCGGCCGGGTCGCGGACCCGCAGACCGGCGCGTTCCACGACCGGGTCCTGGAGATCTCCAATCCGGGCGAAGCGGGCATGGTCCTGCGCTTCCGGCCGCCCAAGGACGTTCCCATCAAGCCGCTGCGCGAATACGCCCAGAAGATCGTGGAGCTCAAGCGCCGGGGGATCGTCTACGCCTACGAGATCGCCCGCCTCCTCGCCCCGAGGGAGCCACAGGAAGAGATCCCCGCCGGGGAATTCGTCGAGCACGATCTGGACGATCCAACTGATCTCAATGCGGGAGACCGCCTCGTCCCCGTTGACCGCCCCTGGGGCCAGAACACGGCGAACATCGTGGCCGGCGTCATCCGCAGCTTCACCGACCGCTATCTCGAGGGGATGGAGCGGGTCCTCCTGCTGAGCGACGCCAGCCATGACATGGGCGCCCTGGCCGAGCCCGAGTGCCGGCGCATCCTCGCCGCGCTCGACCTGGCCGCCGAGCGGAAGATCCCTCTGGAGTGGTTCGCCCTCTCGGCCGGCGCCAAGATCGCCATGGACAGCGGCACCGAGAACATGGACTGGATCTCCTGCGTCCTGCGCAAAATCGTCGAGCGTACCCAGGAAGGGCTGGAGATCAACCTCGTGGTGCCCGGCATCAACGCCGGCGCCCAGCCCTACTGGAACGCCGAAGCCACCATGCTGATGCACACCAAGGGCATCCTGATCATGACGCCCCAGGGGGCCATGGTGCTCACCGGCAAGCAGGCGCTCGACTACTCCGGAGGCGTCTCGGCCGAGGACAACCTCGGCATCGGCGGCTACGAGCGGATCATGGGGCCGAACGGCCAGGCGCAATACTTTGCCCGCGATCTCGGCGAAGCCTGCCAGATCCTGCTCCGTCACTACGAGCACACCTGGGTGGCGCCCGGCGAGCGCTTCCCGCGGCCGGCGCCGACCCGCGACCCGCGCGAGCGCGACGTCCGCGACTTCCCGCACGGCGGCCTCTTCCGCACCGTCGGCGAGATCTTCTCCGAAGCCACCAACCCGGGTCGCAAGAAGCCGTTCGAGATCCGCCGCGTCATGCAGGCGGTCGCCGACCAGGACCACCGGCCGCTGGAGCGCTGGTACGGCATGCATGACGCCGAGATGGCCGTGGTCTGGGAAGCCCACCTGGGCGGCTGGCCGGTCTGCCTGCTGGGCTTCGAATCCAAGCCGCTGCCGCGCCTCGGCTGGGTGCCCGTCTACGGCCCCGACCAGTGGACCGGCGGCACCCTGTTCCCGCTCTCGTCCAAGAAAGTAGCGCGAGCGATCAACGCGGCGAGCAACAACCGGCCCCTGGTCGTGCTGGCGAACCTCTCGGGATTCGACGGCTCCCCCGAGTCGATGCGCAACTGGCAGCTCGAATTTGGCGCCGAGATCGGCCGGGCGGTGGTGAGCTTCCGCGGCCCGATCGTCTTCTGCGTCGTCTCGCGCTACCACGGCGGCGCCTTCGTGGTCTTCTCGAACGCCCTGCACGACAACATGGAAGTGACCGCCCTCGAAGGGAGCCACGCCTCGGTGATCGGCGGCGCGCCAGCCGCGGCCGTGATCTTCGCCCGCGAGGTCGACCAGCGGACCCGCAAGGACCCGCGGGTCACCGAGCTGGAGGAGGCCATCGCCGATCCATCCCGGGCCGAATTGATCGGAAAAAATCAAGCCGAGCTGCGGGCGCACCTGGACGAGACCACGGCCGCGGTCCGCTCCGAGAAGCTCGGCGAGGTCGCTGTCGAGTTCGACCACATCCACAGCGTCGAAAGGGCGCTGGAGGTGGGATCGATCCACCGCATCCTGCCACCCGGAGAGCTGCGGCCGTACCTGATCGACGCCATCGAGCGCGGAATCGAGAAAGAGCTCGCCCGCTTGGGCGGTCGGGTTGTCGAGCTCGTAGAAACAGCATCATGAGGATCGGATGGTTGCTGGCTGAACAAGCGGAGGTGCCGGAAGGCCTGGGGCTCTCGGTGCGCCATGGTGCATTCTGGTGTATCCTAGAGCCATGTCGACTGTCGAGAGACCTGTCCGTCAGAGCGTGAGCCTCCCCCCAGGCATCGCCCACCGCGTCAAGTCGCTCGCGAAGTCGAGCCGCACAAGCGCCAACCGCATCCTGGTCGAGCTCATCGAGTCGGGGCTCGAGGCGCGGGAGCAAGAGAGGAAGCGCTTTCTCGAGTTGGCGGACCGCTTGGCTCGTGCCCGCGATCCGGAGGAGCAGAGTCAACTCAAGGAGGAATTGGCCCGCATGACCTTCGGTGAATGATGCCGAAGATCCAATGGACTGGTTTGCCCCCCGCGCTGCGGGACCATCTGTTCGAGCGGCTGCGCGAGCGAAAGATCACGGCCGAAGACCTCTACCAATTGAAGCTGTGGCGAGAGTCCGAGCCCGAGGCCCCGGACGGCCTCTGGTACAAAGACTTCGGTTCGTTCAAGATCTGCGGCGAAGGGAAGTACCCGAAGACCTTTCTGCTCGCGGGACAGCCCGCGAAGGGGAAGAAGCTCTGAAACTTTGAGGCTCTTCTATTCCGACTCTCTCGCTGCCGAGCTCTCGGGTTCGCTGAGCCTCGAAGCCTGCCCCTGCGAGACCGACTCCTCAGCAGCACGCCTCTTCTTGGACTTGAGACCCGGCCGAAGAAAATGACGAGAATAGGCCTCTTCAAGATTCGGATCGCCGGTCTTGGAGAAGCGTAGAGGAGATCGCTGCCCTTTGCCCCATTTCACGTAGGCAGTGTGAGACGGGCTCATGTTCAAGTCATGAACATGCATGCGGAGGATGCGAAGAATACGACTGGTCTTGCCCAAACTGCAGCGTATCACTTTCTCGAGATACGGCACACGTCCGAAGCGCCACGCCTCCACATCCGCTTTGCTGAGCAGCTCCATGTGGACGAAGACGTCGATCGGAGCCACGACATCGCCATGGGCCAGGATCGCCTCAACTGCCCGAACGATCTTCGGGTAGTACTTGTCGTCTCGGTAGTTCTCGACAGTGACCTTCGTCATCTGCTACGCAACGACCTTTCTGACGTAGAACGTGATGAAGCTCACCGGTGGCGGCAGCCACCCGGTGGAGCGCTTAGGTTAGACGCCTTGTACATTGTTCAATGCTCCGGCATTGCGGGAACGGAACTCATCATCTTTCAATAGTGCGTCTGCCTTGGCAGTGGTGCGATACTCACTGCCGTTGGCATTAGCTTCCAGAAGTCCAAGGGAGTGCAGGTACATCACGCCATACTGTGTTGCTCTAAGGGCTACCAGAGAAGGCTCTTCGCCATTAGCTGTGACCGAAGCAAAGAGACTTGGTGGGCGAAAGTCATGCACTTGAGAGAAGCGCTCCAACAAGCGAATAAGAACATAGTGGCCCTCAATGGCCTTCTGCGCATCGGGGGCTTTCTTCCGATCGATGAGCCACAAGCCTATTGAAACGATCAGTAGCACGAGAGCAACTACGAGGAGTTCGGCGTAAAGCCTTTGCGTGTAGGAAAATGGGGAGAATGACTTAATATCGAAGAAGCCAAGGCCCAAACATATAGCCGCTAGAACAAACAAGAGCGTCGGAAGGCCTTGTTCAAGAAGCTTGGTGGCGATTTCCTTCATCAGCTTGACTCCGCCAGATTGTGGTATCTGTGTTTTTTAAGGCGCCCAACCCTGATTAAACGCCTCTCTGCACTCTGCCGTATTAACATCAGCGCCTACTCTCAACCGGACGCAAAATTCCCGCTATCTCACTGATTCGATAATATACTACGCGGATTTCATACACTCGTCAACACGCCTACTCGTGACTGTAGGACATCGGGCGGCGCTCGCCAGGCTTTTCTTCTTATCCGTCGCTGAAGACGCTGGAACCTCCCTGGCCAAGTGCTTCTCCTCTGGCTGTATGCGCCCCTCGCGTGGGTGGCTCAGGGGCTTCTCCGTGTCCGCGAAACCCACTTATCCCGGGGGGTGTCGGGACCTTATCTGTCGACCAGGTGGCGGCGATGATCGCTGCCTCACGGGAGGACCGTTGCCCCCGGTCGGTCCGAGAGCACCGAAGGTCGCTCAACGCAGAGCTGCCCCCAGGCTACAGGCTTGAGCCTCTCCGAGGCTCTGCCTTGCAACTGCCGTGGTCACGGAGAGTGTGAGCCGGCGAGACGCCGGCGCTCCCAGGGGGCGCAAGATCCTGCCGGACGTGGGGCGGCGATCTCTTCCCAGCACCCACAGCTTCTAGGTGGCAGGGGAGTCGATCGGCCGCGTCTTCGCGCCCCAGATCAAGAGCCAGAAGACGATCGGCAGCTCCGCGACCTCGAGCGGCAACGCGACCTGCGCAACCAGCGGCGCGTACTGTGGCAGGACCAGGGTGGCGAAGGAACTGGCCAGGTAGGCGAACCCTGCAATCAGCAGCAGGACGCCGAAGACGCGGGGAATGAAGCCCGAACGGATGACCAGCATCCCGAACGGGAACAGCCAGAGCCCCCAGAAGATGGAGGCCACGACGATGCCCTGGCCGTGCAGACGGAGGAACAGGTACGCCAGGGCATCCAGCTGGGGCTTCTCGAACACGGACAGGAAATTGGCGCCCTTCACGAGGATCAGCGCGGCGATTTCGTTGAGCACGTTGACGAACACGATCGGAGAGGAGACCAACGCACCCAGGATCACCACCTGCCTGGCATGGGCCTCGTTGACCGCCTTGAACAAGCGGTAGAGCGCCAGGACCAGGAACACGCCGATGATCTGGTGGATCAGCTCGCTCGCGATACCGAGGCGGAGAAGCCACTCGGAAGCCCTGACGTTGTCGGCCGTCGCGGTCGCATTCCCAGACACGATCAGCTTGCCGGGGACATACAGGAGGCCAATGGGGGCGCTGAGTGCGAGCAGCAGATACAGGAATCCGGCGACTCGTGCTTGTTTCTGGGTTGAGCTCACGTCCTCTCCCTTCGTGTGTACAGGCGGTCGGGTTCGACGCCACCACGCACGTGCGCCCCAGGCACGCTGCCGCCCGAAGTGCATCCGTCGGTTGGCATCACGTCAGTGATACGCCGAGAGGGGCACGATGCTTACCGGCGCCACGGCGCCCGCGCTGGCTCGGCAGGCATGCGTTCCTGGCGACCGGGCGAGGATTCCCGCTGGAGCCGGAGAGGTTTCCCGTCACCGGGAGAGGACTCTCGTTGACCAGGAGAGGCCGCCCGTTGAACGGTCCTACAGAACTTGCTCACGGGAGAGCTCTCCCGTTGAACGGGACAGGCTTCCCGTTGAACGGTCAGGCGAATCCCCGCAGCTGCGGCACGCCCCCCTCAACGTGGCATGTCCGGACAGACGTACGGCACCTCCGCCTTTCGGTACCGCTCCTCCGTCGGCCCTCCCACCAACGCCAGGCGGAGGACCAGGACGGTCTCGCTCGCCTCGACCACATGGGCTTGGATCTCCGCTCCATCCTCCTCCCACGCGATGGCGCCATCCGGGAGGGTGCGCCACTTCGCCAGCCGGTAGGTCTCCCAGCAGGAGTCCATCACCAGCGTCCCGTCGGCGAGGAAGACCCGCATCCCTCCCGGCAGCTTGGTCGCATCCGATCGGACCCACACTTTGTCCGTGAAGGAAATGGCCGGGGAGGCACTCGGAACGCTGGCCGCTGTCGGCTGTGCCGCATGGGTATCTCCCACGAACGCAGCGTCCGGGTCTGGGGCACTGCAGCCGCAGGCAGCGAGAAGGAGAACCGTCGTTAGAAATCGGCGCATCATCGATTCTCTATAGAGCGGAGCCAGCCAGGGCGATCAGCGGGTCGACCACGTTGCCGCGCAGAACGAAGCGGCGGCATGCCGCTCCTCATCGCGAGCATCATTGACCCTCTGGCGCTGGAGGTGGTCATGCCCGGGGGATCTGCGGCAGGTGGTCGAAGTGTCCATCGCGGTCGCAGAGAACGAGGTTATGCTGGAGCACCAGCGCTGCGATCCACACATCATTGGTTGGAATCGGCGTCCCCTGGTGCCGGAGCTGACGAAAGACAGCGGCGTAGTGATGTGTGGTCTGGTCGTCAGCAAACAGGATCGCCACCCCCGGTTTCATCAGAAAACGGCGTAGCACCCCCTCATTTTCGGCGCCCCGCTTCCCCATAGAGAAGCCGGCTCGCAGCTCGCCGAGGGCAATGAAGGGAAGGAAAACGGCGTCCGCGGTCTCGACGAGCGCCACGATCTCGGCGACACCGCGACACAGGTCGGTGTAGCGGTTGGTGTCGAGGGCGAGCCTCATCGCCACAGACGCTCATCGATCTGATCCTGCTCTGCAATCGCCTGATCAAACTCGGGGTCCTCGTGCCAGGTGCCGGCGATGTCGCCGAGCTCTCGCTGACGGATCTCGGTCTGGCTCAAGCCTGTGCCGCGGATCAGAGCTTCGACAGCGACGCTGTTGAGGCTCTTGCCTTCGGCCTTTGCGCGCCGACGCAGCTCCGAATCCAAAGGAGGTGGGATGTCTCTGAGCGTATACTGCATGCACTCAGTATAGGCTGTGCCTGCACAACCGACAAGCGCCGGGGGTTGCCCAGAGGGCCGGATTCTGTTATCTTTCCCTGCCCTCTGGGGCGAGCAGCTCAGTCCGTTGAACCAGGAGAGAGACCTATCATGGCCAAGCAATGCGAAATCTGCGGCAAGGGAACCGTCTTCGGCCGCAATGTCAGCCACGCGCACAACGTGACGCCGCGCACCTGGGAGCCCAACCTCCAGAGCGTGCGCGCGCTGATCGATGGCCGCGTGAAGCACGTCCGGGTCTGCACCCGTTGCCTGCGTAGCGGCAAGATCGTGAAGGCGCCGGTCCGCAAGTGGACCCCCGAAGAGGGTGAGGCCGCCAAGGGCTAAAGCCCGGCGGCGTTCTCCCCTCCCCACGCCCGCGCTCCCGACCCCAAGGACAGCAAGGACTCCAAGGACAGCAGGGACCTTTGTCCCTTGGCGTCCTTGAAGCCGTTGTTGTCCTTGTCTTTTTTGGGGAGGCCCTACGCCTCCGCCGCCGCCTTGCCCGTATTCATCCGGCGGTCGACGCGGAACACTCCGGGGATCGCCCGGACCTCCTGCATCAGCTTGTCGAGCTGCTTGCGGTCACGCAGCTGGCAGACCACGCCGATCGAGGCGCGGCCGGTCTCGTGGGTCTCGGCCTCGATCTGTGTGATGTTGCTCCCCACCTTGGTGATCACCTCGGTCAGCTTCGCCAGCATGCCCGGCTGGTCGGCGGTCTCGATGACCAGCGAGATCTGGTAGACGTCGTTCTTCTGCCGCGCCCACTCGACCTCGATCTCGCGCTCCGGGTTGTACAGCAGGTTCCGGACGTTGGGGCAGTCCATCGAGTGGACGGAGACGCCGCGCCCGCGCGTCACGTAGCCGACGATGTCCTCCCCGGGCAGCGGGTTGCAGCACTTCGCCAGGTAGGCCAGCAGGTCGCCGTGTCCCTTGACCTCGATCGGACCCTTGGGGCCGCCGAACGGCAGGATGCGGCTGACCGCCTCCTTGAGCCGGCTCGGCTTCTCGTTCGCGGGCTCGGCCATCCTCTCCACGCCCAGCACCCGCTCCAGCACGTGCCGCGCCTCGGTCTTGCCGAAGCCGATCCGGCTGTAGAGGTCGTCGACCTTCGAGAGTCCCTCGTCGTGGAGGAGGGTCGTCATCTCCGGCGCCTCGTGGATCTTCTTCAGGGAGACGCCGAGCTTGCGGATCTCCTTCTCGAACAGGCGCCGGCCGATCTCGGTGGCGCGCTGCTTCTGCTGCGTGTTGAGCCACTGCCGGATCTTGCTCTTGGCCCGCGAGGTGACGACCAACGACAGCCAGTCGCGGCTCGGATTGCGCGCCGGATTGGTCAGGATCTCCACCATGTCGCCGTTCTGGAGCGACGTGCGCAGCGGCACCAGACGGCCGTTGACCCGCGCGCCGGCGCAGTGGTGGCCGAGGTCGGTGTGCACCCGGTAGGCGAAGTCGAGCGGCGTGGCGCCGCGCGGGAAGGCGAGCGCATCTCCCTTGGGGGTGAAGACGTAGACCTCGTCCGGATAGAGGTCGACCTTCAGCGTGGTCAGGAAGGTGCGGGGGTCCTGCACCTCCTTCTGCCACTCTAGGAGCTGGCGCAGCCAAAGGATGTTGGGATCGTGATCCCCCTGGACCTTCCCCTCCTTGTAGCGCCAATGGGCCGCGATCCCCTCCTCCGCCACGAGGTCCATCTCGCGCGTGCGGATCTGCACTTCGAACGGCTGCCCGCGGTCGCCCACCACCGTGGTGTGGAGCGACTGGTAGCCGTTCGGCTTGGGCATCGCGATGTAGTCCTTGAAGCGACCCGGAATGGGGCGCCAGCTCTGGTGCACCACGCCCAGGCCGGCGTAGGTGTCTTTGAGGCTGTTCGTCACGATGCGGAAGGCCAGGTAGTCATAGAGCTGCGAGATGTCGATCCCCTGGCGGCGCAGCTTCTCGTAGATCGAGTAGTAGCGCTTGACGCGGAAGCTGATCTCGGCCTCGACCCCCGCGTGCTCCAGGCTCTCGACGAGGCGCTCGCGGATGCGCTCCACCGCGACCTGCCCCACCTTCATCTTCTCCGCGATCTTCAGGAAGATCTCGGTGAACTGATGAGGATAGAGGTGGTAGAAGGCGAGGTCCTCGAGATCGCCCTTGACCTTCGCCATGCCGAGGCGGTGGGCGATCGGCGAGTAGATCTCCAGCGTCTCGCGCGAGATGCGGCGCCGCGCTTCGGGAGCCAGGTGCTCCAGCGTCTGCATGTTGTGCAGCCGGTCGGCGAGCTTGACGACGATCACCCGGATGTCCTTGGCCGAGGCCAGGATCATCTTGCGGAAGGTCTCGGCCTGGGCTTCGTCGCGGCGGACGTAGGAGTGGCGGCCGATCTTGGTGACGCCGTCGACCAGCCCCGCGATCTCTTCGCCGAACTCCCGCACCAGGACCTCGCGCGTCGTCAGGGTGTCCTCGAGCACGTCGTGGAGCAGCCCGACCGCAACGCAGGTCTGGTCGAAATTGAGATCGGCGAGGAGATAGGCGACGTTGAGCGGATGGATCATGTACGGCTCGCCCGAGCGGCGAACCTGATCCTTGTGCATCTCGGCCGAGAAGTCGTGGACCGCTCGCAGGTAGACCGGGTCTACCGTACGCCGGTGCGCCGCGAGACAGTCGAGGATCTCGTCAAAGCGCGCCACCGCCGGCTCGGAAACCGGGGGTGCGATTTTCTTGACCGTTTGTGCCATGGACCTCAGGGAAGACGCCATCCAGCGTCGACGAAAATGACGGCGACTGGAAGAGACAACAGATTATACGGGCAGGAGTGTTCCCGGAGGAGAGGGAGGGCGAGAGGTCATCGGACCGATCCGACGGATCCGACCGATCGGTCCGATGACTTCCCGGGGGGCTACCGCCGGACCGGCTGTGCCTCGCCGTCCGTCCGGGCGGGGGCGGCGCGCCGCTCGCCCTTGGCGCCGAAGTACTGCTCCCAGAGCAGCGCGAACGGGCTCGCCACGTAGATCGACGAGTAGGTGCCGACCAGGATGCCGACCAGCATCACGAAGGCGAAGCCGCGGATCACGTCGCCGCCCAGCCAGAGCAGCGCGGCGAGCGCGAGGAGCGTCGAGCCGCCGGTCAGGAGGGTGCGCGAGAGCGTCTGGTTGATGCTCTCGTTCATGACTTCGATCAGCGGCTTGCGCCGGCTCTTCCGCATGTTCTCGCGGATGCGGTCGAAGATCACCACCGTGTCGTTCACCGAGTAGCCGATCAGGGTCAGGAACGCCGCGATCGTCGTCAGGTTGAACTCGAACCCGAAGAGGGCGAACAGGCCGAGCGTCACCAGCACGTCGTGGATGCAGGCCATGATCGCGCCGACGCCGAAGCGCAGCTCGAAGCGGATCCAGATGTAGACCAGCATGCCCAGGAGCGAGAGGGCGACGGCCCAGAAGCCCTGCTGGCGCAGCTCCTTGCCGATCTGCGGGCCGACGTTCTCGACGCCGGTCACCGTGAAGGCGCCGAGGGCGGCACGCTGCTGCAGAGCGCTCACCGCCTGCGGGCTCGCCCCGGGAATCCCGGACAGGTCGTTCCACGACGTGAACAGCCCCGTCTCACGGCGCTTGTCCATGATCTTCTTGGCCACGTCCGCATAGTGAGCGCGCGCGGCGTCCTCCCCCTGGACCTTGCGGTTGTCCGGATCGGCGGCGAGAAGGAGAGCCGCCAAGCCGTCGGCGCCCACCCGGTTGACGTCGATCTTGCCGGCCGCCTGCTCGCCGTTGTAGGCCTTGTCGACCGCCTTCTCGATGACGTCCCGGGTCCCCTCGGTCTTCCCCTTGACGAGGCGGGTGCGGATCATCACCTCGTTCTCGTCCTCGGTGCCGAACCGCGTGATCTCGGCGTCCTCGAGATTGTGCTGGCTCAGGATCGTGCGCAGGCGCTCGGTCTCGGGCTTCTCACGGAACTGCAGGGTGAGCTGCGTGCCGCCGGCGAAGTCGACGCCGACGTTCAGGTTGCCATGGAAGAAGACCGCAAAGACGCCGATCCCCACCAGGACCAGGGAAACGATGATCCAGAACTTCCGGTACTTCATGAAGTCGATGTTGGTGTCGCGAAGCAACTCCATCGCGTGCTCCTTCGAGTCGGCGCTCGGCGCCTTAGATCGACAGCTTCTGGATGCGGAACCGGGAGAGGACCAGGTCGAACATCCAGCGGCTGACGAAGACCGCGGTGAACATAGAGGCCAACAGGCCGATGGTCAGGGTGACGGCAAAGCCGCGGATCGGGCCGGTGCCGAACTGGAACAGGAAGAGGGCCGCGATCAGGGTCGTGACGTTGCCGTCGACGATGGAGGACAGCGCCTTCTCGAAGCCGAGATCGATCGCGGAGCGGACCGTCCTCCCTGCGTGCAGCTCCTCGCGGATGCGCTCGAAGACGAGCACGTTGGCATCGACCGCCATACCGATGGTCAGGATGACGCCGGCGATGCCGGGCAGGGTGAGCGTCGCATCGAACGCCGCCAGGCCGCCGAACAGCAGGACGATGTTCAGGACCAGGGCGAGGACCGCATTGAGGCCGCTCAGGTTGTAGATGACCAGCATGTAGAGGACGACGAGCGCCGTGCCCACCACGCCCGCGAGGACGCTCTTCTCGATCGAGTCGCGGCCGAGCGACGGGCCGACGGTGCGCTCCTCCAGGTAGGTGATGGAGGCCGGCAGCGCGCCCGAGCGCAGCACCGTGGACAGGTCCTGCGCGCTCTCTTCGGTGAAGCCCCCCTCGATGATGCCGCTGTCGCGAATGCGCGCGTTGATCCGCGGCGCCGAGACGATGCGGCCGTCGAGGACGATGGCGAGCGGCTTGCCGATGTTGCTGCCGGTCAGCTCGGAAAACTTTTCAGCCCCCTCGGGGTTCAGGCTGAACTCGACGATCGGCTCGCTGAGCTGGCCCCGGCTCGGCCGCGCGTTCTTCAAGTCGCGGCCGGTGACGGTGCGCTGCTTGTCGACCACCCAGTAGACCGTCTCCAGGATCTTCGAGGCGTCCGCCTTGTCGCGGACGTCTTCGGGCAGGATCTCGAGGTCGCCCGACGGCGGATTGCCCAGGTTGGCCAGGGCCGCCTGGCGGTCGGGGAACGGTCCGTTGCGCACGATGCGGAACTCCAGGAAGGCGGTGTTCTTGATCAGGTTGCGCACGCGATCCGGATCGTCCACACCAGGGAGCTGCACGACGATCCGGTTGTTCGAGGCCTCCTGGATCGTCGGCTCGGTCACGCCGAAGGCGTCGATGCGGTTGCGGATCGTCTGCACCGCCTGGCTGACCGCCATCTGGCGGGTCTGGGTGGCGTACTGGGACTTCATCGTGAAGGTCGCGCGATCGGACCGGATGTCGGAGTCCCAGCCCCCCTTCAGGTACTTGTCATACAGCTCGGAGATCTTGTCGCGCGACTCGGGGGTGACCCCGGTGATCCCGAACGACGTGTCGGAAATGCGGTGTCCCGAGATGGGGAGGCTCTCCTTCTGGGCCTGCTGCACCAGCAGCCCCATGTCCCCGTCCGTCTCGGCCCGCACGGCGTCCTCGGTGTGCACCTGGAGCACCAGGTGCATGCCTCCCTGGAGGTCGAGACCGAGATTGATCTTCTTGTCCAGGGGAAGGGCGGCCGCCACCGCGGCCGCGAGGATGCTGAAAATCAGGAGCCCACGCCAGAGCAGATTGCGTTTCATCGGTTGTCCCCTTTGTCGCCCTCTTGTCCTTCGAGGGCGCTGATCGCCGACTTGGCGACCTTCACCTTGACGGCGTCGGCGATCTTGAGGATCACCGTGCTGCTGTCGACAGATACGACCTCGCCATACAGCCCACCCGTCGTGACGACCCGGTCTCCCTTCTTGATCGCCTCGACCATCGCCTGGAAGGTCTTCTGCCGGCGGCGCGCCGGGACCCAGACGATGAAGTAGAAGATCAGCAGGAAGCCGATCGGGAGGATGAGACCACCCAGGCTGCCGAGGTTGCCGAGCCCGCCCTGGAAGGCGAGCAGATTCCATACATTGAGCATCATGCGTGCAAGCCCTCGCGGAGACGACCCGCGTCAAGAGCTCCTTGGCTCCAGGGGATCAAACGAATGGCGAACCGTTCCGCCAGGTCCGAAAACGTACCGAGCGTGATAGCTTGCCGGAGCGCCGCCATGAAGTCAAGGTAGAAGCGCAGGTTGTGCAGGGTGGCGAGGACCGCCGCGGTCAGCTCGCCGGAGCGCGTCAGGTGGTGCAGGAAGGCCCGCGATGTCTGGTACGGCCCAGGCGCACACGCCACGCAGCCGCACTCCGGATCGATTGGCAAGGGGTCCTCGCGGTACTTGGCGTTCTTGATCTTGAGCACGCCCGAGCGGGTGAACAGCACTCCATGCCGCGCGTTGCGCGCGGGCAGCACGCAGTCGAACAGGTCGATCCCGTTCTGCACCGCGTGGAGGATGTCCTCCGGATAGCCCACCCCCATCAGGTAGCGCGGCCGGTCCGCCGGGAGGACGGGAGCGGTCCACTCCACCACCGCATAGCGGTCGGCCGCCGGCTCCCCCACGCTGACCCCGCCGATCGCATGACCGTCGAACCCGATCTCCGCCAGCTCCGCCGCCGCCCGCTCGCGCAGGCCGCGGAAGGCGCTCCCCTGGACGATCCCGAAGAGGCCGGCGCCGCTCTTCCCCGTCCAGGCGGCCCGGGCGCGGCGCGCCCAGGCGAGCGTGCGCCGCCACGAGTCCGCCGCCCCCCGCTCGTCGATCGGCCAGGGGGGGCACTCGTCGAGCGCCATCGCAATGTCGACCCCTATCCGCTCCTGCAGGTCCACGACCCCCTCGGGGGTGAAGCGCAGAGGCGACCCGTCCAGGTGGCTGCGGAAGGTCACCCCCCCTTCGTCCACCTTGCGGAGGGTCGAGAGGCTGAAGACCTGAAAGCCGCCGCTGTCCGTGAGGATCGGCCCAGGCCAGCCGGTGAAGGCGTGCACGCCGCCCAGCCGCTCGATCGTCTCGATGCCGGGGCGCAGAGCCAGGTGATAGAGATTGGACAGCATGATGGAGGCGCCCGCCGCGGCGAGCTCCTGCGACGGCACCCCTTTGACTGCGCCCAGCGTGCCCACGGGCATGAACGCCGGCGTCTCCACCACGCCGTGCGGCGTGGAGAGCCGTCCGCGACGCGCGGCGCCACAGGTCGAAACCACCTCGAAATTCAGGGCCACGGATGCCTCAGGGCTTCGACTTCGATTCGCCGAGGTCGACCACCCGCGTCTCGACTCCCTTCGGGAGCTGGAGCACGTAGCGGTCCTCGGGGATGCGGCCGTTCCTCTTGAGGTCCTCGAAGCGGTACTCCATGGTGTCGCCATCGGCCTCGACGTAGCGCAGGCGCACGGGGAGGAACGTGGTGTCGTCGATCCACAGGGTCATGCTCTTGAGGCGCTTCGCGATCCGCTGGAAGCGGGGAGTCAGCTCCAGGCGGTACGGCTCCCCCTTGGTGCTCGAGGTGGCGAGCTTCGCATCGAAGTACTCCAGGAGCGACTGCATGTTGCCGCTCGCGCCGAGGTACTTGAAAACCTGGTTCGAGTAGCGGCCGATCTTGATCAGGTCGGCCCGCTTGAGGTCGTGGTACCAGGTCGTCATCTGCTCGCCGCGGACGACCACCGAGATCGCGTTGGGCGCTTCGTACTCCCAGCGGACCCGGTCGGGGGCGGAGTAGGAGAAGTGCCCGGTGGCCTTCTCGGGAGCGGCGAGGAGCGAGCTCTCCTGGAGCTGGACGAACCGGGCCTCCAGGGTCTTGAGCTTCTGCTGCTCGGCTTTGACGCGCTCCACGAGCACCTGCAGGCGCTGGTTGGCGGGCGCGGTGCGCGGATCGCGGAGGGCCGGCGCGGACATAGCGGGTAGAGCGAAGGAGAGCAGAGCGAAGATGAAGATGAGTCGTTTCATGGTCTGGTTCAGATGACAAGCAGGGCCGGCTGGATATTCCTGATGCCCGGAACCCCGGGAGGGCCTCGCAACCCCTGAGTCTAGCAGGGCCGGCCGGCGGTTGACAGGCTGCTGGACGGATGCTAGCTTCACCGCCCTCCGGACAGGAGTCCGACGGGGAGCCTATCGATGCCCGAGCTCAAGTTGGGAACGAAACACGCGTGCTACAGTTGTGGGACCAAGTTCTACGACCTCGGCAAAAACGAGGCGGTCTGCCCCAAATGTGGCGCCAACCAGAAGGACGCGTCCTCTCACGAGACCCCGGCCGCGAGCCAGGCTTCGCGGCGGCGGCGTAAGGCCGAGGTCGTCGGGAAGGCGGCGATCGAGGTCGAGGAAGAAGAGCCGATCGCCGATATCGACGAGGAGATCGTTCCGGACGCGGATCTCGAAGGAGCGGCCCTCGTCGACGACGACGAGGAAGAGGAAGAGGACTTCGACGACGAGGAATGAGCCGGTGCAGGGACCGGTCCCGGTGGTGCTCGCCCTCGGCGGCAATCTGGGACCGGTCGCTCAGACTCTGCGCCAGGCCCTCCGCCATTTGGAGGCCGCGCTGGGGCCTCTCCAGGTCGCGCCCCTCTATCGCACCGCCGCGGTCTCCCCCACGCCGCAGCCGGATTATCTGAACACCGCCGCCCTGGGAAGGACTTCCCTCCCCCCGGAGGCGGTTCTCGCCGTGGCCAAGGCGCTCGAGCTCGCGGCCGGCCGGCGCGCAGGACCGCGCTTCGGACCGCGTCCCCTCGATATCGATCTCCTCCTCTGGGGGGATCTGGTGACGCACGACCCCGAGCTGACGCTCCCCCATCCGCGCCTGCGGGACCGCCGCTTCGTCCTCGAGCCGCTCGCCGCCCTCGCCCCCGACCTGCCCATACCGCCTGACGGACGCCTCGTCCGGGAGCTTCTGGAAGGGGTGCGGGAGCAGCGGGTGGAGATCGTCGGCCCGCTACGGCTGTAACGTGTGGGGTGATCTGTGGACGGTTCTGGCGATCCGGCTCGCCAGCACGGCCGCGCCATAGCCGTTGTCGATGTTCACCACACCGATCCCCGGGGCGCAGCCGTTCAGCATGGTGAGGAGAGGGGCGATCCCTCCGAAGCTCGCGCCATAACCGACGCTGGTCGGCACGGCCACGACCGGCGCCGGGACGAGGCTGGCGACGACAGTCGGCAGCGCGCCGTCCATGCCGGCCACCGCGACGACGACATCGGCACGGCGGATGGCCTGCAGGTTCCCCAGGAGCCGGTGGAGGCCGGCGATCCCCACGTCGTAACAGCGCTGGACCTCATGGCCGAACCACTCGGCGCAGACGGCCGCCTCCTCGGCGACCGGCAGGTCGGAGGTTCCCGCGGCGAGGATGGCGATCGCTCCGTCTCCGCGCCGCGGCGACTCGCCGCAGGTCAGGATGCGGGCTCTTTCGTGCCACACGGACTCGGGAAAGCGCTCGCGGAGCCGCTCCGCCGCCTCGGGCCGCAGCCGGGTCACCAGGGCGCGGCCGTGGGCGCCGAGCATGCGCTCGACGATCTTCTCCAGGTCGTCCGGAGTCTTCCCTTCGCCATAGACGGCTTCGGGGTGGCCGTTGCGCAGCTCGCGGTGAAAGTCGAGCTTGGCGAAGCCGAGGTCGGCGTAGGGAAGCTCGGCGAGCTCGCCGAGGGCCTGCTCGGGGGTGAGCTGTCCTTCGGAGACCGCCTGAAGGAGCTCGAGAATCTGTTGAGGAGTCACCGCGGAACAAGTCCCAGGTCGGCCCCGCCCCGGCGGTACCCGTGCGGATCGTAGGCGACCTGCTGGAAGCCGAGGGAGCGCAGGCGCGGCTCGATGTCGTCCCAGAGATGGACGAGGCGGGAGACCTCCTCCGGCGCCACCTCGACGCGGGCGGCTCCCCCCTCAGCGTCATCGTGCCGTACCCGGATCACCCGGAAGCCGTGCCTGGCGAGGATCTCCTCGGCCGCCTCGATGCGGCGCAGCTTGCCGAGGGTGACGAGCTGGCCGTGCGGGATGCGCGAAGAGAGGCAGGCGTTCGCCGGCCGGTCCCAGACGGAGAGCCCGAAAGCGCGGGCGATCTCCCGGGTCGCGGCCTTGTCCACGCCATGCGCGAGGAGCGGCGAGTAGACGCCGCGCTCGCGCACCGCCTGGAGCCCCGGCCGGTCCGGCCCGGGATCGGAGGCGTTGGTGCCGTCGCAGACCACGGCGAAGCCGCGCTCCTGGGCAAGCCGCACCATGGTGTCCATCCGCATCCCCTGGCAGACATAGCAGCGATGGCTCGGATTGGCGACGAACTCTGGATCGTCGAGCTCGCTGTAGGTGACGGTCTCATGGCGGATGCCGATCTCGGCCGCGAGCTTGCGAGCGGAGTCGAGCTCCGCCCCAGCCAGCGTCTCCGCCGCCGCGGTCACCGCCAGCGCCCGTTCCCCGAGAGCCCGATGCGCCAACGCCGCCACGACCCCCGAATCCACGCCGCCCGAGTAGGCCACGAGGGCCGATCCCCGGCCGGAAAGGTCAGAGACAATCGCGTCGATTCGGGACTTCAGGGCCGCATTCACCATGGGAGAGGGATCGTAGCACGCAGGGTGCCAGGGGCCGCTCTACCTTAACCGTCGGCTGGCCCGAATGCTACGGAAGACTTCCTCTCCGGGAATTCCCTCGACCTCACCAGATTCCATTTCCGCGTGCCGACGCAGAGCTTCTTCGATCCAGGCCTTCTCGACCTCCGCCGGATCCTCCGACAGAAACTCCAGGCTGAGAAGAAGGCGTCGAGCCAAGCGCGCGCGATGTTTTTCGTCGAGTTGCAGGGCTTCGGCTTCGATCAGCTCAGGGGAAAGTGCCATGATTAGTGCTTTCGATCGTGGATCGTAGCACTTTTTCCCCGTATCGGCTACCCCCGCCGCGGCAGGGGCCGGAGGATGATCGCGGTAATGAAGAAGATCGCGTAGACGCCCAGGCCCCAGAGGGGGACGAATGGCGCGGCTCTCTGGGCCTCGACGGTGGCCATGTCGCGGAGAAGGAAGAGGAAGCCGATCGGGCCGACGAAGTAGAAGAGGACGAAGCGGCGGGTGGGGTTGCGCTCCATGTCCCTCGTCCGGCCGATACAGAGAAGGCCGAACAGCCAGCCGAGGGACATGGCCGCGCCGTAGTAGGGGTAGAGGCCCAGGGGCAGGCTCCCGTCGAAACGGACCCACCCCGGGAAGATAGCGATCTCCAGAAGCCAGCACGCCAGGAACAGCGCGAGCAGGATGATCTCGAAGCGCTTCACGCCCTACTCGTAGTTCTCCACCGGTGGGCAGAGGCACATCAGGTTGCGGTCGCCCCAGACGTTGTCGACGCGGCCGACGTAGGTCCAGAACTTCCGCTCCCGCACCCAGGGCGCCGGGAAGGCCGCTTCCTCGCGGCTGTACGGCCGGTCCCACTCCGCCCCCGTGACTTCTTCGACCGTGTGCGGCGCGTTCTTCAGCGGGTTGTTCTGGCGGTCCGTCCGCCGCTCTTCGATCGCCCGGATCTCCCCGCGGATGCGGATCATGGCGTCGCAGAAGCGGTCGAGCTCCGCCTTGGACTCGCTCTCCGTGGGCTCGATCATCAGCGTGCCGGGCACCGGGAACGACATGGTCGGTGCGTGGAAGCCGTAGTCCATCAGGCGCTTGGCCACGTCTTCCGCCTCGATGCCCGCGCTCGCCTTGAACGGCCGCAGGTCGAGGATGAACTCGTGCGCCACCCGCCCGTGGGCTCCGCGGTAGAGCACCGGGTAGTGCTCGACCAGGCGCGCCGCCATGTAGTTGGCGTTCAGGATCGCCACCTCGGTGGCCCGGGTCAGCCCCGCGGCCCCCATCATGGCGATGTAGGCCCAGGAGATCGTGAGGATGCTCGCGCTCCCCCACGGCGCCGCCGCGACCGCCCCGATCCCCTCGTCCCCGCCCACCCGGATCACCGGATGCCCGGGAAGGAACGGCGCCAGGTGCGCCGCCACCGCGATCGGCCCCATCCCAGGTCCTCCCCCGCCGTGGGGGATGCAGAAGGTTTTGTGCAGGTTGAGGTGGCACACGTCGGCGCCGATGTCGCCGGGGCGGCA
>Ga0126309_10000009_pt1 | contig 64524 bp, 45 predicted proteins | sample Plot56_FD_92541 | JGI IMG/M metagenome (GOLD analysis project Ga0126309, IMG submission 92541) | Serpentine soil microbial communities from UC McLaughlin Reserve, CA, USA - Plot56 | ecosystem: Environmental > Terrestrial > Soil > Grasslands | place: USA: UC McLaughlin Reserve, Lake County...
GTAACGCCACGTGACCCCCCCTCCGCCACCCCCCCCCAACCGCCCCGGATCCACAATCCGATACCGCTGCCGCCCCGTCTCCACAATCCCCTGCTCCTGCCACTCCGTCAGCGTCCGGCTCACGGTAAACAGCGTCGTGCCCGAGATCTGCGCCAGCTCCTGTTGGGTGATGCGGTCGACGAGCACGGCGCCTTCGGGCTCGCTCTGGCCGATCTGCGCGCCGAGACGGAGGAGGGTGCGGGCGAGGCGCTGGGCGACGTTTTCGGTGGCGAGCTCTCGGACTCGGCTCAAGGCTTCCTGGGTGTGGGAGGAGACGATGCGCAGCAGGTTGGCCTCGAAGCGGGGGTGCTGGCGGACCAGGGTGTGCAAGGACTCGCCGGTCCAGGTGCGGACGCGGGTGCGCTCGGTGGCTTCGGCGGTGACGGGGTAGGTGCCTCCCGGGAAGAGGGCCACGGCGGCGAAGACTTCCCCGGGGGCCATGTAGCGCATGATGACCTCTTCGCCTTCGGCGGAGAGCTGGGTCAGCTTGATGCGGCCGGTTTCGGGGAGGTACAGGGTGGTGGCGGGCTCCCGTTCGCGGAAGAGGGTCTCCCCGCGGCGGAAGACCTGCGGGGTGCCCAGAGAGAGGATCTCGTCCCGCTCCTGGGGAGAGAAGCCTTCGAAGAGTCGCTGCGATCTCGGGAGGGGCGCGTTCATGGCGCGCTCAGTCTATCGCGGCGGATCTGTTTGCTCCGGCGCAAAGACCGCGGTCTCTCCGGGCGGTAAGGTTCTTCTCGAAAGGAGAACTGATGAACATCACGTCCGGTCTCACCCCTGATACTCGCGTCGCCGACGTCGCCACCGCCAATCCGGCCACGATCAAGGTCTTTCAGCGTCACGGCATCGACTTCTGCTGCGGCGGCAAGCGCCCGCTCGCCGAGGTCTGCGAGGAGAAGCACATGACGTTTACCGAGCTGCGGACCGCTCTCGAAGGGGCCGGCAGCGGACGGCCGGACCTGCCCGCGGCGGACGCTCCGCTGACGGAGATCGTGCGCTTCATCGTGAATCACTTCCAAGCCGGCTTGCGGGAGGAGCTGCCGCGCCTCGGGCAGATGGCGGCCAAGGTGCTGAGCGTCCATGGCGCGCGCCATCCGGAGGTCTTGCCGGAGCTGGAGGCCACCTTCCGTGCGCTGCGGGAGGAGCTGGAGATGCACATGATGAAGGAGGAGCGGATTCTCTTCCCCTATATCGAGCGGCTCGAGGAGACGTCCGCGCGGGGAGGCGTTCTGCCGGCTTCGCCGTTCGGCTCGATCGAGGCCCCGATCGGCGCCATGGAGCACGACCATGACGACGCCGGCCGCGCTCTCGCCCGGATGCGCGAGCTGACCGGCGAGTATGTGCCGCCGGAGGGGGCCTGCAACACGTTCCGCGGCCTGTACCACGGCCTGGAGGAGTTCGAGAAGGGGATGCACGAGCACGTCCATCTGGAGAACAACATCCTGTTCCCGCGGGCCGCCCGCCTGGAGCAGGAGCTCATCCCGAGCTGACGAACCGCGCGATGGCCGCGAGCGTCTCCTCGCTTCGGTCGCGGTGCGGGAAATGGCCGCAGTCATTGAGGAGGACGGCTTCGATCGGGCCCTGGACGCGCGACGCCACGGCTTCGACCTGGCGGAGGGTTCCGTACTCGTCCTGCTTGCCCTGAATCACCAGGATGGGGCAGGTGACGGCGGGGAGGAGCTCTTCGATGGACCAGGTGGCGAACTCGGGCCGCAGCCAGACCTCCGTCCAGGCGTGGAAGATCCGGTCGGTGTTGTTGCCGTGGAGGCGCTCCAGCTTTCGCCGAAGGTCTCCATTCTGGAAACGGTCCAGCAGGACCGCGATGCTGGCTAACGTGACCGGCTCGACGAAGCTGTGGGGAGACTCCAGGGCCAGAGCCCGGATGCGTCCCGCCCCCGAACCGGCGGCGTGGATCAGCGCGATCGACGCCCCATCGCTGTGGGCGACCAGGATCGCATCGTCGATCCTCATCGCATCGAGGACCTCCGGAAGGACGGCCAAGGCCTCGTCGTGCATGAAGCGGACAGAGAAGGGACGGTCGGCGGGATCGGAGGAGCCGTACCCGGCGCGGCTGTAGACCAGGGCGCCCAAGCCGGTGGCCTCCGCGACGGCTTCCGCGAAGCTGAGCCAGGCTCTGGCGCTGCCGAGGCCTTCGTGAAGGAAGACCAGGGTGGGGGAGTCACCTGGAGGCGGGCCGATCCAGTAGGCTTCCAGGCGGCGGCCGCCTGCGGTGAGCGGGATGGTGCGGGGCGGCTCCACGGCGCATGCATGCTATCCGATGGACCGGTTGGGACCACACCGATCCAGACGCCCACGCCCTGGATAGTCACTACGTGGTGCACAGCGCCATCACGTGAAACGATTGCTTCGTCTCCCGGACCTCCCACGCGAGCACGCGTCGCGAATCGTGAGGGAAGAGCTCGAGCTTCCTGCCGATGAGATCTCGAAGGATCTCGACGAAAGACTCCGGCTCGAGAAGCTCGGGGTCCTGAAGCATCTGCCGCATCTGTTGAGCCTGCTCGGACTTCGTGAGAAGCGAGAGATTCCAGGCCAGAGCTGCCATGGCCACAATTGACTTGATCTGGTCGAGCTCCGGATCGGCGGGGCTGTCGAGATAGGGCTCGACCAGGTCGAGGAGAGCAGCAGAAATTTTGTTCTGCTCGCGGTGGTGCTCAGGTGTTGCCGGGAGCTCCCGGGCAAAGGGCTGTGGCGCCGCAGGGGCCTGTGGAAGAAGTCCGGACCGCCGGTCTCGCTTTCGTCTACTGGCTCTTCCCATGGTCGTATCTCGTGTCCACGTGAGCTGTCCCGCATGCCGCGGGAGTTTTTCTTGTGGAAGAGCATACCATGAATGAGTGGCGGTTCCTCCTTCCGGCGAGATCGAGACGGATGGGCGTTACGGCCGGCTCCTGGCGCGTTGGGTGCGACCCCGCCTCCTGCTGTTATCGTCCCAGGAGTGAAGCCGTTCCGTCTCGCCGCCGCTCTGATCTTCTCGGCTCTGCTCGCCGCGCCGGTCGTCCTGGCGCAGGAGCCGCAGGGGCTGGAGTGTCCCGAGGGGAATCTTCTCGCCTTCCGGCAGCCGGTCGCGGCTCGCGTCGTCGGGGAGGTCGAGCTGGCGACGGATGGGCGGGTGGCGCCGGAGGGGACCCCCTGGATCTCGCCGCCGGCGGTGGTGCTCGATGGGACGGTGGGATCGATCACCTGGGACCTGGGTGCGCCACGGGAGGTGCGGGGCCTGCTGCTGCAAGGGGACGCGAACGACCGCTTCCCCGTCTCGGGATCGCTCGACGGACGCACGTTCACGCCGCTCGGTGCGATCGCGGCGCTTTCCGACGTGGCCGGCCTGCGGACGCGCACCGAGATCTTCCCCAACGCGCCGGCCGTGCGGTATCTGCGGCTCGATCCATCCGAGGGGGACGCTTTCACCTCGGTGGCCGAGGTCGCCGCGTACTGCGCGCTGCCGAAGCCCTGGCCGCCGGTCTTTGCCGTGGAGCCAGTGCCTCCGCCGGAGCCGAGCTTCTTCTCCTGGTGGAACGATCTCGCCAGCCAGCGATGGGAGCTCCTCCTGGCCCTCCTGGGGATCGCTCTGCTCGCCGCCGATGCGCGGCGCGCCCGGCGCCTCTTCGGCGTGGCCGCGGTGGTGGCGGCGCTCACGTATTTCAACTTCGGCACCTTCCACTTCGGTAAATTCGTTCACACCTGGGACACGCTGCATTACTACCTGGGGGCCAAGTACTTCCACGAGCTGTCCTACGACCGGCTCTACGAATGCCTGGTGGTGGCCGATGCCGCGGAGCCGCGGATGGCGCGGCGGGTGCACCTGCGCAGGATCACCAATCTCCGCACCAACGTGCAGGAGTCGACGGCGGAGATCCTCGCGCATCCGGAGCGCTGCACCGATCAGTTTTCCGCGGACCGCTGGCGGCGCTTCACCGCCGACGTGGCATGGTTTCGCGATCATGAGACGCCGCAGCGCTGGGAGGAGATTTCGACCGATCACGGTTTCAACGGAACCCCGGTCTGGTTGATCGCCGGCTCGCTGCTCGCCAACCTCGCTCCGGCGAGCGATGCGCAGATCCTCGCCTTGACGTCGATCGATCTGTTTTATTTCTTCGCCCTGGTGGCGGTGATCGGGTGGGCCTTCGGCCTGCGCCCTCTCGCCGTGGCGCTGCTCGTGCTCGCAACGTTTTTTCCCTGCCGCTTTTTCTGGACCGGCGGCTCCTTCCTGCGGTGGGATTGGCTTTTCTTCACGGTCGCCGCCGTGGCGTGTCTCAAAAAGGGAAGGCCCTGGCTCGGCGGGCTGGCGCTCGGCTACGCGGCGATGCTCCGCATCTTCCCGGGGCTGCTCGCGGCCGGGCCGGCGGCGGCGGTGATCGCGCTGGTGGTCCAGGACGGACTGCGCTCCGGTCTGCGCCGGCCGGAGGTCCAGGCGCACCTGCGGTTCTTGGGCGGCGCCGCCCTCGCCGTGGCGCTCCTGGTGCCCGCGAGCCTTGCTGTCACCGGTGGGCCGGACACCTATCGCGCGTTCGCCGCAAATACGCGCAAGCATCAGGCGACCCCGTTGACCAATCACATGGGATTGCGCACGGTGATGGCCTGGCGGCCCTCCGAAGTCGGGAGGTATCTGGTGGATGAGACCGCCGTCGATCCCTGGGGACGTTGGAAGGAGGCGCGGTTGGCGGCTTGGCGGCAGGCGCGGCCTCTGGCGGTGCTCCTCGCCGGTGCGGCGCTCGTCCTTCTCGGCCGCGCGGCGCGCCGCCGGCCGGAGCCCTGGATCGCAGCGGCGCTCGGAGCGCTCTGGATCGCCTTCGCAGTCGAGCTCACCTCGTACTACTACGCGTTTCTTCTGGTTCCCGCGCTGCTGTGGGTGGAGAAGCGATCGGCCGGCATCGCTCTCCTCGCGCTGGCGGCCTTCTCGCAGCTGGTGTCGCTCGGTCCATTCCTGGGGATGCCGACCTGGCGCGACGAGCAATACACGCTGATCTCGTTGGCGACGGTCCTGGTGTTCGGGGGGATTCTGGTCGCCTTCGGCAGGGATGGCGAGTGAGATCTCTTCAAAGCCGGACGACCTGGATGCGCCGCCCCTCGCGCTCGATCTCTTCTTCTGTGCACCGCTCAGGAAGTGGTGGTGTGGAAGCGCGCCCGTCAAAAATGATCAGAGTGCCGCTGTCCAGGCCCAGGCGAGCCAGATAACCGGAGAGTTGCGGGAGTCCTTCGTTCAGGGGATCGGGCCGCCCTTCCCTCCAGACCTTCAGCTCGATCGCCCAGCGCTGCAGGCCAATCGGAGAAGGCCAACGGATGCACAGATCGATCCGACCGCTTCCCACTCCATACTCCCGGTCGATGAAACCTCCGCCGTTGACGACTCTCTGGAGATAGGCCATGAAGACGAGCTGGGCGGCGGCCTCTGAGTAGGGCTGCCGCTCAAGGAAGAACTCGGCGTTCTGGCACCAGAACGAGCGGAAGTCTTCCAGGATTTTATCAGTGCGCAAGCCGCCGTCCGGTGCAATGAAAGGTGCGCGTGCGATCGGAAGCGTCTCCTGGAGGACCCAACTGAGGGCACGGGGGATGACGTCGCGATAGATCGGATTTGCGATCTCCAATCCCTGGAGGCCCGCGGCAACGAGGCCCAGATCCTTCACGTACTGCACGTCATCGTCGAGGAGGTCCGGAGGCAGGAAGCTCCCGACCAGGATCGGCTCCATCACTCGGCGCACCCGGGACTCGCGGAGCCGGTCGATCAACGAATCCAGATGAGTGTCGCGCCGTTCAATCAGAATTTCCTTGGCACGCTCGACGTGCCGCGGCTCGATCGCTACGGTCCGGTCGGGCACGAGAGCGTCAACGATCTCGGCGGCGAGTGCGTTCACCAGCCAGGGTTGACCGCGGGTCAGCTCCCAAGCGAGATCAATGGCCTCGGAAGCGAAAGCCTGGCCCGTTTCGGCGGTGTGCTGGGCATAGAGCTCCGCCACCTCGTCTCTGGAGAAGTTCGCGAGCGTCAGAGAGCGCACTTTGATGTTGAAGGGGGAGGACGTCCCCAAGCTCTCGGATTCCTGGCGGACACGGATGCGGTAGTCGCGCACGTCGCGGAGCCCGATCAGCGCCACGGACTGTGGAAAGTGTCCTGGTCGTTTTGGATAGCCGGCGCGGAGCTGGCGGAGCACGGAAAGAAGAGTGTCGTCTCGCAAGGCATCGATCTCATCCAGGAAGAGAACCGTGGGCCGCGGCGAGCGTTCGCTCCAATCGGTCAGGTAATAGGCGAGTCGATTCTCGGCGGGGACGTCTCGAAAGCTCTCGACGGACCCCGGGCGTAGCTCGGAAAGGAGACTGTCCATTTCGCTCGAAATGGCAGATAGCAGGGTTGAGATTCCGCGCTCGACGTCCGCTCCGCTGATTGCCGCCGTCTCGCAAGTCGCATACACCGCCGTGTGTTGGCCACGCTCGGTCAGGCTCTGGGCGAGCGCACGGACGAGGGTCGTCTTGCCCGATTGGCGCGGAGCATGGAGGACGAAGTAGGACTGGCGATCGATCAGCCGGCGGGCCTCGGGAAGGCGACGCTCCGGAGGCAGGAGAAAGTGCCTCTCCGGATCACAGGGGCCGGCGGTGTTGAAGAAGCGGGGCATTGAAGTTCCGGTGATCGTCAGCTTGCTATGTCGCGCCAGTGCCTGGCACTGACCAGATGGGACAGGTGAGGAGCAGAATGATCATTCAAGGGGAAACAGTCTGCGGTAGGAAGGACGGTCTTCGTCCAAGGCTTTCTTGAGAAAGGCAAGCGTCTCTCGCTGCTCCTCTTCGTCGCCTTCGAGAAGGGCGTCCAGAGAACGAAGAATCCTCTCCCTCTCTTTGGGTTCGAGAGGAGACTTCATCACTTCGTCAGCGGTCGCTGGAGTCTGTGTCGTCGTGGCCATCCGGATCTCCTCGTCGCGAGAGAGTACCACGGCGGGAAACGTTCTTCAACCACGCCACTTCTCGCGGTCACCCTTCCCCCGCCCGGATCGCCACCTTCAAGCACGCCTTGCCCAGGTAGACCTCGTCGCCGCTGAGCAGTCGCACGCCGCGGCGGTCCTGGCTGCTGACGTCGATGGTGCGGCCGTCGCGGAGGATGCGCGTTCCGGAGGCTCCGTGCTCGGTGCGCAGGCGGTACTCGCTCGCTTCGGCGTCCCAGACGATGCGCGCCTGCTCGCGGGAGACGGTGCGGTTGACCTCTCCTTCCTCGACGAAGGCGACGTCGTTGCGGCGCTTGACGCGGCCGTCCTCGTCCAGGACCTCGTCGAGACGGCCGATGGTGATCCGGTCGTGGCTGTCGAAGTTGTAGACGTGCTGCTTCGCCTTCCCTTGTGTGATGGTCAGGACCAGCTCGGGGCGGCGGCCGGGGCCTGTGGCGGCGGCTCCCTCGGTGCGGTGGTAGACCACGTGCCAGTGGCGGTCTCCGAAGGACGGGGCGGGCTCATCGGTAACCTGGACGTCCACTTCCAGGCCGGGCGGGACGGTGGAGCGGCCGTCGCGCAGGCGGTCGGTCACCTCGTGCTTCAGGTCCCAAGCTTCGCGCACGATGGCTTCGAGCGCTTCCCGTTGCTCGGGGCCGTCGGCGAGCAGACGCACCTCGAGACGGTTGTACGGGAAGACCCGCTTGCCGCCTCCCGCGGTCGCCACCCGGGATTCGACGTCGTCCAGCACGGCCCGGCGCAGCTCCATCGGCTCCGTGCCCGTGGTCCACGGCTTCACCAGACCGCGGAGCTTGTCCATCCAGTTCGGCATGAGCCATCCCTCCAAAGGAAAATCAGGGAGCCTCGGCGCCCTGGGCGGCCGGCGCGGCGCCCATCAGCCCGAGCTCCGCGGCGGCCTGAAGGATCTGCGCGGCGGCCGGCGCGGCGAAACGGCCGCCGTAGCCGCCGTGCTCCACCAGCACCGCCACGGCGAGGCGTCGGCTCCCCTCCGGAGCATCATAGGGCGCGTAGGCCACGAACCAGGAGTGTGAGCGCTTGTTCTGGACTTCGGCGGTGCCGGTCTTGCCGGCGAGCGGCGGCTGCACAGCCGCCAGGAACGCGGCGCTGCCCGCGGTCACGACCTCGCGCATGGCGCGTTGAATCAGGCGGATCGGCGGTCCGGTCAGGACCTCGACCGGCGGCGCCTTGCGCTCATTGCTGTCATCGATCACCCAGCGCCCCTGGGGCATCAGGCCGCCGCTCGCCACGGTCGCGCCCACCCGCCCCATCTCGAACGGCGTGGCCGTGACCTGCCCCTGTCCGTAGGAGGCCTGCGGAAGCGCCTTCTTGAGCTCCTCCGGCGTGTTCGGCTGCGCGACGGTGATCCCCAGGAGCTGCGCCGTCTCCAGCAACGGCTCGGGGCCGACCAGGAGCGTCCCGAGCTGCGCGAAGTAGGCGTTGCAGGAGACGCGGATCCCCTTCTCCAGGTTCACCTGGCCATGCGGCGCGTGGGCCGTGGGATCGTCCCGAATCGGCTTGCCGAAGCCGCGCACGCGGTGCCCCACTCGTCCCCCGGGCAAGGCCTCGCAGAGGAAGGTCTGGCTCGCCAGGGCCGGGCTCTTGCGCAGGGCGGCGAGCGAGGTCACCAGCTTGAAGGTCGAGCCCGGCGGATAGATGCCATAGCGTGCCCGGTCGATCAGCGTTTTGCCCGTCTCTTCGTCTTCGGTAAGCTCGATCGGCAGGTGGTCTGGCCAGGGATAGCTGACGCTCGCCAGGAGGTCGCCCGTCTGGGCATCCAGCACCACGGCCGCTCCGCCGAATCCGGCCTGCTGAGCCTGTTTCTGCAGGATGGCCGCGGCGCGGAGCTGCAGCCGGGCGTCGATGGACATCCGCAGGTTGCGATCGCGCTCCCGGAGGCGCTGCACCGCCCGATGTTTGGGCTGGTGCTGGTGGCGGAGCAGGGGAACGAGCTCCCGGTAGTCCACCCGGATCTCGCGGGTCACGTCGCCGTTCGGCTGCTTGACCTCGACGACCTCGGCGTAGTCGTCGTAGCCCTGCAGGCGGATGCGCGAGTCGCGCTCGGCGTAGGAGGTGTTGGGCGCTCCCCAGTTGACCATGCTGTTGCGGTCGCCGAGCAGGTGGAAGGTGCGGCCGCCGAACGGGTAGATCCGCTTGTCGGAGGCCACGGTCCGTTCGAGCGAGATCCCCAGCCTTTCGAAGGTGGCGCGCTGCCGCTCCAGCTCCTTCGGGTCGCTGGTGGCCAGCGGGATGCCGTTCCTGTCCAGGATCGAGCCGCGCTGGATGGTTTTGGCGATCTCCTCCAGGCGGGGATTGGCGTCGAAATACCGCCGGTTGTCCGCGTGGAGGACGAGAGCGCTCTGGGTCAGGAAGCGGTCGGCGCGGAAGACCTGAACGAGCGCCGACTTGGCGACGATGGCGATGGCGAAGACCCCCAGGCCCAGGACGGCCCAGCGCACGGCGCGGTCGAAGCGCCGCACGTTGTCAGCCCCCTCGGGACGGCCGGGACGGGCCGAGATCGCCAGGAGCAGGCCGACGATCAGGAAGTTGGCGAGCATGGCCGAGCGGCCGGAGCTCAGGAACGGCGAGACCACGCCCGAGAGGGGGAGAACCCCCACGACGCCTCCCGCGATCAGGAGGATCTGGAGCGCCAGCAACAGGCTCAACCCGAGCCCCAGAAAGAAGCCGTAGACCCCCTCCGCCCGCCGTGCCGCCTGCAGGCCGCGCCAGAACAGCAGGGCATAGAGGCCGAAGACGACCAGCAGCCCCGCGAAGCCCAGCTCCTCGCCGATCGCCGCCAGGACCATGTCGGTGTGGATCTCGGGCACCAGCCCCGGCTGCCCGAGCCCCAGGCCTGTGCCGGTGAAGGCGCCGGACGACATGGCCCAGATCGACTGCGCCAGATGATCGCCGCCGCGGACCGCGTTGTCCCACGGTGAGAGCCACATGGTGAGTCGCGCCGTCACGGTCTGGGGATAGTGGAGCTGGTAGGCGACGCCGAAGGCGATCACCATGAGCAGCGCTCCGAACGCCAGCATGACCGGCCTGCCGCGGGCGACGCTGTAGACCAGCAGGAAGAGGAACGAGAGGACGAGGGCCGGTCCCAGATCCTTCTGCAGGAAGAAGAAGAGCAGGACGACCGCGAGCGCGATGAGCGGCGGCAGCACGTACTCGAGCTTCGGGACGCGCAGCCAGGACGGCGCTCCGCCCAGGCCCGCCCGCTTCTCCGAGAGGTCCCGCAGGAACTCCCAGCGGTCGTGGAGATAGCCGGCCAGGAAAAGGACGACCAGGATCTTGATCGCCTCGACCGGCTGGAACCCGAACAGGTTGACCTTGGCGTCGCTGCCCCCCGGGCCGCTGCCGAAGAGGATCAGGAGCACGGAGAGGAGCATCGCGGCCCCGAGGGGCGCGAAGGTCAGCCGCCGCAACGGCGACCGCTGGACGTCGATCAGGCTGCCGGCGAGGAGCAGGGCCATTCCGCCGAGGACGCCCTGTACGAACGTGCGGAAGAGGAGCAGGTCGCGCAGCGGATCGCGAATGCTCACCATGATCAGCAGCCCCAGACCGGAGAGGATGAGCGCGATCGGCAGGAGGAGCTGGTCGCCGGCGAAGCCACGCATCCGGAAGACGACGTGCGCGACGACGAAAGCCAGGAGGAAGAGCCCGATCCAGAGGAAGAGCTGCTTCTTGTAGGCGCCCGGCTTGCGCACGATGAGGCGGGGTTTCAGCTCGTGGAGCTGGCCGGAGCTCAAGAGGACCACCTCCGCTCCTTCGCGCAGGGTGCCGCCGTGCGCCGCCTTGAGCCCCTCGACGCGCCGCTTCAGCATGGGCAGGCGCGAGTCGTCCTCGACCTCGGAAACCGGCACGCGCAGGCGCGCCAGCTCGCCGACGTTCTCGACGTGCCCGTCCTGGATCCGCTGGAAGACCTGGCGGGCGACGAACGTGCGCTCCGCCGGCTCGGCCAGGAAGGCGAGGAGGGGCGCGAGCTGCCCGGGCTCGCGCAGATCTTCGACGGCCACGACCTCGCCGCTGGCGAGCTTGGCCGCAATGTCGCCGAACGGGCGGGTCATCGCCAGGTAGGTGAGGAGGAGCCCAAGGAGGAAGACCACGATCCCTCCGGCGAGCAGGAGGGTCTCGCGGTCGCGCGACGCGTTCGGGCGGAGGCCGGGAATGGGCGAATGCCCGGTGGCCTCGCGCCGGCGGCGGTCGGCTGCTGTGCTGCGGGTGACGGCCATGGTGGTCTGTCCTCGCCTGGTCTTCGCCTCGTCTTCAGTCTTCAATCTTCGATGATCTCGATGAGCCGTTCGAGCACTCCCGGCTCATGGAGGGCGTGCCGCCGGATCTCAATCTCGCTCAGCCGGCGCGCCGTCGCCGCCCGGTTCTCCTGGACGTTGGCGTAGCTCGGGATCTCGTTGTACAAGTCGAGGGCCTGCCGCAGCTTGTCCGAGGCCATGTCGAGCCAGGTGAGCTGGTCGTCGACGTCCCTGGCGGCCTTGGCCCGCTCGTGGAGCTCGATCCCCCGCATCCGGAAGCCGTCGGCGAGCATCGCCTTCTCGCGCCGGCCCAGCGGGTAGCCGCGCCTGCCGAGCTCGCCCAGGGCTTTCTGGAGCTCCTCCAGGTCGAACCGCTCGTAGGCATAGATGCGGGCCAGGCCCAGGTAGGGATCGGGCCAGCCGGAGTCGCGCCGTGCCGCGTCGCGGAAGCCGGAGACGGCCGCGTCGCTTTTCTCCCGGGCCTCCTGATTCCTTCCGTCGGCTCGCAAGGTCTGGGCCGCGATGCGGTCCAGTTGCGCCTGGGCGTAGACCACGCGCGCCAGGGTGGCCTTGCGGTTGGTGGATCGGATGTTCAGGGCCGCGCGCAGGTAGTCGCGCGCCCGCTGCCACCCCTTTTCGGTGGAGCGCGGGTTGTCCCCGTGATAGCTGGAGATGATCTCGTCGGCGGCGCGGACGAACGTGTCGTGGAGCTCGTCGCCGACGCCGCCCAGCCCGATCCCCAGCGGGTCCCAGTCCGACGCCTCCTGATACCGGGCCAGCAGCGCATCGAGATCCGGATTGGAATTGAGCAGCTCGCGCTGGATCTCTCGTGCCTCGCCGCGCACGTAGAGCTGGGTGCCGCCGAACGCGAGGAGGAGCAGCGCCAGGAGGACGATCGGCCAACGCCGCCTCCGCCGCCGGGGAGGCTCCACCGCGGCTCCGAGGTCCGGCGCCGCCGTGGGCGGGACCGGAAGGGGCGGCAGGGGCGGAAGGATGGCAGGCATCTCGTCGGCCTCGCCGGTGCGGCGGGTGGCGCCGATCGCCCGGAAGTCCAGGACGTTGTCCTGATGGTTGGGCGGGTGGTCGGTGCGCCGGGTGGCGTCGATCTCCGGCGGGACCGGCTCGGAGCGGGCCGTGCGGCGCGTGGCGCTGAGATCGTCGCGCGCTTCGTCCTCCTCTCCATGTTCTCCCGGTAGCAGGGGCTGGCCTGAAAGCCAGGCTTCCAGGTCTGCCCGGTACGCCGCAGCGGTGGGGTAGCGCCGCGCCACCTCGAAGGCGAGGCTGCGGTAGACGATCCGGCGCAGGCCCGGGGTGACGTGCTGGGGGAGCGGCATGGGGGGCTCGCCGCGCCGGATGCGCATCTCGAGCTCCTCGGCGTCGCGGCCCACGTACGGCTGCTGCCCCGCGACCATCATGTAGAGGACGATCCCCAGAGCCCAGAGGTCCGAGTGGTAGTCGACGACCCCGCGCTCCAGCCGCTCGGGGGGCGTATACGGCAGGCTGCCGAACAGGTTGACCGTGAACTTCCGGGTCTGCGACAGGTGCTTGGCGATGCCGAAATCGAGGATGCGGACGCGGTCATCGCCCCCGTCACCGTCCTGCAGGCGGATGTTCTCCGGCTTGATGTCGCCGTGGACGATGCCGAGGACGTGTCGCCCGCCGATCTCCGCCGTGAACTGGTGGGCCGCTTCGAGCAGGCTGCAGAGCTGCAGGGCGATGCGCACGGCGCGCTCTTCCGGGAGCGGACCGCGGTCCAGAATCTCCGAGAGGTCGGTGCCCGCGACGTACTCCATGGCCACCCAGAGGAAGGGATCGTCCTGGCCCTGCTCGTAGACCGCGGCGACCTGGGGCGCGACGCGGGCGAGCTGCTGCTGCAACGTGGCGCCGCTCTTTTCGGCTTCCAGCATCTCCGGATCGGCCTTGTGGGTCCGCACCAGCTTGAGCGCCACCTCGGCCTGCCGCTGGGGGTCCCAGGCGAGATAGACGTCGCCCATGGCACCGCGGCCCAGGAAGTCCCGGATCTCGAAGCGGCCGACCTGTTGTTGCGTCAGCATTGGCCCCTCACCCCCCGGTCCCCTCTCCCACCCCCTCCCTCCCTCCGGGAGAGGGGGAGATTTCCAGGAAAGACCGGGCATGTCGGCTTTGACGCGTATTCCCCCTCTCCCGGCGGGCTGGGAGGGGGCGGGAGAGGGGGTCAGGGGGTGAGGGGCCAGGTTTGGGCGGCGTCGTCACGGCCTTCTCCTTCGGCAGCTTGCCGAACGTGTTGAAGCCGAAGATCTCATCCACGCGATCCGCCGCTGGCACCCAGATGCCCGCGGTGGCGTTCTCCTCGATCCGGTTCTGGACGATCTGCGGCCGTGCCATGTCGCGAATCTCGATGCCCGGCCGCAGTCGTTCGGAGCTTGGGCCCGGACCGGCGCCATTGCGATAGACATAGTTGCCATGCAAGCGGGGGGCCGCCTGATCACGCACAATCACGCCGGTCCCGGGATTGTCATGGACGAAGGACTCGCGGATCTCCGAGCCGTCGGTGCCGGCGATCTCGATGCCGGCCGTGGCCGCTCCGGAGATCTCTACGTTCTCGACCACGATCTTCGAGCTGGCGAGGCGCAGGCCGATCTCCAGCGGACCCTGCGCATTTCCCTCGATCTTGAAGCCCGCGAGGCGCGCGTCGCTCACTCCTTCGGCCGTGATCGCCGGCTCGGCGGTCCCCTGGGGGAGGCGAAGGATCACGGTGCGCGGCGTCCGGCTGACCAGGCTCACGCCGCTTGTGAGCTCGATCGGACCCAGGTACTCGCCGGGTGCCACCTCGACGGTCTGCCCCGGCTGCGCCGCCTGGAGCGCCTCCGCGATCGTCCGGAACCCCTCGGGGTCCCGCGGGTCGACGCGCAGGACCGCGGCCGGGGCTTCCGGCATGCGGAGGCCGAGGCGCACCAGCTGTTCGAGGATGGGCTCCCGGAAAAACCAGGCGGCCACTCCGAGAAGGATGAGGACGGCCAGGGCGGTCAGCAGAAACACCCGCCAGGTCGACGCCCGCACCTTCTCGCCGGTCGTGGGGCTGGCGACGGCGGCTCCGCGCAGTTGCGGCCGCGGGGTGAGCCGGGTCGTGGCATGCGTCGAGTCCAGCGGATCGCTCCCCTTCCCGAAGCGCTCCCCTTCGACGAGCACGACCGAGATGTTGTCCTTGCCGCCGGCCGCGTTCGCCGCGTCGATCAGCTCGCGCACCGCCCGCTCCGGCTGGCCGGGCCGCGCCTCGACGATCTCGCGCATCGCCGCCGAGGGGACCAGGTCCGAGAGGCCGTCCGAGCAGAGGAGGAGCGCACTCTCCGCGTCGAACGGGATGGAGTAGACGTCGACGAAGCCATCCTCGTCCGGCTCGTGCGGGGCGGAGCCCACGTCACGGAAGATCTCGTTCCGCCGCGGGTGGAACATCGCCTCGGTCTCGGAGAGCTCGCCGGCGTCCTCGCGCATGCCCACGGGGGAGTGATCTCGCGTGACCTTGCGGATGCCGCCGCGTTGCAGCAGATAGAGGCGGCTGTCGCCCACGTGGCCGATCGTCGCCTTGGCGCCGTCGAGCACCGCCACGGTGAGGACGCAGGCCATGCCGGCGAGCTCGGGCTGGGCCTGGGCCTTCTCCAGGATCTGCTTGTTGGCGAGGGCGATCGCCTCGCGGATCAGCCGGTCGGTGTCGGTCGTGCGGCGGGACAGGCGCGATTTCAGGACGTCGACCGCGGTCTGGGCCGCCACCTCGCCGCCCGATTCGCCGCCGACGCCGTCGACGACCGCGAAGATGCCGCGCTCGGGATCCGAGAGGACGCGGTCCTCATTGTTCTCCCGTTCGCGCCCGGGGTCGGTGCCGGCCGCGGCGATCGGTCCGGAGGATCGCAAGGGGGGAGCTACCTCCGTCTCCGCTCGGACAGGGCGATGCCGCCGAAGCCCCCAGCGAGGAGGACGAGGGCGGCGAGGAAGAGCCAGCGGGCGAGGAACAGGCCGGTCATGCCAGCTTCTCGAATTCCAGGAAGACCACCCCGGCGAGACCGATCTTCGCCTTGTCCGGGATCTCGGCCCAACGGTCCAGGTCCTTGACCTCGCCGGCCCCGGTCTCCAGGCTGCGCGGGACCGGCTTGCCGTCCACGGTCGTGCCGAGCTTGCTCAGGTCCTTGATGCGGAACTTCCCCTCGGGAGTGCGCTGCAGGCGCGCATGCTCGCGGGAGACGTCGGGCAAGGTGTCGAGCCGGAGGTCGACCCAGACGTCCGGGGCCTCGCGGCCGATCACGATCTCGTCTTTCGCCATGAGATAGGTCTGCGGCCCCCGCTTGTCCTGGTAGCTCAGGCGGGCGTAGGCCGGGAGGGAGTCGGTGAGCTCGCGCCGGCTGACCGTCTGCCCCAGGCGGCGGGTGGTCGAGATGCGGCGGGTCTTGGAGCCGGCGCCATACCCTTGAGCCACCGGCTGCGCGAACTCGGAGACGACCTCGATGTCGCCTTGGGAGAGCGTGCCATTGGGATCTTCCTGGAAGCGGATGTACCAGCCGCTCTCGGCGGCGACGTAGCGCATGGGCGCTTCGGTGCCGCCGTTCTTGCGGCGCAGCAGCCGCTGGAGCATGGGGACGGAGTCGCGGTTGAGCCGCTCCATCTCCTGGTCGAGGACCTTCTTGGCCTCGTTCTCGATCTTGCCGAACAGGGTCCGCAGGTGCTCGTAGTCCTCGCCATGGAGATAGACGCGGTACAGGCTCGGCGCCACCGTCTCGGTGACGAGCGGCTCCAGGCTCTGGCGCATGTTCTCGACGACGGCGAGGATCACGTCCCGCCCTGTCGCACGGTCTCTCTCCACCTGGGCTCCTCCTGGCTCGGTTCGGCGGCGCTCCGGTCCGGAGCACACTCTATCGAGTATATCCGTACGGAAAAGAGGCGGGAGGGGTTTTGCCCCGGCCGCGGACCGAGGTTACCATTCCTCACAGGAGGTTACCCGAGCATGAAGAGGAAGGAACGCCGTTGCGCCCTCATCGCAGCCCTGCTCCTCGCCGGATTCGCCGCGATCCCCGCGGCGGCCGAGCCCACCCGCTGGACAATGCGCGGCCGCGCGCTCGTCTCCGACTACGAAAACCGGTTCACGACCGCCTACTTCGACAACCGGACCGAGCTCGACGTGGACCAGGGCCTCGGGCTGGAGGTCGCGGTCGAGCTGCGCGCCAACCAGCGCGTCGGAGTGGAGCTGTCGGCCGGGCGGATGAGCTTCGATGCCGCGCTGCGGAACATCCGGACCGTGCCCGGCCCTTCCACCAATCCGCGGGAGTTTCAAGAGATCGTCACCTTCTCGGACGAAGGGGACTTCGTCATGGAGCCGATCGCCCTCTCGCTCCTCTTCCACGTTCTCCGCGACCGTCCGCTCGACCTCTATCTCGGTCCGCAAGCCGCCTGGGTGCGCTACGACATCGGCGTCGAGGGGGCCCAGGAGCGCGAGGCGGAGCTCGCCTATGGCGCGAAGCTCGGCGCCGAGCTGCGCCTGGGCGGCTCGCCGTGGTCCCTGGGGCTGGAGCTGCGGCGCCTCCAGACCATTCATGAGAGCACTGACCGCGATCTCTACGGCAATCTCGGCGTCAACATCGCGGCGCTCTCCCTGGCCTACCACACCGGACCGCCCGCCGGACGCTGAGCCGCGGAGAGAGCTCCGCAGTCCCAGCGGCAGCGCGCTATCATGCGGGCATGCCAGCCGGCGGACGCTCGCCACCGCCGCCGGCGCGTAGCCCTCACCCCAAATCCGAAGGAGAAGGGATGAACCTGTTCGACGAGCTGGAGTGGAGAGGTCTGGTCTATGGTGCCACCGAGGGGGCCCGCGAGGCCCTGGCGGAGGAGAAGGTCACCGCGTACATCGGGTTCGACCCCACCGCGGCCAGCCTGCACGTCGGCCATCTGCTGCCGATCATGGGGCTCGCCCGCCTGCAGCGGTTCGGGCACGCGCCCATCGCCCTGGTGGGCGGCGGCACCGGTCTGATCGGCGATCCGAGCGGCAAGACCCAGGAGCGCCTGCTCCTGACCCCCGAGAAGGTGGAGGAGAACCTCCAGGGCATCCGCTCCCAGCTCGAACGGTTCCTCGATTTCGAGGCGCGGGAGAACCCCGCCCGCATCGTCAACAACGGCGAGTGGCTGACCACGATCCCGCTGACCGACTTCCTGCGCGACATCGGCAAGCACTTCACGGTCAACGCGATGCTCGCCAAGGAGTCGGTCAAGCGCCGGCTCGAGCAGGAGGACGGGATCTCGTTCACGGAGTTCAGCTACATGCTCCTCCAGGCCTACGACTTCCTGGTCCTCTTCGACCGCTTCGGCTGCACCTTCCAGATGGGAGGCAGCGATCAGTGGGGGAACATCGTGGCTGGAGCGGACCTGATCCGCCGGCTGCGCGCCGACCGCTCCGATCGTGGTGAGGCAACGCCGGCCGAGGGGCAGGCCGAGAAGGCGAAGCGCCTGGCCCACGGCGTGGTTTTCCCCCTGGTGACGACTTCCGCCGGCGTGAAGTTCGGCAAGACCGAGGCGGGAACGATCTGGCTCGATCCGAACCTCACGCCGCCGTTCCGTTTCTATCAGTTCTGGATCAACACCGACGACCGGGACGTAATCAAGTACCTGAAGTCCTTCACCTGGTTGTCGCGGGAGGAGATCGCCGCGTTGGAGGAGCAGGTCGCGAGCGCTCCGGAGAAGCGGGAGGCGCAGAAGCGTCTGGCGCGGGAGATCACGCGCGCCGTGCACGGCGAGGAAGGGCTCGCCCGGGCGGAGATGGCCACGCGCATCCTCTTCGGCGAGGAGATCGCCGGCCTGGAGCCCGCGGAGATCGAGGAGGTCTTCGCCGACGTGCCGTCGAGCCAGGTGGCGGCGTCCTCTCTGGCCGGCGAGGGGACGCCGCTCGCCGACCTGCTGGCCGCGAGCGGCCTCGTCCCGTCGAAGGCGGAGGCGCGGCGGGCGATCCGCGGTGGAGGGATGTATGTGAACAACGTCCGGGTGGGGGAGGAGACGCGGAAGATCACGGCTGAGGATGCGCTCGGCGGCCGGCTCCTCGTCCTGCGCAAAGGGCGCAGGGACTATCACCTTGTTCGGATTTCTGCAGACTGAGACGGAGAGATTGAGAATGGCATCGAGCGGTTTCGACCGTTATCGCAATTTTTTCCTCCAAGACCCCGAGAAGATCGTCTCCTGGCGGGATCAGGAGACCGGGGCGGAGGGTTGGTTGGTGATCAATTCGTTGACCGGCAACGCCGCCGGCGGCGGCACCCGGATGCGCGGGAACGCCGTCTGCGAGGAGGCCGTGTTCCTGGCCAAGACCATGGAGGTGAAGTTCCGGGTCTGCGGCCCGACCATCGGCGGCGCCAAGTCGGTGATCCGCTTCGATCCCGGTGACCCGCGCAAGCCCGAGGTGCTGCGGCGCTGGTTCCTCCACATCGGAGACCTCCTCCGCACCTGCTACGGGACGGCGGGGGATCAGAACGTCAACGAGGACGAGGTCTGCCAGCTCACCGCCGAGGCCTTGGGGCTGGTGCATCCGCAGGAAGGAGTGTTGCGGGGGCATTTCGCGCCGGACGAGGCGTCCCTCCGCCGTATCCTGGGGCAGCTCGACGCGGGCGTGGTCCTGCCCACGGAGATTCACGGGCAGTCGCTCACCCTGGCGGAGATGATCACGGGCTACGGCGTGGCGGAGTCGGTCCTCTCCTGGTACGAGCACCGCGGCGAGCCGATCGCCGGTCAGCGGATCCTGGTCGAAGGCTTCGGGGACGTGGGCGGCGCCGCCGCCTACTACCTGCACGAGGCGGGCGCGCGGGTCGTCGGCGCCATCTGCCAGGTCTCCAGCCAGCCGCGGGTCTTCCGCTGGTGGACCGATCCCGCGGGTTTGGACATCCCGGACCTCCTGGCGCGCCGCGAGGGGCCGCAGCGCGCCCTGCTTCCCACCGGAGGCCAGGACGGGGAGGACGCCGCCGCCTTCTGGCAGACCAAGGCGGACGTCTTCATCCCGGCCGCCACCTCCTACACGATCGACCCGGCGCGCCTCGACCAGCTCGCGGCAGCCGGCGTCCGCGTCATCTCCTGCGGCGCCAACACGCCGTTCTCCGACCGCGAGCGGGGCGTCTGCACCGTGCAGCAGGCCGCGGACGAACGCTTCGCCGTGATTCCCGACTTCATCGCCAACTGCGGCATGGCCCGCCTGTTCGCCTACCTGATGCAGGAGGGCGCGGCGATCGAGGAGGATGCGATGAAGGCCGACGTGAGCCGGACCGTGCGCGACGCCATGGACCGGTTGCTCGACGGGCATTCCCGGGAGACGGGGCTGCTCGAACGGGCGTTCGGGCAGTTCCTGCGGTAAAGGGGAGCCCTCACCCCCGGCCCCTCTCCCGCGAGCGGGAGAGGGGGGAATTCGTCACGGTCTCCGGCAGATCTCTGAACCCTTCTAACCTTCTCCCCTCTCCCGCTTCGCGGGGGAGGGGCCGGGGGTGGGGGCATACCACCGCTCCAGAACCCCCAGCGCCGGCTTCCCCAAGGGGCTGAACGACGGATCGTCGGCCGAGCCCTGGCCGTGGCTCGGCCACTTCCACCAGAAGAGGCCGGCGAGCCAGGGCTCGCGCGAGAAGGCTTCGAAGACCACTTCATAGCACCGGGCCTGCATCGCCGGATCGAGCGGCCCGTGGTCCTCCTTCCAGGGCTCGGCGGCGGCGGCGGCGCTCGCGGCGTAGCCGACCTCGGTGAAGAGGACCGGCTTGCCGTAGCGGCGGGCCATGGCCGCGAGCTTTGTGCGCAGCTCGCGCACCCGGGGTGAGTCCGCCCGCGGCATCTCTCCAGGCCCGGCCAGCGGGTAGTACATGTTGAGCCCCAGCAAGTCCAGATCGCCCCAGAACGGCATCGTCTCGAAATCCCCAGCCCAGTTGGCCGCATAGGTGAGCGGCCCGGGATAGATACGGCGCACGTCGCGGATCAGGCCGCGCCAGGCGTCGCGGTGGCGCGTCACGCCACCCAGCTCGGTGCCGATGACCAGAACGTCCGCCCGCCCCAGCGCGGCCACCCGGGCGTGGTGGAGCATCCAGCGGCGGTAGCCGGCCCACCAGCGGTCAAAGTCAGCCGGGCGCTCGAACACGATGTCGCCGGTGAAGCGCCGCGGCGCCCAGAGCTGCGGCTTGAGCACCGTCTTCAAACCCTGCCGCCGCGCCTGTTCCATCGTGCGCAGGATGCGGTCCTCACTCTCGTCCGTCCCCAGATAGCGGACGATGGGCTCATCCGGCGCCCGGGTGAAGCCGTAGGGCACGATCGACACCGCATTGGCGCCCAGGGCACGGATGCGGGCGAGCTGCGCCGCGGCGGCGTCGGAGCCGTAGCCTTCTCGGCGCACCTCATGGGAGAAGGAGATGCCGCGCAGAAATCCCGCGAGGTTCGGGATCGGCGCAGCCCGCGGAGGCGCCGGCCGGCTCTCCAGCCAGGTGCGCCAGTCCTTTTCCAGACTCTCCCAGGAGGTCCCGAGGGCGGCGGCGATCGCCTTCTCCTCGGCCTGGGCGGTCCACAGGCGCCGGAGGACGCCGGGGCCCCGCCGCGCCCGCAAGTGCTCCACCCAGGCGCCCCCGAGAGCGTCGCAGACCAGCGGCGAGAGCTGCCCTTCATTTTTGTCCAGGCTGGGGACCAAGCGCAGGATCTCGCGGAGCGTATAGGGCTCCTCCTCCCGGATGACGCGGGCGGCGTAGACCGGCAGCGGCTGGCCGTGGAAGTCGCCGGCGCCGAAGCGGGCCACCGCCGCCGCCAGAGGTCCGGAAGGGGGAGGTCCCCAGGCGAGGTGGAGCAGGAGGAACGCGTCGCCGCTCGCGTCGGTGATGGTGCCGTCCGGCGCGATCAGATGCGCGACCTCGCGGCGGTCCGGGAGGAGGGTGAACGGCGCGTCGCTGCCGGACCGCTCCTCCAGGCGGCGGGTCGAGTCGTCGAGGTACAAGTGAAGAGGCTCGCCGGCGAGCTTCACCCCGAGCCGGCCCGCGATCTCCTCCAGCCGCCGGTCCGCCGCGGCGCCCCAGGACTCCGCCGAGCGCCGTGCCGCCAGCTCGGCCGGAAGCTGGAGAATCCAATGGCGCGAGCGGTAGGTGAGGATCTCCGGCCTGGACTCCGTCTCGGAGGGGGCGTCTCCAGCGAAGAGGAAGAGAGCTGCAAGCAGCAGGAGTCGCGGCGGCATGGGGGAATCCTACCGGAGCCTGTAGACTCCCGCGCATGGTCGACCCTTCCAACGGATCCCTCGCCGCGGAGCGCGGGCGCGGCTACCGCTTCTACGTCCTGTTCACCCTGTTCCTGGTCTACACCTTCAACTTCATCGACCGGCAGATCGTCGGCATCCTGGCTGGGCCGATCAAGGCCGACCTGGGGCTCAGCGACACGCAGCTGGGGCTCATGGGCGGGATCGCCTTCGCCCTGTTCTACACCGCCCTCGGCATTCCCATCGCCTTGCTGGCGGACCGCTTCAACCGGGCCTGGATCGTCACGATCTCGCTGGCCCTGTGGAGCGGATTCACGGCGCTGTGCGGCTACACCCACGGCTTCTGGCAGCTCTTCCTGTGCCGCGTGGGTGTGGGCGTCGGCGAGGCCGGCGGCGTCGCTCCCTCCTACTCCCTGATCTCCGATTACTTCCCGCCGGCGGAGCGGGCGCGCGCCTTCGCCGTCTTCTCCTTCGGCATCCCGGTCGGATCGGCCGCGGGCATCCTGTTCGGAGGGCTGATCGCCGCCCAGATCGACTGGCGCATGGCCTTCTTCGCCTGCGGCGCCGCGGGGCTGGTGCTGGCCCCGCTGATGGCCTTCACCGTGCGGGAGCCCGTGCGCGGACGCTTCGATCCGCCCGGCGCGAAAACCGCCGCGCCGCCCCTCGGCGAGGTGCTGCGGACCCTGGCCGGCAAGAGCAGCTTCTGGCTGATCGCCTTCGGTGCCTCGTCCAGCTCCGCCCTCGGCTATGGGTTGGCCTTCTGGATGCCCCAGTTCCTGGGCCGCAGCTTCGGGATGAGCCTGGCCCGCCTGTCGATTTATTACAGCGCCATGGCCCTCTTCGGCGGCCTCTTTGGCATCTGGATGGGCGGCTACCTGGGCGACCGGCTGGGCAGGACCAGCAAGGCGGCCTATGCGCTGGTGCCGGCCACGGCGTTCGTCCTGTCGATTCCCTTCTATGCCGTCGGCATGCTGTCGACGTCGCTGGTCCTGGCGTTCTTCGTTTTCCTGGTCCCGACGGCTCTCGGGCTGGTCTGGCTTGGCCCGGTGATCACCTCCATCCAGCAACTGGTGCCGCCGGCCATGCGGGCCACCGCCTCGGCCGTGTTCCTGTTCATCAACAACCTGATCGGGATCGGCTTCGGCATCTTCTTCTTCGGGAAGATGTCGGACGTCCTCGGGCCGCGTTTCGGAGCGGAGTCGCTGCGCTATTCAATCCTGATCGGGCTCGTGTTCTACGTTATCGCCGCGACCCTGCTCTACCTGGCCTCGCAGCGCCTGGAGCGCGACTGGCACCGCTGAGCGGGAGGATGGAGCCTCCAGCTCCAAGTCCACCGTGACCTCGGTGTCGTCCGGGAGAATGCGCACGACCGCGGAAGCCTTGGCGTCTTCCCCCTGGGCGGTCACTTTCCAGGTCCCCGGCCCGAGATCCGAGATGAAGTAGCGCTGCTCCTGATCTCCCCGGCCCAGGCGCTTCCACCCGTCCGCGCTCTCGGCCCACACACACCAGGGAAAATCGCCGGGCGGGAGGCCATGGACCCGGCCCGTCAGCGTCACGGGCCGGGCGAGCCGGAGATCCGGCACCTCGGCCGGCGCGTCCCCCACGGTGAGCGTCGCGAAGGCTGGCGCGGAGCCCGGCCGCTCCGCCTGAACGTTCCAGGTGCCCGCGGTCAGGCCAGTCTCGAACGTCGCGTGATGACCCGTCCACACCTTCTTCTCCACGGCCCCCTGACGGAAGGTCAACATCACCTCGGCGACGGGCAGCCCCGCGGCATCGAGCACGCGCCCGCGGACCGCGGGGAGGGGAGGGAACCGGATGTCCTCCGCCTGGGCCTTCCCGCCTTCTTCGACGTGGATGCGCGCCTCCACGGTCCGCCCCAGGACGTCGCTCGCCGTCAGCGTCCAATCGCCCGGCACGACCCAGGGAAACGTGTAGTTGCCTTGCGCGTCCGTGCCCGGAGTCGCCAGGAGATTCACGAGGTGATCGTTCAGGTGGATGATGCCGTACTCTCCCGGAGGCAGCCCGGTGAGGCGGCCGGTGATCGATCCCGGATGGACCAGGCGGATCTCCAGGTCGAGAGGCTCGTCCCCGGCCACGATCCGCCGCTCCACGGTGACCCAGTCACGGGTCTCGACCCGGAGCTGGCGCTCGCCCCGCGGGACCGCCGCCTGGAACCGGCCGTCCTCGTCCACCTCGAAGGAGTTGAAGTCGAACGTCAGGCTCGGCTCGGTGACCGGAGCGCCGTTCGATCCGGTGATCCGGCCGGTGACCTGGGCGAGAGGCGGGAGGCGGAGATCATGGCGGGTGTCGCCCGCCAGCTCGATCTCCTCGTCCAGCCAGCCCGCGGCCGGATGGCGCACCTGGATCAGAGTCTTGCCGGGACGCAGGCCGGTGAACCGGTAGGCGCCCGTCGCGTCGGTCTGGACCGTGCCGAGCACGCGTACGGTCGCTCCTTCCACCGGCTGTCCCGCGGCGTCGAGCACCTGGCCTTCCAGAGAGACCCTGGCGGATGGCAGGACGAATTCGATCTCGTCGGACCTCCGGCCGGCGTCTCCCCGCACGCGGACGACCTTGGGGCGGGCGTCCGCCGCGCGGACCTCGAACCATCCGGGCTCCAGCTGGTCGAAGTCGAAGCGGCCCGCGGCATCGGTGCCTTCGATCCGATACTGCGGATGGCCTCCGCAGTAGGTAATGATCTGGTCGTCGTACCAGCCCGCGTGCTGGGCGGAGACGAGCGCTCCGGGAACCGGGCGTCCCTCCGGGTCGAGCACGCGGCCGGAGATCCGCGTCGCGCGGCGCAGCCGGAGCTCGATGGGGCGTGCGAGGTCTCCCACCAGAAAATGGACCTCCTCGACCCGGCCGGCCGGACAGGCGGCCAGGTAGGAGCCGGAGGACAGACCGAGGCCGAAGAACGAGAACGTGCCATCCGGGCCCGACACCGTCGCGGGGAGCGGGTTCTCCTGCCGGCCCTGGTTGGTCCTCAGCCAGACCTCGACGCCGGCCAAGGGCTTGCCTTCCTCGTCGACCACCCGGCCGGTGACGACGGGAGGCTTCGGAGTCACCGGGACAGGGCTCTCCGCGGAGGACGCCGGAGCGGCGGTGGCCGGGCCGAAGAGGACCAGCGACAACAGGGCAAGACAGGTCTTTCTCATGGCTTCACCTCCGTGGTGGCAAAGTCCAGGTCGAGCTCGATCTCTTCGGCCCCGGGCGGGATCTCGATCGTCCGGCGGACGACCCTCTGCTCCGACCCCTCGTTCCTCAGGGTTGCCTCGATCGTCCAGGTGCCCGGCCCCAGGTCGGAGACCGAGTAGCGGTCGAGCTCGACCACACCCGGCAGGCCGTTGGTGGAGCCCCTCGCCGCGATCCACGGCATCTCGCCGGGAGCGAGCCCGAACAGCCGGCCTCGCAGCGTCGCGCTGGGAACCAGGCGCACCTCCAGGCCGTCGACCGGACCACCGTCGACCTGGAGCTTGAGCCCGGCGCTGTGAAAACCTTTCTTTTCGACCGTGATCTGGAAATCCCCGTCCGCAAGGAGAAGCGCGAATCGCCCATTCGCGCGCGTGCCTGCTTGGATCTCCGGATGTCCGCCCCAGATCCCGAGGTCCGCTCCGCCGACCGGCCCTCCCAGCTCATCCAGCACCTCTCCCGTCACGGTGTAGGCTTCCGCCAGCTCGACGTCCAACGAGACCTCGGATTGCCCGGGCTGCACCACCAACGTGGTTTCAGCGACGCGCCGGCTCGTCCAGACCGCCACGTCCCAGGTCCCGGGTGGGACGTCGCGGATCTGGAACGTGGCGTCGGACCGGAGGACCGCGTAGAGCGACCGGCCCGAGCCGCTGAGTGAGATCGTGGCCGGCCGTTCACGCTCTTCGTCCGTCAGCCCGAGGACGCGGCCGTCGACGGTGGCGCCGGGTTCCAGACGGATCACGATTCCGCTTGCCGACGCCTCTGCGGGGTCGATCTGCTCCTGGAACTGGGCGAACCCCGGCTTGCTCGCCGTGAGCACCGTGTCTCGCAGCGAGAGCCGCAGGTCGAACGAGCCATCGGCCAGGGACCATGCCATGCCGGGATCTGCCAGGACCTGCGCCCGCTCGACCGGCGCGCCGTCCGGCCCGACAACGCGCCCCCGCACCGGCAGAAGCTCACTTTCCTTGTCCGCGGCCGCATCCTTCTCGCCGGTTTCCCGCTGCAACCGGAGCTCGATCCCCTCGACCGGTTCCCCGGCCGGGGCCCGCAGCTTCGCGACGAGACCCGGCTGCAGACCGTCCGCCTGCGCCCCGAGGTCGTACCAGCCTGGCGCGAGCGGTCCGATCTCAAAACGGCCCTCGGCATCGGTATTCGCCGACGAATTCCAGCCACAAAAAAGCCGAAGCGACCGCGGGGAGAGAACGCCGGGGCTGAAGGCGGGGATCTGCTGAGCAAAAACGGAGACGCCTTCCTGGGGCCGCCCTTCCGGTCCCAGGACCTGTCCACGGAGCGTCGCCGCGGGCATCAGGGTGAGAAGGACCGGCTCGTCGAGAAACCGCACGGTCACCGACTGCTGGACGTAATCCGGCCCACAGGCAAGGAGCTCCAGCTCGCCCGGCGGCAGGTGAGGAATCTCGAAGGTGCCGTCCGGTCCCGTGGTGGCGGAGGGGGGAGGGATCTCTTCCTGTTCCATCTGCGCGGTGACCGCCCAGAGCGGCAGGCCCGCGATCGGCCGGCCTTCGGGGTCGGTCACCAGACCGCGCAAGGCCTCGCCGCGGCGGAGCACGAAGCGGCCGAGATTGCCGCTCCGGCCTCCCCGGATCGGGCGGTCCCCCTGAAACGGGACGAACGACGGATGCCGGATCGTCAGCTCGAATTCACCCTCCGGCAGGTCGTGGATGCGGAAGCGGCCGGCGGGTCCGGTCCGTGCCCGCTGCGTCCCCAGGTCGCGCACAAAGGCCGGGAGCTTCTCCGTCCAGAGATCGAAAGGACTTCCTTCGATCTCGACCTCCGCGCCAGCCACCGGACGCCCGGCCTCATCGACCACCCGCCCGACCGCAACCCCACCCGCGCGGAGCGCCACCTTCACCTCCCGCCGTCCGCCCGACTCCAGCTTCACGTTGCGCAGCTCGGGAAAGAAACCTTTTCGTTCGACCAGGAGCCAGACGATCTCGTCCACCGGAAGACCGGTGAGCCGGACCCTGCCTTCGGTCGGGGTCGTCTCCTTCCAGGCCGGACTCTCCGGCCCGCCGCTTTCTTCGGACTTCATCCCGGCATGAACCACGGCTCCGGAGATCGCCTGGCCGTTCATGTCCACCACATGGACGATCAGACCGGCCGGCACCGAAACCGGTTCCCCGGCGTCGGAAGGGGCTGGAGCGAAGAGGAGTAAAAACGCGAGCCACAGCTGCGTCATGGGCAGATCTCCGGTCTGGTACTGCTCGGAAGGTAGATAGAGCAAGACCGGTTCCAGGGGGAGGAAGGGAGAAAAAGCTCGATTTTCTAGTGGTTTACGAGCTCGCCGCGGAGGAGAGCGTCCAGCGGCTTGGATCGAACCGTCCGGAAAAATGGACGCGCACCCGGGCTCGATCACCCAAACCCGTGCCTTGCGGGAAGTGACCTGCGGCTCGCGGGTTACCTCCCATGCCTTCCGGGTCCTCGCCCGCGATTGCCGGGCTCCGCCCTGAGGCTCGCGGGCTCCGACCCCAGCCTCCGGGGCAACGGCCTGCGGCTGGCCAGCTTGACCCCGAGGCTTCCGGGCTCGATCCCGCGCCTGCCGGGTTCTGGCCCGCGGCTGCTCGACGACTCCCCGTGGCTGCCGGGCTCCAACCCGCGGCTCGCCGGCTCCTGCCTTCGCCTCCGGGGTCCCCGCCCCCGACTGCCGGGCAAGCTCCCGAGCCTCGCGAAGTTTCGCCCGCGCCTACCCGGCTCCGACCCGCGGCTGCTCGACGACTCCCCGCGACTCGTGGGCTCCAGCCCGGACCTCGCCAGGCCTTCCCCGGGCCTCGCGGGGAAAATCCCGAGGCTGCCGGGCTCGGCCCCGCGCCTCGCCGGGCCTGCCCCTTGCCTCGCGGGGAGCTTCCGGCGGCTTCCGGGCATTTTCCCGGTGCTCCCGGGAAATTGCCCGGTTGAACCGGGCTCGAACCCCGTACGCAAGTACTTCTCCCCGCGGCTCCTGGGAAATTGCCCGCAGCCCAAAGGCGCTCACCCGGTGAGCAAGTACTCGTGCCCGGCAGCCCCGGGAAATTCCCCGGGACGCAAAAGCGCCAACCCCGTTCGCAAGTACTCTTGCCCGCGGCTCTCGGGCGCTTACCCCGTACGCAAGTACTTCCCCCCGAGACGCAAGGGCTCCTACCCGGCACGCAAGTACTCCTGCCCGCGGCTCCCGGGCGCTTACCCGGTAAGCAAGTACTCTCGCCCGCGGCCCGCGGGAAATCTCCCGTGGCGCAAAGGCGCCTACCCGGTACGCAAGTACTCCTGTCCGCGGCTCTCGGGCGCGTACCCGGTGAGCAAATACTTTTACCCCGCAGCCCCGGGAAATTCCCCCGTAGCCAAAGGCTAGAGCCCGGCAGCCCCGGGAAACTCCCCGCGGCGCAAAGGCTTCTACCCGGTGAACGAATACTTCAAGCTGTGTGTCCAGCCGACCCTACGCCAAGGCACGTCTGCCGGGATGGCAATCCTATTCAACGGCACCATGGCGCCCGAAGAAATGCGCCATATCGTCGAGCCGAAACATCGGAAATCAGCTATGCCTCGCGCCACTGGGTTGCGGTCGAGACGGCCCCAATCCGTGACCCACGACCCTGCCGGTGTACACGTCGCGGTGTCTCTTCCTTTTATCTATACGGCCGTCCGGCCTGCCGCCCCGCAGTGGACCAGGTCTGAAAATCACGGTGTCGGTGGGGCAGTCCCGCCCCTGGGCACCGCGTAAAGTACCACAGCAAAGAAACTTAGAGACGGCAGGCGGATGGGCCTTGGCATGGCGGCACGACTTGGGGCCGCACAGGGGCCTCACGGGGATGGGCGGGGGCGGGCCACAGGGGTCGGTGTTGAGCGGACAGGGACGGTGGGGGCGGCCGGCGGACGACCGGTGGCCGACAGGGCCGACTGGCGGCTGTTCCTTTTTGGTGGTTCGGGGGGGTGGGAACAGGAAATCGCCAGCGGCATGCGCTAGTGGTCTTCGACAGGATTTCGATGTCAGTTCTCCGCTGTGGATGGATCTCGAGAAAACCATCGCCATCCCATAGCAGCCGACCGGAAAGGCGAACTTTGTCACCTGTACACGGGCGCTCGCTTCGGCTTAGGCCCAGGGCCTCTACGCAGATTTCCGCCCGAATGAACCGCGTGCTCTTGAGCGGTATTGGCTGCCCGCCTAGAGTGATATTCTCCAGTCGGAGATCGACCGTTACGAAGCCATCTGTTGATGCCGCCGCCTGGACAACCTCGGCTAAGGCCACCGCGTCCGTTTTCATGTCACGCCATCCCAGAATACCGAAGCGCTTGAACGGTGTCGTCACAAAGCCTGCGCCACGAGCAACGCCGGTCAACTTCTTGTTTACAGAGGCTCGCAAATTACTTTCTTGCAGGGGTCCGGCTGAGGGGGGTTTTCGACCAAGCCAAAGATGGTTTGAATAGGAAACACAACAACAGCTCTCTAATAAGAAGAGCAGTAAAAAAGTGAAAATAGGTACCGGTTTTTTATAGACCATTTTCATCGGCAGGCTATGCTCAGAGCTGGCACTGCTCTGCCACCGGGGTGCTTGGCAAGCCCAGCACCCTCTCAATTTCCTTACGCGATTCAAGAACACTCCAGGCTGTAAAGTTCGAGAGCGCGTTGGTTTCGGCTGGCGTGAGTCGGATCACCTCGAGGCTAGAGTCGAAAAAGGTGCTAAACTGGGGAAAATTACCCCCCGTGACGGTCTGAAGCAGCTTATCGTTCTTGTCGAGCTTGTCCAGCCATCTCTTCGCAGTATCAAGATAAACCCAGCAGATAGAGGCCTCATAAGGTGTCACGCCAAATCGTCTGTTATTAACTATTTTGTAGTTGTCGCAATACACGAGCGGGCGCCCCTGGCGGCGATCGTTCACGAACGCAGTGAAAAGCTGCTGCAGCCGTGCTTCTCCATTGGCAATGACGACGCGACTAGGATCGGGGGCGCTAACCTTGGCAAAGTCTTCGGCCGTTCGCGCTTTTTCCTCCGCTGCGGGTGGGCCTCCAGGCCGGGGGTTTCGAAAGTAGTGGATCAGGTCACCATACAAAGGATATTCATTAAGGGGATTCTTCTCTACATTGAAGGTGGCCGACGAATTGATGAAGACGATGATCTTTGGTGTGTGCCTGGATAGAAGAGGAAAAAGCCCAATGTTGTCGATATGGCCCCCGTCACCATAGGAGTACTCCTTCTCTTTCTTGTCGCGCCGGATTGGCCAGGTGCGAAACTCCGGAAATCCAATCAAGTCCAAGTATAATTTATTAACAAAGCTTTGAGGAGCACTTCCAGAGGCCCCGATAACATCCGACAGAGTAAAGCGATAACGTTTCCTGCCGAGAAGAACCTTTAATGAGGATATGCGGGCACCGTCTCCGGGTAGCTTGTTTGGCTTGATGCGAGAGTCGTAGCCAAACGATTCGACGTAACCACCGCCGACAGGATGACCATTGCGAGCAGAAAAGCGCCGCTGGATTCCCGTATAAAGGGGAGTTATCTCCACAGGAAAAAGCTCATCGCGGTGGCGTGGCCCCGGCTGCGCAATCAGGGTTGCGCCGACAATGAGGTAGGGCCTGCCGACCCGGGCAAGGAAAAAGTCGTCCGCCCGAAGGTGCGGATTTGCCGCGAGTGCCGCGTTCAAGGCCTCTTGATGAAAGCTGAAGAATTTGCTTCGATCTTCAAGGCCGAACGGCCGCAGGAAGGTGTTCCCCAAGCCCCCAGAAAAGCTCTCATCTCCCCTAAGTAGAAGGATTTGAAAGAAGCTCTTCCAAGCGACCCAGGCATGATTGATCGCTCGAGTCATAGAACCCTTAGGCTGGAGCTTTAGATTGCTCTCGTTAAGATTCTCCGGGCAGTGAAATTTCCCCATGAAAATCTCTTCCCGATGCACATCCCCGGGAAGATAGGTATATGGTACAGCAGTCCAAGATCCGCCAGACACAGAGGAGATGTAGCCGACATAAGGCATCCAGCCAAGCATCCGAAGAACCCGCAACTGGCCGAGCGCGGCGGCTGCCGCCCGGGTACCGCCGCCAGAAAGCGCGATCCCGACCGGTCGAGAATCGTCCAGCCATGGAACTCTCAGGACTGGATCTTCTCGCTCAGGGAAGAAGGAACTCGACTCCGTGTTCCAGATCCGGACCTGAAGCGACAACGGTGGGGAAGCAGGTGTCGCGGTGAGCACCTGCGCACAGGCCGAGCACATAGCGATGAGCCCAAGCGCGCGCAAACAATTCTTCTTGACCAGATTCATGGCAGTGCCTCTCCAGATTCCGGGTAAAGGCTGCGAGTATTGGCAAAGACAATACGCTGCTTCTCAAGCAATGTCAACTAATAGAGATCGACACATAAGGCTACCCGTCTGTCGGCAGGTAAACATTCTTGTCGAGCTCTACCCTACGCTGTTTTCGAGGAGCCACCGGAAACAGGTGCCACCAAGAAAGCAGAGGTCGCTAAAGAATCGGAGCCGGGTTGGGTTGATAGGTTCCAGCAAAAAGAGAAGGCTCTGCTAAAACATAGAACGTCACAACATGGTCGGTCCGGTCGGTCTATTGGGTCGGCTCGGCTTGCTGAGCTTTTCAGGCCACTTGAAGCCCAGATTGGCGACGTTGTTCGGATCGGGCGCCTGAGAAAATGTACGACGGGCACTCGTCGACCACCGACCGGTCGGATGACCGATCCGAAACGCTATCTTCTGTGCAGCTAACCGGGGCCGAGGCTTAGGCCGGGGCGAACGGGAGATGGGGCGGAAAGCTTCCTGGCGGAAAGGCCGCGTTTCGATCTCCCTTTCTGAGCTTGTCCACCGCCTCGCGATAGGCGGCAACGAACCAGCCGTAGGCTTCCCAGAGCTCTTTCCGGACCTTCCGCGTGGCAGCGTGGACGAAGGGCGCCGGTGAGCGATTCAAGGTCTCGGGCCGGGGCTCCGGGTCCTGCGCCAGGATCTGCTCCACGCCGAGAGGCTCCACATCCTGCTTCTCCCGATCGGCCGCGGCGGTTGTTTCGATCCCGCGGATGAGATCGGCACCGGGAGCGACGGCTGCATTATTGATTTTCGGCTGGAGTTTTGAAGGAGGGCTCGTCGCTGCTGATGAAGACTTCTTCGGGACGCGTATGGCGGGCCAGGGTCGCGTCGATCTTGGCGATGGCTGCTTGGCGGTGGTTCTCGTAACGGATTGCGTTCGGCGAGCTCTCGCTCCAGCGGAAATCGGGACGGCGAGCCAGGAGGAAATCGACGAATGGGGCCAGCAGGCGTAGCTCCGGGCAGGACTCCTCGACCCAGAGAAACTGGCCGGCAGGGTTGACCTCCAGAAAGACGTGCTCGCCTTCCGGCGTGACGATGAAGTCGAAGGCACCGAAGACGATGTCGAGGCTCCGCATCAGCCGCAGGCAGGCGCGCTCCACGCTTTCTGGCAGACGGTCAGGCTCCACCCGGACCTGCGGGCCTGCCGCGCGCCAGTCGAGGCGGGTCGTCTCCGACTCCTGGGACAGGAGCCGCGCCGTGATCACATGCTCTCCGAGGATCGTCACCCGCAACTCGTGCGCCTTTTCGACCTTCACTTGGAAGATTCCGGGGGTCAGCTTCAGAATCTCATCCTCGGGCAGGTCCTCCAGGGTCATGTCGCTGGTCAGGAGCATGGCCGCGCCGTCGTCGTGATTCCACTGCGCGGGGTAGAAGGGCTTATAGACCGTACGGCCGCGAAATTCTTCGAGGAACGCGCGGATCTTGGCCGGGTCATTGCTCATCCGGGTGGGCGGCACCGTGAGGCCGGCGTGCGCCGCCTCCCGGAGTTGCACCGGCTTGAGGTCGGCCCGGACACGGCTTGCGAGAGGGTTCACCCAGAAAGCGTCGGGCGCGGCCAGATGATAGAGGCCGCCGAGGAAGTGTTGCCACTCGCGCTGCGCGACCGGCAGGTCGCCGGGATGAAGGGTCGATGGAAAAACCGGCGGCGTTGGGCGCCGCATCCAGACGATGTCGAAAGGACCGCGGGCTTCGAGCTCTGGTCCCGAAACCTCCCACTGGACCTCAGCGCCCCGGATGTCGATCGACGCCCCCTGCAAGGCAGGGAAGTCGCTGCCATACCAGAGCAGCGCCTCGCGCCCCCGGTCGGCCAGAGCCAAGGCCACCACCACGGCATGGAAGTCGCCAGGATAGGTGGGGATGAGGACGCGCGGCTGGTTCATGGTCATCCTAGAGAGGTGGTGGGACTGGGCTCCGGCCGAGGCGCACTCGGCCGGAGCCCAGGACGGCTAAGCGCAGCCGCAACCGGACGGATCCTCATCAGCCGGATAGCTGGCGGTAAAGGTCCGAGCTGTGTAGTTGCCACTGCCGTACACCCGCTCGATCTCTTCGCGGGTCAGCTCGCGGGCCATCTGGCGGCCCAGGATGCGCTTCGTGGTGTCCTTCTTCTTCATTGATGTGTGCTCCTTTTCTCAGGCCATGCTCCGCGGCGGGGCACGCGTGCTTCCGCTGCCGGCCGCCGCAGCGCGCCGACATGTATAGCGAAATCATTCAGTTTTTGCAACGTTCCGGTTCGTCGGCGCTATCCCGAGGCCGCGGCGGTGAAAGTAGGGTTTGCGCTGCAATCGACCCAGCCGTAGGCTTCCCAGAGGGCGAGAATTGCTTGGGTCCCCAATCCTCATTCAGCGAAGGTGGGGGGATGTCTCCGCTTCCCGGCAGTGCCTCAAGCAAGCCCCCATCCGTGGATCAAGCCGCCGATCACCAGACCACCGATCCCGCCGATCACAAGGATGGGCGCGTACGCCTTGGTGACGATCGCGGAAGGGAGGCTCAGGAGCAGCCCAAAAAACAACCCCACGGCCCAGCCCGGCCAAGGGAGCTCCACGCAGCCGAGGACCAGACCGATGGCGAAGCGGTCAATGAAGGCTCCCAGCAGCGCCGTCCGCTTGTCCGGGAATGACATGGGAAGCATCATCCCGACCGCGACAGCGCCGAAGACCAGGCCGGCAATTACACCCCACTCTGGATCAGACATCGCTCAACCTCCCGTTCAAAGCGTGCCTTATGGTATGCGCGTCGGCATGGTATCGCCACCGGCTCCTGCATTCTTCAGCGGACGTGCTCAGGGAGAAGCCCCACTCGCTCCCGGACACCTGTCCGCCCCGTCCGCCCGGACACCTGTCCGCGGACACCTTCAGCTGACACTTGTCCAATCTTCGTAAATCTCTGCTGTTCTTTGGTTTACGCCAATTCCTCCGCATGGCACACCGGTTGCTCTTCAGGGGAGCGACCGAGGAGAACGCCATGATTCAGGAAACCAACTCGATGGACCAGATCGTCGCCAAAGGGCCGGGACTCTCCCGGCGGACCAAGATCGTCCTTGGCGCGACGGCCTTCTCGCTTCTGTGCATCGTTCCGCTCTGGCCCTCCGTCCGCCGGTGGTCCAGCGCGGAGGAGTCGATCGACCTCTCCCGCCTGCGGCTCGCTACGGTGACCCGCGGCGACCTGGAGCGCGACGTGGCCGCCGAAGGGCGCGTCGTCGCGGCCAACCATCCGCGCCTGTACAGTCTGGCGCAGGGGATCGTCACCCTCGGCGTCAAGGCGGGGGAGAGCGTCCGCCGGGGGCAGGTCCTCGCGCGGATCGCGAGCCCCGAGCTCGACAGCCAGCTCGCCCAGGAGGTCTCGCGCCTCGATTCCATGGAATCCGAGCTGTCGCGCAGCCGGCTCAGCGCGCGGCAGACCAACACCACCAACGAGCGCACCCTGGAGCTGCGCCGTGTGCAGCTCGAAGCCGCCCGCCGTGAGCTGCAAAGAACAGAAAAGCTCATGAGCGAAGGGCTCGTCAACCAAGTCGAGCTCGACCGCGACCGCGACGCCGTCCGCCTCGCCGAGGTCGAGCTGCGCCAGGTCGAGGACGGGAGCAAGCTCCAGCGCGAGTCGCTCGATTTCGAGACCGGGGACCGCGCCCGCCAGATGGAGCGCCAGCGCCTCGTCGTCGCCGAGCTGGAGCGCCGCGTCCGCGAGCTCACCATCACGGCGCCGTTCGACGGCCTGGTCGCGAGCGTCGAGGTCCAGGACCGCGACGCCGTGCAGCCCAACGCGCCGCTCCTGACCGTCGTCGACCTCTCCGAGTACGAGATCGAGGTGCGCATCCCCGACTCCTACGCCGATGACGTGGCCTCGGGCCTGCCCGCGGTCATCGAGCTCGGCGGCAAGACCTGGAAGGGCGAGCTGACCGCCGTGTCGCCCGAGGTCGTCAACAGCCAGGTCCAGGGCACCGTCCACTTCGCCGGGCAGGTCCCGGACGGCCTGCGCCAGAGCCAGCGCGTCTCCGTCCGCCTCGTGCTGGAGCGGCGGCCCGGCGTCCTCAAAGTGCCCCGCGGTCCGTTCCTCGACAGCGGCAGCGGCCGTCAGGCGTACGTCCTCGCCGACGGTCTCGCCACCTTGCGGCAGATCCGCACCGGCGCCACCAGCGTCGGCGAGGTGGAGATCCTGGAAGGGCTCGAGGCGGGCGAGCGCATCGTCCTCTCCGACCTGACCCTGTTCAACGGCGTCAAAACGGTTTTGGTTCGTCAATAATCGATCGCAAAAACCAGATCAATCCAAGAGGGGCTTTTTCCATGCTCGAGATGCACAACGTCACCAAGATCTATCGCACCGGCCTCGTCGAAACGCGAGCGCTGCGCGATTTCACCCTCACCGTGGACTCCGGGGAGTTCGTCACCATCACCGGCCCTTCGGGCTCCGGCAAGACGACGTTTTTGAACGTGGCCGGCCTGCTCGACGGTTTCGAGCAGGGGATCTACAAGCTCGACGGCGTCGACGTGAGCCGGCTCACCGACCGCCAGATGTCGCGCATCCGCAATGAAAAGATCGGATTTATTTTCCAGAGCTTCAACCTGATCCCCGATCTCGACGTGGCGGACAACGTGGACGTGCCGCTGCGCTACCGCGGCCTCTCCGCGAAAGACCGCAAAGAGCGCATCGAGCGGGCCGTCGGCATGGTCGGGCTCACCTCGCGCCTGCGCCATCTGCCGTCCCAGCTCTCCGGCGGCCAGCAGCAGCGCGTGGCCATCGCCCGGGTGCTGGCCGGCGATCCCAAGCTGATCCTGGCGGACGAGCCCACGGGCAACCTCGATTCGGGAATGGCTCGGGAGATCATGGAGCTCCTGGAACAGATCAACGAAGCGGGGACCTCGATCATCATGGTCACCCACAACCCCGAGCACGCCGCGCGCGCCCACCGGCAGCTCCACATCGCCGACGGCCGGATAGTCGACATGGAGCGCATCGCGCCCATGCCCCTCAACCGGATCGTCGCCCATCCCAGCGCCGCGCGCGCCTGAGCGGAGAGGGAGAAACGATCATGTTGCTGTACAACCTCCGTCTCGCCTGGAAGAGCGTGCTGCGCCACCCGGCGCTGTCCGGACTGATCGTCGCTGGCATCGCGCTGGGCGTGGCCGTGTCGACCAGCTTCGTCACCATCTGGCATGTGCTCGCCGCGGACCCGATCCCCGGCAAGAGCGACCGGCTGTATTACGTGCGGGTGAATGCCTGGGGCGCGCCGGAGCCCTACGATGAGGAAGGCAATCCTCCGGACTTGCTGACTTGGCAGGATATGCGGCGGCTGCTCGGGGCGAGCGACATCCCGGTGCGGCAGACGGCCACCTTCAAAGCGCTCGCCTATGTGCGGCCTCAGGAGAGAGGACAACGGCCCTTTCAGGAATCTCTCCGCCTGACCACCGCCGATTTCTTCCCCATGTTCCAGGCCCCTTTCCGCTATGGCTCGGGATGGGACCGTGCGGCGGACGCCAAACCCGAAGCGGTGGCGGTGATCGGCTCCGACCTGAACGAACGTCTTTTCGGCGGGCGCGACAGCGTGGGATCGACCCTACGGCTCAACGACCGCGACTTCAAAATCGTCGGCGTCCTCGCACCCTGGCGGCCGAAGGTCCGGCACTACGACCTGGAGGGCAACCCCTACGAAGAGCCCGAGCAGGTGTTCCTCCCGCTGACCCACTTCCCGGCGATGAGCATGGAGCTCTCGGGCACCCGCAACTCCTGGCGAGTCGAGCCCGGGGGGATGTTGGAGACCCTCGGCAGCTCGGAGATGACCTGGGTCCAGATGTGGGTGGAGCTCGGCAGCCCGGCCGACGAGCGGGCATATCACTCGTTCCTCGACAACTATGCGCGGGAGCAGAAAAAGCTCGGCCGCTTTCCCCAAGCGATCAACAACCGCCTGTCGACCGTGCTCGAGCTGATGGAGGAGTGGCAGGTCGTACCGCGCCAGGCCAAGGCATTGGCCGCGATCTCGGCGCTCTTCCTGGTCATCGCGGCGCTCAACCTGATTGGATTGTTCCTTGGCAAGTTCCTGGCGCGCTCGTCGGTGGTGGGCGTGCGGCGCGCGCTGGGAGCGAGCCGCGGCGCCATCTTTGCGCAGCACCTGGTCGAATGCGAGGTCGTGGCCCTGATCGGCGGCGTCCTCGGGCTCCTGCTGTCCTTGGGCGTGCTCGCTCTGGTAAACCGGATGTATCAGCCGGCCGGCGTCGAGGAGACCTTCTTCGAGCTGGATCCTCCCATGATGCTGGCCGCCTTGGGCTTCGCGCTCCTCGCTGGAGCCATCGCCGGTGTCTATCCCTCGTGGCGGATCTGCGCCATCGCGCCGGCCCACCACCTCAAGAATCAGTAAAGGAAACCATTATGGAGCTCGGACCGATCCTTCGCGCGATGACGCGCCACCGGGCGCGCTTCCTCCTGATCGCCCTGGAGGTCGCGTTGACCCTGGCGATCGTCGCCAATTCCGTCAGCCTGATCCTCGACGCCCGTGCGGAAATGACCCGCCCGTCGGGCTTCGACGAGGACAACCTGATCTCCGTCGTGAGCACGCCGTTCGCCGACGAGCTGCAGGAACCGCAGCGCGCACGCCAGCTGGTCGACGAGGACCTGCAGGCGCTGCGCGCCCTGCCGGGCGTCAAGGCGGCGAGCAACACGACGCTCCTGCCCTGGGGCTTCAACACCATGGTCATGCCCGCGCGGCCGATCGGAACGCAAGGAGACGGGTTGCCCATGCAACTCGTCTTCGCCGATCCCGGTCTCGTCGACACCCTGGGAGTCAGCATCGTCCAGGGGCGCAACCTGACGCGGGACGACTACGAGACCGGCCGCCAGCACTCCGGCCAGATGACGGACTTCCAGGGCAACGTCCTGCTGACCGAGGCTCTGGCGGACGCGTTGTACCCACAGGGCAACGCGGTGGGCAAGGTCCTGGAGATGCCGGATGCGCCGGGCCGCTTCACCATCGTGGGGCTGGTCGACAAATTCTACAAACCCGCGGGTGGTGGAATCGAGGATCGAGCGGCCTTTTTTCCCTTGCCGGCGGGCAGTAGATCGGGAGTGACCTATCTCGTGCGGGTCGAGCCCGGCCAGCGGGATGCGGTGGCGGCGGACATGGAGAAAGCCCTGCTGGGGATCAACGACGGCCGCAACCTGCGGGTGCGCACCATCGAGGAGATCCGCAAGCGCTTTCACACAGAGGACCGCCTCCTGGTCGCCTCGCTCAACGCCGTCATGTTCCTCCTGCTGCTCGTGACCGCGCTGGGGATCATCGGCCTGACCTCGTTCTCCGTGGCGGAGCGGCGCCGGCAGATCGGCACCCGCCGCGCCCTGGGAGCCACCAAGGCCGCGATCGTGCGCCATTTCCTCCTGGAAAACTGGCTGATCGTCACCTCGGGAGCCGTCCTGGGGCTCGCCCTCGCCTACGCCCTCAACTACGGCCTGGTCACCTGGATCCAGGGCACGAAGCTGGACCTGGGGATGCTCGCCACGGGAGTGGTGGCGCTCTGGGTGCTCGGCTTCCTCTCGGCCCTGGGACCGGCGCTCAAGGCGGCGGCGGTGCCGCCGGCGATTGCCACGCGGAACGTGTGAGGACCGAGACACCAAGAAACACCAACCCACCCACGATGCCGACGAGCATGTCCCCAAGAGTGTCCTCGAGCCCGCCCTGCATGTGCGAGCCGAGATAGCGGTCCGAGAGGAATTCGGTGAATTCCCAGAACACCGCCGAGGAGCAGGTGAGAGCGAACACCGTCACGCCATACAGGATCTCCGCGGGCTGACCGAGGAGATCCATCTCCTCGGCGGCCCGGTACGCCTGACCAAAGAAGAGGGCGATCGCGATCCCGCCGAGGAAATGTATCGGGATATCCAGAGGCGGCCAGGCGCGATAGAAGCCGAGGCGCGCCGAGACCTCATGAAGACCGAACACGACGACCGGCGCCCAGGCGGCCCGGCGGAGGGTCTGAAGGAGCCAGAGAAAGAAGGGCATGAGGGGGAGAGAGTAATCCACGACCCGGCTCTTGTGCTAGAAAGAGGAGGCGACGCCCCTCTTTCTGTGCACTGCCTGCGGTGCGCCGGTCGGGTGAGCGGTATGTGCGGGCGGTGGGGGAGGGGTGACGACAGCAGCGGCTACACAGAGGCGCTCCGTACAATGTCCGGCGAGTTGCATGCCCTCAGGCATCTGGCGGCCTATCTCGAAGCGGCTGGCCAGAACGCACGCCTGCACCGGCTCCTTCTGGCGGATCGAGAGTGGATGGACAGGAAGCTCGCTGCGCTGGAGGACGACGGGGCCTATCTCGGAGACATCGCGATCGCTTTGCGGCAATTCGAAGATCCCCTGACTCCCTCCGGCCTCCTGGTCGTGGCGCAACTCTTCGCTGCCCGCCTCGTGGTTCGCCTCCGTGGTGAATCCTACGCGGAGGACGATTTGATTGTCCTGACACTGGAGGGGCGTGTGAAGATGGCGTTGGCCCGAGCACGGCTCCGCGTAGCTCCCGAGAAACGTTGCGGTGACCTGCTGGCCATTCATCGAGTCTTGCGCCGCCGGGGTCAGGCTGATCGCGATCTCCTGGACGAGATCCGGGATCGAGCCTTCGCGGTCGAGAACGATCGCGAGCGTGCCTACGCCTTCGCCGCGCTCGGTGAGGAGGCGGCACTGTCGGGATTTCCGGTGCCGGCCCGAGCGGCTTTCGACAAGGCCGCTGATGCCCTTGCCCTCATGGGCCCCAGTCTGCTCGATCGGATCTGGGTCCTTCAGGTGCTCGCTGGTACACAAGCACGGGCAGGTTTCTACCCAGATGCGCTCGCGGCGTTGCGCGCGATCCATCATCCGTTCTATCTCGCCTGGACCGCGGCCGACATGGCTCCTCTGGCCCCGGAAAGCGGTGCCAGAGCGCGCCTGCTCACGCAGGCGGAGTCCCTGGCCGCCCGCCTGGAGGATCCCGGTCAAGAGATCTGGGTTCTGAAAAGAATTCTCCTCTCGTCGATCTCGATGGGGGCCGACACGGAAGTCCGCCGGTTGCTGCGAAAGCTGCGCGAGCTGGCGGCAACGAGTGGAGGAGACCGGGCGATTCAGGCCTTGGCGATCGGGTTCGCCGCGATGGGACGGTGTCAGAAAGCTGGGAATGCGCTCCAGGATCTGCGAGAAGGATGGGCTCGCGGCGAGGCCCTGAAGGCGATTGCAGTCGCTTGGGGGAAAGGAGCGCATTGGTATCGCGCGGAACGCACCGTCGATACGATCGAGAAACCGGTGGACCGCCGAGCCACGCTTCGACAGCTGGCCGTGCTCGCTGCTGAAGAAGGTGCATTCAGAGAAGCAAGGCATCTCCTGAAGAAGGCGCGGATGGAGGTTTCCGATGGGACCATCCCGCCAAGCAGGAGGTTGTCCCTCTCCGCCGGTCTCCAGAACGATGCCTCGGCCCCGCCTGAACAGGATCGACTTCAAGCATCGGCCTCGGAAGCTGTCCGCCTGGCCGAATCCGGGAACGAGGTTGCGGCCAGAAATCTCCTGCGTCAACTCGAAACCACGGTGCCGATTACCACGTTCTCGGAAGCCTCGGTCTGGCAGACCTTGGCCATTGCGCATGCGCGGCTCGGGGAACGGGAGCGGGCTTTTGAAATTCTCCAGGACCTCGCCCAGATAAGGCGACTACCGGTCCTCGACAATCTCAATCGTCGCGAGGAAGCCAGGAAGGCGGCACGGGCGGCTGCTGAATGCGGTGCTTTCCTGCTGGCCTTCGAGATGCTCGAGGAGCTCCCCTCGGACCTGTTTTCCGGCGAGCTGGCTCTGTGTGCCGGAGCTTTCGAAAGGCTCAGCCCCGGGCTGGCGGCCACCGTGAAAACCGAGGTGGCGCGCATTCTCGGATGGAGCAGCTCTCCCGGGGAGATTCCGGAGAGATCCCCCTAACTCAAATAGTAAGCCCCCGGCTCTGCCGGGGGACTCCCAGCGTTTGACATTTCCGGGATTGTGGGCGGGTGGGCGTCACTGTTCGGAGTCGCTTGGAGCTGCAATCAAGAAGGGCGCGGGGGGCGGAGGGGCGGGTGTAGGTACCGTTCACACCAGAGGTGCGAGGTAGCGATCTGCGCTCCAGGTGGCAGGTTCGGTCGATCAGTGGATAAGAGGAGGCCGTGGTCGCAGTGGCAGCAAGCCGCCTTTAGGCGGCTCACAACCAAGCCGCTTTGAGCGGCTCCCATATTCAAGCCTCTGGCTCTGCCGGAGGTCTCTGACTACCCCCTCGCCTGCAAGCCGCCTTGCCCCGCCGGTTCAGCTCCTGCGCCCACCGATCCCCCCGCTCAACCGGCGGCTCAGCCGCCGCGGCAACAGCACCTTTCCCCCGCAGATCGGCTCCGCCGAACTGCTGGGCTCAAGATCGGTCGACCGCCGGGATGACCAGCTTCCCCCCAGCTCGCTGACGCAAACGCCCCCTCGCCTGCGAGATGGAGTGCCCCGCCGGAGAAGCTCCGGCTCGGCCCTGCCACCGCCCTTCCCGCCGACCGGAGTTCCACCGGCGGTAGAGCGGTCGTGGTCCCGGCACCTTTCGCCCCCGCAGACTGGCTACGCTGCTTCCACACCCGCCCACCCATCTTGATTTCCCCCTCCCCTCCCCGGGCCTCGCACCGTGCCGTGGCATTCTCGAGCTTTCCCCCACCCGACGGCCCGAGAGCTGCCCGCCCCTGGCTCCGGCGGGGGCGGCGCAAACGCAGGGCGAGGATTCCGGTAATGCGCCATTGACCCGAACCCCGCCCTGCGCGCCACTCCCCGCCTCCGGGCTAAAGCCTTTACATGAAGCCAAGCCTATGTAAACCATGGGCGGGCACCAACCCGGGCCTCCCAAAGACACGCATCCCCAAACATCGTGAAGCACCGTGCGAGGCCCGCCCCCCAGGCAGGGTCCGGCAGACTGGCTCCGCTGCGCTCCGCCAGACTGCCGGGTTCATCGGATTGCCCACCCCCCCGGCCCCCTTCGGCGCCGCGTCTTGGCGCGCTGCGCGCGAGCCGCCTGACGGCGTCTCGTGCTCGTCCGCGCCGGCCGCGGCACCCCCCGCCCCATCGCCAAGGCTCGCGAATGAGCTGAATCGGTTTCGTTTTCCAACCTTCCACCGCCCGAGAGGGGTTCCGCAACGGATCTTCGCGACCCAACCCCCGCCAGCGCTGCCTTTCCGCGAAGCAAACCCGCGCCCTGCCGAATCTGCTGCCGCCCCCTCCGGGGGCTTGGAAATGTTTCATCTCTCTGACCCGGGGCCGCCGCTTCGCTCTGGCCCCAGGCTACATGCTTTGGCCCCCTCCGGGGGCCTTTTTCGTGCGTGGCTGGATGCCACTCGCGGTGAAGTCCAGCCGCAGAGCTCAGATGCGCTCTGAATCCAGCAGGCGCGGCCTCTGTGTACCTTCTGCTCGCGCGCTTTATGCAACTGGCGGGAATGACCAGAGGCAATCCTCAACCTGCATCCGCATGTCTCTCGAGAGGAAGAGACGTCCACACCCACACCGGTACCGCAATCCCGCCCAACGGGAGAAGCGCCATCAGCGCCATCAGCCCAAGCCGCAGTCGAATCCTCGCCCCGAGTTGCTTCTCAAAGATATCCCTCCAGCCGAAGGGATAGAGAATCCATCCAAGGCACCGCACCCCCACCAGAACGTCCACCACAGGCGCCAACATCGCCAGAGCCACGCCGGCCCAAGCCAGGTTCGGCCACTTGAAAGCGACCAGGGGCAAAGAGCCCAGCGAGACGAGGGCCGCAAGCCAGATCAGAAGCGTGCCGAGAGGCTCCGACTGCGAGCTCTTGGCTCCGAGAAGGATGAGTCCGGCGATGAGGACCGTGAGGAGGGCGGCAAGGGTGCAGGCGGCGAAGGAGAGTGCTGCGAGCACGCGAAGATTTCCATGTGCCGCGAGGGCGCCCGTCAGGAGGCCGACGGCCAGCGCAGCTTGAGTGATGAACAGATAGAGGCCCGCGGCCGGTGGATCGAGCGCTCTCGGCAGGTGGGAGACACGCAGAAGGAGACAGAGAGCCCCCAGGCCCGCTTGCAGGAGGCCCAGGGCCGCGAGGAGGCTGACGGCGATCAACCAGGGGCGGAGCGCCGGATCAGCAACCGGGTCATAGGCCGGGGCGGACCTCGCACCGGTGAGCCGAACGATCAAGCCTGCCACCAACGCCGTTTCGATCACCAGCAGGTAGGACTTCGTCCGCATCCAGGTTCTTCGAGCTTCCTCAACCCGTCCTTCGCGCTGTGGAAGCTCCAGGCCTCGCGGTGTCGTCCATCGTTCGATCCAGGAGCTTGCCTCCCATCTCTGTTGTAGGGCCAGGCGCAGGTCGAGCCACTGGGAATGCCGGCCAACGCCGACACGGCGCGCGTAGGCGCTCCAGGTCAGAGTCTTTCCCCTGGCGCCTTCGAGGACCGGCCAGAAAGAAAGGGCCATGGCGAAGGTCGAGACCGGCTGCGGCAGAAGGCAGAGCCAGGGAATCAGGCGCAAGGTGCGCCGGGGTTGGGCGGTGAAGCGCAGCTCGGATTCCGCGTGAAGCGCCATGCACGCGGCCTGGGCGAGGTGGAGGGCGATGCAGGCGCCGAGGATCGTGCCGCGGTTTCTCCCTGCCGCCAGCCAGAGGCTGCCGGCCAGCGGGAGAAGCAGTCCCATGACGATCATCCAGAATCCGAAGGCGCCGGACGCATAGACGGGGTGCAAGGGAGAGCGCCGGGGCAGCCGGGTATCTGGCGCGTCGAGGTCGAGACGCGAGGCCGTGGGCCGGAAGGCCCAATCGGGTGCGCGCACCAGCAGCCGGCGCCAGATCGGAATGGCGAGCAGTCCGAGCCAAGGCACGCAGCCGACCAGGAAGAGCACGGTGCGGAGGGGGAATGGCAGAGTAGTCCCCGGAGGCGTTCGCCGTACGAAGTAATGCTCGCCGAGGAGGCCCGAAACCGGAGCCAGCAGAAGGAAACTGAGAGCAGTCCAACCAAAAAGGTTTCGGGAGATCTCCCAGGGGGGCCAGTCCCACCAGAGAGCGGGCTCGATGACCAACTGGATGAACATACAGACCGCTCCCGTCATGGACGCCCACGTTTCGAATGTCATGTTGGTCCAGAACGACCGGCCGCTCATGTCCCGGCCGGCGGGTCGATGCCGGCGCCAGACCTCAGCGGCGCGGACGGCGTGACGATCGGCGCTCACGTCGCTGGCTCTCGAAGCAGCGCGGCCCAGCGATCGAGCTCCGGTCCGTGGCGGTGGCGCAGCCGGATCCAGGCAGGAATGGCCAGCCCGCCCAGAGGGAGGATCGCGGTCACGGCGAGTCCCCAGAGCCGGACCCGAAGGTGGCTGGGGAGCCGCCGGTCGTTCAAATCACGGAGGCGAAATGGCGCCAGCCAGCAGAATGCGATCCCGATGCCGGCGAGAGGGCTCGCCAGCGCGATCAGTGCGCTCAATGGGCGGAGAAATGTGGGAGCGGACAGGACCGAGGAGAGGAGCAGGATGAGAGCGAAGAGCACGAAGGAGATCGCCGGCCCGGTGATCGGACGGTCCGGGACGCCAAAGAAAAGAGAGAGGAGGAAGGTCCACATCATGGCCAGGAGGGTCATGAGGATTCCCGCGAAGCCCACGCCGATCAACAGAACGCGAAGATTCCAGATGTCATGAGAGCCCGCCAGCGTACCGGCGAGAGCTCCGATCATCAGAGCCAAGGGAAGAAGCGTCAAGAAAGGGCCATACGGATGATCCGCCAGAAAGGCAAGACCCTGCCACCGTCCGCTGCTCCGGGCGACCGCTCCGGCGACGAGCAGGAAGGCTCCCGGAACGATCGAGAGGGCGCAGAGAATGAACAGCACGCTCACATTTCTGTCGGAAACGAGCGGCGATCCGAAGGTCGCCACGATCCCCGCGAGGACGGCGCTCTCCAGGGCCAGGAACCCGATCTTGATCGCGGAGGCCCGGCGCCGGCCGTCTTCGCGGCTGCCGGTGATTTCGCCCATCCGAGGCCCTCGGATTGCGGCGAAAGGGTGGCGGCGTGTGATTCGTGAGCGGTAGAGGGTCTGGACGACCCCTTTGTCCTCTTTTCCCGGTTCGGCGGAAGGGAGCCAGATCAGCGCGGCAATCGGGGAAAAGGGGATGGGCAGGAGAAGGGCCAGCGGCAGGAGCCGGAAGAAGAACGCCCGCCGTCCGGTCATCTGAAGAATCTGGATACGCAGGGCGACATGGGCTGCGGCCGACACGGCGCCGGTCAGGTGCAGGAGCACATTGACAGCCATCGCAGCGGCAGGCCAGCATTGGCTGAGCAAATAAAGACCCGAAAACAGCGGCGTAAGCTGGCAGCCGACGAGCCAGAAAATCTGGGGAATCAGGTGCTGGGACCAGGACCTCAGCCGGGCATCGATGCGCTTCCACCAACCCGCGGGTCCGGCGGAACGGTGGACGAAGGCCCAGGAAGGGCGCCTTCGGATCAGCTCCTGCCATACGGGAATGACCGCCAAGCCGAGCAACGGGATCGATGACGCGATCACCCGCACCGCGCGCAACCAGCGGATCTCGGAGAGGCCGGCCGGAATTTTGGCTGCGAGGTGGCGGTCGAGAACCCAGACGTTGAGGAGGATCAGGACGCTCAAGAGGATATTGCCTCTCGGCGTTCCGCCGGCCTCACTGAGGACCGGAAGGAGAAAAGGGATTTTTTCCCACCAAACCGGGAGATCTGAATAACCTGTCGCGATGAGGGCGCCCGCCGCCAGAAGACCCGTCCAAAAGCTCTCGTCGAAGCTCTGCCACCGCGTGAGCCCGCGGTAGTCCCAGGCGAACCGGGGCCAGCGCTTTGCGATCTCTCGCAGACGTACGGTCCGCGCATCGGTGGTGGTGCTCACGGTGAGCTCCGCTCCGGCCCCAGCCGCAGCGCCAACTGGAGGGCTTTCTCCGCGCCGGCTGCATCGTCGAGGCCCGGTGGCCGGCCGCGTCCCGGGCTGGGAGCGAGATGGGCGTGGAGCCAGAGGCGCAAGGCTGCCTCACCCTGCGGGCGTCCCCTCCGCAAAGAATCCTGCACCGCCCAGGCGAGAGCTGGCCGCCAACTTTCGGGATCGTTCCACAGGCGGGCGAGCAGTGGCTCGATGCGAGGATCGGAAGGATGTGGGGACGTGCTGGCGATCCAGTGGGCTGCTCTCTCAATCCATGCGGACTCGTCGTCCCTTTCCGGCCCGCACCAGATCTCCGCTTCGGCTTTGCTCGCCTCGCCGGCAACACGTGGCAGGAGCGCTCGCGCCGTCTCCTGGCTGACATCGCGGAGGCTTTCCTGGAGCGCACGGCGGACCGGCCGCAGGTGCTTTTCGGGCAGGCGGTCCGCGGCGGCGGCGATGCAAGGAAGGAGTTCAATCCAGTGTTGCCGGAGCGTTTGCCGAGCTGTCTCGGGCCGGAGCTGTTGGGGCAGGCGCAGGATGGTGATGAGGGCCTTGGCCGCGTTGGGAGCAGGAAGGAGACCGGCAGCGACGCGAGCCAGCAGATCTTCGAGAGCATCGCGGCGCACCGGCCACTCAACAATCTCCAGGGCGGCGAGCTGCCGGGCGGCCTCCTGGACCTCCGCGGTCGCTCGGTCTCCACCGGCTTCGGCCCCCAACGCCGCGATCTCCGGGGTCAAAGAAGCGAGCTCGTCGTCGGTCTCGGTCGTGATCAACCAGCGCACGAGCTCCAAGGGAGCCAGGCGGTCCGGCCGATCATGGCAGGAGATCTCGAAGGCCAGAGTGTGACGGGCGAGGCGGAGAAGAGCGCGCGTCCGGATCTGGGGATTACGGATCGGCAGGATGAGACGCTGGAGCAACTCACGCGGATCGGCCGGCGTCTCCAGGAGAGCCATGAGGCCGTGGCACTCGTCCTGGAGAATCTCAATTCGTGCGAGCGCCGCATACAAGCTCGCCGGTGCCAGGATCCCGGCTGGAATCTCGGGAGTGCTCCGCAAGAGCGTGACGAGCCGCAGGTGGCGGTCGCCGATCCCGGCGCAGACCTCATCCGCAAGCTTCGGACCCTTGCCTGCAAGCCCCGCGAGTTGGGGGGCCAGACGCTCGCGGAGCTCGTCCTCCTCCTCCAGCAGAAGCCGCTCGGCGATCGTTTGGAGAGTCTCCAGGGATTCAGACAGGACGCACCGCCGGCAAGTGGCCCGGATCAACAGATCCTTGCGGAATATGAAGCCTTCCCCTTCGGTGGGACAGAGCGCCGCGGCACTGCGCTCCGCGCATTCGAGGAGAAGATCGAGGATCTCGGGACGGGTCACGGCGTCGGCGAGAGCGAGGACGTTCTCCGGCGTGAGATCCGGAGACCAGAGGATCGCATCGAGCTGGGCGCTGGTCTGATCTGACAGGTGGAGCGCCACCAGGTCGAGCCAGCGGGCGAGATCGCCGATCTCGGCGGCGAAGCCGATCGCGTGGAGGTGGCGCCCGACGCCGATCACCTGGCGCCGGACTTCGTCTTTCGGCTCCGCCGGACGGGCGGTCAGATAACGGAGGCTCCAGTGGAGCTTCCCGGGGCCGTCCGGCACGTGGCGCAGCTGGGCCAGGGCGGCCGCTGCGGCTTCGGAGGTGCGCCGGGCTTCCAGGACCACGACCCGGAGCGCGGCACGGATCGAGGGATCTTCAATGGACGCGGCGATCTCCTCGATGCATTGGGGCATCAATCGTCCGAGAGCCTCGCGCCCACGATCGATCAGCTCCGTGGACCAGACGAGGGGAGAGCGGGCGCTCCACTCCTCCCAGGCGGCGCAGGCTCGCTCGGGATACCGGAGAGCGCAACGTCCGTGCAGGCTGGCACCGGCGCGCTGGCGATCCAGGGGATCGGGGAGCAACGCTTCCAGGCGCAGGAGGATCTCCCCCGGTGCTGTCAGGGCCATGGCTCCCAGGCCGGCGGGCGCAAAGGCCAGGATCTGGGAGGCATTACCGAGAGCCGCCAGAGCCTGCCACAGCTCCGGTGCGAGAGGATCGCCACGCCACAGCCATCCCTCGGCCACCGCCCGCCAGACCTGCGGAGCCTGACCTGGGGCGAGGCGATCGATCCAGGCCCGCCATCGCGTGTACAGCTCGGGTCCGGCGTCCCGCGCGATGACCGCGAGGTCTTCAGCAAAGAAAGATTGCCCATGGGCTTCTCTCGCGAGATCGTCGAGCCGGCCTTCGAGCTCGCGCAGCACATCCTGGCGCGCCGGGCCGTCCTCGCATCCGGATGCGATGGCGGCGAGTGCCCGAGCTTGGCGGAAGGGGTCAGCAAGCCGACCGGCCGCGTCCAGAGCGAGGTCGAGAGATGTACGGCCACTCCGCGCCAGGGCGCGCAGAATTTCGGGTGCAGCAAGGTCCTCGGCCAGACCGCGCAGGTTCAGGGCGAGAGCGGAGAAGTGGAGGAATCGTTTCCAATCGCCAGCATTGATCGCCGCTGGGAGGGCATAGGTTTCGAGATCTGCGCCGGATGCCTGAAACCCGCCGAGCTGCTCCGCCTGATCGGCGAGGAACGGCTTGGTTTCGAGGAGAGCGAAAAGGCGCGGCCAGTCCTGCGTCGCGTGCAGGTGGGCAAGGAGGCCGCGCAGGGCGTACAGAGAAGTGGAGCTCATCCTTCCGGATACAGCGTCTGCCACAACACATCTGCCGCCTGGCCATGGGCCTTCTTCAGGTCCACTCTCTCCGCCTCCACCTGATCTTTCCTCGTGATGAAGTCGAAGAAGGACTCATGATAGAGCCGCCAGCGAATCTCCCGCTCCCCCTCTTCCTCCACTTCGAGCGGCTGGAGAAAGGGGGCCCATTCGTCGACCACGGCCTGCACCCGGCTGTCGCGCTCGACGCGAGAAAAGTCACGGATCAGGTTGAGCGAGATGGGCTCTTTCGCGATCGTCAGCGCCACGAGAACCGGGAGCTTGTAGTCGAACCAGGCGTTCTCGTCGCCCTCCTTCATCCGCTGCCAGTGGTCCTCGTAGTAGTTCTCCAGACCGGATGGAAGGGTGTCGAACTTCCGCTCTCTGTACGTGCCCTTCTCGATCTCCGGCAGCACATAGTGGAGGTACATGAAGTTGCCTTCGCTCAGGCGGACGATCTCCTCGACGAAGTCCGTGTCCTTCAGTCCCTGGGTACGGACGTAGGCCTGAATGCCGTCGCGGCCCAGCCAGCTCTGCGCGAAGAGGCGCACGTCCGCGAAGTTGTTTTCGGTTTCCTTTTGGAGATCGATCTTGTGCTCGGCACAGGCATACCGGAGAGGTGGTCCGCCCCGCCGCGAGGTCACGACGAAGAAGGTGTTGTCCGGCAGGTCCGACGGGAGATAGAGGGTGTTCGAGCCCCGGGTGACCGCGGTTGGATCGCTCTCGTCCAAAGCGTCGACCAGGACCAGCAACTTCTGCCCGTTGGGCTTGAGCTTCGCGGCGGCTTTCTCCAGGAGATTGACCAGGAAGGACGCATCGCGGGAGACCTCCGGAGGGAGATTCGAAGTGCCGAGACCGAATCGCGCCACGAGCTGCGCGCAGAGGCTCGGAAGGAACTGATCGGGTTTCTGAATCCCCTCGGCGCGGATATTGAAGTGATGCGGATGCCGGTGCCGCTTCACCATCTCCGCGATCAGGGTGGTCTTGCCGATCCCCGGATCGCCGAGGATCTGGACATAGCCTCTCGTCTCTTTCTGCGTGAAACCGTCGATCGCATCGAAAAGCCACTGCCGGCCCACAAAGCCTTCGGTCTTGCGGGCGATCAGCAGATCGAAGGAACGGATCTTCTCGCGGATCGCCGGCGGTGCGTTCGCAATGTCGCTGTCCTGCGCGGCGGGCGCGCTTTCTCCGAACAGCACCCGGGCGTTGGGATGGCCGTAGACGACGTAGGCGAGGGCGGAGGGATCTCCGGGTTGTGTCTCCCGAAGATGCTGCCGCGCTTTGAGCCCGGCGTGCCCCAAGGTCGCGCCCTGAGCAAGAGCTCCGTAGAAACCTTGAGTGAAGGCGAGGGCCACCTTGTCCCGCACCGGCCAGAGCGGCGCGATAAAGGCGCCGCAGCCGGCGACTCCCACCCAATGGGCGGCCCAGCCACCGATTCGAGTCAACGACCAGCCCTGCTGCGCTCCCCAACAGGCATTCAAGACGACCAGTGGCTTTGCCTGACCGATCCGATCGGCGAGAGGTCCTTCGAGATCAGAGGGACGGAAGGTGCTGCCGTCGGGCAGGGGGATCGTCGAGTCGTCCGCGCGCTCCACCTGGAAGACGCCGTGCCCCAGGAAGTGGAGAGCCTCCGCGTTGCCCGACTCCAGAAAACCGAGCAGATCGTCCGCCGAGACCGGCGCCTGCATCATGGGCTCGATCCCCATCCGCGAAGAGAGATCCGACAGGAAGCTCAGCTCATCCCCGGACTGTGGCAAGTCTTCGGTGGTGCGGATCGCGGCAAGGTGACGGACTCCGATCGCGGAGGCCGGGACTTTGTCGCCGGACAACCAGCGGGTCAGCTCGAAGCGGAGGGCCAGGAAGTCGTCGTTGATGACCTCGTCCTTCCTGCTGGCATCAAAGGGCTTGATCAGCTCCCAGGGGATCCAGGGCTCGTCGGAGATCAGCAGCCAGGTTTTCACCTCGGAGCGGCGAGCTTCGCGATAAGCGTCCAAGAGATTGGGAAGAAAGAGCTCTCGCCAGAGCTGGTATCCGAGAGCCGTCAGCTTGCGTTCGATCTCCGCTCGCAGGAGCTGGGAGCCGTCTACATCCAACCGTTCACTGAGCTTCCCAAATTTTTCCAGGAGCTGACCGTGATATTCCTCGGGGCTCCCCTGAATCAGCGGCCCGGCGATTTCCCGATGGAAAAAGGGTGCCTTCCCGGAGGGAGAGTGCAACGTATAGTGGAGCCGTGTCTTGCCGTTTTCCGGAATGGTCCGGACCCGCATCTCGAGATCCGGCGCTGGAGCTTCGCTCGGTGTCATCGGTGCGTCCTCACGTCCTGCCACAGCGTTTGTTTCGTCTCCAGATTGAACAGCTCGACCCGCCGGTTGGCGTCGCGGCCCTCGCCGGTTTCGTTGGAATCCAGCGGATAGCTGTCGGCGAGAGCGGCGATGCGCAACCGGTTGGCGGGAATGCCTTTTTGAACCAGGTAGCTCCGCACCGCCTCGGCCCGCCGCCGCGCCAGGGCGATCCGCGCCAACTGGGTCGCGACTTCCACGCTGTCTGTGTACCCTTCGATCCGGATCACGGCATGGATGAGCGTGCCGTCCTTGAGAGCCAGGACGACCCGGTCGAGCTGCCTCCGGGCGAGCTCTCCCAGGTACGCATCCCCCGGACGGAAGTCGAGCCGCAAGGGGACGCGAGGGCCGTCATAGCGCGAGCTGCCGCGGATACCGGTGCGGGTGAGGATCTCCAGGATCTGTTCTTCGGTCCACTCTCCAAGGTGTTCCGGCTGGGCGTCTACTGCGAGGAGATCTTCGAGATCGAGGATCAGCTCGTCGAGCGTCTGGAGAGTCGTGGGATCGGTGCTCGGGTCTTGACGGGCCGCTTCGACGAAGCGACGGAGGTCGGCGTAGACCTCTTCATACACGGACCGGCCGCGGGCACGCAGCAGAGCCTCCGCCCACGCCAGGCGGGTTGCGACGAGCTTCGGGTCTGCATCGCGGCAAACGCGGAAGCTTTCACCTGCCTCGGCGAACCGTCCCTGGCTCTCCAAGCGCGCTCCCTCTTCGCACGCCGCATAGGACGCATCAAAGTCCCGGGCCTGGCGGAACAGCTTCGCCACCTGTTCCGGCGCCCCTTGCGTAGAGAGGGCTTGGGTGACCTGGCGGCGCGCTTCTTCCCGTTCGAGAAGCCCGCGGGCGGAGAGCGCGGTCCCCCAGAGGCTGAGAGCCGCAAGGGTCACCAGGAGACCGAGCGCCAGGGCCAGGCGGCCGTGATTCTGGCCACGGTCAGTTCCAGACGCAGCGAAAGCCTCCGTCGGGAGCGCAGGTGGTTGCATCGATTGACTCGGTGATGTCTGTCGAGCACTCATCGAATTGCGAGGCGTAGGACCCCCCCATTGTGACACGCTCTCTTCCAGAAGGGGTGAAGCACCACTCCCACACGTTGCCGCTCAGGTTGTAGACCCCCTCCGGCGACTGGCCTCCTGGAAACTCTGTGACCGGCGCGATTTCGGAGTAGCCGTCCCGGAAAGTGGGCAGATTCGCGTCCCGGTGCTGCATCTTGCATTCGATGTCGCAGAAGTTGAGGGGCGCGGGGCCCGAAAAGTCGGTCCTTCCCCAGGGATATTGTCCCTCCGCGGCATGCGCCGCCTCCTTCCACTCGTCGGGCGCGGGCAACCGGCCACCCGCCCAATCGCAGAAGGCCTGGGCGGCGAACCAGGAGACCTGCGTGACCGGGTAGTCGTCCTCGTAGGGCTTGTATTCGGTCGGCCCAGGCCAGTCCTTCAGATAGTCCCCATCCTGGTATTCCGGCCGGATGCGGTCTCTTTGCCATTCCGGTCTGGCCTGGAGGAAGCGGCGGAACTGCTCATTGCTCACCTCGTAACGGGCGATCTTGAAGTTGCCGACCCGGACTTTGTCGATCGGCGGGACGGCTCCTGGAAGGAGGCGCTTCAGGTATGGGACGGCGAACCAGGCCAGCCCGGCGACAGCAAGGAGGACGGCGGCTCCAAGGAGCCAGCGGCGGGCGGGCCGTGGGACGCGCAGGATGGGCCAGCCGGTCTGCCCGCTCCGCTTGAAGATCCGGCCATCGGCGATCCGCGAGAAGAGGACAGGGACGGCCCATTCGACCGTCTCCGGAAACTCCGTGTAGAGAGTGAGCCGTCCCTCGGCGACCGCCTCGTCCAGGGAATCGCCCGCGGCGAGCCGCTCGTAGAAGGTCCGGCTGAAATGAATCGCCGCCGCGTCGGACACCGGAAGCTGCATCGCCACCACCGCCGGGATCCCCCCGAGAACCAGAGCCGTGGCCACGCCCGCGAACGGATCGACCTCGGAGCCGTCCGGGGTGCGTCCGGACTCGCAGGCGTTGAGGAAGACGAGGCGGAGGGTCCGGATGTCCTTGAGAACCGTGGTCAGGGCCTCGCCGGAGACCGGGGTCCGGGCCCCGCCGGCACCGGCGAAAAAGAGGAGCCCTCGCCCGGTCGCCGGGTCGACCTCGCCGTGCCCCATGAAATGAACGATATGGAAAGGGGACTCGAGCAAGGTCTGCCGCAGGCCCGTGATGCCGAGCTTGTCCAGGAGCACGACCTGGACATTGCGATGCTCCGCCCAGGCGTCCTGGAGGTTCCGGCGCTCCAGGTCGAGGTCGAGGCGCGCGGTGTCCTCGGGCAGTGCGGGGACGGCGAGGATGCGCAGGGGGGACGGGAGAGGAAGCGCTGGCGCCGGCCGGGGGATCTCCAGGGAGCGGACGATTGGAGTGCGCCGGCTCAGGCCCAGGAAGTCGCGGGAGTCGGCTTTGTAGAGGAGCTCCCAGGGGAGGCTGTGGAGGAACGCCAGCCGCGGGTCGTCGGCATCGAGCTGGAACCGGAGGCGCAAGCGCAGCCCACGCTCGCCCACGCTGCCCAGGCTGTGGGCGAGGAGGATGCCGGGCTGGCCGGAGAACAGGGCATGGAACAGGACCTCGCCGGCCTCCCGGGGCGCGACGGACGCCGGAGGCGCCTCGTCCATGAGGAGGTGCCGGGCCGAGCGGGTGAGGCCGGAGCGGAGGCCGAGCCATTCATTGGGCGTCCAGGGAAGCCGGAATGGAGCTTCCCCCTCCCCAGCCGGGGATGCCAGCACCCGGACAGCCAGCTCCTCCCGCTTGCCCGGTCCGATCTGGACCACGAAGTCCTGATACTCGATGCGCCGTTACCTCTCGAAGAACGTCTCAACAACAAAACATCAAATCGTGTCTGACATTCTAGAGGACCCGCTCCCGATGGGATAGGGAGGGGTCTGTCTTCGGCATGTAACCTTCGGCTAAACTGGGGGCTACCGCATGCCACCCATACGGAACCTGAGCCGGTCCATTCTGGGTCTCGCCTGCTGCCTCGGCCTCGCCGGGCTGGGGCTCCGCTGCGGACCGGACCGGCCGGGGGGGCCAGCGAAGGAGGGGGAAACCGTGGAAGCCAAGCAGGAGGTCCGGATGGAGGACAAGGGACGTCTCGAGCCGGGCCAGGCCATCCCCGGGGAGCTGAAGGGCGGAGAAGGGCATCGGTACCAGATCGAAATGCAGGCGGGGCAGTACGTCCACGTCGTGGTGGAGCAGAAGGGGGTGGACGTGGCGGTTCAGTTGTTCACCCCCACGGGCGAGGGGCGGCCGGTGGTGGACAGCCCGAATGGTGCGAACGGGCCCGAGGCTGTGTTCGAAGTGACGGACTCCGGAGGTGAGTACCAACTGGAGATCAGGGCCCTCGATCAGGAGGCGCCGGTCGGAGACTATGCGCTTTCGATCGCAGAAGTGCGCGCGGCCAATGAGCAGGATCGAACACGCCATCACGCGTCTCTCCGCTTTGCCGAGGCGGAAGAGCTACGGCGCAAGAAAACGGGAGAAGGGTACCGAGCGGCACTCGCTGCCTATCAGGAGGCGCTGCCTCTCTGGCAGGTTTTGGGTGAGCGGTCGCGGGAAGCCGACACGTGGGAACGCATCGGGTGGGTCTACTATGATTTGAAAGATCCCGCCCCTTCTCTGGCCGCCTCGCGTAAAGCGTTGGCTCTTTACGCGGCGCTCGGGAACCAGCGACAGGAGGGGCTGGTCAACAACCGAATTGGGGGGGCGCTGTACGATCAGGGCAACTTCGCGGAAGCTCTCATCGAGCATCAAAAGGCTCTTGAGATTTTCCGGAGGATTGACTCACCCTACATGGAGGCTGCGGCGTTAAATGCTGCGGGCAATGCATACTTGGCACTTGGTCAGCTCCAGGAGGCGCTCGATGCATACAAGCAGGCGCTTCGTTGGGCGCGTGAAGGGAAGAACCTTAATGCGGAGTCAAGGGCACTCTTCGGGATGGGTGATACTCTCACAACGCAAGGAAAGTTGGAGATTGCTCTGGACTCGCTGCAGGATGCCCTCAAATTAGAGGACTCTCTGGGTTCTCCGGACAGCCGGGCGAATGTCCTGCGTCGCATCGCCAACGTTCTCCAGAGGATGGAGCGTCTGGATGAGTCGCGGCAGCACCTGGAGCAGGCGCTCGCGATCCAGGAGTCCATCGGAGATCTTCAGGGCGAAGCCGTCACGCTCAACAGTCTGGGCACTGTGCTCCTCCGTCAGAGAGATCCGGAGAGCGCGCGGTCTCGCTATCAAAGGGCACTGGAGATTTTCCGGCAGTTGGGGAGCCTCGACAACCAAGCCATTTCTCTGCTCAATATGGGGCGGTATTACTACGCCGTTGGAGATGCCCGGCGCGCTTTCCAGGCCCATGAAGAGGCTGCGGCCCTCTTCCAGAAAATCGGTGATCCGGCGAATGAGGCCTCCACGCTTTTTGGGGGTGCCCGAGCGCTCCACGATCTGGCGGACTATTCCGGAGCCCGCGAGCGCCTCGAGAAGGTTCTCGGGCGCATCGAGCTCTTGCGGGAAGCGTCCGCGAGCACAGATCTCCGAACCTCCTACTTCGCAACCAAGCAGCACTACTTCGATCTGTACGTGGACGTTTTGATGCATCTCCACGAGCAAGACAAGACCGCGGGATGGGATGGACAAGCGCTTCGCATCCATGAGAGGCGTCGCGCGCGCGGGCTGCTGGACCTCTTGGCAGACGCCCGTACGGAGGTCCGCCGCGGCGCGGATCCGTCGCTGATCGAGCGGGAGCGTCAACTCCTGGAGCAGGCATCAGCTCTCGAGATCACCCTCTCGTCGGCCCGGGCAGAGGAAAGCAAGGCCGCTCTGGACAAGCAACAACGCGCCATTCTAGTCGAGCTCGATGAAATCCAGACCAGAATTCGTAGCAGCAGCCCGCGATTCCGCGAGCTGACTGCGGCCCCCTTGGAGGTCGCAGAAATTCAGAAGCACGTCCTGGACCGCGGCTCTATGATGCTCGTTTATTCATTGGGCGAGGAAAGGAGCTTTCTCTGGCTTCTGACGGATGAGGGAAAAATTGAAAGCCACGTGCTGCCGGCGCGGTCCTGGATCGAGGACATGGCCCGCCGCGTCTACTCGGCTTGGAGCAAGCGAGGTGGCTCCCGGCGGGGCGGCATAGAGCGTTGGGAAAGCCGTCTGAGCGAGACTCTGTTGAGTCCGGTCGCTGCGCGACTCGGTTCGAAGCGCCTGTTGGTTGTGAGCGACGGAGCTCTGCAGTACTTGCCCTTCGGTGCGCTTCCCGATCCCGCAATGGAGAGCGAAGGGCACCGACTTCTTTGGAAGCACGAGGTGGTCCACTTGCCCTCCGCATCGGTAGTCGCCAGTCTCCGCCGGGAATTCGGAGACCGCATGAGCCCGTCGGGCCAGATCGGGGTCATCGCCGATCCAGTCTTCACCCCTTCAGATGAGCGACTCGGTGGTTCCGGCGCGACGGGAAGCAACCTCTCGGGCGACCTCGAGCGATCGGCCCGGGATCTGGGAATTTCCGGATTTGAGCGCCTTCCCTTTACGGAAACCGAAGCGGAGGTCATCCGCGGGCTGGTCCGTGAGGATGGGCGTTTCGAGGCCCTGGGATTCGAGGCGAATCGCTCAACTGTGACCAGCGGAGAGCTCAAGAGGTATCGAGTCCTCCACTTTGCCACCCATGGAGTCTTGAATGAGAAACATCCCGAGCTCTCCGGGCTTGTTCTCTCTCTGATCGACCGAGAGGGACGGCGCCAGGATGGCTTCCTTCGCAGCTATGAGATCTGTGGGCTCGACCTTCGGGCCGAGCTCGCGGTGCTGAGCGCCTGCCAAACAGGATTGGGAGAAGACGTGCGGGGCGAGGGTTTGGTCGGCCTGACGCGAAGCTTTATGTACGCCGGAGTCCCCCAAATGGTCGTCAGTCTTTGGAATGTCAATGACCGGAGCACCGCTGAGCTGATGAGACGTTTCTACCGTGGGATGTATGCCCATAACCTGGCACCGGCTGCGGCTTTGCGCTGTGCCCAACTCTCTATGATCAAGGATCAAAAGTGGGGCGATCCCTACTATTGGTCACCCTTTGTCTTCCAAGGGGAGTGGCTGACCAGGATCGACGGTTCGAAACTTCGAGGCGACGAAGGGATCGAAGTGGCCGCCGATGGCGGAGCTACGCCGAAGCGCTCGGACAACGACCTTCCACTGCCGGAGAACCCCCTTCCTCCGCGGTGTCCTGAGGTTTTGTGAGTCCAGAGGAGAACGAAATGGCCGAGAATCGGGAGCTCATCAACGGAGTTGACGGAACGACGGGGGAGTATCTGGGCGCTTCAGAGCACCAGCAAGCTACACCGCCTCTGACTCCCAAGCAACTGCGTGAGTACCGTTGGTGGATTGAACAACACGGGCTCGACGATCCAAACCGGGCTCCTGTTCAGGACGTAGATCCTTTAAAGGTGTCCTCTTCGGGATGGGGGGTTATCTGGGGGCCCGACGTGACACCCGAGATGAGAGAGGCTCTGCAGCCCCTGATCACCCACCGCCGAAACCAAGCCCAGAACCTCTTCCTGTCTCACGATTTCGGTCCGGCTCCGATCAAGTCGAAACAAGACTTCCTGGCTTCTCACAAAGCAGGGCCTGGTCCCGCAGACCCGAAGAAGATTCCCTATTACCTGCTCATCGTGGGAGACCCGCGGTCCATTCCCTTCAGCTTTCAATACGAGCTGGACGTCCAGTATGCCTTAGGCCGGCTGCATTTCGAAACTCCGGAGGAATACGCGAACTATGCCCAAGGAGTGGTTGATGCTGAAACCGGAAAAGCCTCGCACCCGCCAAAGCGTTCTGTGTTCTTCGGCGTCCGGAATCCGAATGACCCGGGGACTGAACGGACCTCTCAAGATCTCATCGCGCCATTGGTACGGTCTCTGCAGGCTCGCCCACGTCCTGTAGACAGTAAGGAGAGTCCTTGGTCTTTCGAGGAGATCATTGGTGAGTCAGCAACGAAGGATCGCTTGGCGCGGTATCTCGGCCGTGAGGAGAAGCCGGCGTTTCTGTTCACCGCCAGTCATGGCATGGCATTTCCGCACGATCCCGAGAAGCTGATCCGAGACCAGGGCGCCATTCTCTGTCAGGAGTGGCCGGGACCGGAGCCGAAACAGCCAGTTCTTCCTCAGCACTATTTCTCAGCAGACGATGTCGACGGCTCCGCCGACCTCCGCGGGCTCATTGCGTTCCACTTTGCCTGCTACAGCGCAGGTACGCCCGAAGCGAGCGATTTCGACCGCGGCGACATGGGAGGGGCGAGGTCCATTGCGCCCTATCCTTTCGTCTCCCGGTTGGCGAAGCGGCTCTTGGGTCATCCCAAGGGTGGCGCGCTTGCGGTCATCGGTCATGTGGACCGTGCCTGGACGCTCTCCTTCAGCGTCTCCGAGGAGTCCCAGATCGAGGTGTTCGACAGCACGGTCAAGCGCCTCCTGGATGGCCACCCTGTCGGCTCCGCCATGGAGTTCGTCAATCAGCGCCACGCGGAGCTCTCCGTCGATCTCAGCACTCTCTTCATGGCCCGCGAAAACCCAATAGGGCCAAGCCAGAGCCGCAGCCACTTCGAGCGGATGTGGAAGGCCAACAACGACGCCAGGAACTTCGTCGTCCTTGGAGACCCTGCGGTGCGGCTGACCTGGGCGGAGTAAGGGCTGGGTCATAATAGACCCTGCCCATGCTCAAGATCCTCCTCGTCGAAGACCAACCCGCCGTCGCCACCGCCCTCCAGGTGCTGTTCGAGATCCGCGGCGTCGACTCCGTGGTGGCCTGCGACCCCGCGGAGGCGCTCCGTCTGCTCGAAGCGGATGCTTCCCGATCGATCGGCTTGGTCATCCAGGACATGAACTTCCGGCCGGAGGCGACAACGGGCGAGGAAGGCGTTGCGCTGTTTCGGGAGATCCGGCGGCGCGATCCAGGGCTTCCGGTGCTTCTCCTGACGGCCTGGACGTCTCTGGAGACGGCTGTGCAGCTCGTCAAGGAGGGGGCCGGCGACTATCTGGCCAAGCCGTGGGACGACGACAAGCTGTTCGCCAGCGCGCGCAACCTCCTGCATCTGAGGGAGCTTCAGCTCGAAAACGAGCGGCTGCGCGACCGGTCCCGCCGGTCTTGGGAGGAGCTCGCGTCCCGCAATGACCTGTGCGGCGCGGTGTGGGCCAGCGAGCGGATGCAGGCGGTGGTCGGGCTGGCACTCCAGGTGGCTCGGGCGGATGTGCCGGTGCTGATCACCGGGCCGAGCGGCGCTGGCAAGGAGAAGCTGGCGGAGATCGTTCAGGCCAACTCGCGGCGGCTCGGCAAGCCGTTCGTGCGGGTCAATGCCGGAGCCTTGCCGGACGAGCTTCTCGAAAGCGAGCTGTTCGGTGCCGAGCCGGGCGCCTTCACCGGCGCCACCCGCCGCCGCGTAGGCCGCTTCGAGGCCGCGGACGGCGGCACGATGTTTCTCGACGAGATCGGCAATCTCTCGGCGTCGGGGCAGGCCAAGCTCCTGCGCGTAGCCCAGAGCGGCACGTTCGAGCGCCTGGGGAGCAGCGAGACGCGGAAGGTGGACGTCCGCCTGATCTGTGCGACGAACGCGGACCTGCGCGACGAGATCGCCGCCGGCCGCTTTCGCGAGGACCTCTACTACCGCCTGAACGTGGTGGAGCTGTCGATCCCGCCTCTCGCCGAGCGGCCGGAGGACATCCTGCCGCTGGCCGAGCGCTTCCTGCGGAGCCTGTCGCCGTCGCCCCAGGGTACGCTCTGGCGGCTGGCGCCCGAGGCGCGCGAGCGGCTCCTGCGCCACTCCTGGCCCGGTAACGTCCGGGAGCTGGAAAACGCGCTGCGGCGGGCGGTCCTGGTCGCGGCGGGAGACACGATCGGTGCTGCGGATCTTGGGCTGGCAGCGGCGGAGGAGCCACCAGCGGTGCCACAGGCGCAGGCAAGCGAAGCCGTTCCCGCGGGGGAGGAGGTGCTCGTGGAACGGCTCAAGCTGGAGCGCGCTCTCGCCGAGGCGGGAGGCGTCGTGGCCAAGGCCGCCGAGGCGCTGGGCCTGAGCCGGCAGGCCCTCTATCGCAAGATGGAGCGGTACGGGCTGACCGTCGAGCGGCGGGTGCGGGGATGAACCGGCCCAGGCTCGGCTTGCGCACCCGCATCCTCCTCGCCTTCCTCCTCTCTCTCCTGGTCATCGCGGGGGTCGCCACGCTGGCCGCGGCCTGGCTGGAGGTCCCCTGGCTGATCTTCGTGGTCTCGGTGGCGTTCGGTCTGCCGATCGGCTGGTGGGTGGTGGCGCGGGTGCTCGATCCCGCGTCGCGGGTGCTTCAGGCGCTGCGCGACGGGGTTCGGGGGTTCCGCGACCGCGACTTCAGCCTCCATCTCGCGGTCGACCGCCAGGATGAGCTGGGCGAGCTGGTGGAGCTGTATAACTCGATCGGGGACGTGCTGCGCGAGGAGCGGAACAACCTCGTCCAGCGGGAGATGCTCCTGTCGACCGTGCTGGAGTCGACCCCCACGGCCATCGTCTTGACCCAGCGCGGCCGCGTGATCTTCGTCAACCGCACGGCGCGCGAGCTGTTCGTGACCGACGGCCGGCTGGAAGGAAAGGCATTCGAGCGCATCCTGGAGGATTGCCCGGAGTCCATGCGCGAGGCCCTGGCGAGCGGCCGGGACGCGTTGTTTTCGGTGGAGCAGGGCACCGACGTCGAGATCTATCACGCGGCGCGCCGGGCTTTCGAGCTGAACGGGCAGCGGCATGATCTCTATATCCTGCGACGCATGACCCAGGAGCTGCGGCGCCAGGAGGTGGACGTCTGGAAGCGGGCGATCCGCACGGTGAGCCACGAGATCAACAACTCGCTGGCCCCGATCGCCTCGCTGGCGCGCTCGGCCCGGCAGCTTTCTCAAACTCCGGAGAAGCTGGACCGCCTGCCCGCACTGTTCGATCTGATCGAGGAGCGGGCCACGCACCTGCGGGATTTCCTGGAAGGCTATGCCCGCTTTGCCCGCCTCCCCGAGCCGCGCAAGGAGCCGGTCGAGTGGGGTCCGTTCCTGGCCGAGCTGCGGGAGCTGTTCCCGTTCGTCCTGGAGGGAGAGCCGCCTCGGCGTCCGGGCTGCTTCGATCCCTCGCAGATGCAGCAGGCGCTGATCAATCTCCTGAAGAACGCTCAGGAGTCGGGGAGCCCGCCGCAAGAGATTCGCCTGACGGTCGAGGAGACGGCGGAGGGAGGAGCCCGCTTCCGCGTGCTCGACCGGGGCACGGGCATGAGCGACGAGACCCTGAAGAAGGCGCTCCTGCCGTTTTACACCTCGAAAGCCACCGGCACCGGCCTCGGGCTTCCGCTCTGCCGCGAGATCGTGGAGGCCCACGGCGGACGTCTGCGGATCGAGCAGCGAGAGGGTGGGGGGACGGAGGTGATCTGCTGGGTGCCGGGGAGCTGACGCCTCTACCGCGCGTACCCCAACGACCGCAGCCGCTCCAGCGTGTGCCCATCCACCTCCGCGGTTTCTCCCGAGGGAAGTCGTAGCCGCTGCCGCGCCCGTTTCCCGTTCGCCTCGAGCTCTGCCAGAAGCCGCCGCCCCTCCGCCAGCTCGGGCGGAGCGGCTTTCGCCAGATCGATCTTTTCCCCCGGATCGGCCTCCAGATCGTAGAGCTCTTCCGACTGGCTTATCGTCCAGCGGATGTACTTGAAGTTTCCGAAGCGGAGGGCCCGGCGGTCTTCGTAGCGGTTGAGGCCCAGGCTCAGGAGCGCGGCCGGAGGGCCGTTCTGCGTGAGGGCGAGCAGCGAGCCGGCGGCGGGGTGGCCGGTGGGCAGTGGCAGGCCGCAGACCTCCAGCACGGTCGCGTAGAGGCTCGCGGTGGAGACAGGTATGATGATCGGACCGATCCGACCGATCCGTCCGATCTTCGGGAGCTTCACCAGCAGCGGCACGTGGAGGAGCTCGTCGTAGAGGGTGTGGCCGTGGCCGTAGGAGCCGTGCTCCCAGAATTCCTCGCCGTGGTCCGAGACGACGAGGATCAGGGCGTCGTCGTAGAGCCCGAGGCGCTTGAGCTCGGCGAGGAGTTGGCCGACAGAGTCGTCGACCCAGCGGGCCTCGGCCAGGTAGAGCTGGTGGATCCAGGCGCGCTCGGCGGCGGTTGGAACCCAGGTGCCGGCGCGGATCTCCTCCTCGTCCCATCCCTCGAAGCGCAGGCCCTGCAGGTGCTCTCCGGGCGGGGTTCGTCCCTGAAGATAGCGGCGCGGTGGACCGTAAGGGGCGTGCGGGTCGAAGGTGTGGATCCAGAGGAAGAAGGGCTCGTCTCGATGGGCTTGCAGCCAGTCTGTGGCCGTTTCGGTCAGATCCGGCGGCGGCGCTTCTTCCGGCCGGAAGCGCGGGACGTTCGCGGTCAACAAGGTCGCGCCGAGGGAATGCCCGAGCCAGGGGCCGGGATAGGCGTGAAATTCATCGAAGCCCTGTGCCAGATTGGCCTGGGGTCCGAGAACAGTGCTGGAGACGAAAGCGGCTGTGCGGTAGCCCGCGTGCCGCAGGACCTCGGCCAGGGTCGGCAGGCCGTCCGGCACCCGGCTGCGCAGGTGGAGGGCGCCGTGGACCTGCGGTGAGACGCCGGTCATCACCGAGGCCATGGCCGGCAACGTCCAGGCGGCGGCGGAGGAGGCGCGGGCGAAGCACAGGGAGTCGCCAGCCAGAGCGTCCAGGTGCGGTGCCCGGGGCTCGCGGGCTCCGGAGCAGGCCAGGGTGTCGGCCCGCAGGGTGTCGATACTGAGGAGGATGACGTGTGGGACGGCTTGGTGGTGGGCGGAGGCGGCGACGGGTGCCGGGGTTCGGTCCACGAGGAGGAGCAGAGGGGCGGCGGCCAGGGCGAGCAGGATGCCGGTGGCGAGGGACCTCACCCCCGACCTCTCTCCCATCGCCCCCCCTGCCCCCGGGAGAGGGGCGCCCCCTCCCTTCCCTCGATGGGTCAGCTGGTGGGCGAGGATTCCGATGAAGAGGACCAGGACAAGGAGAGGGAAGACGGCTCGGCTCAGGCTGGCTCCGATTGGAGCGGTGGCGAGGAGGACTCCTCTCAGGAGGATGGCCGTCAGGAGGGACGTGGAGATGGGCAGCGTCAGCGGCCGGGGACGGGAGCGAAGGAGCAACTTCAGGAGAATGTAGGCCGTCAGCCAGACGAGGAAGGCGACGGCGACCGAGGCGGCAAGGGTCAGGAGGAGGTTCGGTGCGGAGCGCAGTCCTTCGGGGTGCTCGAGCCAGAGGGACAGCGCGAGATCGAGGGTGCCGGCGCAAAGAGCGGTCGTCAGGCCGGTGGTGAGGGCGCTCATGCCATCCGAATTCTGTCATCTCGCGCCACGCCGGCGCCACGGCTCCCGGTTCCCTCCGTGGTACTTTCTTCTCATGAACGCAACCCTTCCGAAGACCCTGCTGGCCGTTTTGCTGACCGGTTCTCTGCTCTCCGCCTGCGCTGCGACCGCGCCCGGCACCGCTCGGGGCGGCTGGGCCACCGGCGAGGAAAACGTCGAGGATGCCTCTCTCGGCGCGGACGTGCGCCTCGCCCTCATCGACAAGCTCGGGTTCGATGCCCTGGGAGTGACCGTCGACACCGCGGGCGGCAGCGTCTATCTGACCGGCCGGGTGGAGAAGCGCGCCACCCAGGAGCTCGCCGAGGAGGTGGCTCTGTCGGTGCCGGGGGTGACCAAGGTCGAGAACCGTCTGAGCTTGAAACCGACCGGCCAGTCGGAGACGGTGGTGGACAAGGCCGTGTCGAACAGCGAGCGGGAGGTGCAGGACGCCGCGCTGGAGCTCCGCGTCGGCAAGAACCTCCTGGGCGAGATCGGCCGGCACGCCTTGAGCCTGGAGGTCGAGTCCACGGACGGCGTGGTCAGCCTGCGGGGCCGGGTGCCCGACCGCGAGCGCAAGGAGCTGGCGCTGCGGGCGGCGCAGGACACGCCGGGAGTCAAAAAGGTGATCGACCTGATCGAGGTCCGGCGGTAGGAGGGCGCCCATTGCCAGCCGGCCCGGCCCCGGAGTACCCTTTTCGTCCCCGCCGGACTCCCCGCTGGACAGACCAGAGGCCGAGGCTTTCCGGATAGGACAAGAAGGAGCGCGCCGTGTCGCTGATGCAGTGGTTCAAGAATCTGTTCACCCCCCGCCCATCCGCCGCGGCGGATGCTCGGAACGGCAAGCTCCCCGGCCGCAATGAGCCGTGCTGGTGCGGGAGCGGCAAGAAATACAAGCAGTGTCACCTCCGGAAGGACGCCGAGCAGCGGCTCGAAGCCGGCTTCGCCGCCCGGGCCGCCCAGATCGCCGCCCGCAATGCGGGAGCCGATGGCGTCACCCGCGGCGGCAAGGGCGGCGGCCCCAAAGCGAAAGCCGCCGGTCCCCAGGAGTACAAGGAGTGGAAGGGCGGCGGCAAGGCGGTCGAGTAGCCTAGGCCGCCTCCCGGGCGCCCCTCCGAATCCCCGCAGGCCCTCACCCCCGGCCCCTCTCCCGCAAGCGGGAGAGGGGTGAACAGCCCTCCGCCAACCCCCCTGCATCGGAAGCTCTTCGCCTTGCTCCCCTCTCCCGCTCGCGGGAGAGGGGCCGGGGGCAGGGCTCCGTCATGTACCCTCCTGAGGAGTTGATTTTCCAGAGAGATAGCTAGCAGTCTGGCTTTTCCGTCCGGAATCTGGTATTCCTTTACGGCGAAATGTGTCGGCCGACGGAGTCTCCA
>Ga0126309_10000010_pt1 | contig 63169 bp, 58 predicted proteins | sample Plot56_FD_92541 | JGI IMG/M metagenome (GOLD analysis project Ga0126309, IMG submission 92541) | Serpentine soil microbial communities from UC McLaughlin Reserve, CA, USA - Plot56 | ecosystem: Environmental > Terrestrial > Soil > Grasslands | place: USA: UC McLaughlin Reserve, Lake County...
CAGCCACTCCTCCGGCCGGCCGGCGAACCGCCGGAAGTGGTCCAGGGTCCACCCCACCGGGCCGCCCAGGGACTCGACCAGCGTCATGAGCAGCGGATAGCCCACGATCCAGGCGAGCAGCAGGGCGACGGCGCAAGCGGCCAGTGGGAGACGTGTCTTCAACGCAACGACCTCGCAACAGGTACGCTCGCCGACAGCCCGGAGTTTTGCCAGCGGAAGATGCGCGGCGCGGGACCGCGGTCCGCCGGCGCGACAGCCACCTCGTCGTCCGGGCGGGCGGCGGACGCGTCGGCCAGGACCTCCACCTCCCCGGCGTCGAGCAGGACCAGGTAGTAGGTCCCCGTCCCGGCGTAGCGCCGCTCGGTGACCCGGCCGGTAAGCGCTCCCGGCGTGCCGGGGGGCTGGAGCGCGAGAGATTCAGGGCGGACCACGAGCTCGACCGCGGAGCCGGACGCGGCGCCGTCGAGCTCCGGAGCCGCAGTGCCGCGCCACTGCACCGGACCACCCTTCCCGCCGAGGAGGACGGTGCCGTCCGGCTCCAGGGTCCCGACGACGCCGCTCGCCCGACCGACGAAGCCGGCCACGAAACGGGTCGCCGGCTGCCCGTACAGCTCCTCGGGAGAGCCCACCTGGTGGAGCCGGCCTCCCTGGAGCACGGCCACGCGGTCGCCGAGATGAAAGGCCTCGTCCTGCTCGTGCGTCACGAGGACGGTGGTGATCCCCACGCGCTCGATCGCCCGGCGCAGCTCGCGGCGGGTGCGCTCGCGGAGCGACGGATCGAGGTTCGAGAGCGGCTCGTCGAGCAGGAGGACGCGCGGCTCCGGGGCCAAGGCGCGGGCCAGCGCCACGCGCTGCTGCTGGCCGCCCGAGATCTCGCCGACGCGCCGCCGCTCGTAGCCCGGGAGGTCGACCAGGGCGAGCGCCGCGGCCACCCGGCGGGCGATCTCCTCGCGGCCGAGCCGGGCATCGAGGCCGAACGCCACATTCTCGGCGACGTCGAGATGCGGGAAGAGGGCGTAGTGCTGGAACACCATGCCGAAGCGGCGACGCTCCGGGGGAAGAGGGGTGACGTCGTCCCCTCCGACCCGGATGGCGCCGCGGTCCGGCGTCTCGAAGCCGGCGATGAGGCGTAGGGCCGTGGTCTTGCCGCTGCCGCTCGGGCCGAGCAGCGCGAGGACCTCCCCCTGGCCGACCTCCAGGCTCAGGCCGCGGAGGACCGGGGTGCCGCCGAAGCTCTTGTCGAGGCCGTCCAGGACGAGGAATGGAGGCATGGGTCAGCTCCCGGGCAGGGCGCCCTTGCCGCGGATCGTGCGGTCCCAGGTGGCCATCCACTCCTGGCCGTGCTGCTCGATCAGGTCCCAGCGCACCGCGGCGGGCTTCATGTCGCGGAGCACTTCCTGCGCCCACTGCGGGAGCTTCTCGACCGGCATGTCGGTGCGCGCCGGCAGGCGGTAGGCCTGGCGGGCGGCGAGCTCCTGCCCTTCGGGGCTGCCGACGAAGTCGATGAACGTCTTCGCCTCCTCCGGGTGCGGCGCGTTCTTGACCAGGCCGATCGAATCGTCGATCACCGGCGTGCCGCTGGCCGGGAAGTTGAAGGCCAGCGGGGAGCCGCGCTGGCGCTGCCAGAGCAGGTCGGTGAGCTCCCAGATGGTGACGAGCCCCTCCTGGCGGTTGAGCTTCTCGATCATCAGCGCCGGCTGCTGCAGGTACTCCTTGGTCTGGACGTCCAGCCGGCGGAGCCAGGCGAAGCCGCGGTCCGGGCTGCCGGTCTCGGCCACCGAGCGGGCGAGGACCATCCCGAACACCGTGCGCATGGTGCCGCTCGCCAGCGGATCGCGGATCAGGATCTTCTCGGTCCACCGGCGGTCCAGGAGGTCGTCCCAATCGCGCGGCGCCTCCTCCGGCTTCACCGCCTTCGCGTTGTAGACGAGCACCGGCGCCGTCCGGTAGGAGCCGAAGAACAGGTTGTCCGGATTGCGGCTCTCCGGCGGAATGGCGCCGGCCCACTGCGGCCGATAGGGTGCGAGGAGCCCCTCGTGGGCACCGCGGGCGAAGATCGTCTGCGGCCCGCCGAACCAGACGTCGGCCTGGGGGTTGGCCGCCTCGGAGCGGACGCGGTCGTAGACGTCCTGCGAGCCCATGTCGAGCCAGCGGACGTCGATCTTCGGATTGCGCGTTTCGAATTCCTTCTCCATCAACTGGAGGAGGTCGCCGCCATGCGGCGAGTAGAGGACGAGCGGCTTGCGGTCGTCGCCGCAGCCCGCGGCCGCCAGGGCCGCGAGGGCACAGAGGGAGAGGATGATTTGTCTCATGGTTAGTTCCCGATCGCCAGCAAATTCGCGAACAGCCGGTACGCCCCGGGCACGCCGGCCGGGAGCTGCCGGAAGAAGGCGAGGCCGGTGTAGACGTAGTGCCCCTTGCCCAGCGGCGCCACCAGCAGGCCCCCCTTCTGCTCGGGCTCACCTCCCGGGTCCGTCATCGAAAGGAGCGGCACGTACGCCGGGTCCCAGGTGTGCGCGAAATAGAGGCCGCGCTCCTGGATCCAGCCGTTCCAGTCGTCCGGCCGGATCTCGTTGGGTGTGTGGAGCACCGGGCTTTTCGGGTCGAGGAGCGTCACCGCGGCGGTCTCGTCCGTCACCCGGTCGTGCGGCCGGGCGATCTCCAGCGGGAAGGGCGCGAACTTCCCCTCGATGAACGGGTACTGCTGGTATTGGACGATCACCAGGCCGCCCGCCTTCGCATACTCCAGCAGCCGGTGGTTCGCCCGCGCCAGCGCCGGGTCGGTCTCGTAGGCGCGGCTGCCGACGACCACGGCGTCGTAGCGGCCGAGATCCCCTTCGAGCAGGGCCGGCGCGTCGAGCAGCTCCAGCGGCACGCCGATCTGGCGCAGGAATTCGGGGACGCGGTCCGAGGCGCCGCGCACGTAGCCGACCCGGGTGAGCTTGGGGAGCTTCACGTCCGCCGCGCTGATCGCCACCTCGGCCGGCCGCGGCCGCGGCGTGGCCCGGATGTGCGGATAGTCGACGAGCGGCACCGCGAGGTCGAAACGCTGGCCGTCCTCCAGGACCGCCGCCAGATGGACGGCATAGCGGCCCGGCGAGAACGTGGCCGGAGGCCGGACCTCCAGCTCCAGAGTCTTCTCGTCGTTGGGATCGAGCGTGAAGGAGACCGGGCGGATCTCCGGCCAGCCGTCTCCGTCGATCCGCGCCTCCACGCGGCCGCTGACCGGCGCCGCGGCGTGCGAGTCGAGCGTCACCTGGAGGCGCCGGGGCTGCCGCTGGCCCGTCGGCCAGACGAGCAGCTCCTGGGCCGCCGCCAGCTCGACCCGCGGCACCACGCGGAGCGGCCGGCGGATCTCCCCCTGCGCCTGGTCGCGATGGACGTGCACCACCTCGCGCTCCAGAGTCACGGGCACGCCGTCCACGGAGAACGAGAAACGGACGACCAGGGGGGGCGGACCGAACGGCTGTCCGCGCTCGGCCGGAGGAACGCCGGTCCAGTCGTAGAGGCTGCCGGCCAGGGGGCGGCGCAGGAAGTAGGGGATGGTCGGCGCCGCCGCGGCCGGCACCGTGGGTTGCAGCTCCCAGGTGCCCAGGGCTCCGGCGGCGAGCTCCTTGGCTTCGCCGGGGACCGGAGCGCTCGCCTCACCGGCGAGCTCCACGCGGGCATCGGCCACCGCCAGGGAGCCGCCGTTCCAGAGGAGGGCGCGCACCGGGAAGGTCTCTCCCGCGGTCAGCGTCTCGCGCAGGGTGGCGGCCTCCAGAGCGATCCCCGCGGCGGCGGCGAGACCGGTTGCGGCCACGTCGATCTTCTCCGCGATCAGCTCGGCGGCCGGCCGCTCCTCGGGCCGGTCCGATCTACCGGATGAGGGCTCTAAAAGGAATGCATGGGCGGCGCGCAGGTGCTTCAGGGCCTCCACGAAGCCGGGGACCGCGTCGGCGAGCCGCTCCGGCTGGAGCGACCGGCGGGTCTTCTCGGCCGCGGCCTGGGCCGCGTCGAGGTGCTCGCCCACGTGCCGCCGCCGCTCGGCGTCCGGGATCGTGGCGGCGATCGCCTGGAGGCGCGTATCGACCCCGGCGAACAGCTCCCGGGCGTCGGCGCCGCCCCCGCCGGAGACCCAGGAGACGCGGGTGTCCCGGGGCCCCAGCTCCTGGAGCAGGCCCATGTCCTGGGAGCGGTGCTGGCTCCGGCTCGCCGCGGCGAGCTGCCAGATCGACTTGCCGGCCAGCGGATCGACCACGCCGATCGGAAGGGTGGTCACTGCCGGGGCCTCGCGGTCGAAGAAGGCCGAGCGGTAGAGGGTCTGCGGCGTCCACGGGACCAGCCCCTCCGCGGCGAGCTGCGGCAGCGCCTTCGAATCGCCGGCGAGCGGGAAGGCCGCGTACGCGGTCACCCCGGCGGCCTGGTGCTGGCCGTGGTTGGGGTGCGGCACGCCGGGGAAGATCGAGACCACGACCTGGGGCTTGAAGCGGCGGATGACCCGCACCGCGTCCTCGACGAGGACCTCCCTGGGCCAGAGGCGGAGCGTCTCGTCGAGCGAGCGGGTGTAGCCGAAGTCGTAGGCGCGGGTGAAGAACTGGCGACCGCCGTCGACCTGGCGCGCGGCCAGGAGCTCGCGGGTCCGCAGCAGGCCGAGGCCGATCCCCAGCTCGGGACCGATCAGGTTCTGTCCCCCTTCGCCCCGGCTGAGCGAGAGATAGGCAGACTCGCCTCCCTGGCCGCGCGCAACGAGGGTGAGCAGCGCCGTGTCCTCGTCATCGGGGTGGGCCGCGATGACCAGCAGCCGTTTGTGCGTGGTGAGCTTCGCGAGCGCCCGCTCGACCACCGTGACGCCGCCGGTCGTGGGCGGCTCGAGCGGCAGGGGCGCCAGGTTGACCTGGGCTTGGGCTCCCGCGGAGAGCGCCAGAGCCACGAGAACGAGAAGCAGCGCTGCGCTGCGGGTCTGCACGAATCGTTTCATGTCGGCGGAGTCTAGCACCGGGAGACCCGGTCCCCGGCCCTGGGGTATCGTCCTATCAGGGGGACGGGTAGCTTGGACGCGACGCGGAGGGTGCGCGTAAAAATGGACAGCCCCGGACAGAAGGGCCAACAAACGTTTCGAACCGTTTCGACGGAGAAGCAAAGGAGAGCTCATGTCACCCAGTTCGCTGAAAGTCCATTCCACGGCCCTCGCCCTGTTGGCGGCGTTGAGCGTCGTGGCCCCCGCCGGCGCGAAGGTGTTCGTCCCGACGACGACCAACGACATCTCGGACGGCTCGTGCGACATCGATTGCTCGCTGCGCGATGCGATCACCGCGGCGAACCAGTCCCCCGGCTTCGACGCCATCGTGCTCAACCCCGGGACCTATACATTGGGCATCGCCGCCCCCGCCGAGGACCTGAACGCCAGCGGCGACCTCGACGTCTCCGACGACCTGGCGATCCTCGGCGGCTCCGCCGAGCGGACGATCATCGAAGGCTCGAACGATCGCGTGTTCGACGTCCAGGCCGGAACGACGGTCGAGATCGCCGGCGTCACGATCCGCAATGGCCGTCTGCCGAGCGGCGGCGGAGACGGCGCGGGGATTCGCAATGCCGGAGACCTCACGCTGACCCGCGTCGCCGTCACCGCCAACAACGCCAGCGCGGGCGCGGGCGGCGGCATCTTCAGCAGCGGCGCGAGCTCGTCGCTGACCATTGCGCAGAGCGCGATCACGGGCAACTCCGCCGCATCGGCCGGCGGCGGCATCGCGGTCGACGGCGCGCTGACCCTGACGGACTCGACGATCTCCGGCAACAGCGCCGGCACCCTCGGCGGCGGCATCTACGCGTTCCAGAACTCCGACGCCGAGATCGTCAACGTCACGATCACCGGCAATCACGCGGCGAACCAGGCCGGTGGCCTCTACGCCGCGAGCACGCCGTTCCAGAGCACAGACCGCCCCGTGCTGCGCGACACGATCCTGGCCGGCAACACCGCGGCCGCCGACCCCGACTGCGGGGGCGCTCCGTCCTCCGGCGGCCACAACATCCTCGGCATCGGCGGCACCTGCATCGATTTCACGGCCGCCAAGGGGGATCTGGTGGGGACGGCGGCCGCGCCGCGCGATCCCAAGCTCGGCCCGCTGGCCAACAACGGCGGGACGACGCCGACGCACGCCCTGCTCGCCGGCAGCCCGGCGATCAATGCCGGCGCGAGCTGCACCGCGGTCGATCAGCGCGGCCTGGCCCGCTCGGCGGCCGCCTGCGACATCGGCGCCTTCGAGCTCGACGCCACCGCCTGCCTGACCGGCGGCCCGAACCTCTGCCTGAACGAGGAGCGCTTCAAGGTCAACGTGTCGTTCAAGACCTCGCAGGGACAGACCGGCAGCGGCCAGGCCGTGCAGCTCACCTCCGACACCGGCTACTTCTGGTTCTTCGACCCGAGCAACGTCGAGGTGACGATCAAGGTGCTCAACGGCTGCGGCTTCAACCAGCGCTACTGGGTCTTCCTGAGCGGCCTGACGAACGTGGAAGTGACGGTGACGGTGACCGACGTCGTGACCGGCGCGGCCAAGACCTACACGAACCCGCAGGGGCGGACGTTCCGGACGGTGCTGGATACGAGCGCGTTCGCGAGCTGCGGCTAGAAGGCCTGTCTTTGTTTTTCTCCCCTCTCCCGCTTGCGGGAGAGGGGCCGGGGGTGAGGGTCCCCTATCTCTGCCGCAACGCCACCAGCGGATCCACCCGCGCCGCCCGCCGGGCCGGGTGCCAGCTCGCCAGGCTTCCCACCCCGAACAGAACCAGCGCGACCGCGGCGAGGACGAGCGGCTCGGGGACCGTCTCCACCCCTGGGATGAAGCTCGCCAGGAGCTTCGCCGCGCCGAGGGTCGCGGCGAGGCCGAGCCCGGCGCCGAGCGCGATCAGCGAGAAGGCGTGGCGGAGCTCCCGCCAGAGCACGATCCGCGGCGTCGCTCCCAGGGCCATGCGGATGCCGATCTCGCGCGTGCGCCGGCTCACCGCCGCGCTCATCGCGCTGGCGACGCCCAGCGCGGCCAGCGACAGCCCCAGGGCGCCGAAGATCGCCACGATCTGCACGTTCATCCGCTGCGGCCAGAGGGAGCGCATCAGGTGGGCGGAGAACGGCATCAGGTCGATCAAGGCCACGTTGCGCCGCCCCAGGACGCGGCGGACCGGCGCCAGCAGGGCCTTCGGGTCCCTCTCTCCGCGGACCACCAGGGTCATCCGCCGGCGGGAGCTCTGGCCGTAAGCCAGATACACCATCGGGGGCGGTTCCTCCCAGAGGAGCCTCTGCCGGATGTCGCCGACCACGCCGATGACCTGGCAATCGCGCGGCTTCTCTCCGGGGACGCCGGGGATCAGCCGGACCTGCCGGCCGAGCGGGGCCTCGCCGGGCCAGAGCCGCCGCGCCAACCCCCCGCTGACCAGCGCCACCGGCGGAGTTTCGGGTCCGTCCGCCTCGGTGAAATCCCGTCCCTGGACGAGCGGGATCCCCAGGGTGCCGAAGAAGCCCGGCGTCACCACCTGGAGCGTGCTCATCACCTCGCCCGGGCCCTCCGGCAGCTCGACGGGCACCTCCCGGGCGAGCCCCGACAGGGGAATGTGGAAGGCCAGGCCCGCCGCCGCCACGCCGGGGAGCGCGGCGACCTCTTCTTGAAGAGAACGGAACGTTTCGCGGCGTTGCACCGCCGTCTCTCCCGGGCGGTCGGCGACGGACAGGCTGGCGAGCAGCACCTTCTCGGAGCGGAACCCAGGGTCCACGTCGTAGATCTTCTGCAGGCTCCGAGCGAAGAGGCCGGTGCCCGCGAGGAGCGCCGCCGAGAGCGCCACCTGGGCGACCACGAGCGCCTCGCGCACGCCGAACCGCCCCCAACGGAGCTTCCAGAGACCGGCCGCCTGCGGGCCCCCCTTGAGCGCCGGCATCAGCACCGCCCGCGACGACGCCTGCAGGGCCGGCAGCAGACCGGCGAGCAGGCCGGTCAGCAGCGAGAGTCCCAGGGTGAACCCGAGAGCCCGGCCGTCGATCCGGAGATCGGCCCACCCTTCGCCCCACGAGCCCAGCCCCCCGGTCGACGTATTCAGATAGGTCTCGATCAGCCGCGTCCCCCAGACCGCGAAGCCCACACCCAAGGCGCCCCCGAGAAGCGCCAGGAGGAGGCTCTCGGCCACGAGACCGCGCACCAGGCTCCAGCGGCTCGCTCCGATCGCCACCCGCACGCCCAGGTCGCCGAGCCGGTCGGTGGCGCCCGCGATCAGGAGGTTCGCCACGTTGGCGCAGGCGAGGAGCAGGAGGAGGAGGACGAAGCCGAGCGTCTTCCAGGCGGTGGGGAGCAGGAAGGCCCGGGTGTCCGGATCGACGATCGTCCCGGCCGGCGCGACCACCAGCCGGCGCTCGGGCGTCTCCGGGTGGAGCCGGGCGGCCAGCCCGCCGAGCACCCCCTGCGCGGCCGGCACGCCGACGCCGGGCCGCAGCCGGCCCACCAGCCCCAGCCATTCGTAGCCGCGGTCCTGGCGGTGGTCGCGGGCGCCCGCCCGCAGCAGCCCCTCCTGCGACACCGTGACATAGGCGTCCGCCGGAAGACCGGTCCCGACGAAGCGCTCGGGCATGACCCCGACGATCGTGAAGACGTAGCCGTTGAGCCGCGCCGTCCGGCCGACGGCGGCCGGGTCGCCGCCGAACGCGCGCATCCAGAAGCGGTGGCTCAACACGACCGCCCGGCCGGCGCCGGCGCGATCATCCTCGTCCGTCAGGAAACGCCCGAGCCGCGCATCCATCCCGAGCAGCGCGAAGTAGTTGCCGGTCACCAGGTGCAGCCATGCGTGGAGCGTCTCGGCCCCGCTGTCCACCGCGGTGCTGGTGATCCCCACGGCCGCCAGATCGGCCAGCACGTCCCGGCTCTGGTCGCGCAGATCCAGATAATCCGGATAGGAGCTCGAGACCGTCCCCTCCGGGATCAGGCTGTTCAAGGAAACCAGGCGGTCCGGGTCGCGCGCGGGGAGCTCCTCCCAGAGGAGGAAGCTCACGTAGCTGAAGATCGCGGCGCTCGCCCCGATGACCAGCGAGAGGCTCAGGATGACGACCGCCGCGAGACCCGGCCGCCGCAGAAGCGAGCGGGCTGCGTGGCGGAGATCCTGGAGAAAAGCGTCCATGGCATCCTCAGTTGTCCACCGGATCTTCGCACACTGCCTCTTCCGCGAGCTTGCGGCACTTCTCAAGGATCGTGCGCAGGAGCCATCCCTCCGGGTCCTTGCGCGGCGGCTGCTTGCTCATCAGGACGAGAAACGTCTCCTCGACGATCTCCTGCGCCTCCCGCGGGGAGATGCCGTGATCGGCGAAGATGCCCACCAGGAGAGGTCCCATCCTCTCCAGGAGCTCCGTCCAGGATTCGTCGCGGTCCATGATCAGGGTCTCTAGAGAAGAAGTCACGGAAGATCGAAGAAGCGGGACAAGAAGATGGACCTCACCCCCTGGCCCCCTCTCCCATCGCCCCCCCGTCCTCCGGGAGAGGGGGAGAAAAGCATGAGGGTGGGGGTTCCCCCTCTCCCGGTCGGTGGGGTGGGCGATGGGAGAGGGGGCCAGGGGGTGAGGTCCCAGATGCGATATCCTGAAGGGCGCTATGGAAACGATCGCCCCCCCCGCGGCTCCCCCCGCTCCGGCCACGCCCGAGCGTTTTGATGAAAAGACCCTGGAGGCCTATCGCCGCCTCGGCTTCCTCCAGGCGGACCTGGACCCGATGCACCGCCTGCCGCCGGACACCCGGCCGTTCCTCGACGGCGCCGATCCGGCGACCGCGGAGAGCGCCCGCCGCTGGTATTGCGGCACGATCGGCGTCGAGTTCATGCACATTCCGGACGCCGAGCGCCGGCAGTGGCTCCAGGAGCGGCTGGAGGCCGAGCCGCCGCGCTTCGACCAGGCGCGGATCCTCGATCAGCTCCTCCGCGCCGAGACGTTCGAGCAGATGCTCCAGCAGCGCTACCTCGGCACCAAGCGCTTCTCGATCGAAGGCGTGGACGCGCTGATCCCGCTCCTCGACGAGATGCTGGAGACCGCCGCCGCCCACCGCACCGGGCAGGTGGTCCTGGCGATGAGCCACCGCGGCCGGCTGAACGTCATGGTCCACACGGTCGGCAAGGCGCCGGCCGAGATCTTCGCCGGCTTCGAGGACGTCGACCCGCGGAGCATCCTCGGCGGCGGCGACGTCAAATACCACCTCGGCGCCACCGGCGAGCACCGCGGGCGCAACGGCCACACCGTCAACATCCACCTGGTGTCCAATCCGAGCCACCTGGAGGCGGTGGACCCGGTGGCCGTGGGCCGCGTACGCGCCAAGCAGCGGCGCCTCGCCGACACGGACCGCACCCGGGTGGTGCCGATCGTCCTCCACGGCGACGCCGCGTTCGCCGGCCAGGGCGTCCTCGCCGAGACCCTGAACTTCGCCGGAGTCCCCGGCTACGACGTGGGCGGCACGGTCCACGTGATCGTCAACAACCTGATCGGCTTCACCACCGAGCCCAAGAGCCTGCACTCCTCGCGCTTCGCCTCGGACGTGGCGCGCCGCCTGCCGGTGCCCATCATCCACGTCAACGCCGAAGACCCGGACGCCGTGGCCCGCGTCGCCCAGCTCGCGGTCGACTACCGCTACGCCTTCCAGAGCGACGTCGTGGTCGACCTGGTCGGCTACCGCCGGCACGGCCACAGCGAGGTGGACGACCCGACCATCACGCAGCCGCTCCTCTACAAGAAGATCGCGGCGCATCCGCCCATCTGGCGTCTCTACGGCCGGCAGATCGGCCTCTCCGAGGAGGAGGCGAACCGCCGCCTGGCCGCGGTGCGCGCCGAGCTCGATGCGGCCCACAAGCAGGCCGGGACGATCGAGAAGAAGCCGAACCTGCGCACCCTGCCCGCCTACTGGGACGGCTTCACCGGCGGCGCATGGAGACCTGAGCTCGAAGTGAAGACCGGCCTCTCCGCCGACCAGATCCGGGAGCTGACCGATCCGCTCACCTCCTGGCCCGCGGACTTCCACATCCACGAGAAGATCAAGAAGCTGCTGGAGCAGCGCGCCGAGATGGGCTACGGCAAGCGGCCGTTCGACTACGGCATGGCCGAGGCGGTGGCCTTCGCCTCCCTCCTGCGCGACGGCGTGCCGATCCGCTTCAGCGGACAGGACAGCCGGCGCGGCACCTTCAACCAGCGCCACTCCGTGCTGATCGACATCGAGAACGGCTCCGAGCACATGCCGCTGACCAAGCTGGCGGCGAGCGGTCCCGATGGGGCCTGGATCGAGATCTACGACTCGACGCTCTCGGAGGCGGCGGTCCTCGGCTACGAGTACGGCTTCAGCCGCGACTACCCCGAGGCGCTGGTGCTCTGGGAAGCGCAGTTCGGCGACTTCGCGAACGGCGCGCAGATCATCATCGACCAGTTCGTCACCGCGGGCGAGGACAAGTGGGGCCTGCTCTCGGGCGTCGTCCTGCTCCTCCCGCACGGCTACGAAGGGCAGGGGCCGGAGCATTCGAGCGCGCGCATCGAGCGCTACCTCCAGCTCTGCGGCGAGCACAACATCCAGGTGGCGCAGCCGTCGACCGCGGCGCAGTACTTCCACCTGCTGCGGCGGCAGGCCCTGCGCACCTGGCGCAAGCCGCTCGTCGTGTTCACCCCGAAGAGCATGCTGCGCCACAAGGATTCCTCGTCGGCGATCGACGAATTCGGCCGCGACCGGTTCCTGAACGTCGTGGGAGATCCGCAGGTGAGCGGAGCGCAGCGCATCCTCCTCTGCACCGGGAAGATCGGCCACGAGCTGCGGCGCGAGCGCGACAAGCGCAAGGACGCCTCGGCCGCCGTGGTCTTCCTGGAGCAGCTCTATCCCTTCCCGGAGAAAGAGCTCGAAGCCGAGCTCGAGCGTCACCCGCAAGCGCGCGACATCGTCTGGGTGCAGGAAGAGCCGGCCAACATGGGAGCCCTCTTCTTCGTCCAGCCGCGCATCGAGCGCCTGCTGCGGCGGCCGATCCGCTCGATCAAAAGAGCCGCCAGCGGCAGCCCGGCGACCGGTTCGGCCAAGGCGCACACGCTGGAGCAGCAGACGCTGCTGACGTTGGCGTTTACGACGGGGGGGTAGGTCGAGATCGTCAGCGAGCGCGACCGGGCGAGAAGAACCGGTCGCGCAGCTTCCAGACCGCTTGCATGTCCAGACGCTCGCCCTCGAAGACGATCTGGCGGCTTGTCTTGTCCTTCCGGTTCTTGAGATAGCTCTTCAGCGCTCGGCCTCTTCTTCGCGAATCAGAGCCTCGAGAAAATCCCGATCGATCTGATCCGAAGGTCGAATCGTCTCCTTGGTTCGGATCAACGTCGGCTTGCTGGCGACCGGAATCCGCACGCCCCCGACCTCGATCTCCTTCGCGTCGGCAACCGCATGCTCGTAGGTAATCCCACATGCGCTCCCGAGCAGATCGACGAGCACCTCATCTGCAACGCGGACCACGGTATAGGTCTCGATGTCCGTTTCGGCGATCTCCGGAGGAGCTGATCCGTGTCCTCCAGGGAGGAGGAGACGCCGAGCTTCCGCCGGCCCACCACTTTGGTTTTGATCTCGGTCATGCGCTCCTTCCCTCGGGGCTTCCAGCCGGACATCCTGCGCTCTCAATTGTATGCGAAGCGCCGAGCCGCGGAGCCTGAGCCCCCGTCGGCCTCCCGCCGAAGGAAGGACGGGGCCGGCACAGGCTCCTGCCGGCCCCGCACTAGATGGCGGGAAAAAAGGTACTTCGGGGCTAGGATGTCCCGCTTCCCTCGAACCGCACCGGATACCGCCACGCGCGGTGGTAGTAAACCGCGATGCCGCGGAACGCGGCTTCTTCCAGCGCGAGCTTCATCTGAGCGTGCTCGTGGATCTGGTTGCGGAAGAGCAGCCACATCGCCTGCCCCTCGGCGTGCATTCCCCAGCCCTCCAGCACGGGCAGGTACTCGTTGACGAGCCGCACCGCCGCGTCATGGTTTCCGCGCAGGCTGTAGACCTGGACGAGGTCGATCGAGGCGATCGTCTGCTCGTAGTGCATGCCCCGCCGCGAGAATTCGGCGGTGACTTTTTGCAGCACGGCCTCGGCTTCGGCGAGGTCTCCCAGCGAGCGGGCGATGCGGGCTTCGAGCCAGTGGAGGAGGAGTTGGGTCTGGCGGTCGCCGAAGACCGCGTAGAGCGGCCGCGACATTTCCAGGATCGCCAGCGCTTCTTGCGGCTCTCCCGAGTCGTCCAGAAAAAGCGCCAGGTTGTGCCGGGCGCACAGCTCCAGCCGGGGCTCCTGCGCGGCGTCGATCAGGCTGAGGGCATCCTGGAGGAGATCGATGCCGCTCGCGGGGTCCGCGTAGCCGAGCGCGAGCCCCTTCTGGATGAGCATCCGCGCGCAGCGGTTGTCATCGCCGATCTGCCGGTAGATCCGGATCGCCCGGTCCAGGAGGCCGGCGGAGCGGTCGAGCTGGCCGAGGTCGCGCCAGAGCGAGGCCTCGATGCTCAACAGGCTCGCCTCTTCGACCGGGTCTCCGGTGCCGTCGTCGAGGTGCTCCCAGGCGCCTTCGATCGCCTGCTTCGACTCCTCGAAGAAACCGGCCAGGCGCCGGGCGTTCGCGAGCGCCGCCATGCCGGCGGCCCGGAAGTCGTTCAGGAGCGCGGGCTTGTAGCGTTTCTCGGGGAGCAGCTCCAGGATGGCCAGCGCAAGGTTGACCAGGTCGATCCCGGCCTTCGGCTCGTTCCGCGCGGACTCCAGATACTTCACGAGCATCCGGTCGAACAGCCCCCAATGGTGGAACCGGGCATCCCTCTGGAGGACCGCGAGCCGCTCTCCTGGGGGATGCTTCTCGAGCTCGGCCAGCAGGCCGATCCCCTGGAGCCGCTCGCGGGCGAGCCGCATGGTGTCGGCTTCACGTCCCTGGAGGAGCCCGAGGAACAGGCCGGCGTTAGATTGCGGGATTGGCACCGGCTCGGGCAGGCCGGGCTCGGTCTTCCCGAGACGATCCGAGCGTTGGCCGGCCCGGGAGGCCATCGCAAGGCAGCGAGAGCAGCTCGTCAGCAGGTGCCGTACGAGCCTTCGGGTCTCCTTGCGCGAGAGTTGCCCACGGAAGAAGCGGTCCAGCAGTCCTTCTGAGACGTGCTCCTGATCTTCCCTGCCCATCAGCGCCCCCTGTCATGGAGCTTTAATTCCACGACTCCTATATTTTAGTTGCAACACCAGCAGAAGAAAAGACAAGAAAAAACGCCGGCGGACCGCCGGCGACGAAAAGCTGCACCCGAAGGACGCTCGCGGCTCAGCCGTTCGGGTCCATGCCGGGCCCGCTGTCCGTGAGCCCTCCGCCTTCCAGGGACTCGCCTGTGGAGATCTGCCCGGTCCAGGAGAAGAGAGCGAGAAGGAGCGCGCGGAACCACACTGCATGAGGCATGAGAGGCCTCCCTCCGGGAGCGGCGCCAGACCGGCCCACCATGGGACGGCAGGGCCGTTCCTCGTCCTCTACAGTGCTACGAAGTGAGGTCTTTGCGGCAGTATTCGCTGGAGATGGGAACGAATAGCAGTCTGAGCATATCTACTCCCCCTCACCTGTCCTCTCTCAGGCCCCTCTCAGACGCCTCTCAGGCTCCTCACAGGCGCCCGCACCCCCCGGTCCGCCAGATTGGGGGGAGCCCGGCGGCAGTCTCGCCGCCGCGCCGAAGAGGAGCACATGCCATGTCGATGAAGAAGGTTTGGGGCTGCGGGTTGCTGGTGGCCGGTGCGCTGCTGGCCGTGGTGCCGGCGTACGCGCAAGAAACAGGAATGCCGTTGACGTTGGATGAGGAGCTCGCGCGGAAGGCCGAGGAGGTGCCCGGCTTCGGCGGGCTGTATCTGGACACGACCGGAACGACGCACGTCTATCTCGTGGACCTCTCCCGGGAGGGGGACGTCCAGGATCTGGGGGAGCGCGTGGTGGTAGAGCAGGGGGACTACGACTTCCGCGACCTCTTCGCGTGGAAGGATGAGCTGCGGCCGCAGCTGGCTCAGCGGGGTGTGGTGCTCCTCGACATCGACGAGCAGCGCAACCGCCTCGTCTTCGGGGTGGAGAGCGGCTCCGTGGAGACCTTCACCGCGCAGTTGGAGACGTTTCTGCGGGGCACCCGGGTGCCGCCGGAAGCGGTGATCGTCGAAGCCGCCGAGCCCATGGTTCCCCTGGCGTCGTTGACCAGCAAGCTCCGGCCCGTTCCAGCAGGCGTCCAGATCCAGCGAGGGAAGATCCTGGGCGGTGAGTGCACGCTCGGGGTCAATGGCACGCGGCAGGGCGTCCGGGGATTCGTCACGGCTTCGCACTGCACGGCCTTCCGGAGCGTCCTCGACGGGACGGTCTTTTTCCAGGCGTCCAACGGGTCCTCTCTCGATCGGGTGGGCGTCGAGAAGGTCGATCCCCCCTTCTTCGGCGGCGGCTCCTGCCCGTTCCCGCGCGTGTGCCGGTTTTCCGATGCGGCCTTCGTGGCCTACGACAAACCCTCGCTGTCCGCCGGCCGGCTGATCGCCAATCCACAAATCTGCTCGTTCGCCCAGGGTCCGATCACCCTCAACCTCTTCACTCCCTTCCTGCCGATGACCGGATTCATCTTCGGCACCCCGGTGGCCGGCACGATCGTCACCAAGATCGGGCGGACCACCGGCTGCACGTTCGGGTTCACGAAGGGCACGTGCGTCGACACCAATGTCACCGGCACCAACATCACGATGCTCTGTCAGCAGCGGGTCGCCGGTGTTTCGGCGGGTGGAGACAGCGGCGCGCCGGTGTTCCTGCACGGCGGCGACGAGGCCACCTTGACCGGGATCCTCTGGGGAGGAGACTCGGGAATCTACACGTACAGCCCCTTTATCTTCGTCTTCACGGAACTCGGCAGTGTCTTCCCCGACGTGTAGCGTCGAACGCTCTCGCCCACCGCGCCAAAGAGGAGCACATGCCATGTCAATGAAAAAGGTTTTGGGCTGCGGGTTGCTGGTGGCCGGTGCGCTGCTGGCCGTGGTGCCGGCGTACGCGCAAACAGGAATGCCGTTGACCCTGGACGAGGAGTACGCCCGGCTGGCCGAGGAGATCCCCGGCTTCGGCGGGCTGTATCTGGATACGACCGGAACGACGCACGTCTATCTCATGGATCTCTCCCGCGAGAGCGACGTTCAGGATCTGGGGGAGCGCGTGGTGGTCGAGCAGGGGGACTACGATTTCCGGGACCTGGTGGTCTGGAAGGAGGCTCTCGGGCCGCAGCTCTCCCTCAAGGGAGCGGTGTTCCTCGACATTGACGAGCGGGTCAATCGGATCGTCCTGGGAGTGGAGCGCTCCGCGCACGACACCTTCGTCGCGGGGCTGAGCCGGTTTCTGCGCGACGTCCGCGTGCCGCCCGAGGCGGTGGTCGTCGAAGATGCCGAGCCGGTCGCCGCCGCGATGCTTTTGACCGACGCGTTCCGGCCCGTTCCGGGCGCCGTTCAGGTGCAGAGCCCGGGGAAGACCTGCACGCTCGGCGTCAACGCTACGCGGCAGGGGGTCCGCGGCTTCGTCGCCAACTCGCACTGCACGACGGTGCGCAGCGTCGTCGAGGGGACGGTCTTCTCCCAGAGCACGATCATCGGAGTCCTCAATCAGGTCGGCGTCGAGACCGTCGATCCGCCGTTTTTCACCGGCGGCTCCTGCCCGGTCAACCGCCGGTGCCGCTTCTCGGACGCTGTCTTCGCGGCCTACAACTCCGTGTCGCTCTCCGCCGGGGGGAAGCTCGCCAACCCGGCGTTCTGTGCGGCCGGCGTGGGCACCACGACGGTCAGCTCCCAGACCCCCCGCCTGCCGGTGACCGGCTTCACCTTCAACACTCCGGCGAGCGGCTCGGTCGTGGCGAAGATCGGGAGGACCACCGGCTGCACGTTCGGCGTCACGCAGAACACGTGCGCCACCGTCAACGTGTTGGGAACGAACATCACGATGCTCTGCCAGAACCGCGCCTTCGGACTGGCGCGAGGGGGGGACAGCGGCTCGCCCGTCTTCTTCCATCAGGGGAACGGGGCCCTCCTGGTGGGCATCCTCTGGGGAGCCTCGGAGGAGACGTTCACCTACAGCCCCTGGTTCTTCGTCGTCGCGGAAATCGGCGGCGTCGCTCCCGACGCGCCGTGACGCCGCGGGCTCCGTGGCGCCGGTAGGATAAAATCGGCGTCAATGTCCGACCGGTACCGCTTCGGTCCGTTCGAGCTGAACGCGGCCGAGCACGATCTGCGCGCAGAGGGGCGTCCGGTGGCTCTCGCCGGCCGCCCCTTCGACACGCTGCTCTACCTGGTGCGCCACCCCGGCCGCCTGGTCAGCCGGGACGAGCTGATCGACGCCGTCTGGGGCGAGACGATCGTCGAGGAGGGGAACCTCCACTGGACGATCAGCGTGGTGCGCCGGACCCTCGCCCAAGAATCGACGGAGGCCTGGATCGAGACCGTCCGCGGCCTCGGCTACCGGTTCGTGGGGTCTGTCGACGAGCCTTCCACGGCGGTGCCCCGGGTGGAGCCCGAGCCGCCGGTCGGCTCTCCGGGGGCTCCGGACGCGCCGGCCTTCTTCGGGCGTTCGCGGATCTGGCTGGCGCTCGGTTGCGCCGCCGTGCTGATCCTCGCCGTGGCGTGGACGGTCGCCAGCCGGCGCAAGCTCGCTCCGGCGAGTGGCCCGACCCTCGCCGTCGTCGGTTTCCGGGATCTCTCCCCCCGGCGCGCCGAGGGCTGGGTCGGCACGGCGCTGACCGAGATGCTCGCCGCGGATCTCGGCAGCGGGGAGAGCGGCGCTCCCCTGCGCCTGATCCCGAGCGACGACGTGGCGAGCATGCGGCGCGACCTCGGCCTCCGGCTGGACGCTCCGCTGGGGCGCGCCGAGCTCGCCAGGATCCGGCGCCACCTCGGCAGCGAATGGGTGATCGTGGGCTCCTATCTGCTGCTTCAGGGAGAGGATCCGCCGCTGCGGGTCGAAGCCCTGCTGCGCGACGCCGGGACCGGCGAGACGATCGCCACCGTGACCCGGCGCGGCTGGGAAGGGGAGCTGTTCAAGATGTCCGATGGCCTGGCGAGCGACCTGCGCCGCGCCCTCGGACAGCCGGCGAACGCCGGCGCGGAGGCGCGCGGCGCGATGCCGGAGACGCCGGAAGCGCAGCGGCTCTATGCCGAAGGTCTGGAGGCGTTCCAGAGCGGCGAGCTGGTGACCGCGATCGCGAAGCTGCAGGCCACCGCCGCGGCCGATCCGCGCTTCCCCGGCACCTGGCTCGCCCTCTCGCGGGCGCAGGCGCTCCTGGGCTCCGGACGCCGGGCCGAGGACGCCGCGCAGAAAGCGGTCGCGCAGGCGAGCGGCTGGCCGGAACGGCAGCGGTTGACCGCGGAAGCGGTCTATCTGGACGCCTCCCGCCGCCCGTCGGCCGCCGCGGACCGGATGCGCCACCTCTACGAGCTTTCCGGTCACGCCTTCGAGGACGGTTTCACTCTGTGCCGGCTTCAGATCCGGTCGGGCAAGCCGCGGGAGGCTCTGGCCACGATCGCCGAGCTGCGCCGGGAGCATCCGGCGGTGCGCGACGATGCGCGCCTCGCCTTGCTGGAGGCCGATGCCTTCAGCTGGTTGGAGGACTACCCGCAGACCGTTGCCGCCAACGAGCGCGCCATCCGGGCCGCCCGGCGGCAGGGGATGACCCACGTCGAAATCCATGCTCTCCATTTCCTGGCGATCGCACGCATCCGCCGCGATGGCGCCCGCGCCTGCGACAGCGCTCTCGCGGAGATCGCGCTCGCCCGCCGCAAGGCCGAGGCTTCCGGCGACCGCCTCCTGCTCAGTAGCGTCCTTCTCGATCTCGGGGCCGCTTTCGCCAGCTGCGACAAGCCGGACCAGGCGGAGAAGGTCGAGCGGGAGGCCCTCGTCCTCCTGCGGGCCACCGGGGCGTTGGCCAAGATGGCGCCGCTGCTCTACAACCTCGGCGGCTCGCGGCTGGCCGCGGGCGACCTGCTCGCGGCCGACCGCCTGATGCGCGAGGCGCTCGCCACCTGCGAGACGCAAGGCGGCACCCTCTGCCGCGAGCGCTTCCTGCATCCGATCGGGGTCAACCGCCTGCACCGCGGCGAGCTCGCGGAAGCGCAGCGGATGCTCGAGGAGGGGATCGCGCTGAACCTCCGGCTCGGCAACAAGCAACGCGTCGCCGAGGCCCGGAGCTACCTCCCGGACCTCGTCGGCTGGCGGGGCGATCCGGCGCAGGCGGTCGAGCTGCAACGCCGCGTCCTCGCGGAGCGCGAGAAGATCGGCACCCCCCGGGGCATCGCGTGGGCCCACAACGATCTCGCCCAATGGCTGGCCGATGCCGGGCGCGGCGCCGAGGCGCTGGAGCACGCGCGCCAGGCGGCGGCTTTGATGGCCGAGCAGGGGGAGACGGCCCGCGCCTGCGCGCAGGCGACCCTCGCCTTCGCCGAGCTCGAAACCGGCGACCTCGCGGCGGCCGACCGCGACAGCGCGGCAGCCCTCGCCCGGTTGAGCCCGCCGCGCAAGCCCTTCTGCTCGTTCATGATCTGGCGCATCCGGTCGAAGGTGCTCCTCGCCCGCGGCCAGCTCGACGCCGCCGAGTCCCTGATCGCGGAAGGGCTCGATCTGGCCCGGCGCAGCGGCTTCGTGACCTACGAGCTCGAGGGGCGCCTCTTCCGCGCCCAGCTCGCCGCGAAGCGCGGCCGAACCGCCGAGGCGCGGCAGATCGCTGACGACCTCGCCGCCGAAGCGCGGGCCAAGGGCTTCGGCCTGATCGCCCGGCGGTGCGAGCTGTTGGTGGCGCCGAAATTCTAGTTCGCTTGTCGTCACGGAGAGCCCATGCCCAAGCTGCTCCACATCGACGGCTCGCGCGGGGAGGGCGGAGGCCAGGTCCTCCGCACCTCCCTCGCCCTCTCGATGATCACCAACACGCCGATCCGCATCACCAACATCCGGGCCCGCCGCGCCAAGCCGGGGCTGATGCGCCAGCACCTGACCGCGGTCCAGGCGGCGGCCGGCATCAGCCAAGCCCACGTGGAAGGGGCCGCGGTCGGCGCGAAGGAGATCGTCTTCACCCCCTCGGCGGTGACGCCCGGCGACCACCACTTCGCCATCGGCACCGCCGGCTCGACGACGCTCATCCTGCAGACCGTCCTGCCGGCACTGGTCCTGGCGCCGGGTCCGTCGCGGCTGACCCTCGAAGGCGGGACCCACAACCCGATGGCACCGCCCTTCGAGTTCCTCGACCGCGCGTTCCTCCCCCTCCTGCGCCGGATGGGGGCCACCGTCGAGGCGACACTGGAGCGGGCCGGCTTCTACCCGGCCGGAGGAGGCCGCCTGAGCGTGAAGGTGTCGCCGGTCCGAGAGCTCCAGGGGCTCAACCTCCTCGAGCGCGGCGAGCTCCGCAAGCGCCGAGGCACCGTGCTCCTGGCGAACCTCCCCGGCCACATCGCCGGCCGCGAGGTGAAGAAGCTCACCGAGCTGACGAGCTGGGACCCCGCCGCCTTCGAGATCCGCAAGCTCGACTCCGCCGGCCCGGGCAACGCCGTCCTCCTGGAGCTCGAAAGCGAAAACGTCACCGAAGTCTTCACCGCCTTCGGAGAAGCCGGAGTCGCCGCCGAGACCGTGGCCGAGCGCGCCGTCCGGGAAATGCGGAGCTACCTGGTGTCCGATGTGCCGGTTGGAGAGCACCTCGCCGACCAGCTCCTGCTGCCGCTGGCGCTCGCTGGGTCAGGGTCGTTTCGGACTCTCCCGCTGAGCCTGCATGCGAAGACGCAGGTGGAGCTGATTCCGGAGTTTTTGGATGTGCGGATTGGGGTGGAGGTGGAGGAGCGGGTTTGTCTGGTGAGGGTTGGGATGAAGTCGGCATAGGGGGACAGCATGACCACGGATCAAAAGCGGCGTCATTTCGGAAGAGGGCAGCGACGGAAAGCGTGGTGCGTGGAAAGACTCGGAATCAGCAATGAAGTCTGTGTCTTTTACTCGCGCACTCTATGCAGCGCGAAGAAATCTCGAGGCAGGAGTATGTCCTGTTTGCGGCAATACCAGTTGAAGGCGTCCATGAGGGGCGGATCATGGATGGCCGCTACGATGATGACCTTCAGCCGATTTTAAAGTCGATGCGAGAAGTTGAAGCCGCTTATGGTCTCAGCGAGGAGGAATACTGGCCTGTGGGCGAAGCCCCGGAAGAATACGAGCGGCTTAGGTATCAATATAGTTCCGTGCTTGACAGCCATTTCGCCTTGACTCTCCGAGAGTTCGGTTTGGATGATCTCGCAGGTCTCCATGAGAGGGATCGAGAGGAGTTTGATCGGTTCCGGGAAAGGGGTCGCCGGTCAGTCTTCCATCAGGATGAACTCGTCCCTGCGCTCCGCGACATCGTAGTACGATATGAAGAGGATGCACGAAGAGCAGCGTCAGCAAAGGCCTATTCCGCCGCGGTGACTTTGCTCGGAGCAGGCGTTGAGGGCCTTCTTCTAATTCGATGCCTCCGCTCCAAGCACAAGGCGTGCCGTATCGCGCAAGAACTTCCGAATCGGAAGCGGCCTCGGTGCGCGGAAGATTTAACTAAGTGGACTTTCGACAACTTATAGAGGTGTGCCTCAGGGCCGGCTGGCTGCCAGCTGTTTCGACAACAATGGCGGTTTTACAACTCGGCGGGCCTCGCGCACCTACTTCGCTTAATGCACAATCATGTTCATCCAGGGAGACATGCGCGGGAAAAACCCTGGATCGAGACTGATGAACGATCCTATAGAGATGCTGAGTCAATCTACCTGATTCTGCTATCCACTCTTGGCCATATCAGGCCGATTCCTGCGAAAGATGATACCTAACTTTAACAGGTAGAGGTTGAGACCCTCAGCTACAGATGGTGGGTCGGACCTCATGCACCTGTACCTATTCCACATCACGCCGCTGATCCTCCGTCCCCTAGGTTACCTCTGGAGGCTGGACCCAGAGGGCCTAACGGTGGGGCGCCGACCTGCTGCATCGTTTGTGGTACACTTCGGGCGTGGCGGAAGACACCCCAGACAGCAATGAGCCGATTCTGGGTGTGTTCTTCTACCGCACTGAGGCTGGCAATGAGCCCGTGCGCCAGTGGCTCAAGGACCTGAAGCGGGAGGACCGAAAGACGATTGGCCAAGACATCAAGACAGCGCAATACGGCTGGCCGCTGGGAATGCCGCTGATCAGGAAACTGGAGCCGGGTTTGTGGGAGGTCCGTTCCCATATCGCTCAAGGCATCGCACGGATCATTTTCACAGTCGACGATGGTGTCATGGTGTTGCTGCACGCCTTTGTCAAGAAGGCGCAGAAGATTCCACCGGGAGACCTGAGGACGGCGCGGCAACGTTTGGCCGACCTGAGTAAGGAGTAGAGCAATGAAGAGTAAGCATATCGGCAGCGACTTCGACGATTTCCTACGGGAGGAGGATCTTTTGGAGATCGCGGAAGCCACTGCTGCCAAGCGAGTGATCGCCTTTCAGATTGCCCAAGAGATGAAGCGCTGCAAGCTCTCCAAGTCGGAGATGGCCAGCCGCATGAAGACCAGCCGGCCGGCGTTGGAGCGGTTGTTGGATCCCGCCAATCCATCCGTGACGCTGTCCACCTTGGAGCGAGCTGCGTCGGCAGTCGGCAAGAAGCTCAAGATCGAGTTGGCGTAGAGCCTCATCGGGCTACTCCAGGGCGAAGACCTCCGGGCAGGATCTCAAGCAGGCAGCTGGTCACCCTCTATTCCTCCATCATACTAAAGGCTGGAGGTATGACATGGCGCACGTCGTAGGAGAGAAGGGGCAGGTCGTCATCGAGAAGCCGCTTCGGGAGACGCTCGGGATTCAGCCGGGTTTTGTCGCCGTCCAGTCTGTTGTGGGCGATCATCTGGAGATTCGCTTCTACCCGCCTGAGCACCGGCGATCTCTGCGCGGTCGGCTCGAAGGCTTCGCGAAACGGTCCATCTCTGAGAAAGAGTGGGCGCATGCGCGCGAAGAGGCGTGGGCCACAGAGGCCGGAGAGGGCGCCGACCGGTGACCGGCAAACCGCACTCCCCGATCAGCCTGCCCAAAGCCAGCGCCCCATACAGACCTCCCTCGACTCGACATGGACATTTCGACCCTGTAACATGTCCATATTGGAGGTTCGAAGATGAATTGGAAGATCGCCGAGGCCAAGCAAAAGTTCTCTGAGCTCGTCAACGCCGCCGAGAGCGAGCCCCAGTGGATCTACAACCGGGACAAGCTGGTTGCCGCTTTGGTGCCTGCTGAGGATTTAAGGGAGTTCCTGGAGTGGCGCCGCCAGAAGCAAGGCGAAACTTTGGGAGATGCCTTTGCAGAGCTCCGTCGTATCTGCGAGGAAGAGGACTACGCCCTGGTTGTCTCGCCGCGGCACGAGCGGCCCAATCCTTTCCCCGATGTCCTCGACGATCTTTCTCGTTGACACGAACGTCCTCAGCGAGTTGGTGAGGCAGAGGCCGGACCCCGGCGTTCTGGAATGGGCGCAAGGGATCTGGCGGGTGGCACTGAGCTCCATCACCGTCGAGGAGGTGTGCTTCGGGCTTGCGTGGAAGCCTGCCCCCCGGGTCGCGCGCTGGTTTGAAGAATTCCTCGAAACGCACTGCGAGGTCTTGCCGGTGACCGCCAACATCGCACGGCGGAGCGGCGAGCTCCGAGGGCAGCTCCAGGCTCGCGGCCTGACTCGGGAATCCGCGGACATGCTCATCGCTTCAACCGCTCAGGTGCACCAGCTCACCCTGGTCACCCGCAACGTGCGGCACTTTGTGGACTGCGGGATCTCGTTGCTCAATCCGTTCCGTGAGCAACCAGCCCGCTGAGACGCCGGCTGGTTTGCGGCCTCCACGCCGCCAACGCCATCTCCGCCGCCTCCGTCTCGCACTCCCACCGCTCGGCGCTCCAGCCCAGCTCCTCCCGGAACAGCGGAGCGAGCCGCGGCGCCAGGGCGCTGGCAGTAGGCGGGTCCCACAGGCCGAAGCGGGCGCGGCGCAGGAGCAGGTCGTCGAGCCGCGCCACGGCTCCGTGGCGCAGGTGGGCGCGCACCTCGGCGGCGCAGAGGTCGGTGCCATCGAGGAGAGGCCGCAGCTCCTCCGCGCTTCTCGCCAAGGCGCAGGCGGTCCAGGCGAGGCCGCCGAGGCGGCGCGCCAAGCCCGCGGCAATCTCCGGATCGGCTCCATGGACGGCGCGTAGCCGATCGGTCAGGTCAGTCGGGGCGAGCGATCCAACCGCGGTGCCCGCTGTGGAGCAGGGGGTGGCCTGCCGGGCCCGCTCGGGCGGCAGCAAGCGGAGGGCGTGGTCCACCACCTCTTCGGCCATGGCCCTCCAGGTCGTCAGTTTCCCGCCGGCCACGGAGAGCAGCCCCTTCTCTTCCCAGATCGCCTCTTCCCGGCTCGCCGCTGAGGGGTCGGCCGCTCCGGCGTCGACGATCGGACGCAGCCCGGCGAAGGCGCCGCGGATGTCCTCCGAACCGATCGCCCGGCCCGGAAAGGCAGCCTGGACGGAGCGGAGCAGATAGCCGACCTCGTCGGGCGAAGGGCGCGGATCATCCAACTCCCCGTTGTGGAACAGGTCGGTCGTGCCGGCCAGGACCCCTTCCGGATGCGGGATGAAGAAAACGGGCCGGCCGTCGTCCGGCGAGGGGATCGTCACGGCCTCGGTGATCGGCAGCCGCTCGCTCGCGAAGATCAGATGGCTCCCGCGCGACGGCCGGATGCGCGCGCCGTCGATCCCCAGGCGATGGCGGACCGCATCCACCCAGACTCCGGTGGCGTTGACCACCAGGGAGGCCTCGGTGGCGTGGACCTCGCTGGTCTCCAGATCGCGGAAGCGCAATCCGCGGAGCCTTCCGGTCGCGTCGCGCAGACCGTCTTCCAGCTCGATGCGGGTGAGGAGCAGGCCGCCGTAGGCGGTGCCGGTCGAGGCGACGGCCAGGGTCAGGCGGGCGTCGTCCGTCACCGCATCCCCGTAGGCGAAGGTCACGGCGAGCCCTTCGGTGGACACGCCTGGAGCGCTCTGCGCGAGCTCTTCCGGTGCGAGCCGCCGGTGGCGCTGGCGGCCTCCGGCCATCCGTCCATACATGCGAAGGCCGATCTCCACCTGCCAGCCAGGCGGATGGCCGCCCTGATAGATCGGATAGAGGAAGCGGATCGGCCACACCAGGTGGGGATCGACCGCCAGCATGCAGTCGCGCTCGCGGACGGCGAGGCGGGTGACCTGGAACTGCAGCCTTTTGAGATAGCGCAGGCCGCCGTGGATCAGCTTGGAGGAGCGCGAGGAGGTGCCGGAGGCCACGTCGCCGCGCTCCAGGAGCAGCACCCGCAGGCCGCGCTGGGCCGCGTCGAGGAAGATGCCGCAGCCGGTGATGCCGCCCCCCAGGACGATCAGGTCGAACGGCTCGGCCAGCCCGGCGAGCGCCCGCTGCCGCCAGAGGGGATCGAGCACTCAGACCTCCAGCCGGTCGGTCGGATCGAAGAGGACGTGCGGGTTGAGGATGCCCTGCGGATCGAGCTCCCGGGCCGCGGCGGCGAGGAGACGCACGCCGTCCGTCCCGGCCTCGCGCGGATACCAGGGGGCATGCCACGAGCCGATCCCGTGGTGGTGGCTGAGGGTGCCCTCGGCGGAGGTGATCGCCGAGGTGGCGGCGCGCTTCAAGGCTGCCCAGCGCGCGATCGATTCTTCCGGGTCGTCGGCGTCGCGGAAGAAGATCGTGAAGTAGAGGGATGCTCCGTCGCGGTAGAGATGAGAGATATGGCAGAGGACCGGCACCTCCTCGCCGGGAAGGGCGGAGGCGAGGGCAAGGCGCACGGTGCGGTAGAGCCCCGGCAGGGCCGACCAGGACGCCGCCGTCTCCAGGGTGTCCGTGGCCCAGCCGAGATCGAGCAAGCTGTCCCGCAGATACGGGTGGCGGAAGCGGTCGGCGAGCCAGCGCTGTCCCGGTCCCTGACCAAGCGAGACGGCCGCGTGCTGCTTGAGGTGCCGGCGGGTCTCGCCCAGGGCCCAGCGGACCTCGCGGTCGTTCCCGGCCGCGCCGCAGAGCAGCAGGCACGAGCCGGGACCGGCGCCGCGCAGGCGCAGCCAGCCGCGAGTGAGAGGCGCCCAGACGTGGCCGCCGATCCCCACGGCCAGCGCCGCCTCGGTCTCGGTCGGATCGGACAGGCGGATCATATGGAGCGGCAGGCCGGCGAGCACCATCCGGCGCACGGCCTCGACGCCCTCGTCCCAGGCGGGGAGGAGATAGGCCTCGACGGCGCGCCGGGCCGGGCGCGGCCAGACGCGGACGGTCGCCTCGGTGATCACCCCGAACCGCCCCTCGCTGCCGAGGACGAGCTGGCGCAGGTCCGGGCCGGCGGCCGAAGCGGGCAGGGCCGGGAGCGTGAGCCGCCCGGCCGGAGCGACCAGCTCCAAGCCGGCGACCATGTCCTCGATGCGGCCGAAACCGAGCGACTCCTGGCCTGACGAGCGGGTGGCGATCCATCCGCCCAGCGTCGACAGCTCCCACGACTGGGGGAAGTGGCCGAGGGTCAGGCGGTGCGGCGTGAGCGCCGCTTCCAGGGCGGGACCGAGCGTCCCGGCGCGGAAGCGGGCGAGCCCGGAGCGGGCATCGACTTTGACCAGCCCCGAAAGCCGCTCGAGCTCGAGGACCACCGTCGGCGCCGGACCGGGCTGGGCGTTGACCGCGCCGGTGACCGAGGTCCCGCCTCCCCAGGGGATCACGCGGATCCCCGCGCGCGAGCAGAGCCGCAGAACCTCCTGGACGTCCGCCGTATCCTCCGGCCGCGCGACCGCATCGGGCAGCGCCGGCAGCGTCCCGGTGCGCAACCCGACGAGGTCGCTGAAGCCGCGGCCCCGCGCATGGAGCAGGCGGTCGGCGCGCTCGGAGGACGTCGGCACCGGGAGGTCGGGGAGCGGCTGGGGCTCGGGGACGCGGATCGATGCCGGATCGACGGCCGTCCGGCGCTCGGGTGGCCCGAGGCGCTCCTCCAGCCATTGCCGCATGGCGCGCGGCGGGGGATACGTGATCCCCTCGAAACCCCAGGCGTTGATCTTGCGGCGACGGGACGGAGGGGTAGCGCGCTTCATCCTTTGAGTCTATCTAAACCAGCCCACTCCACCAGCCCAAACGTCATCCGCGCGTTGATTTCCCCCAAGGGATGGAACGCCACCGTCCCGTCCGGCCGCCGCCAGTGCCAGGCATCGATCCCGAACGGGCCGACGTACCCGGTTCGGCGGAGAGCGGCGGCGGCGCCTGCGACAACCTCCTGCAACTGCGACCGGTCAGGATCAGGGAGATCCCCGGTGTCCAGCTCGATCCCGGCGAACTGACCCTTCGTGTCGACCCGCTGCCGGTGGATGCCGACGATCCGCAGACCGCCCGGCGTCAGGAGGGCGGAGCACCCCCAGTCGGCGATCCGGTCCAGCCAGGGCTCGAAGAGGAGGGGACCATGGCGCTCGAACAGGTTCTCGGCGGTGCGGCGGGATTTGGGGTCTGCGAGGTGCGGACCTTCGCGTTCGATGAATCGGGAGCGGCCCGCGGCCGAGAAGGGAGCTTTGACGACCCAGGCGGCCGGTGCGTCCCGCTCTTTCAGGAGGTGATCGAGCTCCGCGAGCGACTCCACCATCTGCGCTCCCGAGAGAGCGCAGCCGAGTGCCTCGGCAACTCGCAGGGCGAAGCCGCGGTGGTGGACCTTGGCAACGGTTTCTGGTGAAGCGACGGGCAGGCTCCAGAGAAGCTCCGCGAGGGGCAGATCGGGCGGAACGGCGGATGGGCGGAGGGCGGTTCGCAGGGCGGCGGATTGCGGGGTCTCGCACCAGGCGAGAACCTCCGCGGCGGGCTCCGGAGGATGGTCGCCCGGCAGCCACAGCCGGTCCCCGGGGCGGCTGAAGATGGCGAGCTGGCCGGCCATCTGGGAGCCGACCCGCAGGGTACTGGCCGATGGCGGGCGGCGGCGGAAGCGCGGGTCTCCGGCGTGGGCGAGGGCCTCGAGGTCGTCCTCGGCGAGCAGGTTGGCGAGGAGGAGCCGCGGGGCTCCCGCCGTCACGGGAGGCACTCTTCGAGCCGCCGGATGAACTCCGGATCGAGCCCGGCGGCCTCGCGCCCGCGGCGGTGGAAGGTCCGGCCCCGTGCCCGCTCCGGGCGGAGGGGGAAGGCCAGGTGGCTTTGCCAGGCATCCCAGGCCGACTCGTCCTCGCCTTTGAAGACCTGGAGCCAGGTCCAGCCGAAGCGCACGTGCTCGATCTCGTCCTTGTGCACCTGGTCGATGACCGCCGCCGTCTTCGGGTCCTTGGCGCGCCGCGCCGCGTCGCCGTACTCGATGGTGTAGTCGAGGTTGGCGTTCTCGAAGGTCAGCGACATGGCGCAGACGAAGTCCAGCGGCGACTGGATCTGGGGGGCCTTCTTCCAGAAATAGCCGTTGACCGGGAAATCGCCGAAGCGGCGGCCGTTGTCTTCGAGCCGCGCGATGTACATGCGGGTATGCCGCTGCTCGTCCTGGAGGATGTGGACGAGCCCGCGCCGGAAGCGCGGCGGCGCGTCGGGAAACGCGAGGAGAGCCCAGGCGAACAGCTCCGCCGCTTGGAGCTCGTGGTTGGCCAGCCCGTGCAGGATGCGCGGCCGCTGCGCCGGATCGGGCATCCCCTCGTGCGACGGTGTCTCCGCCCTGGCGTCCGCGGCGAAACGGAGACCGGGCGGCCGGCCCGGCCCCGCCGCCCGTTCCGCCGGCCCCGGCCGCTCGTCGGTCAGCTCCTCGCGCGGCGGTGCGAGCTTGACGGCGAGGTCTTCGGTTGTGAGGACGGTGCGGGCGAAGTCGCGGATCTCCATGGCGGGACCAGGATAAACGAGGACCCTTCGGTTAAGCTTGTCGTCAATCATGAATGCGAGACAGCGCGCGCTCTTCACCGCCCTGGGGCTCCTGTTGTACGCAGCTACCCTCCCGGCCCAGCCGGGCGGGCCGCTGCCCGGACCCTTCCCTCTCCTCCCGGCCGACAACTGGTGGAACGTGGACGTCAGCCAGGCGCCGCTCGATCCGAACAGCGGTGACTTCATCGATTTCATCGGGGGCGGCACGCCGCTCCATCCTGATTTCGGTGGCAACGCCGACTCTTTCCCGGAGACCTACGGGATGATCTACGTCAGCGTCCCCGGCACCCAGCCGCTGGTGCCGGTCACCTTCGTCGAGTTCGGCGACGAGAGCGACGCGGGCGCGCCCGGCCAGCCTGCGGGGTATCCGATCCCCGAGGCGGCCAAGACGCAGCCGGGCTACATCGAAGGGGGCTATCCGGGAAATGCCGACGCTCCGGGCGACCGCCACATGCTGCTGGTGGACCGCGACCGCCACCTCCTCTTCGAGCTGTACCACACGCAATGGAACGCGGCGCTGAACCGCTGGGAGGCGGGCTCGGGCGCGGTCTTTTCGCTCGATTCGAACGCCCGCCGGCCCGAAGGGTGGACCAGCGCCGACGCCGGGGGCCTCGCCATCCTCCCCGGCCTGGTCCGCTACGAAGAGGCCTTCGGCACCGAGCCCATCCGCCACGCCTTCCGCTTCACGGTAAGCGAGAGCCGCGGGCGCGTGTTCCCGGCCTCGCACACGGCGAGCACCAGCAACAGCCCCGACGCGCTGCCGATGGGCGCGCGCCTGCGTCTCAAGGGGGGCAAGGACATCTCCGGCGATCCGCCCGAGGTGCGCAGGATCTTCCAGGCGATGAAGACCTACGGGCTGATCCTGGCCGACAACGGGACGGACATGTACATCACGGGCACGCACGACATCCGATGGAACAACGACGTGCTCAACCCGGCGTTCGCCTCGCTGCGCGCCTCCGACTTCGAGGTGATCCAGCTCGGCTGGCAGCCGGCCCCCTCCGGCGGCGGCTGCACGGGGACGGACACCCGCCTCTGCCTTGCCGGCTCCCGCTTCCGGGTCGAGGCGACGTGGACCACCCGCGACGGCAACACGGGCGCGGGCCGGGCCGTCGAGCTGACCTCGGACACGGGCTATTTCTGGTTCTTCGACCAGACCAACGTGGAGGTGGTCGTCAAGGTGCTCGACGGCTGCGGCGTGAACGGCCGCTACTGGGTATTCGCCGGAGGCCTGACGAACACGCGGGTGCGCATCACGGTCACCGACACCCGGACCGGGACGTCGAAGCAGTACAACAACCCGCAGGGGACGGCGTTCCAGCCGATCCAGGACACGGGGGCGTTCGCGAGCTGCCCGTAGAGGCTGAGGCCTCAGAGCGCCAGAATCGCGTCGATCAGCCGCTCGATCTCTTCGCGTGTGTTGTACATGCACACGCCCGTGCGCACGACGCCTCCCGTGTCGGCGAGGCCGAGGGTCTCGATGGCGCAGCGGGCGTAGAAGTGGCCGCCCCAGACCTGGAGACCGGCTTCGCCGAGCCTGCGGGCGATCTCGGCCGTGGGCTTGCCGTCGATCGAGAAGGAGACGGTCGGGGCTCGGTGGCGGCTCGAGAAGCCCGGGCCCCAGACCCTGGCGCGGCGGATCCGCCGGACCGCGTCGTAGTAGCGGGCGGCGATCTCGTGCTCGTAGGCGGCGATGTCGTCCATGGCGGTGACGATCCGCGCGCGCAGGGTCTCCCCGCGGCCCCAGGTGGCGATGAACTCGATCGCGGCTTTCACACCGGCCAGCGCCGCGTGGTTCAGAGTTCCGGTTTCGATCCGGTAGGGCGCCTCGTCGTCCTGTGTGCAGAGCTTGTCGGTGCGCAGACGGTCGAGCAGGCCGGGCCGCGCGTAGAGCAGGCCCACGTGCGGGCCGTAGAACTTGTAGGCCGAGCAGAGCAGGAAGTCACAGTCGATCGCCTGGACGTCGACGGAGAAGTGCGCGGCGTAGTGCACGGCGTCGACCAGCAGCCAGGCGCCGGCCGCGGTGGCCAGCCGCCGCGCCAGGGCGAGGTCGTTGACCGTGCCCAGGGCGTTCGAGGCGGCGCCGACGGCGACGAGGCGGGTGCGCTCGGTCACCTGCCGGGCGAAGTCCTCGGGATCGAGCGTGCCGTCCGGGCGCAGGGCCACCTCGCGGACCACGATGCCGCGCTCGCCGAGCAGGAGCCACGGGCCGCGGTTCGCCTCGTGGTCGAGCCGGGTGATGACGATCTCATCCCCGGGCTTCATCTCCCGGACCAGCGCGTGGCTGAGCGCGAAATTCAGGGTCGTCATGTTCGCGCCGAAGGAGATCTCCCGGCCGCTCGGAGCCCCGAGGAAAGCGGCCACGGCTTCGCGCGTGTCCGCGAGCAGCCGGTCGGTCTCGCGACTGGTGACGAACTCGCCGTGCTGGTTGGCGTTCGAGGTCCGGTAGTACTCGGCGATCGCGGCGATGACCGGCTCAGGCACCTGAGTTCCCGCCGGGCCGTCGAGGTAAGCGATCGGCTGTCCGTTCGCGGTACGGGCGAGCGACGGGAACGCCTGCCGCGCCTGCTGGCACTCGATGTCGGTATAGGGCATGTCTTTCAGCGCCTCTTCACGGGACCAGGGTGAGGGCTTGCTTGTATTGCGGCCCGACACGAACAGCGGAGAAGTGCGCCCGGTCGATGGTCAGCACACGGTACTGCCTCCGCCGTTCAGCCACCGTGGCCACGGTGGCATCGACCAGTCCCAGTTCGAGGTTGGAGAATTTCGCATCAATCTCCATGGCGCGGACGAGATCCGTTGGGATGACCGGTTCCAACTCATACGTCGTCCCGGGATCGAGGAGCTCTGCGATGAGCTTTCGCATCGCAGGCCGTTCTTGCCGCAGGAAGTAGTCCATCTCGGTGAGCACGAGAGCTGGAACGATGACCTCGGAAGCTTGTGTGAGAGCAGCGGTGTAGTCTGGCCACGTCGGGGTACCGTCGTGCCGGCACGCCAGAGCCCGCAACAGGCCGCCGGTATCAGCGACCAAGCCCTGCCTCAACTCGCGAGGTCCTTGAACAGCTCGGATTCTTCGCCCAGCTTCATGTCCGTAGACACGAAGAGGCCCGTAGAGGGTGCCCGGCGGTTTCCATAGTACCGCGACGCCACGATGCGCAGACCTTTGCGGAGGAGGTCGGACGCCGAGAAGCCGTCTTCACGGGCCTTGGCGAGAGCTTCGGCATCTTCAGGATCCAACCGGACGGTCGTGGTGAGCTTGCGTGCCATACAGTCACTATACGCGCGGCCGGCCACAGGCCGCAACGATCGGTCACCGCCTCTTCGGCAGGCGTCCTTCGATCAATCCCAGCGTCGCCTCGACCACCTCGGCCATCGGTTGGGCGTCAGCCACTCCCTTGCCGGCCAGGGGGAAGGCGGTTCCGTGGTCGACGGAGGTGCGGAGGAACGGGAGGCCGAGGGTCCAGTTGGTGGCGAGGCCGAAGGAGGCGGTCTTCACCGCGATCAGCCCCTGGTCGTGGTAGAGGGCGAGCACCCAATCGAACTCGCCGCGGCTCGCGCGGGCAAAGAGCGAATCGGCGCTCTCCGGCCCGTGGACGTCGATCCCACGCTCCCGCGCCGCCACCACCGCGGGCACCAGGAAACGCCCCTCCTCCTCGCCGAGGATCCCGCCTTCGCCGGCGTGCGGATTGAGGCCGGCCAGTGCGATCCGGCCTCCCGCGTGGCGGTGCAGGCAGTCGAGCGCCTCGCCGATCGCGACGCCGTCGACGGCGGTGTCGATCGCCTCCCGCAGCGGCACGTGGACGGTGAGGAGCGCCACCTGGAGCGTGGGCGCCAGGAAGGTCATCAGGTAGTCGCGGCCGTAGCGCTCCAATCCGCAGGCCTCGGCGAGATAGTCAGTGTGTCCTTTGAAGCCGGGGAGATGTTGGCGGGCGATGGAGGCCTTGCTGACCGGCGCGGTCACCAGGGCGTCCGCCGCGCCGGAGCGGACCAGCGCGATGCCGGCGTCGAGCGCCGCCATGGCGCCTGCCGCGTCGGCCGCGCCGGAGTCTCCGAACGTCAGCGGCCGGGAGCTGCCGACCGGGTCGAGGACCGGGATACCGTCGATCTCGTCGAGGTCCTCCGGAGATGGAACGCCATTGAGATAGTGGAGGCGGTCCCACGGTGCATCCGGCAGGATGGGCCGGAGCGCTTCGAGCGCGGCGCGCTCGGCCACGACGAGCGGAGCCCAGAGCCCCTCACCCCCACTCGAAGAGGTCAACAGCTTGAGGAGGATCTCCGGACCGATCCCCGCGGGATCGCCCTGGGTCAGGGCGAGGCGGGGCCGCCGGCGCACGGTCGTGCCGCTCATGGAGAGGGAGGCCGGGAGATCAGGAGTGCTCGGCGTCGTCGCCGGTGGACCGCTTCACCCGCACGCGCTTGAGCTCCTCCTCCTTGAACATATACTTGATGAAGTGCTTCTGGATCAGGAGATTGGGGCCGGCGTGGCGGTTGAGCTTCAAGGCCCCCTTGTCGTACCACTCGATCCACCCCCGCAGCTCCTCGCCGTCGTTGAGGATGACCACCATGGGGGTCTTCGCCGCCATCTGCTTGAGGTAGTAGAACTCCTCGGCATTGGTCTGCTCCGGCGGGGACTGCTTGCGGCGCACGCTGCGCGAAGGGAGCTCCTTCTTGAGCTCGTTCATGTCCGGGCGAATCAGCTTTCGGTTGGCCATCTCACTCCCACACGGGCCCGTCAGGCATCCGCGATGACCGGCAGCGGCGTCGGCCGGCTGTCCGGGTTGCGCGTCTTGTATTGGTCGTCCTCGTACGCCAGACAGCAGAGCAACCGGCCACATTGGCCGGAGATCTTCGAGGGGTTGAGGCTCAGGTTCTGCCGCTTCGCCATCTGGATCGAGATCGGCCGGAAGTCCTTCAACCAGGTGGAGCAGCAAAGGGTGAGCCCGCAGACGCCGATGCCGCCGATCAGGCCGGCCTCGTCGCGCGCACCCACCTGCACCATCTTGACCCGGACGGAGAAGCGCGACGAGAGGTCGCGCACCAGTTGTCGGAAGTCCACGCGGCCGTCGGAGGTGAAGTAAAAAGTCGCCTTCTTCCCGCTGAGCGAGAAGTCCACCAGCGAGACTTTCATGTCCAGCCCGAGAGCGCGGGACCGCTCCTGCGCGTACAGCTTGCCCTGCATCTCGTTCTGCCGCTGGCGGTCGAACGCCGCCGCGTCCGTCTCGTCAGCCGCCCGCAGGATCGGCCGGGCGCTCGACTTCTGGCAGGGCTTGAACACGGGCATCGGCGATTGCTCGACCTGACCGTAGGCCGGCCCTGATTCGAGATCGACGATCACCCGGTTTCCCCGGGCATAGATCGTCCCGGCCGTGGAGCAGAGAGTCAGATTCGTCTCCTCCCGGAATCTCACGCCGACGAACGTGTCCTCGACAGCCGTCGACATACCCTTGTAAGAACATCCATTGCAGCTCATAGCCGACTTTCTTCCGATACGGCAGCGACCGATCCCCAATGCACGATGAGTACCAACCCATCGGACCGGTCGCGCCCTTCGAATGGAACCGAATGAAAGACCGCGACCATTCTGATGCCACCCGCCCCAGAGGTCAACGCGACGCGCTTCACGCCGGGCCGATCACCCTCCGGCCGATGTCGTGCCGGAAGACCTTCGTGGGCCAGTCGACCTCGGCCACCGCCGCGTAGGCCCGCCGGAGCGCCCCGACCAGGTCGGTGTCGAGGGCGCAGACCGAGAGGACCCGCCCCCCCGCGCTCACCAGCTCGTCTTCCCTCACCAGGGCGGTCCCCGCGTGGAAGATCTCGACGCCCGGCAGGGCCGCCGCGCGGTCGAGGCCCCGGATGACCTCGCCCTGGACCGGCCGCAGCGGATAGCCGGGGCTCGCCAGCACGATGCAGGCGGCCGCCTCTTTCCGGAAAGACAGCCGCCGCATCCCGAAATTCCCGGCCGCTCCGGCGGCGAGCACAGGCAGGAGGTCGTCGTCGAGGCGCAGGAGGATGGCCTGCGCTTCCGGATCGCCGAGCCGCGCGTTGAACTCGAGGACCCGCGGACCCTCGGGCGTGAGGATGAGACCTGCGTAGAGCACGCCGATGAACGGGCGCCCCTCGGCCGCCAGGCAGGTCACGGTGTGGTGGAGGATCTCGTCGAAGGCGGCGGCGGCCGTCTCCGCGGAGAGCACGCCGGCCGGGCTGTGGCTGCCCATGCCGCCGGTGTTCAAGCCGGTGTCCCCGTCGCCGATCCGCTTGTAGTCCTTGGCGGTGGCGAGCGGCAGGACCCGCTCGCCGTCGCACAGCGCCATCAGCGAGACCTCCTCGCCTTCGAGGAAGGCCTCGACGACGACCCGGTCGGCGGCGGTGCCGAAGCGGCGCTCGTCGAGCATCTCGTGCACGGCGGCGTCGTACTCCGCCTCGTCCCGCGCGATGATCACCCCTTTGCCGGCGGCGAGGCCGTCGGCCTTGAGCACGGCGGGCCAGCCGAAACGGCCGCGCGCCGCCAGGGCCTCGGCCGCGTCATGGGCGACGAGGAACGGGGCGGTGGGGATGCCGTGCCGCTGCATGAGCTGCTTGGAGAAGACCTTGCTCCCCTCGATCTCGGCGGCCCTCTGGCTCGGCCCGAACACGGCCAGGCCCCGGGCCCGCAGGGCGTCCGCCAAGCCGAGGGTCAGCGGCAGCTCGGGGCCGATCACCGTCAGGTCGATCTTCATCTCGGCCGCGAAGTCGGCCAGGCGCTGCACCTCCTCGACCGCCAGCGGGACCAGGTCGGCGATCTCGCCGATCCCGGGGTTGCCCGGAGCGCAGTAGAGATCCTCCAGAAGAGGGCTCTGGCGCAGCTTCCAGCAGAGGGCGTGCTCACGGGCTCCCCCGCCGACGACCAGGACTTTCATGCATTCCTCCGCTCGGCGGCGGACAGCGCTGTCACCGCCATGACGTCAAGGATGTCTTCGGCGGAGCAGCCGCGCGACAGGTCGTTGATCGGCCGGTCGAGACCCTGGAGGAGCGGCCCGACGGCCCGGGCGCCGGCGAGCCGCTCGGTCAGCTTGTAGCCGATGTTGCCGGCGTCGAGGTCCGGGAAGACGAGGACGTTCGCCCCCCCCGGGACGCCGGCGACCGGGCTGCCGGGCGCCTTGCGCCGTCCCACCTCGGGGACCAGGGCGGCGTCGGCCTGGAGCTCGCCGTCGACGGCGAAGGAGACGTTGCGCCGGCGCAGGATCTCCAAGGCGTTGCGGACCTTGTGGACGCGCGGGTGCTCGGCGCTCCCCTTGGTCGAGAACGAGAGGAGGGCCACGCGCGGCTCCTCGCCCAGGAGCGTCCGGCAGCTCGCCGCCGCCGCTTCGGCGATGTCGGCCAGCTCTTCCGGTTGGGGATCGGGGATCACGGCGCAGTCGCTGTAGATCAGGGCGCGACCGTCGGGCAGGACCATGAGGAAGCAGGAGGAGACCACCCGCAGGCCGGCGCGCGGACCGATGACCCGCAGCGCGGCGCGCATCGTGTCGGCGGTCGTGGCCAGGGCGCCCATCACCGCGCCGTCGGCGCGCCGGGTGGCGACCCGCAGAGCGGCATAGTGGAGCGGATCGCGGGCGAGCCGCTCGACCTGCTCGCGGGAGACACCGCGCGGCGCCAGGCGCTCGGCGAGGCGGGCGGTCAGATGCGGCAGGTCGGGCTCGCGGATCGGCTCCAGCACCGGCACGGTGAGCTGAACCCCCGCCACGTCCGCCGCGGCCCGCACCCGCTCGAGATCGCCCACCACGGACGCGCGGCACAGGCCCTCCGCCGTCGCGCGCTCGGCGGCGGCGATCACGCGCGGGTCTTCGCCTTCGGCGAGAACGATGTCGGCCGACGCCGTCCGGGCGCGCTCCCGGAGGTGCTTCAACAAAGCTCGCGCGTTCTCGGAGTTGTTGTTCGTCATCGGGCGGCGCGATCTTAGCAGACCGCCGCAGGGAGCTACCCCTTGAGGACCATGGCGCCGGTCGGCTGCGGGACCCCGCCCGCCGGCTCGATCGTCACCGCGCACTCCTGGATCGCGTCCGGCCGGTCCACGCGCGCGACCTCTACGCGGCCCCGCCCCTGGGCATCCACGTCGAAGGTGCCGGCCGAGACGGGTCCCTGGTCTCCGATCCACCAGAGCTGATAGGTCTTGCCAGGCTCGGGCGCGGGCAGATGGAAAGCCCAGAAGACGGCCCGCCCGTTCTGCGGCTCGACGAAGGTCTCGCCGATCGCGCCCGGCACCGGATCGAGCCCGGCGAGCCGGATCGTGCGCGCCCCGGGGGTGGAGAGGATCGCGAGCGTCGCCGCCATCCGCTGCGACTCGGCCCGCGCCAGGCCCAGCTCGCGGTCGAGCTCCGCCACCTGGCGCTCCAGGCGGCTCCGCTCGGAGCGCAGGCGCTCCACCTCGCCGCCGAGCCGCGCCTGGCGGACGACGCCCCAGAGGGCCAGGACGAGGAGCGCCGCCGCGGGCAGGGCGAGCCAGCGCAGGCGCGGCGCCCGCCGGACCGGCCGCCCGGCTCCCGTCAGGCGGAGGATGCGTCCCCGGGTCTCCGCGGATGGCGCGACCGGCGGCACCGAGGCCGCCAGCTCCTCCAGGTCGCCCTGCCAGAGCGCGAGCTGCTCGCCGCAGGCGGGACAGCCGGTCTCCAGGTGGGCCTCGAGCTCGCGCAGCTCGTTCCCATCCAGGGCGCCCACGGCGTAGGCCGGAAGCATCTCGTCATAGCGGGGGGAGTGGGTCGTCGTCATGACGTGCTCAACGCCTGCCGGAGCTTGCCCATGCCCAGAAGGATCCTTGATTTGACCGTCCCGAGCGGCGCGTGCAGCCGGTCGGCGATTTGAGTGTGGGTCAGTCCCTCGAAGAACGCCAGCTCGATGCAGTGCCGCTGCTCCGGCGTCAGGACGCCGAGCGCCGAGGCGATCCGGCCGTGCCGCTCGGAGGCTTCGAGCCGCGCCGTCCCGACCGGTCCTTCCCACCGGGCCTCCGCGTCGGCGACCGTCTCGTCCCGCCGCTGCGAGGCATTGCGGCGCCGCAGCTGGTCGAGCGCGCGCGAGCGGGCGAGCATCAACATCCAGCCGCGCGGCGTGGCCCGCTCCGGGTCGTAGCGGTCGGCCTGGGTCCAGATCTGGAGGAAGACCTCTTGCAGGATCTCCTCGGCTTCGCTCCGCCGGCCGAGGATGCGGACGAGCAGGCCGAGGACCACCGGAGAGTGCAGATCGAAAACCTGCGACAGAGCTTCCCCGTCTCCGGCGGCGATCCGGCGCATGAGGTCGATCTCCTGGGAAGGTCGCAGTGTCATGAGAGGCCGCGGACGGCGGCCGACGGATACGCTAACAAAAAACCGGCCGCTCCTCCTAACTTCACCTAACGCCGGAAGCTGAGAGACGCCCAGAAGCTCTCCCAGTCGGCGCCGCTCCCCTGGGGGGCCGGCTCCATGTGGACCGCCTTGACCAGCCAGTCGCCCGGCCGGTCGAGGCGCAGCCGGACCCGCCCATCGGCGCCCGTCCGGCCGGAGACTCTGGCGGCCGGCGCGTCGCGCGGGACCGCGACGACGAGCGCTCCGGCGAGCGGCTTCCCCCGGAAGAGGAGGGTGACCGGAAGCTCGCCGCCCGCCGGGAGCCCTGCCGGGCTCGTCCCGGGCACCAGCTCGAGAGGGAGCCCCAGCACCCGGTCGTAGCCTTGCGCGGGGCCGTTCCCCGCCTGGACCAGGGCTTTGGCGCAGCGGGAGTAGATCTCGCGGGACCGCGCCGCGGTCTGCCCGCGCTGAGCCCGGAGCCGCGAGATCCGCTCCAGCCCCTCCTCGGCCAGATAGGCCTCGAACTTCGGCCCGTCCAGCTCGACGGAGGAGTGGTCGCTGTCGTAGACGAGGATCCAGGTGCCTGGCGCCGGCAGGGAGCCCCATCCCGCGGGATCGGTCCCCTCCACGCCGGGCAGCGGGATCTCACCGCCCGGGGTCTCACTTCCCGGGGTCTTACTTCCGGGACCTACGGCGGCGAAGCGCTCGATGCGCTCCGTCATCCGCGGCACCGGATCTCCCCGGAACGCCTGCCCCACCCGCAACCGGACCGCGACCCGCTCTCCCGGCGCGGGCCGGAAGTTGGACGGCTCGATCCACAGGTCGTGCGCCTGAAGCGCGGGAGCCGTGGTTAGCGATACCAGAGAGACCAGCGAGACCCAGGCGGCGCGTCGCATCGTCAGTTCCCTTCGTTGGTGGCCGGCTCACCGTTGGCGCCGTTCGGCGACCCTGGCAGCGGCGTGCGCAGATACGGGAAGGTGGTGTCGAACTGGCTCACGTCCTGGAGCGTCCCGTCGGTGAACGGGAGGTTGCCCGAGGGGGCGTCCGCCGGGTTGCAGAAGGTGCCGGGGAAGGCATGGCAGAGGACGCCCATGGCGACCCGCAGCTCGACGTCCACCACGTCGTCGCCGGGGCGCCGGCCGTTGGGGAAGCCGGCGTTGTCGCCGCCCAGGACGCCGAGGTTGTTCTGCCCGGTCGAGGGCGTTGCCGCGATGGAAGTATTGAGGCGCAGCATCTCGTGCGGCGCGCCGTCGGAGAGGAAGTTCAGCCCCTGCACGCCGGTGGCGAAGGCCGCCACCAGGTCGGTGCGCGGGAAGTTGTTGGGAGCGCGCACGCCGGCCGCGCCGAAGAGGATCTCGAGCAGCTCGGGCAGGGTCGGATTGGTCACGTAGGTGGCGAGCGCCGCATCCCCCGCCGGGCTGGCGGCGTTGAACAGGTTCTTGTCCTTGAGGCCGATGACGATCTCGTTGACCAGCGGCATGCCCAGACGGGACACCTGCACGAACTGGCCGGCCTCGGTCGTCGGCGACTCGAAGGTGGGATTGTTCTTGAGCGTCCGGTTGCGTGGCAGGGCGGCCGTGGTCCAGCCGCCGATGACCGGGCTCTGCGCGTTTCTCGTCAGGCAGCCGATCGGCACTTCGAGGATGAAGGAGGTGACGTTCTTGTCGGCCAGGATGTTGGGCTCCGCATCGCGGGGACCCAGCGGGTTCTCGATGTTGACCAGGTCGAAGATCTCTCCCAGGTTGACGGCGAAGGACTCCCTGCGCTGGCCGACGAACACCCGGCCCTGGTTGTTGCCGCTGCATCCGGGGATCGTGATGTCCCAGATGAAGCTGGCGGCGTACGCGGCATAGTCCGGAATCGACTTCTCACCGATATTGTCGGCCGGCTTGCCGAACCGCCGGGTGCCGCCGGGATTGGTCGCATATTCCGAGTTGGACAGATGGCCTGCCGGCCCGCGGGTGACCAGGACCGTGTAGCTCTCCTGCACGTTCAAGTTCGGCGACGGGTTGCCCGGGGCGCCGGAGATCGGCCCGATGTTGATCAGCGGCACCGAGACCTGCTGGCCGCCGACCGGGACTTTCAGGTCCTTCAGGAGCTGCGAGGCGCGGAACTCGAAGGTGATGTCCTCGACTCCGTCTCCAGTGTTGTCGATGTGGATGCGGTAGCGGGCGTCGGGGTCGAGCGCGAAGTAGTTGGGGCCGCCATAGGCATCCTGCAGCGGCACGTAGTTGGCGATCAGGGTGGCGTACCCCTCACGCCCGCTCTCATAGCTGCGGAACATGTAGAAGTCGGTTCCGTCCACCTTGGGCATCTCGGTGATCCCGGGTGCTTCCCGGTGGCTCGAGGCGGCGGCCGGCAGGCTCGTGAGGCCCACCAGGGTGAAGGCAATCAGGGACGTGGACAACAAAAGACGGGCTTTTTTCATTGGTTCCTCCTCTTTATCTCGTGATGCCGGGAGCCCTCCCGGCCTTCACTGAGCTCTACGGAGCCGTTTCCTGTTTGGATGAAGACCGGCTCGGATGAGAGAGAATGCCCGCATGAGTGAAACGAGCCCTCCTGTCCGCCGACCCAACGGCCGCGCCGCCGCCGCCCTCCGTCCTGTGCGCATCCAGCCCGGAGCCATGAAATTCGCCGAAGGCTCGGTGCTCATCGAGATCGGCGACACGCGGGTCCTGGTCGCGGCCAGCGTCGAGAACCGGGTGCCGGGATTCATGAAGGACTCGGGCCGCGGCTGGCTCACCGCCGAGTACTCGATGCTGCCGCGGGCCACCCACACCCGCAGCGCGCGCGAGGTGTCGCAGGGGAAGCCCTCGGGCCGCACGGCGGAGATCCAGCGCCTGATCGGCCGCAGCCTGCGCGCCGCGTTCGACCTCAAGGCTCTGCCGGACCGCACGCTGACCCTGGACTGCGACGTGATCCAGGCCGACGGCGGCACCCGCACGGCCGCGGTCACCGGCGCCTACGTGGCGGCGACCCTTGCGCTCGGGCAGCTCCTGCTCACCGGCGACATCCAGAGCTGGCCCGTGGTGGACCAGCTCGCCGCGGTCTCCGTCGGCATCGTCGGCGGGGTCCCGCTGCTCGATCTGGAATATGTGGAAGATCAGGTCGCCGAGGTCGACATGAACGTGATCGGCACCGCCGCGGGCGCCGTCGTGGAGATCCAGGGGACGGGAGAGAAGCGGGCGTTCCGCCGCGAGGAGATGGATGCCCTGGTGGATCTGGCCTTCCAGGGGATCCGCGAGCTGGCCGCGGCCCAGAACGAGGTGCTCGCGCCGACCCTGGAGCAGGTCCAGCAGGTGCTCGCCCGCGGCTCCCGCAAGCCCGCTCCGCCAAAGTCCGAGAAGAACCTCTGGGGCCGGCCGTAGGTCAATCGCGCGTCGACGTGTACTGCCCGCGGATGGAGGAGCCGAAGTACCGGCCCTTGGATTTCGCCTGGAGGAGATCCTGATAGACCTCCTCCGGGACGTTGAGGTACCGGTACACGTTGCCGCTCCGGAACTCCACCTCGAGCGTTCCCCGCTTTGGGTCATATCCCACGGAGGCGATCGCTGATGAAGTCAGGGGTTTCCTGCGCATCGGAGCTTCTCGCTGGAGAGCACGGGTGCTCGTCCAACGGAACTCAATGTGCAAAAGAGATACCGCGTATTCTTTCACCGCGAAAACAAAACGGCCGCCGGAAAACCGGCGGCCGTCATGAGGGACTGCTCAGAGCCCGGCGGGGATCAGATCACGTCGCCATGCATCTCGACTTCGATCGTCGGCTTCTTCTGGCTGTCCGTGCGGAGCGTGAGCTTGCCGTTGAAGGGGCCCTTGGCCATGCTGGGGCTCAAGGTGAGGCGGACGGTGTACTCGCGCCCGTCCTGCAGCGGCTCGATCGCGGTCTTGACCCCCGGCAGGTTCCCCTCGATCCCGGTGATCTTGATCGGCTCGGTCGCGAAGTTGCGCACGTTGAGCGTGCGGACGAGCGGCTCGCGCAGCTCGACCTTCCCGAACTCGGCCACCTGCGGCGTCACGGCGATCACCGGCCGCACGAAGCCCGAGACCGGAATCGTCACCAGCTTCTGCTTCGGATGCGTCGTGGAGATCCGCACGTGATCGGCCAGCGCTCCCACCGGAGCGTCGTTCGACAAGGTCATGTCGATCCGCCACTGCTTGCCTTGCACGTCGGGGACCCGCTCCTCCGGCGTCGCCTCCCGGAAGGTCGTCGCGAGGAACGGATAGGGGGACTCGACCTTGACCACGTCGAAGGTCGTTCCGTCCGGAGACCAGATGACCTGGTGGATCGTGCCGGTCTTCGCCTCGCCCTGGACGGTGATGTACCGCGCGTAGCCGGGCCTCGCCTGGATGTAGGGCTCGATCTTCGCCCGCAGCGTCAGCTCGATCTGCGCGTGCTCCGGATCATTGGTGAAGACGGTCACGCCCTTGGCGATCGGTCCATTGAAGGTCGTGGTGTCGATCTCCGCATGCACCTTGCCGGTCTGCCCCGGAGCGATGGTCTTGTCGAAGTCGACCACGGTGCAGCCGCAGGACGCCCGCACGTCCGTGATCTGGAGCGGAGCATCCCCCTCGTTCCGGATCACGAAGTCGTGGACGACCTTGTCCCCCTTGGGCACGATGCCGACGTCCTTGACCGGCTCGACGGGGACCGCCTTCGGCTTGCCGGCCTGGGCCAGCAGCGTGGTCGCGACAAGCAACACGGCGCAAAGTGCCAAAATGGCGGTTCTAACGTGACGATTCATGCGGACTGCTCCTTTGCAAACACAGTTTGACGACCCGGGAATGGTACACTCGGCGCTCTGATCCGGGAAGGCCTACCGACGTGAAATCCCCACAGCTCGACATTTATTTCATGGCCATCGGCGGGACTGGAATGGCGCCTCTCGCCTGCCTTCTGCAAGCGCAGGGCCACCGCGTCCGCGGGACGGACGGCCCTCTGTATCCGCCGATGAGCACCCTGCTGGAGCAGGCGGGCATCCACCCCTCCGTGGGGTACGACCCCGCGCATCTCGACCCGCGGCCCGACCTGGTGGTCCTCGGCAACGCGATCCACCGCAACAATCCGGAGGCCGTCGAAGCCGAGCGGCTCGGCCTGCCGATCCTCTCCATGCCGCAGGCCCTCTCGCGGTTCTTCCTGGAGCACCACCGCCCGCTGGTGGTGGCGGGCACGCACGGCAAGACCACCACGACCGCCATGGCGGCCTGGGTCTACTCCGACTGCGGCCGCGATCCCGGCTACCTGATCGGCGGGGTGCCGCGCAATCTGCCGGGGAGCTTCCGCGAGGGCGACGGCGAGCGCTTCGTCGTCGAGGGGGACGAGTACAACGCGGCTTACTTCGACCGCGGCGCCAAGTTCCTCCACTACCGCCCTGAGACGCTGATCTTGACCAGCGCCGAGTACGATCATGCCGACCTTTATCCCACGCCCGAGGCGCTCTTCGACGCCTTCGCCCGCCTCGTCGACCTCCTGCCGGCGGACGGCCTGCTCGTCGCCTGCGGCGACATCCCGAAGGTGCGTGAGCTCGCGGCGCAGGCGCGCTGCCCGGTCGTCTTCTACGGACTGGAGGAAGGCAACGACGTGCGTCCGATCGGACCCGTCGAGGGTGGGCCCGAGGGGAGCCGCTTCCGCCTGCTCGATCCGGAGGCGGGGGAGGTGGAGGTCGCCCTGCCGCTCGCCGGCGACCACAACGTCGCCAATGCCCTCGGGGTCTGGGCCGCTGCGCGGCGGGACGGCTTGACGGCCGCCGAGGTGGCCGCGGCGCTCGGCCGGTTCCAGGGCGTCAAGCGGCGCCTCGAAGAGCTGGGCACCGGCCGCGGCATCACCGTGGTCGACGACTTCGCGCACCATCCCACCGCGGTCGAGAAGACGCTCGGCGCCTTGCGCCAGCGCTATCCCGGGCGGCGCGTCACCGTGCTCTTCGAGCCGCGCAGCCTGACGGCCGGCCGCGCTTTCTTCCACGATCCGTACCGCCTGGCCTTCGCCGGAGCCGACCGGGTGCTCTTCGCGCCGACCTTCCACCTCGGGCGCCTGTCTCCCGAGGAGCGGCTCGACTTCGCCACCCTCGCCACGGAGATCACCTCGGCCGGCGTCCCGACGACCCTCTGCGAGAGCACGGACGAGGTCTTCCGCCGTGCTCTGGAGGAGTCGCACGAAGGCGACGTGCTGGTGACCATGTCGTCGGGGTCGTTCGAGGGCATGCCGCACCGGCTGGCGGAAGCGCTGGTCGGGGCGCCGGCGCGGGCGTGAAGCCCTACCCCTTCCGCTTCTTCGCCGGCCCCGGCGCCGCCGGCGGGTCCGCGGTGTACCGGTTGTGCAGATGCACCGGCGACCGCTTGGCGCGCAGGTTCAACATCTCCACGAAAACCGAGAACGCCATCGCGAAGTAGATGTAGCCCTTGGGGATGTGCTGGTCGAGCCCCTCGGCGATCAGCGACATGCCGATCAGCAGCAGGAATGAGAGGGCGAGCATCTTCACCGTGGGGTGCCGGTCCACGAACGCGCTGACCGGACCGGCGGCGAACAGCATCACGCCGACCGCGAGGACCACCGCGGCGATCATGATCGCCAGCTCGTTCGCCATGCCCACCGCGGTGATCACCGAGTCGAGCGAGAAGACGATGTCGAGGAGGAGGATCTGCACGATCACCGAGGAGAACGAGGCGGCGACCTTGGCGCTGGCGTGCCCTTCGGCGCCTTCCAGCTTGTCGTGGATCTCGTGCGTGGACTTGCCGAGCAGGAACAGGCCGCCGAGGAGCAGGATCAGGTCCCGCCCGGAGATTTCCTGGCTCAAGACCGTGAAGAGCGGGTTGGTGAGCCGGGCGATCCAGGCGAGCGACGCGAGGAGCCCGATGCGGATGAACATGGCGAGAGCCAGGCCGACTTTGCGCGCCTTGTTCCGCTGCTCCTCGGGCAGCTTCCCGGCCAGGATCGAGATGAAGATGATGTTGTCGATGCCGAGGACGACCTCCAGCACCGTCAGCGTCAACAGGGCGATCCAACTTTCCGGGCTGCTCAGCCACTCCATCGCACACTCCTCCTGAGATCGATCGGGGTCGGTCGCGCTCGCTGCCTCTCCCTGGGGACGCGGCGGATTCTATCGCAGGAGCGCCGGACGCCCGTGGCATAATGCCCAGCCATGAGCGACACGACGACCCGCGGCATCCGCGTCCAGGTCGAGAGCTTCTATGACGAAGAGCGGAGCGCTCCCGACGAGAGCTACTACTTCTTCGCCTATCAGGTGCGGATCTCCAACCAAGGCGAGGAGACCGCCCAGCTGATCAGCCGGGAGTGGATCATCACCGACGCGCAGGGCCAGGAGCAGCGCGTGCAGGGTCCGGGCGTGGTGGGCGAGCAGCCGGTGCTGGCGCCGGGGGAGACGTTCGAGTACACCAGCTTCTGCCCGCTGCCGACGCCGGTCGGCACCATGCACGGCTCCTACCAGATGGTCACCCGGGCCGGCGAGGGCTTCGACGCGGTGATCGCGCCGTTCTCGCTGGCGGCGCCCCACGCGGTGAACTGACCGGCCTACCGCCGGAACTCCCGCACCTCTCCCTCCGCGAGCTCCAACACCAGCACAGCCTCGTCCACCGCGCGCACCTCGCCGCGCCCCCAGATGGGCAGGGTCAGCACGTCTCCCGGCCGCAGAGTCGAGAGATCGACTCCCGCGACGGGAGGAAGCGGCAGCAGCTCGGCATCGCGCGGCCGCTGCTCGCGCGCCGGTGGCGGCTCCAGCTCCGGACGGTCGCAGCTGTCGCAGTGACCGCAGCGCGGCTCCAGGAGCTCCACCCCGAAGTACTCCGCGATCAGCTTCCAGCGGCAGAGCGCCGACTGGGCGTAGAGGACCATCCGGCGCAGGCGGTCGCGGTCGACCTCGGCGCGCTGCTCGTAGCGGCGGGCCATCTCTTCGAGCTCCCCGGCCGAGAGCCCCGTGCGGAGCAGCCGGAAGCTCCCGGGCTCGGGCTCTTCGACCATCCCCAGATCCTTCATCGTGGCGAGGACGACCCGCACCTTGCCGAGCGCCACGTCCCGCGCCCGCTCGTGGACCTCCTGCGCCGTGTGCTGGTCGGCCTTCAGGCGGTCGAGGGCGCGATAGACCCCGTCGAAGTGCTCGCGCTTTGGATAGCGGCCGTTCAGGAAAAAGATCTGCGTGTTGCGGTCCTCGGGCAGATAAAGCAGCACGCAGCGGGCCGGCTCGCCGTCGCGGCCGGCGCGCCCGGCCTCCTGATAGTAGGACTCCAGCGAGCCGGGCAGGTTGAAGTGGATGACGAAGCGGATGTCCGACTTGTCGATCCCCATGCCGAAGGCGTTGGTGGCGATGATGGCCCGGACCTCGCCGGCCATGAAGCGGTCCTGCGTCGCCTTGCGGTCGCGCGCCCCCAGACGGCCGTGGTAGCGGGCCACCCGGAACCCGAGACCCTCCAGGTGCTCCGTCAGCTCCTCACAGTCCCGGATCGTCGAGGTGTAGACGATCCCCGTCCCCTCGATCTCGCCGAGCAGGCGGGCGAGCTGCGTGCGCTTCATCTCGTCATCGCGGCAGGCGATCACCTCGAAGCGCAGGTTCTCGCGGTAGATCCCGGTGTCGACGACCTCCATCTCCTCGCGGCCGAGCTGCCTCAGGATGTCCTCCACCACCTCGGGAGTGGCCGTGGCGGTGAGCGCGAGGACCGGCGGGCTGCCGAGCGCCTCGATCGCTTCGCGCAGGCGCAGGTAGTCGGGCCGGAAGTCGTGCCCCCACTGCGAGATGCAGTGCGCCTCGTCGATCACGAACACGTCGATCGTGTTGCGGCGCAGCGTCTCCAGGAACGCCGGCTGGGCGAGCCGCTCGGGAGTGACGAAGACGAACTCGCGCTGCTCCCGGCGGATCTCCTCCAGCACCGCGCTCTCCTCGCGCGAGGTCAGCGTGCTGTTGACCTGGACGGCGTCGATGCCCAGCTCCTGGAGCTTGTCGACCTGGTCCTTCATCAGCGAGATGAGCGGCGAGACCACGACGGTCGTGCCCGGCAGCGCCGTGCCCGGGAGCTGGTAGCAGAGCGACTTGCCGGCGCCGGTGGGCATGATCGCCAGCGTGTCGCGCCCCTCGACGATGGAGCGAATCACCTCTTCCTGCCCTTCGCGCAGGGTGCGGAACCCGAATTTTCGGCGGAGGGTACGGCGGAGGTTGGAAATCTCGACGGTCACAAAATGGTTCTCCAATTCTTCGGCTCCGCGCACGCGGTCCGATCCGGGAGAAGCAAAGCAACGAACGTGCCGCAAGAATTCGTCTTGACGCGCGGCAGGTGAGGGCCTAGACTTCTTCTCAACGTTTTCGTCAAAGGAGTATGGGTCGTACCCCGTGGGGCCTAACCCAAAGGCTCCTCTGACCCCAATGAGTTCTCAAGGTCGCGAGGCATTTGTTATGGTCACTTTCGTCGGCACGTTGTTCATCGGAGCGGTTGCGGGATGGATGTTGGAGCAGAACCTGGGGCAGCAGCTGGTCCGCCGGGTTCGCCAGAAGAGGATGAAGATGCGCATCCTGCGGCGTCAGGGTGTCAACCCGCTCCGCGCCTGGCGCTACGACGAAGAGTAGAGACCTATAGAATGGTCTTCCTCCCCTCTCCCGCTCGCGGGGGCGGGGGTGGGGGCTCGTGCTACCGTACGCGCCCATGAAGCACGCACTCCGTTTCCAGTGTCTGGTGCCCGTCCTGGCGCTCGCCGCTCTGCCGGTGCTCGGCCAGGACATCGCGCCTTTTCCCGCGCCTCCGGACGTCACCGCACCCCCGGCGGATGCCGCGGTCACGGCCAGCGGCCTGGCCTCCAAAGTTCTCGCTCCGGGAACCGGGACCGATCACCCGGTCCCCGAGGACTCCGTCAAGGTCCACTACACGGGCTGGACCACCGACGGCAAGATGTTCGACTCCTCCGTCGCGCGCAACCGGCCGGCGGTCTTCCAGCTCAACAAGGTCATCCCCGGGTGGACCGAGGGGCTGCAGCTCATGGTCGAGGGCGAGAAGCGCCGCCTCTGGATCCCGGCGAAGCTCGCCTATGAGGGCAAGCCCGACCGCCCCCAGGGGATGCTCGTCTTCGACGTCGAGCTCCTCGACGTCCTGCACGTGCCGGCGGTCCCTCCGGACGTTGCGGCTCCGCCCGCCGACGCCGAGGTGACCGCCTCCGGTCTCGCCTCGAAGAAGCTCGTCAGCGGGACCGGCACCAGTCATCCCAAGCGCGACAGCATCGTCAAGGTCCACTACACGGGCTGGACCACCGACGGCAAGATGTTCGACTCCTCGATCCCCAAGGGCGCTCCCTCCCTTTTCAAGCTGACCCAGGTCATCCCCGGCTGGACCGAGGGGCTGCAGCTCATGGTCGAGGGCGAGACGCGCCGCTTCTGGGTCCCCAAGAAGCTGGCCTACCGCGGCCAGCCCAACATGCCCGAAGGCATGCTGGTCTTCGACGTCGAGCTGGTGCAGATCACCAAAGAGTAGGGGTCACCCCAGCAGCGGCAGCACCGCGGCCTCGAACGTCTCGTACGTGTGGCCGCCGGTCAGGAACCGGCGGATCGTCCCGTCCCGGTCGATCACGAAGGTGAGCGGCCGGCCGGGCACGTCGTACCAGCCGAGGTTGTGGCTGTACGCGTTCAAGGTCTTCATCGGATACTTCGCGGCGAACTTCTGGAGCTGGTCCCGCTCCTCGTCCGAGATCGTCAGCACCACCAGGCCGCGGTCCGCATAGGTGGCCTGGAGCTTGTCGAGATCGGGCAGCTCCTTGCGGCAGGGAGGGCACCAGGTCGCCCAGAGATTCACCACCACCACGTTTCCTTTCAGCTCGGAGACCTGGCGCGGCGCGCCGGTGGCGAGCTCCTGGAAGGCCAGCTCCGGGGCGGGCTGGCCGACCGCGCCGCTCAGGCGGCGCACCTCGGAGAGCATCGGGGCCATCGGGCCCAGGAGCAGGAACAGGGCGCCGGCGAGCGGCAGGATCGCGAGCGCCAGGGCTCCCGATCCGAAACGGCGCGGCCAAGTGGGCGGGACGAGGAAGCGCCCGCCGCGGCCCAGCCGCCAGAGAGCGAGCAACGCGAGAGCCAGCAGGCCCCCGGCAATCCAGATCCCCCACGCGGCGATCAGGGGGAGCATGCGGTCGAGAAGGTCGTTCATGGGTTCACCTCATGTCAATCCTCTGACACTACGCCGAGGGCCGCCATCTGTTTCGCGGGGCTCGTTACCGCGCCGTCACCCCGTGGTAGCATTCGATACTGAATCTCGCGTTTTTCCATCCGACCGGAGAGAGGAGAGCACCATGTTGTCGAGGCCACGATGTTTCCTCTGGCTGCTTCTGGTAATTCTGATGGCTGGCCTGACCGCCGGTCCCGTCTTCGCCCAGGAGACGGGCTCCATTTCGGGCGTGATCCGCGCAGAGGACGGCTCCGCCATGCCGGGCGTCACCGTCCGGGTGACCAGCGATCTCCTGCCGGCGGGCCGGTCCGAAGTGACCGACGCCGACGGCGTGTATAACTTCCAGCGCCTGCCCCCGGGCACGTATCAAGTGGTCGCCGAGCTGACCGGTCTCGGGACCGTGCAGCGCGAAGCGGTCGTCTCCCTGGGCAAGGACACCCAGCTCGACCTCGTCCTGAACGCCTCCATGGCCGAGGAGATCACCGTCGCGGCAGTCGTCCCGGTGATCGACCTCAAGTCGTCCGAGGTGCAGGTCAACTACACCCAGGAGGTCATCGAGGACCTGCCGATCACCCGCACCTACAAAGGCCTCTTCCAGCTCGCTCCCGGCGTTTCCGAGAACAACCGCCTGGCTCCCAACGCGGGCGGCGCGCGGATGGACAACACCTTCCTGCTCGACGGCGTCAACATCACCAACCCGCACTATGGGGACATCGTGCCCGACGTCGCCGAGATCGACATCGACGAGGTGAGCATCAAGCGCGGCGGCATCACCGCCGAGTTCGGCCGGACCGGCGGCATGGTGGTCAACGCCGTGACCAAGTCGGGGACCAACCAGTTCCATGGACAGGGACGCTACGAGCTCCAGCCCGCGAGCTTCGTGTCCGACAGCAAGGGTCCGATCCAGAACACGATCGACCGCGACGGTCCGGCCCTCGCCCTCGGCGGCCCGATCCTCCAGGACCGCTTCTGGTTCTACGGCTCGGCCAACTTCCCGACGTCGACCACGACCGACCGCCGGAACAACCTCGGCGCCGTGCCGGACCGCGAGCTCCAGACGGATGAGTACTTCGTCAAGCTGACGGCGAACCCGAGCTCCAGCCATTACCTCTCCGCCGCGGGGCGCTCCCGCGAATCGACGACCTCCAATGCCGGCATCCTCGCCAGCTCCCATCCGAGCGTGGGCAGCGACGACTCGACCGACTACCTGATCGGCACCGCCACCTGGACGTGGAACCTGAACGCCGACAGCTTCCTCGAGACGAAGTACAACCACGACAAGGAAGAGAACTCGACCGATCCGACCACCAATCTGGGCTATCAGCCGGCCTTCGATGCGCTGCACCCCGAGCGGAACGGCCTGTTCACCACCACCCCGGACTTCCTCGTCGGGGGCGCCACCGGCGTCGGCCAGTCCGTGGGCGGCGCCTCGCTGGCGGTCAACAACCAGGACTTCACGCGCGATGATTGGCGCCTGACCTATCAGCTCTTCCGGGGCTGGTTCGGCACCACCCACGACATCCGGGCCGGCATCTCCTTCGAGGAGAGCTCCGAGCGGCTCGAGCGGCGCGCCAACGGCTGGGGCATCGTCACCTGGAACCCGACCACCCGGCTCTTCACCGCGAGCTACACCTCCCAGCAGCCGCCGCACACCGGCCGCGGCGAGGCTTACGGCGTCTTCCTCCAGGACCAGTTCACCCTCGGCGACCGGGCGACCGTCACCGCCGGTCTCCTGGTGAACAAGGACGTCTACTACGGCGAGGGCCTGGGCACGCCGGGCACCAAGACCAAGAGGAAGATCCTCACCTTCGACTTCGACCAGCAGATCCAGCCGCGCCTCGGCGTCACCTTCGTGCCGAGCCGCGAGATCGGCGACAAGCTCTACGCCTACCTGGGGCGCTACTACAACACCGAGAACAAGTCGCTGGTGCGCGCCGCCTCGCCGACCCGCATCTTCACCACCCGCGCGACCTTCGACGCCGCGGGCAACAAGACCAGCGACATCCCGGCCGCGAACACCCAGACCAAGACGGTCGCATCAGGGATCGATCCGCAGTACACCGACGAGTACATCCTTGGGTACTCGCGCCCCCTGGCGCCGGCCTGGGCGGTCGATCTCGTGGGGCAGTACCGCGAGGTGGGCGACATGATGGAAGACATCAGTGCCGACGGCCTCGGCAACGGCCCGTTCCGGGTCGACCAGCTCCCGGGGGCGTATCGCAAATACACGGCCGCGACGCTCCAACTCGTGCGCGTCCCGCGCAACGACAGCCTCTACCGTCTCACCCTGAACGCGAGCTACACCTGGAGCCGGCTGGAGGGGAACTGGGACATCGACTACGCCGAATCCCTCTTCTACAACTCCTCCTTCCTTCAGGACGGCCCGGGCGTTCTGATCACCGACAATCGGGACGGCCTGCTGCGCGGCGACCGCACGCACGTGGCGAAGATCCTCGCCACGGTCCGCCCGTGGGACCCGGTGCGGTTCGGCACCTACGTCCGCTACCAGAGCGGCGGCGCCTGGGAAGCCCGCGGCCTGCCCGACGCGAGCGTCTCCAGCTCCTCCTATGTCCGCTACCTGGAGCGTGCGGGCTCGCGGCGGATGGAGGACTGGCTGAACGTCGACCTCCTCGGCTCCTATGAGTTCCTCTTCGGCCGCGTCGGCCTCGAGCTCGAGGGCCGGGTGGTCAACGTCTTCGACGAGCAGGTGGAGCTCGCGGTGGACGACCGTCTGATCCTCGGGCGCGCCACCGTGCCGAACAACCCGGCCTTCGGCACGGCGACCGAGGTCTCGTCGCCGCGCGCGTTCGTGGCTTCGGCGATTCTGCGGTTCTAGGCCCCCTCTCCAAGCGGGCCCTCCTGATAGGATCTCTCCCGGCCGCCCCGGACCCCCGGGGCGGCCTTCCGCGGGAGAGACCTGGATGAAAACCCTGAGAAGCTATATCTGTGGACGCTGGCACGAGGCGACGTCGGGCTTCGCGCCCTTGGTGGATCCGTCGACCGAAGAGGTCCTGGCGCAGGCGTCGAGCGAGGGCATCGACTTCGGCGCCGTCCTCGACTACGCCCGCGACCACGGCGGGCCGGCTCTGCGGGCGCTGACCTTCGCCCAGCGCGGCGCCCTCCTCAAGGACATGTCCAAGGTCCTGCGCGACCACCGCGACGAGCTGCTGGACCTCTCGCGCCAGAACAACGGCACGACCAAGGGGGACGGCTCGTTCGACGTCGACGGCGCGAGCGGCACGCTGGCCTACTACGCCGCCCTGTCGAAGAGCCTGGGCGACCGGCATTCCCTGCCCGAAGGGGACGGCGTGCAGCTCGCCAAGACCGACGGCTTCTGGGCGCAGCACATCCTGGTGCCGCGGCGCGGAGTGGCGGTCCACGTCAACGCCTTCAACTTCCCGGCTTGGGGCTTCGGGGAGAAGGCCGCCTGCGCCCTCCTCGCCGGCATGCCGGTGATCACCAAGCCGGCCACCGCCACCGCCCTGACCACCGAACGCTGCATCGAGCTGATCGTCGCAGCCGGCATCCTCCCCGAAGGAGCGCTCCAGCTCATCATCGGCTCCACCGGCGACCTGCTCGACCGGCTCGGACCGCAGGACGTGATGGCCTTCACCGGCTCGGCTGACACCGCCCGCAAGCTGCGCAACCGGCCGAGCCTGCTGGCGGCCAACACCCGGGTCAACGTCGAGGCCGACAGCCTGAACGCCGCCGTCCTCGGCCCGGACGTGGACCCCGTGGAGGGCTCCGCCACGTTCGGTCTCTTCCTCAAGGACGTCGTTCGCGAGATCACCCAGAAGACGGGCCAGAAGTGCACGGCCGTGCGGCGCATCCTGGTCCCTTCCGACCGGATCGCCGCCGTCCAGGACGCGCTGATCTCCCGGCTCGGCGCGGTGGTGACCGGCAACCCGGCGGACGCCGGAGTGACCATGGGTCCGTTGGCCACGGCGCAGCAGCTCCGCGATGCCGAGGAGGGAGTCGCCGAGCTGGCGCGCACCGCGCGGATCGTCCACGGCTCGGGGAAGCGGTCCGGCGCCAAGGGCTTCTTCTTCGCGCCGACTCTCCTGCGGGCGGACGACGCGCGGCAGGCCGGCGCCGTCCATGAGCGCGAAGTCTTCGGCCCGGTGGCGACGCTCCTGCCCTACGACGCGAGCGCCGCCGCGGCTTCCGAGATCGTGGCTTTGGGCGGCGGCATCCTGGTCACCTCGGTCTACAGCGACGACGCGGGCTGGGTGGGCGAGTTCCTGGCACACGGCGGCGGCGCGGCCGGCCGCGTCTACGTCGGCTCCGAAAGCTCGGCGGCGGACGCACCCGGCTCCGGAGCCGCGCTGCCGCAGGCGCTCCACGGCGGCCCCGGCCGAGCCGGAGGAGGCGAGGAGCTGGGAGGCCTGGTCGGCGTGAAGCTCTACCTTCAGAGAGTCGCCGTGCAGGGGAGCAAGGCCCTGGTCAACGAGGTCGCGGGGGTGAGCGCATGAGCCAGGACACTCGGGATCAAGCCCTCCGCGATCACCTCCTGGAGCTGCTCAAGGCGAGCAGCGCCCACCTCGGCTTCGACGAAGCGATCGACGGCCTGCCCGCCGAGCTGCGCGGAAAGAAAGTCCCAAGCCTCGCGCACACCGTCTGGCGGCTCGTCGAGCACCTGCGCATCGCCCAGGAAGACATCCTGGAATTCAGCCGCAACCCCACCTACAAGGCGCCGAAGTGGCCCGACGATTACTGGCCGGAGACGGAGGCGCCGCCGTCCGACGACGCCTGGGAGCAGAGCGTCGAGGCCTTCCGCCGCGATCTGGAAGCCATGAAAGATCTGGTCCGCGACCCACGCACCGATCTCTTCGCACGGATCCCCTGGGGAGAAGCCCAGACCATCCTGCGCGAGGCGATGCTGGTGGCGGATCACAATGCGTATCACGTGGGGCAGATCGTGACAGTGAGGCAGGGGCTGGGGGCCTGGTAGGGTGACTTAAACCTTTCTGAGATGAGAGCCCGGCCCGAGGGGCCGGGCTCGCCCGAATCGTGGGCTAGATGGCGTTGGCCGGATGACAGCCCTTGGCGCAGTCAGCGTCCGCGAAGCACTGGTTCGAGTAGGTGACTCCGTTGTTGCACGTGACCGGAGAGTAGATCAGAGGGCAGATCGCGTTGGGATCGGGTACGCACCTGTCGGAGTGCGACCAAGGCGTACTCTACCGTGCCTCACGGCTCTATGCAAATTTCTCGATATAACACCGCCGTGATTTGATGGAGGCGTCGCAGGCATGAAAGGAGACGATTGTGTCCACTCAGGAAGATCGAGATCCCTTTCTGGAGCTCTGCCGGAAGCTCCCCGGGGTGACGGAGGATGTGAAGTGGGAGAAGGACCTCGTCTTCTCCGTGGGTGGGAAGATGTTTGCCGTCTTCGGCCTCCCCGATCTCGAGCCGATCGGCTTCAAGGTCGAGCCTGTCCTGTTCCCGGTGCTCACCCAACAGCCGGGCATCGTGCCGGCGCCCTACATGGCGAAGCACTCCTGGATCAACTTGAAAAGCCGCGACGTCCTGCCCCGGGAAGAGCTGGAAGAGCTTCTCCAGGAGTCGCACGCGCTGGTGGCCCAAAAGCTCTCCAGGAAGGCGAGAGCGAAGCTCGGCATCGAAGAATGAGATCGTCAGAAGTGGCCATGCTACCGGCAGGTGTCGCCGGAGCAGTCGCGCAGCGTCTCCAGCCGGGCCGCGAGAGCCGCCCGCCGGCCGGCGAGCTCCGGCGCGGCGGCGCGGTTGTCGAGCTGCTCCGGGTCGGTCTTCAGGTCGTACAGCTCCTTCTCGCCGGTCTCGTACTCGACGTAGATCCAGCGGCCGGTGCGCACCCCGGCGAAGGGGAGCCCGGCGCGGCGGCCGTGGCTGAAGCCCTCGACCAGCAGCGCCCGGTCGGTCTCCAGGCGCGGATCGAGGGCCAGGGGGAGGAGCGGCCGGCCGTCCACGTCGCGGCCGGCGTCGGCTCCGGCCAACGAGAGGATCGTCGGCGCGAGGTCGACATTGCCCGCCAGCTGCTGCGCCGTGAAGCCCGCCGGAAAGCCGCCGCCGCGGATGAGGAGCGGCACGCGGAAGGCCTCCTCATAGGGGTAGTACTTGCCCTCCGGCAACCGGTGCTCGCCAAGGAAGAACCCGTTGTCCGAGGTGAAGAGGAGGACGGTGCTCTCGAGCTGGCCGGTCTCCTGGAGGACGTTGACGAGGCGCTCCACCAGCTCGTCCACGGCGAGGAGCGCAACGAGCCGCTCGCGGTAGATGCGGACGATGTCGTCCCGCCGCTTCTTCGTGAGCCGGCCTCGGGCCTGGATGTGGGCCGGCTTGTCGAGCACGTCGACCTCGTTGAAGGACTCCTTGCGCGGCAGCTTGGCCCGGTGGAAGCGCCCCTGATGGCGCGGTGCCGGCCGGAGGATGGCTCCGGCGCCCGCGCCGTCGCCGCCCTCCAGGTGCGGCGCCAGGGGCGCCACGGTCAGGAAGAACGGCTGATCCAGGCCGGCGCGCGCGCGGAGGACCTCCTCGGCCTTCGCGGCCAGGACGTCGGTCTGGTAATCGGACGGCTCATGCCCGTAGGTCACCAGCGTGCCGTCGTCGTTCACCGTGTAGTCGTACATCCGGTAGGTCGAGGGATCGACCAGGCCGAACCAGCGGGACCATCCGGGGGGCACGACAGGGGGGGACGTGACGCCGTAGAAATTCAGGTACTTGCCCAGATGGGCGGTGTAATAGCCGGCGCTCTGCATCCAGACCGCCAGAGTATTGGTGTGGTCCAGGCGGTCGAAGCCGCCCAGCGGCGGCCCGTTGTCCTGCACGTTGTTGTTGTGCGCATACTGGCCCGTGAGATAGGTGGCGCGCGACGGGCAGCACAGCGAGGTCGCGACGTAGGTGTTGGCGAACGTCGTTCCCTGGGCGCCGATCAGGGCCTGCGTCTTGACCAGGGCCCGCATGTCATCGAGCCGCTGATCATCGGTCAGAATTACCAGGATGTTGGGTTGCGGCGGCGGCGCGGAGCGCAGGTGCAGGACGCCGGCCAGGCAGATCAGGCAGATGACGATCGCGGCGATCAGGACGGCGGTTCTGCGGGCTGCGGGCGCCATGGCCCGCGTATGGTAGCACCCGGGAGAACCCTCAACCTCCGCTGCGATACCATGCGCGCAGGCAGGAGGAGTGGAGCGACAACCGGCATTTCCGGAGGTGACCATGCGACGCGTTCGCTACGGCGTGGGGATGAGCCTCGATGCCTTCATCGCCGACCCGCAGGGCGGGACCGGCTTTCTCATCCCGGACCCCGACTATGACTCGGGCCCCTTCTTCGCATCCATCGACACGGTGCTCATGGGGCGGAAGACCTTCGAGGTCGCGGGCAAGCAGTCCTATCCCGGGCTGCGCACCTATGTGTTCTCCCGCACGCTGCGCTCGGAGGACTTCCCCGGCGTGACGATCGTCTCCGCCGAGGACACGGCGTCGACGGTGGTCGCGCTGCGGGCCGAGGAAGGCAAGGACATCTGGCTGTGCGGCGGCGGCGAGCTGTGCGGCAGCCTGCTCGAGGCGGGCCTCGTCGATACCGTCGAGGTGGGACTGTGCCCCATCCTGCTCGGCCAGGGCGTGCCGCTCGTGGCGCACCTGCCGCGCGCGGCACGTCTCGAGCTCGTCGAGCACCAGGTCTATCGCAGCGGCATGATCACCCTGACCTATGCGGTGCGCCGCGAGGAGGCTTGACCCCGCTCGGTTCGCCGGTTGGCCGCGATAGAGTCCGTGCGGAGAGCGACAGCATGGACGAGCGACTGCGGCACGATCTGATCCATCTTCCGGACCTCCTCCGCAAGACGCTGGAGGTCTCGGTCGACTATCTCCAATCCGTCGAAACCCGCCCCGCGGCGACGTCCCTCCCGTCCATCGAGCCGCTCGGGCTGCCGGACGCCGGGCTCGGCGCGGAGCGGGCCCTCGACCTTTTCGTCGAGCGCCACGGAAACGCCATGCCGGCCAGCAACGGGCCGCGTTTCTGGGGATTGGTCACCGGCGGCACCACGCCGGCCTCTCTCGCCGGGGACTGGCTGACCTCCGCCTACGATCTCAATCTGAGCCACGTCGGCAACTCGACGGCTCCCCGGATCGAATCCGAGGCGATCCATCTCCTGCGCAACCTGTTCGGACTGCCGCCGGCCTTCGACGGCATCTTCGTCACGGGTGCCACCATGTCCAACTTCGTTGGGTTGGCGATCGGCCGCGAATGGGTGGCGCGGCAGCTCGGGCATTCCGCCGCCGAGGAGGGACTTGCCGGCCTGCCGTCGGTCCCTGTGCTGAGCGGCGAGGCGCACAGCAGCGCCTTCAAGGCACTGGCCATGCTCGGGATGGGCCGCAAGAGCCTGCGCGCCGTGCCCCGGCTGCCGGGCGACCGCGAGGCCGTGGACGTGGAGGCGTTGCGCCGCGAGCTCGCGGCCCTCGGCGGCCAGCCCTGCATCGTGATCGCCAACGCCGGCACGGTCAACACGGTGGATTTCGACGACCTGCGGGCGATCGACGCCCTGAAGGCGCACTTCCCGTTCTGGCTCCACGTGGACGCGGCCTTCGGAGGCTTCGCCGCCTGCTCTCCAAGGTACCGGCACCTGCTGGAGGGCATCGAGGAGGCGGACAGCCTCACGATCGACGCCCACAAGTGGCTCAACGTGCCCTACGACGCGGCCATGAGCTTCACGCGCCACCGCACGCTCCAGATCGAGGTGTTCCGCAGCTACGCAGCCTATCTGGGACCGATCGCCGACCCGCCGGATTTCGTCCACCTGGCGCCAGAGAGCTCGCGGCGCCTGCGGGCGCTGCCGGCCTGGCTCACCCTGATGGCCTACGGCCGCGCCGGCTATCAGGACATCGTGGAAAGGAACTGCGCCCTGGCGCGGAGCCTCGGACAGCGGATCGAAACCTCCGACCGCTTCCGCCTCCTCGCCCCCGTGCGGATGAACGTGGTCTGCTTCACGCTCACCGGCGACGTCAACGCCACCCGCGTGGGCGCCTATCTCGCCCGCCTCCGCGACGACGGGCGCGTCTTCCTGACGCCGACGGTGTTCCAGGGAGTGGCCGGGATACGCGCGGCGATCTCCAACTGGCGGACGCGCGAGGAGGATGTCGAGATTGCGTGGCGGGCGATGGGGGAATGTTGGGGCTAGGAGCTGGGGGCCTGATTCAACGATTCATCCAGCCCGAAATGCTCGATAGCCTGGCTTGCCAGGGCCTTCAGATCACCCAGGTGACGCTGCAGAAGGGCTTCCAGGATGGCGGGATCGACCGTCTGGTACTCATGCACGGCGATGTTGCGGAAGCCGACCATGCGTTTCAATCGAAGGGCGAGGTCGGCATCAACGATCCCTCTCTGCTGAAGCAGCGTGAACACCCCGGCAGTGGAATCCGGCGTGCCGTAGTTTTCGGAGGAGACGATGTGGGCGGCGATGTCGATCGCCGCTTGAATGGCCCGCTGGAGGTTCAGAGAGGCGATGTCCTCCACGTTGACAGGAAGGAGATCGTTGCGCCTCTCTCCTCGCACCTCCGCGATTCTCGCCAGGCAGCGGTCGATGGTGGAGATCTTCGCCAGCACCCGGTCGCGGTCGATCATCGGCGCATCCTCCGGAGGACTTCCCTCTCCGCATCGCGCCGGATGAGCTTCACGTCCTCATAGAGGCCGAGGATGCGGCCGAAGGCTGTGTGCCGCCGCCCGGGATCGCGGTCGACGAGAAGGTGTCCGTGCTTAAGCACCTGCATGCCGAGGACCGGAGAGGTCTGGTCGAGGTCTACGAGATCCACCTCGCGGTGGAGGATCTCTTCGAGGTCGGTCCGTGCGTCGAAGACGGCCAGGGGCTCCGTGCGCTGCCGGAAAAGGGCAGCCAGATCCAAGTCGGAATCGGGCTTGGCCGTACCCTCGGCTTCGGAGCCGTACAGCCACAGCGTGTCCAAGCCGAACCTCCCCTCGAGGAAATCGACAATCCGGTCGATCTGATCCCGAGTTATCATGGCTGCCGTCATCGTAGCAGAGGCGACCTGAACGGCGACGTGATCGAGGCGGTTCCGCCCTGGAGCGGCGAGATCCCGGAACCGGGGCGGTCGGGTCGCCCCGGCAGCTGCGCTCCGCCGCTCCCGGCGTCGGCAGAACGACCCGAGGCGGGAGAGATTTGCCCCCGGACGCACGCATGTGGCTTCGGTCCGGCTGCCTCGGCGATCCCGGAGCGGGCGGTTCGCCCCGAAATCGGCGTCACCTCTCTCGCGGAGTGGGCGGTTGGCCCCGCGGGGCGGGCGGGTCGCTTCCTGAAGCCGGCAGTCCGCCCCGGGACGTGAGCTGTCCGCCCCGTGGGGCAAACTGCCCACGTCCCGGAGCGAACCGCCCACGTCGCGGGTCGAACTGTTCACTTCCCGGGGCGGACCACTCACTTCTTGGGGAGAGCTGCCCACGCCGCAGGGCGGACCTTCGACGCCGCGGGGCGAACCGCCCACGAACCGGACCGTACAGCCCACGCCCCGGGGCGAGAATCGTCCACCCGGGGGCGAACAGCGTACGTGCGCTCAGGGATCGGGCGCTTCCCGGGGCCGGAAACCTCCGCCGGGGCGCCGCCGGCTCGCCCCACGCCCCGGTGCGCAACCGTCCCGGGGCCGCAACCGCCCAACCGCCCAGGAACCGCCCAGGGCTGCGGCGTATCCATGCCGGAGCGCTCTTGCCTGCAGCGCCTCGCGCGGCTACTCTGCTCTCCTCCATGGAACGCGACGAATACGAACGGCGCAAGGCCGCCCTGGAGGAGATCTACCGGGCGGACCTCGATCTTATACGCGCGGCGCACGAAGCGCGCCTCCGCTCGCTGGAGGCGCTCTGGCTCTCCGGCGCTCCGGCCGCCACACCCGACCCGGTCTTGCCTCCAGCGCCGGAGCCCCCCACTCCGGCGCCCGCCCGGCAGCCCACTCCTCATCTACGGACCGCGATCCAAGAGATTCTGCCGGATCTCCCCGTCCAATTCGAGAAGAAAGACGTCATCGCCGCTCTCGGCTGGACACCCAGCCGCGGCGCGCTCTACCGGACCCTCCTCAACCTGGCGGTCGCCGGCATCATCAAGATTGATCCAAGCCTTGGGCGATATCCGAGCCAGTACCGGAAGCTGAAGGAGGACAGCGCCCCCGGTCCCTCTCCCGCGAGCGAGGGAGGAGTGTAGGCCAGGGTGACTTCGTGGGGCACGTGTAGTGAGTGGCCTACCTGAGAAGGAGGAAAGAAAATGAGCGACCTAACTAAATATGCTCAAGCCCGAGCAGCGAGAGACCCTGAGTTCGCTGACGGTCTTGAATCTGGCTATGCTGATTTCAAAGTGGGCGCCCTGCTCCGCCAAGCTCGTGAAAAGGCGGGGTTGACCCAAGAAGAAGTGGCGGAGCGCTTGGAGACGAAGAAGTCGGCGATCAGCCGAATCGAAAATAGCGCTGGTAGCATCCGGTTCTCGACGCTTGAGCGTTATGTGCGAGCTATCGGGTGGCGACTCTCTCTGGATCTCCGACCTCCCCGAAAGAGCTCCGGCCCTCGCAGATAGTGTGGGTGCACGCCCCCACTCATCGGCCGGGGACATATCCTGGAGAGATGCTCCTGGAAGAGTTCCTCAAGCCGCTCGGGATCAGCCAGTCGGTTTTCGCGATCCGCCTGGGAGTCTCCTTCCGCGGGTCAATGAGATCATCAGGGGGCAAGCGTGCCGTCACTCTCGACACCGCCCTACGCCTTTCCCGAGCCCTCGGCACGCCAAGACTTGGCAGTCGATGCGGCGCGCGTAGGTGCAGAGGGATCGGTCGCAGGCGAACAGGGCCAGCAGGAACCGGGCTGGCTCATGCCTGTTCCAGGGACCGGAAAGGATACATGAGACGTAAGGTCCTGGATCTGTCTCCTTCGTGCCCGCCTTGAGGTACAATCACTCCCTATGAACGCCATGGCCAAGTGGCTTGAGCCGTAGGGAAGCGACGACTCACGATCCGGGCCGTGATCGGAGGCTGTCTCGACGCTGAGTTCTCGCAGTGGTCGAGCAGCCTGATGAAGGATTTTTCCGCAGGCTCCTTCATCCCCATCCTCTCGGACGTCTTGGCTGCCGAAATCCAAGATGCACCAGAGGCGGTTCGCCAAGAGTACGATCACCTCGTCCGAGGCGAGCACGAGCTCGTCCTTGTCACGGAAGAAGCTCTCGAGCTTGCAGATGCCTATCAGCGGCGGGGGATTCTTACGCCCAAGTTCTACGATGACGGCCTGCATATTGCCTTGGCCAGCGTAGCCGAAGCTGACTTGCTGGTCAGCTGGAACTTCCGGCACATTGTGCACTTTGACAAAATCAGGCTGTTCAACTCTGTTAACCTGGAGTTGGGCTATAAGCCATTGCAGATTTACTCCCCGCGGGAAGTAACGAAAACTGAGGACGATTAGCTCATGCAAGAGCCCACGATCACGATCAAGACGGTTGAGCTCGTGCGCGGCATTCGCGAAGCGCACTACGAGAAGATCAAGGATTTATCCCCCCAGGAGAAGATCGCATTTTTCCGGGCAAAGGCCCGTGCCCTGCACGCCGAGCTGGGAAGGCCCGAGGAGCTTCTGGATAGCCCGCCCCCTGCGCCTGCCGCAAAGCCTCACCGCTGAACCAGCACCGCCGATCGCCACTCGCAGTGGCCATCCAGCCGGCGCCTCTGCGGTATACAATCCACCTTCGACCGATCGCCCTTCGCGGAGGAGGACGCCTTTCCCATGATTCCCGTCAAGCCCCACATCGCCGAGCGCGCCTGGATCAAGAGCCTGGAGGAGTACCAGGAGATGTACCGCCGGTCCATCGAGGACCCCCGGGCCTTCTGGCAGGAGCAGTCGCAGATCATCGAGTGGTTCCATCCACCCCGCGGCATCATGGACGTGGACATGGAGGAGGTCGACTTCTCCTGGTTCTCCGGCGGCCGCCTGAACGCCTGCTACAACTGCGTCGACCGTCACCTGGCGACGCAGGGGGAGAAGACGGCGATCATCTGGGCCGGCGACGAGCCGGGCGACTACCGCTACATCTCGTACCGCGAGGTGAAGCACAACGTCGCGCGGATCGCGAACGTCCTGCTGAGCCTGGGTGTGCGCAAGGGCGACCGGGTGTGCATCTACCTGCCGATGATCCCCGAGCTCGCCTATTCGATGCTCGCCTGCGCGCGGATCGGCGCGGTTCATTCGGTCGTCTTCGCCGGGTTCTCCGCCGAGTCGCTGCGCGGCCGCATCCTCGACGCGGGCACGAAGGTCGTGATCACCGCCAACGAGGGGCTGCGCGGCGGCAAGCGCATCCCGCTCAAGGCGACGGTGGACCAGGCGATCGAGGGGCTCGGGGTGGTCGAGAAGGTGCTGGTGGCCCGCCGCACGGACAAGGAGGCGCCGATGCGGCAGGGGCGCGACCTCTGGCTGGAGGAGGAGACGCACAAGCAGCGCTCGACCTGCCCGCTGGAGTGGATGTCGGCCGAGGACCCGCTGTTCATCCTCTACACCTCCGGGTCGACCGGGCGGCCCAAGGGCGTGCTGCACACCACGGCCGGCTACCTGGTCTACGCCGCCCTGACCCACAAGTATGTCTTCGACTACCACCCGGGCGACATCTACATGTGCGCCGCGGACATCGGCTGGGTCACCGGGCACACCTACATCCTCTATGGGCCGCTCGCCAACGGCGCGACCACCGTGATGTTCGAGTCGATCCCCACCTATCCGGACGCCGGGCGCTACTGGCGGATCGTCGACGACCTCGGGGTGAACATCTTCTATACGGCGCCGACGGCGATCCGGGCCATCGCCCGCGCCGGCAACGAATGGGTGACGCGCTCCAGCCGCAAGTCGCTGCGCATCCTGGGATCGGTCGGCGAGCCGATCAACCCGGAGGTGTGGATGTGG
>Ga0126309_10000011_pt1 | contig 63163 bp, 38 predicted proteins | sample Plot56_FD_92541 | JGI IMG/M metagenome (GOLD analysis project Ga0126309, IMG submission 92541) | Serpentine soil microbial communities from UC McLaughlin Reserve, CA, USA - Plot56 | ecosystem: Environmental > Terrestrial > Soil > Grasslands | place: USA: UC McLaughlin Reserve, Lake County...
CACGAAATGGAACCAGACAGAGGGATCACTCGGCTTCTCCCAAGACCTCGGCATCCACTGAAGTGAGGATGAACGAGACCCTCGAGACACTTGACACCGGTGGCCCACATAGAAGCCAGGGGTCTCGACCCCTGGCGGAGGGGGTGAGGGGCCTCGGCCTTTCCTGGCAAGTTTTTTGCTCCCTTCCGGGCTCAGCCATGACTGCGCCCATGACGAAACCCAGCTCGACTCTCACCGACGAGATCGAAGCCCTCGGCCCCTGGTTTCACAATCTTCATCTGCCGGATGGAACGCAGACCGCGCCGCAGCATTTCCTCGGCGACTTTCCTTCGTACAAGTGGGCGGAGGTACGCAAGCACCTGCCGGAGGATCTCTCGGGGTGGACGGCGCTCGACATCGGCTGCAACGCGGGCTTCTATTCGTTCGAGCTCGCCCGCCGCGGCGCCCAGGTGACCGGCATCGACCATGATCCTCATTACCTGAGGCAGGCCGAGTGGGCCGCCCGGCAGCTCGGACTCGCGGACCAGGTCTCGTTCCGCGAGATGACGGTCTACGACCTCGCCCGCACAGACGAGCAGTGGGACCTCGTCCTCTTCATGGGAGTCCTCTATCACCTGCGCTATCCCATGCTCGGGCTCGATATCGTGGCCCGGAAGGTCCGCCGGCGGATGATCTTCCAGACGCTGACGATGCCGGGAGACGAGGTCTACGAGGCGCCGGTCGACGTGGAGATCGACCAGCGCGAGCCCCTCCTCGCGCCCGGCTGGCCCAAGCTGGCCTTCCTCGAGCACCGGCTGGCCGGCGATCCCACGAATTGGTGGGCCCCCAACCACGCCGCCGTCCAGGCCATGCTCCGCTCCGCCGGCCTCCAGGTGACCGACATGCCCGGCCACGAGATCTACGTGTGCGTGCCCGGTCCGCAGCGCGAGGAGCTGGAGTGGATCGAGACGGAGCTGCGGCGGGCGACGGGGACGTAGGAGCCCTCACCCCCGGCCCCTCTCCCGCGAGCGGGAGAGGGGTGCAGGTTACCTGTTCTTCTCGCTTCGCATCTTCCTCGAACAGCGAACCCCCTATCCCACACCCCTCTCCCGCTTGCGGGAGAGGGGCCGGGGGTGAGGGCCCACGCGGCACGCTTCTTGCGGAGCCACCCTTCGTTGCGTCCTCCCTTCGCGGAAACGCGGAGGTGAATCTTCCAACTTTGTAACACTCGCCAGGAGGACCCATGAAACTCGAATCCCTGAAAGACCTCTACCTCGAACAGCTCAAAGATCTCTACAGCGCCGAGACGCAGCTGGTCGACGCGCTTCCCAAGATGGCCGAGCGGGCCACGTCTCCCGATCTCAAGCAAGGTTTCCAGGAGCATCTGCGGCAGACGCAGGAGCAGGTGCGCCGCCTGGAGCAGATCTTCCAGGACCTGGGCGACAGTCCCAAGGGGCATACGTGCGAGGGGATGAAGGGGCTGATCAAGGAAGGCGACGAGATGATCAAGATGCAGGGCGATCCCAAGGTGATCGACGCCGGCCTCATCGCCGCCGCGCAGCGGGTCGAGCACTACGAGATCGCCGGCTACGGCACGGTCCGCACCTACGCCGAGATGCTCGGCAAGGAGATGCATGCGACGCTCTTGGAGCGGACTCTCCAGGAAGAAGAGATGACCGACGAGAAGCTCTCGCAGCTCGCCGAATCCCATGTGAACGAGGAGGCGATGGCTGGGCATTGACCTCCTGTCCCCGAACCCCTCCCCACGCCGGGGAGGGGTCCTCAAGGCGGAGGACAGGTTCCATGCCGATGGGGAGGACGGAGAGGGAGGCGAGATGGCAAAGAAGGAGAAGGACCAGAAGAAGCAGACGCTCCCACCCCAGGAACAGGACCGGCAGCCCGGCATCGAAGCCGAGATGGAGCCGCGTCCCAGGGCCGAAGGCCGCGTTGACCGCGGCAGCGGCAAGCTGGAGGGCAAGGTCGCCCTCATCACCGGGGGCGACAGCGGCATCGGCCGCGCCGTGGCCTATGCGTATGCCGAGGAAGGGGCCGACGTGTCAATCGTCTATCTCGACGAGCATGAGGACGCGGAGGAGACCCAGCGGCGCGTGGAGGCCAAGGGGCGGCGCTGCCTGCTGATTGCGGGGGACGTCGGCGACGAGCCGTTCTGCCGCGAAGCGGTGGAGCAGACGGTCCGCGAGCTCGGCCGGCTCGATGTGGTGGTCAACAACGCGGCCGAGCAGCACCAGCAGGAAAACCTCGAAGACATCTCCGCGGAGCAGCTCGAACGGACGTTCCGCACCAATATTTTTTCTCACTTTTTCGTCACGAAAGCGGCGCTCCCCCACCTCAAGGAAGGGAGCGCGATCATTCACACAACGTCGGTCACCGCCTACCGCGGCAGCGAGCACCTGATGGATTACGCCTCGACCAAGGCGGCCATCGTCGGCTTGGTGCGATCGCTGTCGACCAACCTCGCGAAGCGCAAGATCCGGGTCAACGGTGTGGCTCCAGGTCCGATCTGGACCCCGCTGATCCCTGCCTCGTTCCCGGCGGAGCAGGTGAAGACGTTCGGGGGCGACGTCCCGCTCGGCCGCCCCGGCCAGCCGGAAGAAGTTGCCCCTTGTTTCGTGTTCTTGGCTAGTGAGGAGTCGTCGTATATGACCGGGCAGGTGCTGCACCCCAATGGTGGAGAGGTGGTGAACGGCTAGTTCAGTCTTGTAAAGGGGGATCCCGTGGAGAACAAGAGCACCACGGATCACGACGTGATCCGTCAATGGGCAGAAGAAAGGGGCGGCAAGCCCGCCAAAGTTGCCGGAACCGAGCCCGGCGAGATCCGCATCGATTTCCCGAGCTTCCCCGGGGAGGACGAAGAGCCGCTCGAAGTCATCTCCTGGGAGGAGTTCTTTGACCGTTTCGAAGAGGACAACCTGGTCTTCATGTACCGGGAGGAACAGTACGCATGAGCTTCGACGAGCTCCCTCCGCCGAGGTGAGCTCGACGAGCTTCAGGTTGGGCACCTCTCTGGATGGGGGGTGCCCTCTTTTTGTGCCCGCACGGCCAAGCCAAGCTCCCGCGGCCTCCGTGGCCCCGGGAGCCTCCTAATGCGTGATCGTCGCGCCCCCATTCCCACCCACCCGCGCCCGCAGCAACCCCAGCACCTGCGCCTCCAGCTTCCGCAGACCGTTCGACGCGCCGTCGTCCTGCGACTCCTCCACCACCTCGGCGAGCGCGTCGACCAGCTCGCCTTGCACGAAGGTCTCGATGAGGAGGGGGTGGATGTAGTACTTGCGGCAGATCGCGGGACGGTTGCCGAGGTTCGCGGCGACGTCTTTCACCGCCTGCACCACGGCTCGGTTCGCCTCTTTCTCGCTCTCGCAGACCCCGATGTCCAGCAGGGCGGCGAGCATCAGGACGGTGCCTCCCCAGGTGCGGAAGTCCTTCGCGGTGAAGTCCTCTCCCGAGATCTCCTTGAGGTAGGCGTTGACGTCCTCCGAGAGCACTTTCTGCTGCGCGCCGTCGTCGTCGAGGTATTGGAAGAGGGTCTGGCCGGGCAGGTCGCGGCACTGCTTGACGACGCGCGCCAGGCGGCGGTCCTGGATCTCGACCGAGTGGTCCTTGCCGCTCTTGCCGCGGAACTCGAAGCGGATCTTCGAGCCTTCGATGTCCACGTGGCCGTCGCGGAGCGTGGTGAGGCCGAAGGAGTTGTTCTGCTTCATGTACTCGCGGTTGCCGACCCGGATCAGGGTGGTCTCCAGGAGCTTGACGACTGCGGCCAGGACTTTGGTGCGCGGGAGCCCGCGCTGCCCGAGGTCGGCCTCGATCCTCTCGCGGATCTTCGGCAGCGCCTCGCCGAAAAGGATCATCCGGCCGAACTTGGTCTCGTCGCGGACGTTGCGCCACTCGGCGTGATAGCGGTACTGCTTGCGGCCACGGGCGTCGCGCCCCGTGGCTTGAAGGTGTCCGTTGGGTACGGGACAGATCCAGACGTCGGTCCAGGCCGGCGGGATCGCCAGCTTGCGGATGCGCTCGAGCTCTTTCGGGCTCGTCAGCACCCCGCCGTTCGGCAGGACGTAGCTCCACCCCTTGCCGCGCTTGCGGCGCCGGATGCCCGGCGCGTCGTCCGAGACGTAGCGCAGGCCGGCGGCCTTGGCGCTCTCGACCGGATCGACGTAGACGGCGACGGTGAGACCGGAGTCGAGACTCTCGGACTCGTGGACCTTCTGGATTTGTTTGATTTCGACATCGATGCTGGCTTGCATGGTCACCCTTGCATTGAACCGGAGGCCGCAGGTGTAAGAACTACCCGGCCCCGAGCTTCCGGGACCTCCGCGAGCGTGGCCGCGGGGCTCAACCCGGCCGGCCGGCTCGCTCCGGGCCTCTTGCATCGCCCGTGCCGAAGCCGGTCAAAATCCCGGTTTTGCAGGGTTTTCCTCACCGGCGCCCGGAGGGGAGAAACGGCGGCAGACGCATGGCATGGGTCCTGCTTTTCCTGGGAACGCACCACCGCCGGCCCGGGATCGGCCGACCTTTATCTTTGCAGCACCAGCTTCAGGCCACGGCTCTCTCCAGGGAGCCGGGCCACTCGGTGAAATCTCTGGCGAGGTCTCCATGAGCAGTCACTCCAACGTCGCGAATCTTCCAGAGCCCCTTCGTTTCGGGAGGGCGCCTGCTTCGCGGATCCCGGGACGGATCATCGTCGTCTCCGAACGCCTCCCGATCGTGCTGACGCGCGAGGAGGGGACCCGGTGGCGCGCGGCGCCCGCCCGGGGAGCGCTGGTCTCGGCTCTGGCGCCGGTGCTGAGCGACCGCCGCGGCGTGTGGATCGGCTGGCCGGGGGTGACGGTCGAGGAGCTGCCGGGGATTCGCCGGGTGCTGGCGGGCGCCATCCAGGAGGGGGGCTACTCGCTCCGTCCGGTGGCTCTCACCGGGCGTGACCGCGCAGGCGGGTCCGCATTCTGCGGCGAGGTGTTGTGGCCGCTGTTCCACGGGCTGCCCACGGAGTGCAATTTCGACCGCGCTTACTGGCAGGCCTTCCGGCGGATGAGCTGCAAGTACGCGCGGGCGGTGGCCAGGGCGGTGGCGGTCTCGGGCGGCTCGGACCTGGTCTGGGTGCAGGACCATCCGCTGATCAACGTGGCCCTGGAGATGCGGCGCTACGGAGTGCAGTCTCCCGCGGCGTTCTTCCTCCATCTCCCCTTCCCCTCGCCCGACCTGTTCATGATGCTCCCCTGGCGCGACCGGCTGCTCGCCGCGCTCCTCGCCTACGACCGGATCGGATTCCAGACCACGACGGACCTGGCGAACTTCATCGCCTGCGTGCGGACGCTGGCTCCCTGGGCGCTGCTCTCCCGCGGCGCCGAAGGGCTCTGGTCGGTGGAGATCGGACGGCGGCAGGGGCAGGGGCAGGGTCACTCCCACGCGACCGAGGCGGGGGTCTTCCCGGTCGGGATCGACTCCCGCGAGGTGGCGGCCAGGGCGGAGAGCTCCGCGGTGGCGGAGCGGGCGGCGGCGCTCGTGGCGGCGCACGCGGGCCGGCAGATCGTCCTGGGGGTGGACCGCCTGGACCGCTCCAAAGGGATTCCGGAAAAGCTGCGGGCGTTCGCCGATCTGCTGACGAGGCACCCGGGCCTGCGCGAGAAGGTGTCGCTCGTCCAGGTGGTGGTGCCGGCGCGGGAGAGCCTGCCCCGGCACGCGGCGCTGCGGGAAGAGATCGAGCGGGGGGTGGGCGAGATCAACGGCCGGTTCGGCGCTCCGGGGTGGGTGCCGGTACACTATGTCTATCGCTGGCTGGAGCCGGTCGAGCTCCAGGCCTGGTATCGGGCCGTGGACGTGCTGCTGGTGACGCCTCTCAAGGCGGGCATGGAGCTGGTGGCCAAGGAGTATTGCGCGGCCCGTGTGCGGGGGGATGGAGTCCTCGTCCTCTCGGAGTTCGCCGGGGCCGCGGCGCAGCTTGGAAGCGGGGCGCTGCTGGTCAATCCGTACAACGTCGAAGCCACCTCGCGCGCTCTCTTCCGCGCCTTGCGCATGAAGCCGGCGGAACGCGCCGCGCGGATGAGCGCCTTGCGCTCCGAGGTTCAGGAGCACGACGTCTTCTGGTGGGCGGACGGTTTCCTGGCCGCGGCGCTGCGGGAGCCCGGGAACCGGATGCCCGGCCTGAGGCATTCTCTGTAGATGGTGCAGGTGCCCGGAATGATGTTCCGGAGAGCTTCGGTTGCTCCGGAGGGACTGCTGGAGGCATTGGATGACCCTCTTTGTCAAGGATGACCCTGCCGTGAAGCCCGCGAAATCTGTCGAGGGAGGAGCGCGGCAGGAAGACGCCGGGGACGGCGAGCTGCACGGCGAGCATGGCGGGCTGGAGGCCGGGGTGGTGGTGGTCCGCAACCGTGAGGTGGTGTTCGCGGACGAGCGGGCGCGGGAGCTTCTGGGGGACGGGGAGGGCGCGGACGGCGGCTGGCGCGACCCGGGGCCGCGCCTGGACGCGATGGGTCTGCGCTGGGACGGCAGCGTGCCGCGTTCGACGGCCCGGGCGGAGAGCGCCGAAGGGCGCCGCCTCTGCTTCGACTTCCGCGCCGATCCCGCGGCTGCCTCGGATCCTTCGAATCCCTCGACCACCGGCGTGCTGCTGATCTACGAGGGATCGACCGTGGCCGGCGCCGAATCCGACCTGCGCCTGATCGCGCTGATGCGCTCGCTGACGCAGATCACACCGGCCGTGGCGCACGACCTGCGGGCGCCGATCAACGCCATGGTGTTCAACATCGAGGTGCTCAAGGAGACGATCGCCTCCGGGCGGGGGGCCGAGCCGACGGGGCGGGAGCGCCAGCTCCGCTACGTCAACGTGCTCAAGGAGGAGCTCCACCGGCTGCACCGCGGCATGGAGAACTTCATCGCCCAGATCTCGCCGCGCGGAGACCGCGACGAGATCCTCGACTTGCGAGAGCCTCTGGAGGAGCTGGCCTCCCTGCTGGTCGGTCCGGCGCGCAAGCAGCAGGCGCGGGTGGAGGCGCATCTGCCCGCCGAGCCGGTGACGGTGCACGGCAACCGGTACCTGCTGCGGCAGGCGCTCCTCCATCTCGGTCTGGCCGTCCTCGGCACCGTGCCGCGGGATGGGGTCCTGGAAGTCGGTCTGGAGGCCGCGGGTGGACGAGCACGGGTCCACCTGTCGGGCACGGCCGGATCGGTGGCGGGCAGCGGTCCTGAGCCGGCGCCGGGTTTCGAGATCCGGCCGACCGAAAAGGGGACCGAAGCCCAGCTCTGGGTGGCGCGCTCCATCCTCGCCACCCAGGGAGCGGAGGTGCGGCCTGCGATTCCTGGCGAAGGACCGCAGGCCTATGACATAGAATGGACGCTCCAGGATTCAGCCTCACAGGAGAAGGAGTAGGCGATGCCCCATGCACTGGCGGTCGATGACGATCCCAACTTCCTTTCGGCTCTCGCTGAGCTGATCGAGGGGCAGGGATTCACGACCAACACCGCTTGTAACTTGCGCGACGCGCGCGCTCAGGTCAGCAACCGGATTCCCGACGTCGCGCTGGTGGATCTGTATCTGCCCGATGGAAGCGGCATCGATCTGCTGAAGGATTTGGAGCTCGGCACCACGACCGAGGTGGTGCTGATGACCGGCCACGCCGACGTGGAGAGCGCCGTGCAGGCTCTCCGGCTGGGGGCGAGCGACTATCTGACCAAGCCGCTCGACATCGGACGCTTGAAGAGCATCCTCGCCAACGTGGCGAGCGTGCAGCAGCAGCCGGCCCAGGCGGCGGCCGCCACCCCGGAGGAGGAGGAGACCCCGCACACCGACCGTCTGGGCCTGCTCCTCGGCGCCTCGCCGTCCATGCAGGTGGTGTATGAGATGCTCATCCGGGTGGCCCCCACCGACGCGTCGGTCTTCCTGATCGGCGAGAGCGGCACCGGCAAGGACTTGGCGGCGCAGACGCTGCACAACCTCAGCCGCCGCGCCAAGTCGCCGTTCATGCCGCTCAACTGCGGCGCCATCTCGCCGACCCTGATCGAGAGCGAGCTGTTCGGCCATGAACGGGGGAGCTTCACGGGCGCCGCGCGCCGGCACAAGGGGTACTTCGAGCGCGCCCACACCGGCACCCTGTTCCTCGACGAGATCACCGAGATGCCGATCGAGCTGCAGGTCAAGCTCCTGCGCGTGCTCGAGACCGGCCAGCTGAACCGCATCGGCGGCGACCAGCCCGTCGAGGTCGACGTACGGGTCATCGCGGCCACCAACCGCGACCCGCAGAAGGCGGTCAACGACGGGAAGCTGCGCGAGGACCTCCTCTACCGCCTGCAGGTCTTCCCCATCCACATGCCGCAGCTGCGCGAGCGGGGCGAGGACGTCCAGCTGCTCGCCGACTACTTCCTGGACCAGCTCAACGAACGGCAGGGGACGACCAAGCGGTTCACCGAAGAGGCCATGGAGCGGCTGCGCACCCACAGCTGGCCCGGCAACGTCCGCGAGCTCAAGAACGTGGTCCACCGCGCCTTCATCATGGCGGACCAGGACATTTCGCCCCGCGCCCTCCCCCGCGAGGTCGGCGGCGACTCCGGATTCCAGCGCAGCCTGTGCTTCCAGGTGGGCACCTCCATCGAGGAGGTCGAGCGCCGGCTGATCATGGCGACCCTGGACGCCTACGGCGGCAATAAACGAAAAACGGCCGACATACTAGGCGTCAGCCTCAAGACGCTCTACAATCGCCTCAACAGCTACCGGGACGTGTAGACGCTTCCACGACCCGGAAACCGACGATCCAGTACCGGCGACACCGACCCCCTTGAGGAGCCGGACGGTAGGTTGTATACTCCCCCTCCGTCCGACGACTCGCTGAGAACTTGTTTTCAGGAGGTCGTGGCACAAATTCTGCTTCAGAGCAATTCTTGACGCATGAGTGTGGGCCACGAATCAAACGAACAAGCTCAGTGACGAGGAGGATGCCATGAACAAGTCGATGCTGCGGATCTCGGTGGTGTGTCTGGCGCTGGTGGTCGCTCTGGGGTTGGCCGCGTGCAGCTCGACGCGGACCGTGGGGACCCAGGTGGACGACGCCGCCATCACATCGGCGGTGAAAGCCAAGCTGGCGACGGACGGGGATATCAATCCGTTCAATATCGATGTCGACACCAACGAGGGTGTCGTAACGTTGCAGGGCCGGGTGGCCAAGGAGGAAGCCCGCACGAAGGCCGAACAGCACGCTCGTGATACCGAGGGCGTGAAGCGGGTGATCAACCTGATCAAGGTGGGCGACAACTCGTAACGAGCTGGACGCTCCGAAGTTCTTCATCTAGTTCCTTTAACAAGGGAGAAAAAAGAAAATGAAAAAGCTGTTCGTTCACCTGTCGCTTCTGTGTTTGTTGGCCGCTCTGGCGGTCCCGATGGTCGGCTGCCACAAGGAAGAGGCCGAGGTTGAGGAGAGCACCACCACCGCGATGGAGGAGCCCGCCACGACCGAGGCCATGGGGACCGACATGGGCACCACCGAGCCGATGGGCACCGACATGGGTGGCACCACGGAGCCCATGGGCACCGAGATGACCCCCCCGCCCGCCGCTCAGTAAGCTCTCCGTTCACATCAAGAAGTCGCTGCAGGGCGCCCGTTTGGCTGGGGCGCCCTTTTGTTTTTCCGATCCCGTGTAAATTCTTCCCTGGCATCGGGGTTGCTCCTTTCTCGTCCTGGACGACGGTCGTCCAGCTCAGGAGGTACCTTATGAAGCAACTCAACGGGAAGAAGGTCGCGATTCTGGTGGCGGACGGATTCGAGCAGGTGGAGCTCACCGACCCGCAACGGGCTCTCGAGGAGGCTGGAGCCGAGACCATCATCGTCTCGCCGGCCCAGGGGAAGGTGAAGGGGTGGAACCATACGGAGTGGGGAGACGAGCTTCCGGTCGACCTGCAGCTCGAGCAGGCCGAGCCCCAGGACTTCGACGCGCTGCTCCTGCCTGGCGGCGTGATGAATCCGGACAAGCTGCGGCGCCTGCCCAAGGCGCAGCAGTTCGTGAGATCGTTCTTCGACGCGGGCAAGCCGGTGGCCGCCATCTGCCACGGGCCGTGGACCCTCATCGACTCCGGCGTGGCCAAGGGCCGGAAGATGACGTCCTACGAGACGATCCAGATGGACCTCAAGAACGCGGGCGTCCAGTGGGAGGACCGGGAAGTGGTGCGGGACGGCAACCTCGTGACCAGCCGCAAGCCGGATGACATCCCGGCGTTCAACCAGGCGATGATCGAGGTGTTCGCCCATCAAATGGAGCCGGTGGGACGGTAGACCTCATCCGATGAGCCTCCTCCGCCCCCTGATCCTGCTCCTGGCGCTCGCCGCGGCAGGTTGCTTCTACCGCCCCGGTCCGGCCACGGTGCCGATGCGCACCCTGGAGATTCCGGGCGGGGCGGTCGAGTCCCGCTGCCTGGTGGTCTTCTTGCCCGGCCGCGGCGACACGCCGGAGCACTTCGTGCGCAACGGCTTCCCCGAGAAGCTGCGGAAGGCCGGCTCGCGCTGCTCGATGATCGGCGTCGACTCCCACCTGGGCTATTTCGTCGAGAGGACGATCACCCAGCGTCTCGAAGAGGACGTGATCGCGCCGGCGCGGGCCCGGGGGGTCCAGGAGATCTGGCTGGTGGGGATCTCCCTCGGAGGGTTCGGCTCTCTCCTCTATTCGAAGGATCACCTGGGGGAGATCGCGGGCATCGTGACTCTCGCTCCCTACTTGGGAGAAAGAGAGCTGACGGACGAGATCGCCAAGGCCGGAGGAGCCGCGTCCTGGACGCCGCAAGAGAACCCGGAGCAGCAGGACTTCCTCGCCTTCTGGGACTGGCTCAAGGGGTACAAGCGCCCGGACGGCCAACCGGATGCTGGGCCGGATGCCGGGCACCCGCCGCTCTTCCTGGCCATCGGAAGCCGGGACCGCTTTGCCCGTCCTAACAGCCTGGTCGCCGACCTCCTGCCGGCCGATCACGTCTTCCGAGTCGACGGCGGCCACACCTGGGCCGCTTGGCGGCGCGGGTGGGACGCCTTTCTGGCATCGCCCTACGTGCCGGGGCGCTGACATTCCGGAGCCGGCTTCGCCGGGACCCTCACCCCTAGCCCCCTCTCCCACACGCACGCACACCCGCCCGGGAGAGGGGGGACCAGAGAGTATTTAGGGTCCAGGATCAGGCTCGTTCAGGAACCGGTGCATCACGTAGGCGTCCACCAGGCCCAACCGGCTGTGCCGGAACGCCTTGGGGAGAGTGCCGACAATCCGGAAGCCCATCTTCTGCCAGAGAGCCACGGCACGCTCGTTCGTCGAGACCACGAAGTTGAACTGCATGGCGAGGAAGCCGGCGCGGCGCGCCTCCTCCAGGGAATGCTCGCACATCGCCCGGCCGACGCCCCGCCCCGCCTCGCCGGAGTCGACCATGTAACCCGCGTTGGCCACATGAGAGCCCAGCCCCGGCTGATTGGGCTTGAAGTAGTAGGTGCCGACGACCTGATCTCCGCGGCAGGCGACGTAGGCCGAGGCCGGCGGGCTCATCCAGAGCGCCCGTCCCTGCTCTTGGGTCGTCGCGGGATCGTAGGAGTAGGTGTCGCCCTCCCGGACGACAGCGTGGAAGATCTTCCAGATCTCGTCCCAATCAGCCTCGGTGGCACGGCGGATGGTCAGCATAACGCCTCGACCTCGGTCAAGGCCGACCGCAGAGCTTCGCGGTCCTTCGCCGGTCCGGAGCCGCGCGGCGGACGCTCGTCATAGGTCCGTCCATCCAGCTCGCGTCCGGCCTTGGCCTTCTGCCGGCCACCCCACTGCTTGAAGAAGAAGGGAACGCCGGCCTGGCGGCACTGGTCGCGGACCTCCAGCACCCAATCCTTCTCCAGCGGCCGGGCTCCCGCTCCGCTCTCGCCGCCCAGGATCACCCAGTGGACGCCCGAGAGATCGAAAGGTCCGAGGGATTCGAGGAGCGGCTCCACCGACAGGAAACGGACCCGTACCGGAGCCTCGCGCAGGTGATCCACCCGGGGAAGACCCTGCTTGCGGTTCTCGACGCTCACGCCCCACCAGATGTGCGACTCTTCGGTCATCGGCCGGAGCTTGGTCCGCAGCAGGTCGCGCATCCTCTCGGACCGCTTGGTCAACACCTGGAAGGTGTGCCAGCTGGCGAGTTGCATCACCCGGGCGACCTTTAGGATGTAGTCGTCCGGCACCTCCTCGTGGAACAGGTCGCTCATCGAGTTGACGAAGATCATCCGGGGCCGGCTCCACAGCAAGGGCTGGGTCAGCTTCTCCGGGATGAGGCGGAGGTCGAACCCCTGCTCATACGGGTGACCTGGAACGCCGCGGAACCGTTCCGCGAAGGTCTCGGCATAGCAGTGGGCACACCCCGAGGTAATCTTGGTGCAACCTCGGACCGGGTTCCAGGTTGAGTCTGTCCATTCGATGGCCGAGTGGTCGCTCATGCAGGTTCCTGTACCCTCCTGACATTACACCTTGACGAGATGGGCTGAGCTATACTCTCGCCTTGGAGACATAACCATGGCTCGCTCGCTCCCCTTCCCACCTCCCGAGCCTGACAACCTGCCTATCCCCGATTGGCACCTGCAGCTTGTTGAAGAGCGCCTGGCGGCCCATCGAGCTCATCCCGAGCAGGTCGTCACCTGGGAAGAAGCCGAACAAGAGATCCTCTCCCAACTCCGCAATCGCTGATCCGTTTTGACCGCAAGAACCGGATGGCTCGTCCTCCGGCGTTCCGGTACCTTCCTGACATGACACGGAAGGAGAACCTGATGAGCGCTACACTTCTGTCGGGACGGATGATGATCGACGAGACCTCTGCCTGGGACGCGGTGCTGGGGCGGGATGCCCGCCGGGATGGCCAGTTCGTGTATGCGGTGGCCACGACCGGCGTGTATTGCCGGCCGTCGTGCCCGTCGCGCCGGCCGCGGCGCGAGAGGGTGCGGTTCTTTACGGCTCCCGAGGAGGCCGAGCGGGCCGGGTTCCGGGCGTGCCGCCGGTGCCATCCCCGGGATGGCGCGGCCCCGGACGCCCGCCTGGTCGAGCGCGCCTGCGCGTATCTCGAAGCCCACCTCGACGAGCCGGTGACTCTCGAGACGCTCGGCCAGGCCCTCGGTGTGAGTCCCTGGCACCTGCAGCGGACGTTCAAGCGGCTGACCGGCGTCTCGCCCAAAGAGATGGTGCGCGCGCGGCGTATCGAGCGCCTCAAGGAGCGCCTCCAGAAGGGAGACGACGTGGCCGCGGCGACCTATGAGGCGGGGTTCGGCTCCGGAAGCCGCGTCTATGAAACGTCGGACGCGCGGCTCGGCATGACGCCGGCCACCTACCGGCGCGGCGGCGCGGGCATGCGCATCCGCTTCGCCACGGCGGCGTCGTCTCTGGGACGCCTGCTCGTGGCGGTGACGGAGCGCGGCGTCTGCGCGGTGGCGCTCGGCGATGCGGACGAGGAGCTCGCGGCGGCGCTGCGGCGGGAGTATCCGCGGGCCTCGATCGAGCGGGCGGAGCCTGGCGCGGAGGATCTCGGGACGAGAGTCGCGGCCGTCCTCGGCTTTCTGGAAGGGACCTCTCCACATCTCGCGCTGCCTCTGGATGTGCAGGCGACCGCGTTCCAGGAAAGGGTCTGGAAGGTCCTCCAGGAGATCCCGGCCGGGGAGACGCGGACGTATGGGGAGATCGCCACGACTCTCGGCCAGCCGCAAGCCGCCCGCGCGGTCGCCCGCGCCTGCGCCACGAACCCGGTGGCCCTGGCGATTCCCTGCCATCGGGTGGTCCGCGGCAACGGCGCGAGCGGCGGCTACCGCTGGGGCGCTGAGCGGAAGAGCCGGATCCTCGCGGGCGAGCGGGAGAGGCGGGAACAGTCGGCGTGAAGCTCCCGCTCCCTCCGGACTTCGACCTGGCCTGGGTGTTGGGATTTCTGGCCGCGCGGACGGTTCCGTCGATGGAAGCCGTGGCGGACGGCGACTACCGGCGGAGCCTCCGCGCCGGCGGCCGGATCGTGACGCTCGCGATCCGGCCGCTGAACAGGAAGGGAGGAAGCGCGCTGGCGGTCCGGAGCGCGCCGGACCTCCCCGCGGCCGAGATCCGGCGCCTGATCGTCCGGATGTTCGACCTGGAAGCCGACCTCGCAGGGTTTCTCTCCCTGGCCGCGGCGGACCCGCTGCTCTCGCGCATCGTGCCGCGGCGGCCGGGGATCCGCCTGCCGCAGCTCCTCGATCCCTTCGAAGGCATGGTCCGGGCGATCGTGGGCCAGCAGGTGAGCGTCGCCGGAGCCGCCACGACCCTCGACCGCCTGGTGCGGCTCCTCGGCGAGCCCGCTCCCCCGCTCGACGGGCACTCGTTTCTCGCCTTCCCCACCCCGGAAGCGGTGGCCGCCGCCCGCCCGGAGGAGATCGGAATCGGCGCCGGCCTGACGCGCGCCAAGACGAAGGCGATCCAAGGCGTGGCCACCGCGGTGCTCGACGGCCGGATCGACTGGGACCGGCTGCGCGCCGGAACCGCCGAGGATTCCCAGGCGGTCCTGGTGGCCCTGCCCGGGATCGGACCCTGGACCGCCTCCTACGTCCGCATGCGCACCCTCGGAGACCGCGATGCCTTTCCCGCGTCCGATCTGGGGGTGATCAAAGCTTTGCGGGTGCTGACGCCGCAGGGGGAGGCGATCACGATCCCCGAGATCACCGCCCTCGGCGAGCGCTGGCGCCCCTGGCGGGCGTATGCGACACTGCATCTCTGGAATTCGCTGGGGGGGTAAGCTGCCCGCCCTTCCCATGCCGCACCACCCGCCACACATACATCACCACCAGCCCTCCGAGCACCACCCACGAGGCCGGGTCCAGATACTTGTCGACCTGCTTGAAGTTGGCTCCCAGAAGGTGGCCCAGGTAGGCCAGCAGGGCGACCCAGAGGGCTGAGCCCACCGTCGTATAGGCCAGGAACCCGACCAGGTTCATCTCGGCGATGCCTGCTGGAATCGAGATCAGCGAGCGCACCCCGGGCACGAGGCGGCAGAAGAAAACGGCCATGCCGCCATGGCGGTCGAACCAGCGCTTGGCCTTTTCGATCTCGTCGCCCGAGACGGTCACCCAACGGCCGTGCCGGTCGGCCAGCTCCTTCAGCCGCTTCTCTCCGACCTTCCTTCCGGCGTAATAGAGGGGCAGTGCTCCGAGGACAGAGCCGATCGTGCCGGCGACGATGACGCCGGGCAGGGTCAGCCGTCCTTGCGAGACCATGTAGCCGGCGAGCGGCATGATCAGCTCCGAAGGAATCGGCGGGAAGACGTTCTCGATGAACATGAGGAGAGCAATGGCGGGGTTGCCTGCCGCGTACATCATCCGCATGATCCACTGAGCCATCGACCTCACATTCCTGCAAGGTCCAGGCCCCCCTCACCTGAGGGCCACCCCTCACCTGAGGGCCAACGCCTCGGTGGCGCGCGCGATGGCGGCGGTGATCTGGTCGAGGGTGACGGGCTTGACGAGATGCTCGCGGAAGCCGGCTTCCCGGCTGCGGTCGAGGTCATCCTCCATGCCATACCCGCTGACGGCGATCCCTTCGAGACCGTAGCGCTCGCGCAGCTCGATCATCAGGTCGAGACCGCTGCCGTCGGGCAGGCCGAGATCGGAGAGCACGAGATCGAAGACGTGGGTCTCGGCGAGCTGGCGCGCCGTGGCGACGTCCTGGGCCGTCTTGACCTGATGGCGGGCGACCTGGAGGAGGCTGGCGAGGACGTCCAGGGTCGGACCGTGGTCCTCCACCACCAGGAGGCGGAGGGGGCGCTGGGAGGGCTTCTGCCAGTCCGGGCGCTCGGTTCGCTGGCGGACTGGCAGGGGCACGGTGCCGAGCTCGACGGTGAACGTCGAGCCCTGCCCGGTCCCCTGGCTCGTTACGGACAGCGTGCCGCCATGCAGGTCGATGAGCGCCTTGGCGATCGCGAGGCCGAGGCCCAGACCGCTGAAATTGCGGCTGGCGAGCCCGCCCCGTTCGAAGGGTTGAAACAGGCGCGGGAGGACCTCGGGCAGGATACCGATCCCGTGATCGGTGACGTCGATCCGGATCCGCGCGTGCGCCGCGTTGGACGTGCGGACCTCCACCCGGCCGCCGTCGGACGAAAATTTGACCGCGTTGTCGAGCAGCTTCCAGAACACCTGCTCCAGCCGGGCCATGTCGCCCCAGACGTGGTGCTCGGAGGCTTCCAGGAGAAGCTCGATGCGCACGCCCTTCTCTACGCTGCGCTCGCTGCAGAGCCGCTCCACGTCCATGAGGAGGCGGTGGATGTCGCGCACCTCGAAGTGGGCTTTCACATGGCCGCGCGAGATGCGGGTCAGGTCGAGCAGGTCGTCGATGAGGCGCGCCTCGAGCTGTACGCTGCGCTCGACCATCTCGAGCCCGTCGCGCAGGCTCTCGTGGAGCTTGTGCGACTGGAGCATCTCGTTGACGGTCAGGAGGACGGGCGTCAGCGGTGTGCGCAGCTCGTGGCTGAGCGCGGCGAGGAAGTCGTCCTTGGCGCGGGCCGCGGCCTGGGCCAGCCGGTAGAGCCGGGCGTTGTCGATCGCCAGGCCGGCCCGGAAGGCGATCTCCTCGGCGAGAGCCAGGTCCTCCGGTCCGAAGACGCGTCCCGACTCGGCGGTGGCGAGGAGCACGACGCCGAACGTCTGCCCCCGGGCCGCCAGGGGGACGACGAGGAACGACCCGGCCTGGAGGCGGCGATAGATGGCCAGGACCTCCGGGTCCTGGGTGACCGACTGCGCCATCTCCAGGGTCGACTGCGGCACGAGCTCGCTCTGGCCGGAGCGGGCCACGCGCCAGAGCGACAGCTTGGGGTTTTCGGGGAAGACGCCGTACAGCTCGCCGAGCCGTTTCGGCAGGTGCTCCTTGCGTGGATCGACGTGGCTCGACGCCACCTGCCGCATGGCCGGCGGATCGAGCAGCTCGAAGATCAGGCAGTAGTCGGCGAAGCCGCGGAGGACGAGCTGCGCCAGGTTTTGAAACGTCTTCTCGTAGTCGAGGGACTCGGAGAGGAACCGGCCGGCCTCGACGAGGAGAGCGACGCGGTCTTCGGCGCGGCGGGCCTCGGCGGCTTCCAATGGATCGCGAGCGCGCGCAGATCTGGGGACCGCCTCGTGCGACACGAGACGCTTCCAGGCACCTGTGAGACGCTCGCGGGCTCTGGAGAGCATGAGTCCCCCTGACTCTTCCCGAGTGCGGAGAGACGCGTCAAACGGGACTCCGCTTCAATCGAGCGCACCGTCGAGCCGATAGAGACCGAGAGGCGTGCCGGCGTAGAGCCTTCCCGGGTCGCGCGGATCGACCAGCAGCACGGAATATCCGGAAAAGCCGGGAGCGGGCAGGCCGGCCTCGGGCAGGGGGCGCCAGGTGGCTCCCCGGTCCGTGCTCACGTAGAGGCTGTACGTCGAGCCTTCCGGGTGGAAGGTCTGGACTTCGGCATAGAGGACCTTGGGATCCGAGGGAGCGAGGGCGAGCTTCGAGATCGCCCGGTTGCGGGGGAGGCCGCGCCCGGTGCGACGCCAGGTGCGTGCTCCGTCAGCACTCTTGAAGAGGCCGGCTCCCGTGCCCGCCCAGAGCGTGCCATTGGGAGCGATGACCAGCGCGGCGGTCACCCCGCGTTCCGGGATGCCGTTGCTCGAGAGCACCCAGGTCTGCCCTCCATCGGTGCTCTTGAAGACCCCATCGAGCGCGGCGCCATAGAGAGTGGACGAGCGGCGGCGCGGATCGACGACGATGTTGCTGAAGCTGGAGGACCGGGCGCCCTCCAGGCACTCCCAGCTCTCTCCACCGTCGCTGGTCGCCAGCGTGTGGCAGCTGTCCTCGTCCTGGCGCGCGCACGCGGTCTCCCGCGACCCCGAGACGAAGAGGTCATCCGGATGGCGCGGATCGAGGGACAGGAAGAACGGGAAGACGCACTCGCCGTCCTCGATCTGCTCATGGGTCCACGTCCGCCCACCGTTGGTGCTCCGCACGAACAGGCCATACTCCCCGACCCCGGAGACGACGTCCGCGTTGCGGGGGTCGACGACCAGGCCAAAGATGCTACTCTCGAACCCGGAATCGATCTGTCGCCAGGTGGCCCCGCCATCCGTGCTCTTGGTCAGAATGCCGGAGCTCGCGTAGATCACGTCGGGATCGGACGGCGCGATCGCGGCGCTGTACACAAACAGCCCCCCCAGACCCTGGTTCGCCGGCCTCCAGGTCGCGCCGAAGTCCCGGGTCTTGAGCACGCCCCGGAAGCCGCCATAGAAGCCGAGCCCCGCGTAGAACGTTCCGGCCACCACCGGATCCGCGGCGATCGTCCGGACCTCCTCCCGCTGGTCGGGCCGCAGGCGCGTCCAGGCCGCGCCGGTCGCCTTCTTGCGGAAGACGCCCACCGAGGTCCCGGCGAGGAGGGTCCCGTCCGGAGAGAAGGCGAAGTCATAGACCACGGCGTCGGGGATGGGGCCCAGGACCGTCCAGGTCTCCCCGTGGTCCAGGCTGCGGAAAACCCTGGAGGGCACCTGCACGGTGGGCACCGCCACCAGAACGCCGGACGGCGAGACGGCCATCCGGGACAGCGAGCCCGGAGCCCCCTCCACCTGCGTCCAGGTGGCGCCGCCGTCGACGCTCTTCAGAAAGCCTTCGTTTCCCGAGGCGGCGTAGGCCACCCCGGGGAGCATGGGATCGAAAGCCACATTCTGGAAGAGCGGCGCGACCGTTCCCGTCTGCAGGTCCAGGCTCTCCCACGTCGCGCCGCCGTCCTCGCTGCGGAAGAGATGCACGTAACCGGCCGCCAGGATCCGCGACGGATCGTGCGGGTCGACCGCGATGTCGGAGATCGTCTCGCCGGCCGCTCCGGACAGCGGAGCCCAGGTCGCTCCGCCATCCACCGTCTTGAAGAGGCTGGTCGCCCCACCGACGAACACATTGCCGCGGCCGGCATAGACGATCCGGGCATCCGACGGATCGACCGCCACGGTCGACACTCCCGGCAAAAGCCCCGCGGCGACGAGGCGCCAGTGGCCCCCGGCGTCGTCCGAGCGGTAGACCCCGGGGTCCGCGGCGGCATACAGGGTCCGGTGCGCGGAGGGCGCGACCACGATGTCCGCCACGGGACCGCCGAAGGGGCCGAGATGCGTCCAGCGGCCGTCGACGGCTGCGGCCATCCGAGGGAGCAGAGCGGCCAGGACCAGGACCAGGGCTATGGAGCACAGACGTGTCGATCTCATGGGTTCTCCTCCCGTATGCCTCGATGACATAACTTTATCGTATTTACGGAGGGAGGACCCGAGACGTTGGGGGAGAAGGAGGAGGGCAAGGCGCCCTCCTCCCGGTGTGGGGGTCAGGGCGCCGCGGGCACGTCGTAGGCGTCGACGTTCTTGCCCTGGAGGTACTTGTCGAACCAGCCGGCGATGTGGCGCAGGCGCTCGATGCGGTGCCAGGGCTCGCCGCTGCGCGACAGATCGTGCGACTCCCGCGGGAAGCGGACCATGACGACCGGACGCTTCAGGTACTTGAGCGCGCGGAACATCTGCTCGCCGCCGGCGGCCGGCGGGGTGCGCAGGTCCGCCTCCCCTTCGATCAGCATGAGCGGCGTCGTCACCTGGTCCACATGGGTGATGGGCGAGCGCCGCGCGAAGTCCTCCGGGTCCTCCCAGGGTGCGGCGCGGAACCACATCGGATCGAACATGGTGAAGTCGGCGGTGTACCAGAAGCTCGCCCAGTCGGCGATCGAGCGCTGCGCCACGGCGGCCTTGAAGCGGTGGTCCTGCGTGACGATCCAGTTGGTCAGGATGCCGCCGCCGCTGCCGCCGGTCACGCCGAGCCGCTGCGGGTCGATGTACGGACGCTTCACGAGCTCGTCGACTCCGGCCAGGAGGTCCTTGGCGTCGTCGCCCGGGAAGCTGTACTGGATCACGTTCCCGAACTCCTGGCCGTACGAGGAGCTGCCGCGCGGGTTGGGGTAGAGCACCACGTAGCCCTTGGCGGCCAGCCACTGGAACTCATGGAAGAAGGCGTAGCCGTAGGCCGAGTGCGGTCCGCCGTGGATGTCGAGGATCAGCGGATATTTCTTTTTGGGGTCGAAATCGGCCGGCTTCTGGACCCAGGCCTGGATTGGCCGGCCGTCGAAGCTCTTGTAGACGATCTCCTCGGGAGCGGTGAGGGCGATGTCCGCGAAGAGCTCCCGGTTGGGCTCGTAGAGCAGCTTCCGCTGCTTCGTGGCAGTGTCCAGGACGTAGAGATCGCCGATCACGGTAGGCGTCGAGATCACCAGAGCGAACCGCGACGCGTCCGGGGTCGCCGAGAAGGACGCCACCTCCAGGTCCCCTTCGGTGACCGGCTCGATCGCGCCGGTCGCCACGTCGAAGCGCTTCAGGTTGCCCCGGCCCCGCTCGGCCGCCGCCGTGATCACCGAGCGGCCATCGGCGCTCCACACGATCGGCAGGGGATTGTCCCCGCGCGGAGCGTGCTGGTCGGCGGCGAGAGCGTCGGAGACGTCGCCGTCGAAGCGGTCTGTGAGGACGCGGGCTGCTGCGCCGGACCGGGCGTCGATGACCAGGAGTTCGCTTTCGTCGTAGGAGCGGCGCTTCTCCGGATTCAGAAAGCCGGAGAAGGCGACGCGGCGGCCGTCGGGCGCCACGGACCATTCGTTGACCGGACCGTCCACGTCTACCACCGGGCGGACCTCGCCGCCGCGCGCCGGCACGGCCCAGACGTCGTCGTTCGGCCTCTCGTAATAGGGCTCCTTCGAGCGGTCCGACGAGAAGTAGATCTGAGCGCCGTCGCGGGACCAGGCCGGCGTGTCCTCATTGACCTCGCCGCGAGTGAGCCGCCGCGGCTCCGGGAGGCCGGCTCCAAACGCCGGCACGTCGACGACCCAGACGTGGGTGGGGTGGGTGGGATCGGTGTAGCCGGCGCCGTTGAAGCGGTAGACGGCGCGGGTGATGACCCGGACGTCGCTCTCCCGCTCGTCCTCGCCGGCCTTCCCTTCTCCCTTCTTCTTCGCCAGGTCCCGATCGTTGGTGCCGCTCAGGAACGCGATCGTCTTGCCGTCCGGCGACCAGGCCGGCGTGGAGACCCCCGCGGGAAGGTCGGTGATCGGGAACGCCTCGCCGCCCAGGGCCGAGATCAGGTGGAGCTGCGGCCTCTTCTTCTCGTCCGCCTTGCCGGGCGAGCGGACGAAGGCGACCCAGCGGCCGTCCGGGGACCACCGCGGGGACGTGTCGCGGGGACCGGACGTGAACGGACGCGCCGGCGCGCTGCCGTCGGCCGGGACGATCCAGAGCGCCGTGTCGTAGCCCTCCTTCGTCTCGTCGACGGTCACCCGGACGAAGGCGACCTGCCGGCCGTCCGGAGAGATCTGGGGATCGGCGATCCAGACGAACCGGAACAGGTCCGTCTCCGTGATGGGGCGCTTCCCCGCCGCGGTCAGGACCTCCGGCGCGGTCCAAAGGGCCAGGGCGAGGAGAGCTGCGGCGGCGGCACGAGAGCGGAGCGACAAGGGCATCAAGGACTCCTCCATGAATAAAGGACGGGAGTGATCCTATCGCGCCCGCGTCCAGAGAACGAAGACGCAAGCTCAACTCCCGCCCGGGCATTGATGCCCGGGCGGGAGCGCGGCCGCCCTTCCGTTGCCTACCCTGTGCGTTCGAGGGCTGGGATCAAACCGGCTTGCGCGTGGTGCACCTTCTGGTTCTCCACGTACTTCACGACGCGAGGAAGCCGCTTGGCGTCAAAGGAGAACGCGGCGTACTCGTCCTGCCAGAAGAAGGGGCGGTCGTGCACTCCGGCTTTGTTGATCCGTGTCGAAGCCGCTCCCTTGATCTTGCCGATGAAAGCGGCCAGGGAGATGCTCGGCGGAATTGTGGCCACCATATGGATATGGTCTGGCATCCCGTTCAGGGCATACACAGTTGCCCCCAGAGCAATCGCCTTGCTCCGTAGCAGTCCATGAATCATGGGCTCCAGCTCTGGAATGACCAGAGGCTCCCGCTGGTATGTGGCCCAGACGAGGTGATAGAAGAGCCGCAAATAGGGCAAAGGTCGTCTCCCGAAACAGAATTTCTTCGAAGAGCATATCCCAAGCCCGGGCATCAATGCCCGGGCGGGAGCGCGGTCTCGCGCTGAGACCCGGCCAACAGGTCGTGGCACGCCCCGTGCTATCGTCCGATATCGTCGGAAGAACGGGCGGGGGGACCGATGCTGAGGCGCATTCTCAATCGCAATCAGGACGAGCTTCTGGCCGAGAACCGCCGGCTGATGGCGGAGCTCCGGCAGGCGCTCTCCCGGTTCGACGCCTCGGTGGAGGACCAGGAGACGATCGAGCGCTCGGCCCGCCAGCTCGAGGAGCTGTTCCTGCTGGTCGTGGCCGGCGAGTTCAATGCCGGCAAGAGCGCCTTCATCAACGCGCTCCTGGGCGACAAGGTCCTCGAGGAGGGGGTCACCCCCACCACCACCCGCATCCACCTGATCCAGCACGGCCCCGAGGTCAGCCGGGAGCTGGTGGGCACCGCGCTCGACCGCGTCACCGCGCCGGTCGAGCTCCTTCAGGACATCAACATCGTCGACACGCCGGGGACCAACGCGATCCACCGCGAGCACGAGGCGATCACCCGCGAGTTCGTGCCGCGCTCGGACATGGTCCTGTTCGTCACCTCGGCGGACCGCCCGTTCACCGAGAGCGAGCGCGCCTTCCTCCAGGGCATCCGCGACTGGGGCAAGAAGATCGTGGTGGTCTTGAACAAGATCGACATCTTCGAGGACCCGGCCGACATCGAGCGCGTCCGCGCCTTCATCGCGGAGAACGCCCGGTCGCTCCTCGGCTTCACGCCCGAGATCTTCCCGGTGGCGGCCCGTCTCGCCCTGCGCGGCAAGAAGAACAACGACTCCCAGCTCTACGCCCAGAGCCGCTTCGCCGAGCTTGAGCGCTACATCGTCGAGACCCTGGACGAGAAGGAGCGGGTGCGCCTGAAGCTGCTCAACCCGCTGGGCATCGGCGCCCATCTCTCCGGCCGGTATCTGGAGATCGCCGACCGCCGCCTGGAGCTCCTCAAGGAGGACTTCACGACCATCGAGGACGTCGAGGGCCAGCTCGCCCATTACAAGGAAGACATGAAGCGGGAGTTCCGCTACCGCCTGGCGGACGTGGACAACGTCCTCCAGGAATTCGAGAACCGCGGCATGAAGTTCTTCGACGACACCATGCGCCTGGCGCGCTTCCTCGACCTGATCAACAAGTCCAAGATGAAGGCGGACTTCGAGCGCGAGGTGGTGGGCGATTCGCCGCAGCTCATCGAGCGGCGCGTCACCGAGGTGATCGACTGGCTGGTCTCCTCGGACCTGCGCACCTGGCAGGCGGTGATGGACCGGCTCCAGAAGCGGCGGCACGAGCACGCCGACCGCATCGTCGGGCAGATGGGCGGCAGCTTCGACCTGAACCGCACGCGCCTGCTCGACAGCGTCGGCCGGTCGGCCCAGCGGTCGATCGAGAGCTATGACAAGGAGGCCGAGGCGAGCCGCCTGGCCGAGTCGGTGCAGGTGGCGGTGGCGGGAACTGCCCTGGCCGAGGTCGGCGCGATCGGTCTCGGCGTCGCGCTCACCCACCTCGCGGTCACCGCGGCGGCGGACTTCACCGGCATCCTCGCGGCCGGCAGCATCGCGGTCCTGGGCCTTTTCATCATCCCCAACCGGCGGCACGACGCGAAGAAGGAGCTGCGGGAGAAGATCCAGGGGCTGCGCGAGCAGCTCATGGGAGGGCTGACCGGCCAGTTCGACCGCGAGATCGACGCCAGCCTGCGGCGCGTCGACGAGGCCATCGCCCCCTACACCCGCTTCGTCCGCGCCGAGCGCGACAAGCTGAACACCGTCCGCGGCGAGCTCAAGGAGGTCACCGAGGGGCTCGTCCGGCTGCGGGCGCGGGTGGAATCGCTGTAAGCTCCCCGAATGACTGCACCCCCTGCCGCCAAACCGCGCAAGCCCGGCTTCGGCGACGTCGTCCGGGCGCTCCGGCAGCCCAAGGTCGCCATCATGCTGGCGCTCGGCTTCTCGTCGGGCCTGCCGTTCTTTCTCACCGCGGGAACCCTCGGCTACTGGATGCGCGACGAGGGGATGGATCTCAAGACGATCGGCTTCCTGTCCTGGGTGGGCCTCGCCTACTCCTTCAAGTTCCTCTGGTCGCCGCTGATCGACCGGCTCGACGCGCCATGGCTCGGGAAAAGGCTGGGGCGGCGGCGGGGGTGGATCCTCATCGCGCAGGTGTTGATCGGCGGCGGGCTCCTGGCCATGGCCTCGACCGGACCGCGGGGCGGCCTCGTCGCCCTCGGCGTGGCGGCGCTGGTCGTCGCCTTCTCCTCGGCGACCCAGGACATCGTCGTGGACGCCTGGCGGATCGAAGCCGCCGACTCGGGCGAGGAGCTCGGCCTCCTCTCCAGCGCCTACCAGCTCGGCTACCGCATCGCCGTCATCACCAGCGACGCCCTGATCCTCTTCGCCGCCGAGCACCTGGGGTGGCCGATCTCCTACGTCCTGATGGCCGTGCTGATGCTCATCGGCATCGTCGCGACGTTCAAGGCCAAGGAGCCGGCCGGCGCGGACGAGATCCTCCACGAGAAGTCGGCCGAGGCTCCGCTGTGGACGCCCCGGGGGCTGTTCGACGCCGTGGTCGGACCGTTCCTCGCCTTCTTCCGCACCTGGGGCTGGGTGGGCCTGCTGATGCTGGTGTTCATCAGCCTCTACCGGCTGCCGGAGTTCGTCATGGGCCCGATGGCCACGCCCTTCTATCACGACCTCGGCATTTCGAAGGACACGGTGGGCGCCGTGCGCGGCACGGTGGGTCTCCTCGCCTCCTTCATGGGCATCGCGGCCGGCGGCCTCCTGGTGGCGCGCATGGGGTACATGAAAGGTCTGATTCTCGGCGGGATTCTGCAGGGCCTCGGGATCGCGAGCTTCGCCATCCTCGCCTTCTACGGCGGGGATCCCCGGCTGTTCGGGGTGGTCATGATGTGCGACAACTTCGGCGTCAGCGTCGCGGGCGTGGCCTTGGTGACCTACATGTCGAGCCTGACCACTCTCGGCTACACGGCGACCCAGTACGCCGTGCTCAGCAGCACCTACGCGATCGTCGGCAAGTTCCTGAAGGGCTTCTCCGGCGCGGTCGTCGAGGGCCTCCAGACCCAGGGGCACACCCTGATGGAGTCCTACGCCCTCTTCTTCGTGGGCGCGGGCGCGATCGGACTGCCGGCGATTCTGCTCTGCCTGTGGCTGGCGGCGGTGCAGAGACGAAACCGTCCGGTCCCGGCTTCGTAGTTGCAAGTACCGGGAGGTGAATACGATGGCACTCTACCGTTCTCGCACCCACAGGATGATCGCCGGCGTCTGCGGCGGCCTCGCCGACTGGCTCGGCTGGAGCCCGACGATGACGCGCATCCTCTACGTGATCGTGTCGGTCGTTTCGGCGGGATTTCCGGGTATGCTGGTCTATCTGATCCTGTGGATCGCGATGCCCAACGCACCCGCTAAAACGTGGACGACCTGAGCCGGACCCTCGCCGTCGCCCGAGGCGACGAGCCCGCCGACCTGCTGTTGCGCAACGCGCGGCTGGTCAACGTGCTCTCCGGCGAGATCCACCCGGCCGACATCGCCGTCGCCGGCGGGATCGTGACCGGCCTGGGCGGCGGCGGTACGACCCTCAAAGCCCGCGAAGAGATCGATCTCGGGGGCCTGTACGTGGCCCCCGGCTTCATCGACGCCCACGTCCACATCGAGAGCTCGATGGTACCGCCCGCGGAGCTCGCACGGGCCGTCGTGCCGCGTGGTGTGACCACGGTGGTCACCGATCCGCACGAGATCGGCAACGTCCTGGGGCTCGCCGGCATCCGTTTCATGCTGGAGGATGCCGAAGCCGCTCCGCTCGACGTTCTGGTCAACGCCTCCTCCTGCGTGCCCGCCACCCACCTGGAGACCTCGGGAGCGCGCCTGGAGGCCGGGGATCTGGCCAGCCTGCTCAGCCACCCGCGGGTTCTCGGTCTCGCCGAGGTGATGAACTTCCCGGGCGTCATCGGCGGCGATCCGGGGGTCCTGGCCAAGCTCCAGGCCTTCCGCGGCCGACCGATCGACGGCCACTGCCCGGGTCTCTCCGGCCCCGCCCTGCACGCCTATGTGGCGGCTGGCATCCACAACGACCACGAGTGCACGTCCGTCGAGGAGGCGCGTGAGAAGCTGCGCGCCGGCCTGACGATCTTCCTCCGCGAGGCGACCAACGCCCGCAACCTGCGGACGCTCCTCCCCCTGGTCTCCCCCGTCACCGAACGCCACCTCTGCCTCTGCACGGACGACCGCCAGCCGGCGGATCTCCTGGAGGAGGGCTCGATCGACCACCTGATCCGCATCGCGATCGCAGAGGGGATCGACCCGGTGACCGCCTTCCGCCTGGGAACGCTGAACACGGCCGAGCACTACGGCCTGCGCGACCGCGGGGCCGTGGCTCCCGGCAGGAGGGCGGACCTGGTCGTCTTCGCCGACATCCGGGAGCCGCGGGCCGAGATGGTCTTCCGCGGCGGCGTCCTGGTGGCCCGCGGCGGCCGGCTGGTCGCCTCCACGCCATCTCCGATCCGCAAGCTCCCCCCGACCGTCCACCTGGCGGCGGACCGGCTCGACTTCGCGATCCCCGCCGCGGGGAGCCGCGTGCGGGTCATCGGCGCGGTCCCCGATCAGCTCATCACCCGGAGCCTGGAGATGGACGCGGCCCTCCGCGACGGCCAGGCGGTGGCCGATCCCGCGCGGGACCTCCTCAAGATGGCGGTCGTCGAGCGCCATGGCGTCCACGGCGGCATCGGGCTTGGCTTCGTCCACGGGATCGGCTTGCAGAGGGGCGCGATCGCCAGCACGGTCGCGCACGATCACCACAACCTGGTGGCCGTCGGCGCCGACGACCAGTCCATGCGCACCGCCGCACTGGCCGTGGCCAGCACCGGAGGCGGCTTGGCGGTCGCCGACGGCGAGACGGTGTTGGCCCTGCTGCCCCTGCCGCTGGCCGGGCTCATGTCCGACCGGCCGATCGAAGAGGTGCGGGACGGCATGCAGGCCCTCCTCGATGCCGCGCACGGCCTGGGCGCGCGCCTGCGCGATCCCTTCATGGCGATGAGCTTTCTGGCGCTGGAGGTGATTCCCACGCTGAAGCTCACCGACCTGGGGTTGGTGGATGTTGAGAGGTTCGAGGTGGTGCCGCTGTTTCTCTCTCCTGTCCCGTAGCGCTTCCGGGGCGCACTTCTGGTAGAAAGGGCCTCGCGGGATCCGCCGCGCGGGCGCCCGTGGTCATCTCGCTGATTCGAAAGGCAGTACACACCATGCGTTCTACAGGCATCCGGCACGCGACTCTCCCCGGGCTGCTCCGCCTTCGAGCCGGGGAGCGGCCGGAGCGCGACGCCTTCATCTTTCTCGCCGACGGCGAGGACGAGGGGGCGCGCTTCACCTGGGCGGAGCTGGACCGCCGCGCGCGGGCCATCGCTCTCGCCCTGACGGAGTCGCTGGCGCCGGGCGACCGCGCGCTGCTGCTCTATCCGCCGGGCCTGGAGTTCATCGCCGCGTTCTTCGGCTGTCTGTATGCCGGTGTGATCGCGGTCCCCGCCTATCCGCCGCGTCCCAACGACCGCGCGCAGACCCGCTTGCGGGCCATCGCCCGCGATGCCGAGCCGCGCGCCGCGCTGACGGCGTCCGCGATTCTCGCGGGGGTGCAGGCCTCGCCCGCCCTGCCCGAGCTGGCGGCCGCGCGCTGGATCGCGACCGAGGAGCTCGCCGGAGTCGACATGGAGCTCCCCGAGCCGGACGCGGAGTCGGTGGCCTTCCTGCAGTACACCTCGGGCTCGACGGCGACGCCGAAAGGGGTGATGGTCACCCACGCCAATCTCCTCCACAACGAGCAGATGATCGGCGACGCCTTCGCCCAGGATGAAGATTCCGTTGTGGTGGGATGGCTGCCGCTGTACCACGACATGGGACTGATCGGGAACGTGCTCCAGCCGCTCCACGCCGGAGCACGTTGCGTGTTGATGGCGCCCGTGGCCTTCCTGCAGAAGCCGCTGCGCTGGCTCGCAGCGATCAGCCACTACCGTGCGACGACCTCCGGCGGGCCGAACTTCGCCTACGACCTGTGTGTGCGGCGGATCGGTGCCGAGGATCGGCAGGATCTCGATCTGTCGAGCTGGCGGCTGGCGTTCAATGGCGCCGAGCCGGTGCGCGCCGAGACGCTCGAGCGCTTCGCCGCGGCGTTCGCGCCCAGCGGCTTCCGCCGCGAGGCGTTCTATCCCTGCTACGGGCTCGCCGAAGCGACGCTCTTCGTCAGCGGCGGCGCCGCGGACCGGGCGCCGCGGACCACGGAAGTTGAGGAGCGCCGGCTGGTGAGCTGCGGCCATGCCTGGGGCGAGCAGCGGATCGCGATCGTCGATCCGGAAGCGGGCGTCGAGCTGGCGCCCGGCCGCACCGGCGAGATCTGGATCACCGGGCCGAGCGTGGCGCGCGGCTACTGGCAGAATCCCGAGGCCACGCAGCGCGACTTCCGGGCCCGGCTCGCAAAACCCGCTCCCTCTCCCTGGGGAGAGGGCTGGGGAGAGGGAGATCGGATCAATCCTGAGGGACCGTTCCTGCGCACCGGCGATCTCGGCGCTCTCCGCGACGGCGAGCTGTACGTCACCGGACGGATCAAGGACCTGGTCATCCTGCGCGGGCGCAACCACTATCCGCAGGACTTGGAGCTGACGGCCGAGCGCAGCCACCCGGATCTGCGGCCCGGCTGCGGCGCGGCCTTCGCGGCGGAGATTGGCGGCGAGGAGCGCCTGGTGGTGGTCCAGGAGGTGGAGCGGCAGCGCCGGGGCGACTTCGAGGAGCTGGCCGCGGCGATCCGCCGCGCAATTGCCGAGGAGCACGAGGTGCAGGCGCACGAGGTGGTCCTGGTGCGCGCGGGCACGGTGCCCAAGACGTCGAGCGGCAAGATCCAGCGCCGCCTCTGCCGCGAGCTGTATCTGACGAGCGAGCTGACGGTCCTCGGGCGGAGCGCGCTGGCGGAGAGCACGGTCGAAGCCGAAGCGGTCCTCACCTCGGAGGATCTCGTCCTCGCGGACCCGGCAGAGCGCGCCGTGCTCCTGGAGCGCTTCCTGCGCGAGCGGGCGGCGGCGGCCGTGGGCGTCTCCGCCGAGGCGATCGATCCGCGGCAGCCGCTGACCTCGCACGGGCTGGATTCGCTGGCGGCGATCGAGCTGAAAGGGGCGGTCGAGTCGGCTCTGGGGGTGGAGCTGCTTCTTGCCGAGATTCTGGAGGGGGCGGGGACGGAGCGGCTCGCTGAGATGTTGGTGGACCCTCACCCCCTAACCCCCTCTCCCACACGCACTCACACCCGCCCGGGAGAGGGGGAACCTGCAACGCTTTCCTGGGGCGAGCGGGCTTTGTGGTTCCTCCACCGGCTGGCTCCCACGTCGGGCGCCTACAACATCGCGGTGGCCGCTCGTACTCGCGGGCTCGATCCGGTGGCTCTGCGCGGCGCTCTGGAGGCGGCCGCTCTGCGCCACGTGGCCTTCCGCACGGTCTTTCCGGCGGAGGATGGACAGCCCCGGCGGCAGGTGCTGGAGAGGCCGGAGATCGACTGGTTGGAGGAGGATGCCCGCGGTTGGAGCGAGGCGGAGCTTCAGGCGCGGCTGGCGGAGGAGGCGTGGCGTCCGTTCTCTCTGGAGCAGGGGCCGCTCCTGCGCGTGCGGCTGTTCGAGGTCGCTGAGAACGAGCGGATCCTGCTGTTCGCGGTGCACCACATCGTGGCGGACTTCGCCTCGCTGGCGATCGTCGTGCGGGAGATGAATGGCGCCGCAGTTCCATCGCGCACCCCGGCCGACTTCGCCGCCTGGCAGGAGGCGATGCTGGCGGGGCCTCGCGGCGCGCGGCTTTGGGATTTCTGGCGCGAGGCGTTGACCGGGCTCCCGGATCTGGACCTGCCGGCGGACCGGCCTCGTCCTCCCGTGCCGACATGGCGCGGCGTGGCCCGCGCTCTGGAGCTTCCCGCCGATCTGGCGGAGGGCGTGCGGGCTCTCGCGGCAGCCCATGGCGCCACTCTCTACACGGTCCTCCTCTCCGCCTTCGCGGCCCAGCTCGGCCGGATGTCGGGGCAGCGGGACTTCGCGATCGGCGCTCCCGCGGCGGGCCGGGGGACTCCGGAGCACGCCGGGATCGTGGGCTACTTCGTCAATCCAGTAGTCCTCCGGGCCGACCTGGAAGGCGATCCGGACTTCTCCGAGCTGCTCGGACGGATGCGGCGGACGGTGCATGACGGCCTGGCGAGCGGCGACTTCCCGTTCCCTCTGCTCGCCGAGCGGCTGCGGCCGGAGCGGGACCCGGCGCGCGCGCCGTTGTTCCAGGCGATGTTCCTGCTGCAGCGGACGCGTCCGGGCGACCCGCCGGGGCTCGGCATCTTCTCGCTGGGAGAATCGGGCGGGCGCATCTCCCTCGGTGGCGCGGAGCTGGAGTCCTTGCGGATCGAGGAGCGGCGGGCGCAGCTCGATCTCACGCTGCGTGCGGCCGAGCTGCCGTCCGGAGGCCTCGGCGTCTCCCTGGAGGTCAACGCCGACCTGTTTGACGCCGCCACGGCCGAGCGGATGCTGGGGCACTTTCAAACCCTGCTCGCGGGGACGGTAGCCGATCCGGCCCGGCCGCTGTCGCGGCTGCCCTGGCTCACGCCTGGGGAGCGCCTCCAGGTTCTGACCGCGTGGAGCACGGGGCCGGCCGCGGCTCCGCAGGACGTCCTCCTGCATCAGCCGTTCGAGGAGCAGGCGGCCCGCGCTCCGCAGGCCGAGGCTTTGGTCGCGGGATCGGACCGCGTGACCTACGACGAGCTGAACCGCCGGGCCAACCAGCTCGCCCACCATTTGCGCGGCCTCGGCGTGGGGCCGGAGGTGCGCGTGGGCATCAAGATGGGGCGCACACCGGATTTGGTGGTCTCCCTCCTTGCCGTGCTCAAAGCGGGCGGCGCCTATGTGCCGCTCGATCCGAGCTATCCGCCGGAGCGGCTGGAGATGATGCTGCGAGACTCCGGAGCGCAGGTGCTGGTGACCCAGCGCGATCCCGCGGCGCGAGGCGGCCCGTTCGCGGGTGTCACGGTGGAGGTGGATCATCCGACCGATCGGACCGATCCGACCGATCCGTCCGATCAAAATTGGAAGCACGGCGCGCTCCAGAGCAACCTCGCCTACCTGATCTACACCTCCGGCTCCACCGGCCGGCCCAAGGCGGTGGCGATCGAGCACCGCAGCGCGGCGGCGCTGGTGCAGTGGGCGCGCGGGGTCTTCGCGCCGGACGAGCTTTCCGGGGTGCTGGCCTCGACCTCGGTCGCGTTCGATCTCTCGGTCTTCGAGCTGTTCGTGCCGCTCTCCACGGGCGGCCGGGTGATCCTCGCCGACAACGCCCTGGAGCTGCCGCGGCTGTCCGCGGCCTCCGAGGTCACGCTGGTCAACACGGTGCCCTCGGCCATGGCCGAGCTGGTGCGCGGCGGCCTGCCGGCTTCCGTGCGCACAATCAACCTCGCGGGCGAGCCGGTCCCGCCGGCCCTGGTGGATTCGGTGTATACGGTCCCAGGGGTCGAACGGCTCTACAACCTCTACGGTCCCTCGGAAGACACGACCTACTCCACCTTCACCCGGCTCCAGGCGGGGCGTGCCGTGACGATCGGCCGGCCGATCGACGGCACGCGGGCCTATGTGCTCGACGCGGGGTTCGAGCCCGTGCCGGCCGGGGTTCCAGGCGAGCTCCATCTCGGCGGCGCGGGGCTGGCCCGCGGCTACCTGGGCCGGCCGGAGCTGACGGCGGAACGCTTCCTCCCTGATCCATTTTCCTGCGAGCCCGGCGCGCGGCTCTACCGGACGGGTGATCTCGCGCGCTGGCGGCCCGGCGGCGACCTCGATTTCCTCGGCCGGACCGACCATCAGGTCAAGGTGCGCGGCTTCCGTATCGAGCTCGGCGAGATCGAGGCGGCCCTGGCCCGACTCCCCGGCGTGCGCGAGGCCGTCGTGCTCGCGCTGGACGACGCGGACCTCGGCCGCCGCCTGGTGGCTTTCGTGGTGTCCGAAACGGACGAGGAGCTGCCTGCGGCGGAGCTGCGCGACGGGTTGCGTCGCACCCTGCCGGAGCACATGATCCCTTCGGTCTTCCTCCACCTGAACGCCCTGCCGCTGTCGCCCAACGGCAAGATCGACCGTAAGGCGTTGGCGCGGCTGGGGTCCGCGGCGGACGCGGAGGACGGGACGCCCCGGACGGCGGCCGAGGCACGGCTCTGCGAGCTGTTCGCCGAGATGCTCGAAGTCCCGGAGGTCGGCCTCCACGACAGCTTCTTCGAGCTGGGCGGTCACTCGCTCCTCGCCACCCGCCTCGCGGCGCGGATCGAGCGGGACTTCGGCGTCGACGTGCCGGTCAGCGCACTGTTCGAGGCGCCGACCGTGACGCAGCTCGCCCGGCGGCTGGGCCAGGGAGTCTCCGTCCCTGCCTTGCCTGTAGCAGCGCGGACGCCGCGCCGCGTGCAGCCCCTACGGGAGCAGCCGTACGCGGCGCCCCGGACCGCTCTGGAGGAGCGGTTGGTGGAGCTTTGGGGCGAGGTGCTGGGCCGCGAGCAGGTGGGCATCCACGACGACTTCTTCGATCTGGGCGGCCACTCCCTGCTCGGCGCGCGCCTGCTGCTGGAGGCGCGGCAGTCGTTCGGCGTGGACCTGCCGCTCGGCGAGCTGTTCGACGCGCGCACCCCGGCGGCCTTGGCCGAGCGGCTGGAGGCAGCCGGCGCCCGCCTCCTGTCCGCGCCCGCGGAGTGGCCCGAGCCCCCCGCCGGCGCCCGGTGCGCCCCCCTGTCCTTCGCGCAGCAGCGCCTCTGGCTCCTTCATCTGCTCGCACCCGCCAGCGCGGCCTACAACGTCCCCGGCATGCTGACCCTCGCCGGGCACCTGCGCCCGGAGGTGCTGGCCGCCGCGCTGGAGGAGATCGTGCGGCGCCACGACGCGCTGCGCACGGTCTTCGCGGCCACGCGCGGCGAGCCGGTGCAGGCGGTGCTGCCGCCGCACTCCCGAAGCCTTCCCCTCGTCGACCTCACCGGTCTTTCAGAGGCTCTGCGCGAGACCGAAGCCGCGCGGCTCGCCTCCGCCGAGGCGCGGCGGCCGTTCGATCTGGCGACCGGACCGCTGCTGCGCACTCTGCTGATCCGCACCGCCACCGTCGAGCACCGGCTGGTTGTCGTGATGCACCACATCGTCTCGGACGGCTGGTCTCTGGGCGTGCTGCGCTTCGAGCTGGCCGCGCTCGTCGCCGCCTTCGCGGAGGGCCGGCCATCGCCGCTCCCTCCCTTCCCCCTCCAGTACGTCGACTTCTCCACGATGCAGCGGCGGGACCTCCGGGAGGACGTTCTGGAGCGGCAGCTCTCCCATTGGCGGACCCGCCTCGCCGGAGCGCCGGATCTCGACCTGCCCACGGACCGGCCACGGCCGGCTGTGCTCTCGGACCGCGGCGCCGCTGTGCCCGTCGTTCTTCCGGCCGACGTAGCGCACAGGCTGCGGGATCTCGCGCAGATGGAGGGGGCGACCCTCTTTATGGTCCTGCTCGCGGCCTGGGCCACTCTCCTGGGACGCTCCAGCGGACAGGACGACCTGACGGTGGGCTCCCCCGTCGCAGGCCGCGACCGGCGGGAGGTCGAGCCGCTGATCGGCTGCTTCGTGAACACGCTGCCGTTGCGCGTGCGGCTGGAGGATGATCCGCCGTTCCGCGCACTCCTCGGCCGCGTACGCGAGGCGACCCTGGAGGCCTACGACCACCAGGGGGTCCCCTTCGAGAAGCTCGTCGAGGACCTGGCTCCGGAGCGCGACCGCGGGCGGTCGCCGCTGTTCCAGGTGATGCTGGCGCTGCACAACGCGCCGCAGCCGCCGCTCTCCCTGCCGGGCCTGGCGCTCGCGCTGGCCGAGATCCCCACCGGCACGGCCAAGCTCGACCTGAGCCTGCTGCTGACCGATGGAGCGGCGGGGATCGCAGGCACCTTGGAGTACCGCACCGAGCTGTTCGAGGAGGCCACGGCGGAGCGCTTCGCCGCGCACCTGATGGAGTTGCTGGCGGGCGCGGTCCGCGCGCCGGACGAGCGTCTGTCGGACCTTCCCCTCCTGACCCCGGCCGAGCGCCAGCAGATCCTCACCGAGTGGACCGCGCGGGACGTCTCCTTCCCACGGCGCACGATCCACGCCCTGTTCGAAGAGCAGGCGGCCCTCCGGCCGGAGGCTCCGGCGGTCGAGCAGGGGGAGGAGCGGCTGACCTACGGCGAGCTCAATGCCCGGGCCAACCGCCTGGCGCACCGGCTGCGGCGGCTGGGCGTAGGGCCGGACGCGAAGGTGGGCCTGCTCCTGGAGCGCTCGCTGGAGCTGGTCGTGAGCATGCTGGCGACGCTCAAGGCCGGCGGCGCCTACCTGCCTCTCGACCCGGTCTACCCGCGGGAGCGTCTCGAGCTGATGCTGCGCGACTCCGGCGCGCGCGTGCTGGTGACCCGGGGTGATCTCGCCGCGCGTGGCGGCCCGTTTTCCGGCGTCGTGGTCGAGCTGGATGATCGGTCGGATCCGTCGGATCCGACCGATCGGTCCAATCTTCCGCCGGCTGCTCTCCCCGACAACCTGGCCTACGTGGTCTACACCTCGGGCTCCACCGGGAGGCCGAAAGGAGTCGAGGTCCCCCATCGCGGGGTCATCCGGCTGGTGCGGCCGGAGGGCGCGAGCGGCCATGCCCGTTGCGGTCCCGAAGAGGTCTTCCTCCACCTGGCCTCGCCGCTGTTCGACGCGGCGACGCTGGAGGTCTGGGGACCGCTCCTGTCCGGCGGCCGGCTGGTGGTGCTCCCCGGCCGGGTGCCGGCGCTCTCGGAGCTGGGGCAGGCGATCGCGCGGCACGGCGTCACCACGCTCTGGCTGACCACCGGGCTCTTCCACCTGATGGTCGAGGAGCGCCTCGACGACCTGCGCCCGCTGCGGCGCCTGCTGATGGGCGGCGAGGTCACGCAGCCGGGGTACCTGCGGCGCGCGCTGGCCGGTCTGCCCGGGTGCGAGCTGATCCACTGCTACGGCCCGACGGAGAACACGACGTTCACCACCGCCCAGACCCTGCAACCCGGGTCGGACCCGGGCGACCCCGCGCCCATCGGCCGGCCCATCGCGGCGACGCGGGTCTACCTGCTCGATCGCTGGTTCCAGCCGGTGCCCGTCGGCGTGCCGGGGGAGCTTTGGACGGGCGGCGACGGTCTGGCACGGGGATATCTCGGCAGGCCGGATCTGACCGCGGAACGCTTCGTGCCGGACCCGTTCGGCCGGGGTCAACGGCTGTACCGCACCGGAGACCTCGCGCACTGGCGCCCGGACGGTGCCATCGAGTTCCTCGGGCGCATCGACCAGCAGGTGAAGATCCGCGGCTTCCGGATCGAGATCGGCGAGGTCGAGACGGCGCTCGGCAGCCATCCGGAGGTGGCGGCGACGGCGGTCCTGGTGCGGGAGGACCTGCCCGGCGGCAAGGGTCTGGTCGCCTTCGTGGTCCGCCGGCCGCCGGATGCCCCGGAGAATGGTCCAGGCTCACCGGATCTCGTCGCCGCCCTGCGCACCCATCTCCAGGCGCGCCTCCCGGAGCCGATGATGCCGGCCCTGTTCGTCGAGGTGCCGGAGCTCCCCTTGAGCCCGACCGGCAAGGTGGACCGCCGGGCGCTCGCGCGGCAGCTCGCGTCCTCGCCGCCCGCCGGCTTCGCGCGCGCCCGCCGCACGTTGAGCCGCCGCGACGAAGAGCCCATCCGCACCGCCCCGCGGGACGCCGCGCTCCCCCTCTCCTTCGCCCAGGAGCGACTGTGGGTCCTGCATCGCCTGCAAGGCGGCTCGGCGGCCTACAACATGCCGCTCCAGGTGCAGCTGCGCGGCGCACTGGCCGTCCCGGAGCTGGCGGCGGCGCTCGCCGGAGTCGTGCGGCGGCACGAGACGCTGCGCACGGTGTTCGCTGAAAGCTCCGGTCAACCGATCCAGGTGATCGGCCCGCCGCCCTCCGACTGGCCCCTGCCGCTGGTCGACCTCTCCGGGGTTCCGGAGAGCGAGGCACGGCGGCTGTCCGAAGAGGAAGCGCGGCGGCCGTTCCGGCTGGAGAGCGGGCCGGTCCTGCGCACCACCCTGCTCCGCCTGGGGGATGGGGACCACCTCCTGCTGCTCGACATCCACCACATCTCGACCGACGGCTGGTCCATGGGCCTGCTGCTCGCCGAGCTTCAGGAGCTGTACGGCTCGCTGCGCCGGGGCGTTCCGCCGCGGCTGCCGGAGCTGCCGGTGCAATACGCCGATGTCGCTGTGTGGCAGCGGCGGCGGCTCACAGGCGAAGTCCTGGAAGGTGAGGTCGCCTGGTGGCGGGAGCGGCTCCAGGGGCTGCCGCCGCTCGATCTCCCCACCGACCGGCCGCGCCCCGCGGTGCCGAGCTTCCGCGGCGGCGAGGTCCCGGTCGATTTCGGCCCCGAGCTCTCTACGGAGCTGGCCACCCTCGCCCGCCGCGAAGGGGCCACTCCTTTCATGGTCCTCCTCGCCGGCTTCTCGGCCCTGCTCGCGGGCTGGAGCGGCCAGCGCGATCTTGCCGTGGGTGGGCCGGTCGCCGGACGCACGCGCAAGGAGACCGAGAGCCTGATCGGCTTCTTCGTCAACTCCCTGGTGCTGCGCTCCGACCTTTCGGCCGATCCCGACTTCTTGACTCTGCTCGGACGGGCCCGCCAGGTGGTTCTGGAAGCCCATGCGCACCAGGAGCTGCCGTTCGAAAAGCTGGTGGACGCCGTGCAACCGCGGCGCGATCTGGCCCGCGCGCCGCTCTTCCAGGTGATGCTCGCGCTCCAGGCCTTCTCGCTCCCCGCCCTGGAGCTGGATGGCGTCACCCTGGAGCCGGAGCCGGAGCCCACGGGTACAGCCAAGGTCGACCTCACCCTCCACCTGCGCGAGGGGGAGGACGGTTTCTCCGGAGCGCTGGAGTACGCCACGGACCTGTTCGACCCCGCCACGGCGGAGCGGCTGACCGAGGGCCTGCGCGCGCTTCTCGCCGCTGCGGCGGCCGACCCGGGCCAGTCCCTGACGCGCCTCACGGAGACGACTCCGCTCCCGCTCGCCGCCCAGCGCCAGGTCCTGGCGGAGACGGCACTGGCGGCGACGCCGGCCGAGGCCGCGGCCTACGCGCCGCCGCGCAGCGAGATGGAGCGTTCTCTGTGCGCGGCCTGGAGCGAGGTCCTGGGGATCGAGCGGATCGGCGTGCGCGACAACTTCTTCGAGATCGGCGGCAACTCCCTGGCGATGGTGCGCCTGCACAGCCATCTGGGCGAGATCCTCGGCCGCGAGGTGCCCATCGCCGCGTTGTTCAGCCATCCGACGATCGAGAGCCTGGCGCGGGAGCTCGATCAGCTCGGTCAATTCGATCAGGGGGCGGCGGCGCAGCAGCCCGCGGTGGAATCGCAAGCGGCCGAGGAGGCGCGCGACCGCACGGACCTGCGCCGCGCCTCGCTGCGCCAGCTCCAACAGGCGCGGGGCAACCTGCGCCGCAGGTCCTGATGTTGATGTCGAGGAGTCACCCATGAGCGAAATTCCGGCTGAATCCATTCCACGGGTCGCCGTCGTCGGCCTCGCCGGCCGTTATCCCGGAGCCCGGACCATCGACGAGCTGTGGCGCAACCTGCAGGGCGGCGTCGAGTCGATCTCCCACTTCACCCCCGAGGAGCTCGCCGCCGGAGTCGATCCGCGCCTGCTCGCCGATCCCCGCTACGTCCGCGCCAAAGGAGTGCTGCCGGACGCCGACCTCTTCGATGCCGCCTTCTTCGGCTTCACGCCGCGCGAGGCGGAGCAGATGGACCCGCAGCACCGCGTGTTCCTGGAGTGCGCCTGGGAGGCGCTGGAGGACGCCGGCTGCGATCCTCAACGCCTCGGCGGACGGGTGGGGGTCTACGCCGGCTCCGGCGCAAGCGCCTACCTGATCTCGAACCTCCTGCCGCACCGCGAGCTCGCGGAGAAGGCGGGCGTGCTGCAGCTCCTGCTGCTCAACGACCGGGACTTCCTGGCGACCCGCACCTCCTACAAGCTCGGTCTCATGGGTCCGAGCGTGGCCGTGCAGTCCGCCTGCTCGACCTCGCTGGTCGCCATCCACCTGGCCTGCCAGGCCCTCCTCACCGGCGAGTGCGACCTGGCGCTGACCGGCGGCGTCTCGATCAGCACGCCGCTCGCCAACGGCTACCTCTATCAGGAGGGGAGCATCCTGTCGCCGGACGGCCATTGCCGCGCCTTCGACGCATCGGCTGCGGGCTCGGTCGACGCCAACGGCTGCGGCGTGGTGGCGCTCAAGCGCCTATCCGACGCCGTGGCCGACGGCGACCGCATCTACGCCGTGGTCCTCGGCTCGGCGGTGACGAACGACGGCCCCGCCCGGGTGGGGTTCACCGCGCCCGGCGTGGACGGCCAGGCCGCGGCGATCTCCGAGGCCCTGCTGCTCGCGGACGTGGACCCGGACACGATCGGCTACGTCCAGACCCATGGCAGCGGTACGGCGCTGGGCGATCCGATCGAGGTCGAGGCGCTCACCCGGGCCTTCCGGCGAGCGGGAGCCCAGGGCACCGGCGCGTGCGCGATCGGCTCGGTCAAGACGAATCTCGGGCATTGCAGCGCGGCGGCCGGCGTCGCGGGGTTCATCGCCGCCACGCTCGCCCTGCGTCACCGCACGCTCCCGCCAAGCCTGCACTACGAAAGCCCGAACCCGCGGATCGACTTCGCCGCGAGCCCCTTCTACGTCTGCTCCGCGGCGACACCCTGGGAGACGGACGGCAACCCGCGCCGCGCCGGAGTGAGCGCCTTCGGCCTCGGCGGCACGAATGCCCACATCGTGCTCGAAGAGGCGCCAGAGCCAGAGCCGAGCGATGCGCCCTCGCGGCAGCCGCAGCTCGTGGTGCTGTCGGCAAGGACGCCGGAGACTCTGGAAGCGGCGACGGCGCGGCTGGCCGACCGCTTGGAGTCCTTGCAGTCCTTGCAGTCCTTGGCGGACGTCTCCTGGACCCTCCAGACCGGCCGCCACGGCTTCGAGCACCGCCGGTTCGTGGTGGCCCGCGACCCGGAGAGCGCCGCGGCCGCTCTCCGCGACCCGGCCCGCACCGTGACCGCCTGCTGCGACGGCGACGGCCGACGCTCCGTCGTCTTTCTCTTCCCGGGTCTGGGCGACCAGGCGGTCGACATGGCGCGCGAGATCTACGAGACGGAGCCCTTCTTCCGCGAGCAGGTCGACCTCTGCGCCGCCAAGCTGACACCCTGGCTCGGCTGCGACCTGCGCGAGGTGCTCTTCTCCCCCGGCGACTGGAAGCCCGCCTCTGCGGCCGGCGGGGGCCCCGACCTCAAGGCCCTGCTGCGCCGGGAGCCCCGGCCGGACGATCCCGCGGCAGCGCGGCTCGACCAGACTGCGTTCGCGCAGCCGGCGTGCTTCGTCGTCGAGTACGCGCTCGGCCGCCTGCTCATGGAGTGGGGGATCGACCCTGCGGCGATGATCGGCTACAGCATCGGCGAGTACGTGGCCGCCTGCCTCGCCGGCTCCCTCTCCCTCGATGACGCTCTCCTGCTGGTGGCGCGCCGCGCGCGGCTCATCCAGGATCTGCCGCCCGGCGCCATGCTCGCCGTGCCGCTCGCCGAGGAGGAGGTCCGGCCGCTACTCGACGAGCGCCTCTCGGTCTCTGCCACGAACGGCCCTAACTTCTGCGTCGTGGGCGGGCCGGAGGAGGCCGTCGCGGCGCTCGAAGCGACATTGGCCGGCCGTGGTGCGAGCTGCCTGCGGCTTCAGACAACGCACGCGTTCCACTCCGCGATGATGGACCCGGCGGCCGGGCCTCTCACCGAGCTGGCCGCTCAAATGCAGCCGGCTGGAAGCCGGCGCTCCCAGCAGGGCGCCGCTGGGAGCGCCGGCTTCCAGCCGGCCATCCCCTACCTTTCGAACGTCACCGGCACCTGGATCACGCCCGAGGACCTGTCCGATCCTGGCTACTGGGCCCGCCACATGCGGGGGACCGTCCGCTTCGCCGAAGGCTTAAGCGAGCTGCTGCGCGAGCCCGGACGCGCGTACGTGGAAGTCGGCCCCGGCGGGACGCTCGGCACGCTGGTCCGACAGCATCCGGGTTCTGTTTCGAATGGGGAGGCCGACCTGGTCACCGTGCCGACCCTGCGCCGCACGGGCGGATCGGGCTCCGACCTCGACGACCTGGTCGCCGCGGTCGGCCGCCTGTGGGCTGCCGGGGTGGAGATCGACTGGGAGCGCTTCCACGGCGGTGCGCGGCGGCTCCGCACGGCGCTCCCCACCTATCCGTTCGAACGCAAGAGATTCTGGATCGATCCGCCGGCAGCGGGCACTCCTGCGGCTCCGTCGATCGAGCCCCGCCGCACGGCCGATCTCGCGGACTGGTTCTGGGTCCCTTCCTGGAAGCAGGTCCCGCTCGTCCGGCCGGCGGCTCAGGGGAGCGAGAGCTGGCTGATTTTCCTGGATGAGAACGGCCTGGGAGAGCGGCTGGCCGGCCGCTTGCGCGGCGAGGGGCACACCGTCGCGACCGTGGCGGCGGGACCGGAATTCGATCCGCGGCGGCCGCAGGACTATGCGGAGCTCGTCGCACGAATGGCCGGCGATCTCCCTACCAGGATCCTCCACCTGTGGGGCGTCACTGCCGAGGAGCCTTCGTACGAAGATGCCCAGGTGCGGGGCCTGCTCAGCCTCGTCTTTTTGGAACAAGCCATCACGGGAGCCGCCGCGGATGGTCCCGCGATTCGCATCGCGCTGGTGGTCAACGGCCTGTACGACGAGCCGGACGGCGCGCCGCTCCACCCCGCCAAGGCGACCGCCCTCGGCGCCGTCCAGGTGCTTCACCAGGAGTCGGAGCGGCTCACCTGCTCCAGTCTCCACGTTTCATTGCCCGCTCCGGGCTCGCGGCAGGAGGAGATCCTCCTCGACCAGATCCTCGCCGAGATGGATGCAGGCCCCGAGCCCGCGGTGGCTTTCGTCGGCCGCCAGCGCTGGGTACGGAGCTTCGAGCCGGTTCACCTGGAGACGGCCTCGAATGGGCCTCTCGTCCCCGGAGGCACCTATCTCGTGGTGGCCAGCGCGCAGGGGCCGGGCGTGGCCGTTGCGGACGACCTGGTCCGTTCTCTCGGTGCCCGGGTGGCGCTCGTGCTGCCGCCGCAAGTCTCCGCCATCCGCCACCTGCCGCAGCTCCAGGAGGAGGCGGGGCCGGACCGCCTGCTGACCCTCCACGCCGAGGCGAATGAACCGTCTCTACGCGCCGCCCTCGACCAGGCGCGCGATCGCTTCGGGCCGGTCCAGGGGGCCATCTACGCCGCCGGCTCGTTCACCGCCGGCCTCGTCCAACTCAAGAGCCCGGAGATCCTCGGGGAGGCGATTGACCCGGTCGCCCGCGGCGCGCTGGCTCTCCTCGCGGCCGCGCAGGGGCAGCCAGAGCTGGAGACCATCGTGCTGTGCGCCTCCTCGTTCACTGCCACCGGCGGCCTGGGCCAGGTGGAGATCGCCGCGGCGGGGTCGTTCCTCGACGTCCTGGCCTTGCAGGGCTCCGCGCGGGGCGGGCCGTCCGTCGTGGCGGTCCACTGGGACCCCTATCAATGGGACGGCTGGCTCGCGGGGAACGCCGCGGGGCTCGGCGTCCTCTCCGCGGAGGAGGTCCGGAAGAGCCTGGAGACCTATGGAGTGCCGTCCGAGACGAGCGGCGAGGCGCTGCGGCGGCTGCTCGCGAGCGGGCTGCCGCGGGTCATCGTGACGGCGCGCCATCTCCCCGCGCTGATCGAGGAAGCCGGTGCGGTCACCGCCGACAGCCTCCTGGCGCAGATGGGCCCGGCGCCGAGCGGCACGAAAGCGCCGCGGCCGGCGCTCCCGACTCCCTACGCGGCGCCGCGCAACGACACCGAGGCCGCGGTCGCCAGGGTCTGGCAGGAGCTGTTCGGGATCGAGCCGATCGGCATTCACGACAACTTCCTGGAGCTGGGCGGCCACTCGCTGCTCGCCATCCAGATCATGACCCACCTGCGCACCGCGCTCGACAATGACCTGCCGGTGACGGCGCTCTTCGAGAACCCCACGATCGCCGGGCTGGCGGGCGCGGTCGCCCGGGCGCGGGGCGAGGAATCCGCCGAAGACCTGGAGGCGCTCCTTGCCTTCGTCGAAGGGCTCTCCAAGGAAGAGGCCCTGGAGGTGCTCGCTCGACCCGCCGCGGCCCCGCAGCCGCCGCCGGTCCAACCGGTCTCCGGCCCGTCCGGCGCCGGCGACTGGCCGCTCTCGTTCGACCAGGAGCGCCTGCTCCGCATGCACCTCGACAATCCGGAGCTGGTCTCCTGGAACGTCGACGTCGGGAGCCGCATCCATGGGCCGCTCCAGGTGCCGCACCTGCTTGCCGCCTTCGCCGCGATCGTCCAGCGCCACGCCGCCTGGCGCACCACCTTCCCGGTGGTGGACGGCCAGAGGGTGCAGCGGGTCCATCCCTGGATGGCCCCGCACTTTACCCTGATCGACCTCACGGCCCTGCCGGCCGAGCGGCGCGAGGCCGCCGGCCGCGAGGCGCTGTTCGAGCGGACGCGGGCCTTGTTCGACCTGGAGCGCGGACCGCTGGTGCGCGTCTCGCTGGCCCGGCTCCATGAGCGGGACCATCTCTCCCAGTTCACCATCCATCACCTGGTCACCGACTGGATCACCTTCCACGTCTGCTGGCGCGAGCTGCTGGCGATCTACGACGCCCATCGGAACGGCCGTCCGCCCGCCCTCCCTCCCCTGCCGGTGCAGTATCCGGACTTCGTCCTGTGGGAGCGCGAGTGGCTGCAAGGCGAGGTGCTGCGGCAGGAGACCGAGTTCTGGCAGCGGGAGCTGGAAGGGTTCCCGCTGGCTCTGGAGCTGCCCACCGACAAGCCGCGGCCGGCCGTCCAGAGCCAGCGCGGCGGCCTCCTCCACATCCAGGCCGGGCACGAGCGCACGGAGCGGCTCCGCGCCCTGGCACGGCAGGAGGGGGTGACGATGTTCATGGTCCTCCTCGCGGTGCTCGACGCGCTGCTCCACCGCGTCTCCGGGCACGAGAAGATCGTGGTCGGCTCGAACAGCGCCAACCGCCCGCGGCCGGAGCTCGAATCGGTCTTCGGCCTCTTCCTCACCCAGGTCCCGTTCCCTGTCGACGTCGGCGGCGATCCGACCTTCCGCGAGCTGCTCGGCCGGGTACGGCGGTCGGCGCTGTCGGTCTACGCCCATCAGAACCTGCCGATCAGCCGCCTCATCGAGGCGCTCGGGGTGGAGCCGGACCCCAGCCGCAGCCCGGTGGTGCAGGCGCTCCTGCTGGTCCTCGAAGGGCAGAGCGTGCTGCGCGCCGGAGACCTCGACTTCGAGGCGGTCCCGCTGTTCGACGGAAACTCGCGCTGGGATCTGATGTTCGCGGTCTACGACTACCACGACGTGGGTCTCTCGGGGCCGTTCGAATACAACGCGGACATCTTCGAGGCCTCGACGGCGGAGCGGCTGCTGGAGCTGTTCTATGAGCTGATCGACGCGGTCACCGCGGACCCGGACGTCCGCCTGTCGCGGCTCCCCGCCCTGCACGCGGCGGAAGAGGTCCTGCAGGGGGTCCTGGCTTGAGCGTTCAGGACCGGATCGCCTCGCTCAGCCCCGCGCACAAGGCGCTCCTCGACCGGCTCCTCGCGGAGCGCCGGGCCGCAACTCCCACCCGTCCGGCGGCGCCCCCCGCCATCACGCGCGTGAGCGGCCCGGACGGCGCCGGCGACTGGCCGCTCTCCTTCGATCAGGAGCGGCTCTGGATTCTCTCCCTCCTCGATCCGGAGAGCACGGCCTACAACCTGCTCTCGACGACGCGGCTGATCGGGGACCTCGACCTGCCGGCGCTCCACGGAGCGCTTCAGGAGATCGTCCGCCGTCAGGCGGCCTGGCGCACCACCTTCCCGGCCGTGGATGGCGTGCCGGTGCAGCGCGTCGCGCCCGCGGCCCCGCTCCCCTTCCCCCTCGTCGATCTCACGGCGCTCCCTCCGGTGGTGCGGGAGCCCGTCGCTCTCGGCCTGGTGGGCGAGGCCACGCGGCAGACCATTTCTCTGGAGCGCGGCCCGCTCGCGCGGTTCAACCTGATCCGGCTCAGCGCGCGGGAGCACGTCTGCCTGGGCGCGGTCCACCACATCGTCAGCGACCAGATCACCTTCCAGCTCTTCTGGCGGGAGCTCGGCATTCTCTATGCGGCCCTCGGCGCCGGCCGGCCGTCGCCGCTCCCCGAGCTGCCGGCTCAGCTTTCCGACTTCGTGGTCTGGCAAAGAGGGTGGCTGCAAGGGGATGCGCTGGCGGGCGCCCTCGGCTGGTGGCAGGAGCAGCTCCGCGACTTTCCCCAGGTGCTCGACCTGCCGGCCGACCGGCCGCGGCCGGCCACCGAGTCGCTGCGCGGCGGCCGGAGTCCGGTGCGGCTCGATCCCGGTCTCACGCGGGACCTGCGCGACCTCGCCAAGAGGGAGCAGAGCACGCGGTTCATGACCGTGGCGGCGCTCTCCGCCGCGCTCTTCCACCGCCTCGCAGTCCAGGACCGGCTGATCTTCGGCACGCTCAACGCGAACCGCAACCGGGCAGAGCTTGAGCCGCTCTTCGGCTTCTTCCTGACCCAGCTCCCATTGGCGGTGGACCTGACCGGCGATCCGCCATTTCGCGAGGCGCTCGCCCGCGTCCGCACCGTGGCCCTCGGCGCCTATGCCCACCAGGACCTCCCGTTCGGCAAGCTGGTGGAGGTCCTGCAGCCGGAGCGCGTGCTCGGCCGCATGCCGCTGGTCCAGACGCTCGTCCAGCTCTTCGACGGCCAGGCGGGCACGGCCCCCGATCCGGGTCTCGGCCTGCGCATCGAGCCGATCGAGGCATTCGACGGCAACACCCGCTATGACGCGATGTTCGCGCTGACGGACGCCGCGGAGACGGTCCACGGCTACCTGGAGTACAACGCCGAGATCTTCGACGCCACCACCGCGGGCCGGATGGTCGACCTCTTCCTCGCCCAGGCCGCCGCCGTGGCCGCCGACCCCTCGCTCCGTCTCTCGGAGCTGCCGGCGTACCCACCGGCCGTGCGCCAGCAGGTGCTCTGCGAGTGGAACGAGACCACGGACCCGGCGCCGCGACCGACCGTCGTCGAGCTGTTCGCGGCGCAGGCGGCGCGCACCCCCGAGGCCATCGCCTGGAGGGGCGACGGCTGGGTGCTCACCTACGCCGATCTCGACGACCGCTCGAGCCGCCTCGCCCGCCACCTCCGGCGGCGGGGCGCCGGACCCGAGGTGCTGATCGGGATCTTCCTGGAGCGCACCGCCGAGCTGCCCGTCGCCCTGCTCGGCGTGCTCAAGGCCGGAGCCGCCTATCTGCCGCTCGATACGGCACATCCCGCGGAGCGGCGCGCCTTCGTGCTGGAAGACGCCGGGGCTGCCCTGGTTCTCACCGAGGAAAGGCTGCTTGCCGAGCTGCCAGAGGGCGTCCCCACCCTTTGCCTCGACAAGGCCTGGGAAGCCGATCCGACCGATCCGTCTGATCCGTCCGATCCGATCGACCCTGACACCCGCGCCTACGTCATTTACACCTCGGGCTCGACCGGCCGGCCCAAGGGGGTCGAGATCCCGCACCGTACGCTCGCCAACTTCATCCACGCCATGCGGCGGCTCTACCGCGTGGAGGCCGGAGACTCGATGCCCGCGATCACCACGATCGCCTTCGATCTCTCGGTCCCCGAGCTGTACCTGCCCATGCTGGGCGGAGGCACGACGCCGCTCCTCACCCGCGACACCGCCGCGGACGGCACGCTGCTGGCGCGAGCACTCGACGAACATGGCGCGACCGTGCTCCAGGCGACGCCCGCGACCTACCGCCTGCTCCTCGAAGCGGGGTGGCCGGGCCGGCCGGAGCTGCTCCTGCTCTGCGGCGCCGAGGCGATGAGCCGCGACCTCGCCGACCAGCTGCTCCCCCTCGGGCGCGGCCTCTGGAACTTCTATGGCCCGACCGAGACGACCGTCTGGTCCACCGCCTGGCAGGTCGAGCCGGGAACGCCGATCTCGATCGGCCGGCCGATCGCCGCGACGCGCATCCACCTCCTGGACAGCCGCCTCGCGCCGGTCCCGCTCGGCTCCGTGGGAGAGATCGCCATCGGCGGCGCCGGCCTGGCCCGCGGCTATCTGCGGCGTCCCGACCTGACGGCCGACCGCTTCATCCCTGATGCGTTCTCGGAGGAGCCGGGGGCCCGCCTCTACCGGACCGGCGACCTCGGCCGCCTGCGGCGCGACGGGCTGCTCGACCACCTCGGCCGGGCAGACCACCAGATCAAGTTGCGCGGCTACCGCATCGAGCCGGGCGAGATCGAAGCCGCTCTGCGCGCCCATCCGAGCGTGGCCGACGCCGTGGTGATGGTCCGCGAAGAACGCGGCGAGCCCCGCCTGGTCGCCTGGCTCGGGCTCGCCCCCGGCGCCGCGGCTCCGGACGCGGCCGAGCTCCGCGAGCACCTCCGCCGCGACCTCCCCGAGTACATGGTCCCCTCCGCCTTCGTGCCGATGGCGGCGCTGCCGCGCAACGCCAACGGCAAGCTCGACAGGAAGGCTCTGCCCACGCCCGAGGGGCCGGCCGGCCGATCGGACCGGCAGATCGTCGCGCCCCGCAACGCGACCGAGGCCGAGGTGGCGGCGCTCTGGCAGCGGCTGCTGGGAGTCGAGCGCGTGGGAGTCTTCGACAACTTCTTCGAGCTGGGCGGACACTCGCTCCTCGCCAACCGTGTCGTGGCGGCGGTGCGCCAGAGCTTCGACGTGGAGGTCCCGCTCCGCGTGCTTTTCCAGGAGCCCACCGTCGCCGGCCTCGCCGCCGCGGTTGAGCGGGCGCGCTCCGGAGAGCCGGAGAGCCAATCGCTGCGCATCGAGCGCCAGCCGCGACGGCCCGGCGAGGTCCAGCGCTTCCCCTGCTCGTTCTCGCAGATCCGCGAGTGGATTCTCGATCGCCTGGAGCCCGGGACGCCGGCCTACAACGTGCCGATGCCGATGCGGGTGGCCGGCCCGCTCTCCATCCCCGTCCTCCTGGCGAGCCTCCAGGAGCTGGTCCGCCGGCACGAGTCGCTGCGCACCACCTTCGAGAGCGGCCCCGAGGAGCCGCTCCAGGTCGTCGCGCCGCATCTCGACCTCCCCGTGGGAATGGCCGATCTCGCGGCGCTGCCCGTGCCGCGGCGGGAAGCCGAGCTGCAACGCCTGCTGCACGAGGACCTGGACCTGGGCTTCGACCTTGCGGCAGGACCGCTCCTGCGAGCCCGCCTCGTCCGCCTCGATGCGGAGGACCACGCCGGTCTCTTCACGATCCATCACAGCGTCTCGGACGGCTGGTCGATCGGCGTCTTCCTGCGCGACCTCGGGGCGATCTACGAGGCGTTCTCGGAAGGCCGGCTCTCGCCCCTCCCCGAGCTGCCTCTCCAGTACCCGGACTTCGCGGTCTGGCAGCGCCAGCGGCTGCAAGGCCCGGTGCTCGACGAGCAGATCGGCTACTGGCGCCGGCGCCTCGCCGGAGCGCCTCCCGTCCTCGAGCTGCCCGCCGACCGGCCGCGCCCGCCGGTGCGCAGCAGTCAGGGGGCCGAGCTCCCGGCCGCGCTGCCGGGCCCGCTGGTCGACCGGATGCGCGGGCTCGCCGTGCGCCAGGGCGGCAGCCTCTTCATGGCGCTCCTCGCCGGCTGGCAGATGCTGCTCGCCCGCCTCTCCGGCGAGGACGACGTCTGCGTCGGCACCTTCAGCGGCAACCGGCCGCGCGTCGAGCTGGAGGGGCTGATCGGCTTCTTCGTGAACACCCTCGTCCTGCGCACCGACCTGTCCGGCGACCTCTCCTTCCGCGAGCTGCTCGGCCGAGTCGCCGAGGTGACCCTCGGTGCCTACGCGTACCAGGAGGTCCCGTTCGAGAAGCTCCTCGAATCGCTCGACGTGCCGCGCGACCCCGCGTGCACGCCGCTCTTCCAGACGATGCTCGTGTTGCAGAACTTCCCGCGCCAGGGAATCGAGCTGTCGCGGATCACCCTGGCGCCTCTGGGTTTTGCATCGCAGAGGGCGAACTTCGACGTCACGCTGTGGTTGTCGGAAGCATCGGACCGATCGGTCGGATCGGACCGATCCGTCGGATTATCGGACGGATCGGACGGATCAGCCGGCCTGACCGGGCACGTCGACTTCAGCTCCGACATCTTCGAAGCGGTGACGATCGAGCGCCTGCTCGGTCAGCTCCGCACACTCCTCGAAGCCGCCGTGGCCGACCCCGGCCGCGACCTCCGCGACTTGCCGCTCCTCACCCCGGCCGAGCGCGCCGAGATCGTCCAAAGGTGGAGCCGCACCGAGCCCGAGCCGGCCGGCGATCCTCTGCTGCACCGCCTCTTCGAGCGGCAGGCCGCGCTCACGCCCACCGCCGTGGCCGTGGAGACCATCGACGGAAGCGGGCGCCTGACCTACGCCGACCTGGACGCCCGGGCCGAGCGCCTGGCCCGGCACCTCCAGGACCTCGGCGTCCAAGCGGACGCGCGCGTCGGCCTCGCTGTGGAGCGCTCCCCGGAGATGCTGGTGGGGATGCTTGGCATCCTCAAGGCCGGCGGCGCCTACGTGCCGCTCGACCCGGCATATCCGCAAGACCGCCTCGACTTCATGCTCGCCGACTCCGGCGCCAAGGTCCTCCTCACCCAGGAGCTCCTCTCTCAGCCCTTGCCGTCCCTGCCGTCCTTGCCGTCCTTGTCTGCCCCCGAGCAGGCCGCCTACCTCATCTACACCTCCGGCTCCACCGGCCGCCCCAAAGGCGTGGTCGTTCCCCACCGCGCCATCGCGGCCTACACCCGCACCGCCCGCGCCTTCTATGAGATCAGCCCGGCGGACCGGGTTCTCCAGTTCGGCTCGATCAGCTTCGACACCAGCGCCGAGGAGATCTGGCCGGCGCTCGCGGCAGGCGCAACCCTGGTACTGCGCTCGGCCGAGATGTCGCTGTCGATCGAGCGCTTCCTGGAGGAGCTGGAGCGCCGGGCGATCACCGTGCTCAATCTCCAGACTGCCTTCTGGCACGAGGTCGTCGCCGGCCTCGCCGCCGGCCTCGCGCTGCCGCCGTCGATCCGCCTGGTGATCATCGGGGGCGAGGCCGCGCTGCCCGAGCGGGTCGCGGCCTGGCGCGCGCGGGTCGGCTCCGGGGTGCGGCTGGTCAACACCTATGGTCCGACCGAGGCGACGATCGTCGCGACCCACCGCGACCTGACGCACCTGGAGAACGATCCCGAGGTGCCGATCGGCCGGCCGATCCCGGGCGCGCGCGTCCACCTGATCGATCCGCGCGGCGAGCCCGTTCCGCCTCTCGTCCCCGGCGAGCTGCTGATCGGCGGCGCCGGCGTGGCGCGCGGCTACCTGGGACGCCCGGACCTCACGGCGGAGCGCTTCGTGCCCGATCCGTGGAGCGGTCTACCTGGCGCGCGGGTCTACCGCAGCGGCGACCTCGCCCGGTTCCGGATGGGCGGCGAGCTGCTCTTCTGCGGCCGGGCCGACCGGCAGCTCAAGGTGCGCGGCTACCGCATCGAGCCCGGTGAGATCGAAGCGGCGCTGCGCCGGCATCCGGCGCTCCACGACGCCGTGGCCGGCGTGCGCGGCGCGGGCGACGACAAGCGCCTGATCGCCTGGGTGGTGCCGCGCGAAGGAATGGAAGCTCCAGCCTCCCCCGAGCTGCGCGCCTTCCTGCGCGAGCGGCTCCCGGAGCCCCTGGTCCCGTCGCTCTTCGTGCCGCTCGCCGCGCTCCCCGTCACCCCGAGCGGCAAGCTCGACCGCCGCGCCCTGCCCGAGCCTGCCGCCGCGCGCCCGGAGCTCCCGGGCTATGAAGAGCCCGCGACCGCCCTCGAACGCACCATCGCGGGCATCTTCCGCGCTCTGCTCCGGGTCGACCGTGTCGGCCTCCATGACAACTTCTTCGACCTCGGAGGGCACTCCCTGCTGGTCGTCCGCGCCCACCAGAAGCTGGGCGAGGAGCTGCACCGGGAGATCCCCGTCGTCGACCTTTTCCGCTTCCCTACCGTCGCCCTCCTCGCCCGCCACCTCGGAGGCGACGCCGCCGCGCCGACCTTCGAGCGCGTCCAAAGCCTCGCGGAGCAGCAGAGGGCCGCGCAGCTCCGACAGAAGCAGGCAAGAGATAAACGCCGCCGCATGTAGTAGAATCCCTTCAAGCATCTGTGCAATCCGCAGGAATGGACCAGAAACAGAAGAGGCTTCACGCATGAAAAAGAATTTGTGGGGATGTGTGCTGGCAGCCGGTCTCGTGGCGGGCAGCGCCGGCGCGGTCGAGTTCTATGTACCCGTTCCCTATCTGGGAAATGGCAACCGCCTGGTCTTCGGCACGGAGTTCGCGCGCGAGGACCTGAGCAAGATTGACGTCAACTTCACCTACATCGCGGAGGGCAAGTCGGGCATCGGCATCACCCCGGCGCACTACAAGGTCCTCCCCGGCCCCTCGACCGACAAGAAGCATCCGCTCCTCACCGACAACTACAACCGCGACTACCGGAAGCCTCCGCAGCGGAGCGATCCCAAGTTCTTTCTGCCGGGCAGCGGGCTCGTGATCATGCAAGGCGAGCCGGGGCTCCTGGGGATCGAGACCACGGCGATCCTCGGCAGCGAGCCGTCGACGGCCTGGGAGCTGCCCATGCTGACGGCGGACGACGCTTTCGAGGCCGGCAGCACGGCCCACGTGCTGAACCTGATGAAGGACGGCACGGTGGCCAGCCACCTCTCGCTGTTCAATCTCGGCGACTCCACGGCCCACTGCGGCACCCAGCTCAGGGCGCCCAACGGCCAGCTCATCGAGGAGCGCGCCGACATCGCGGTGCCGGCGATCGGGGCGACCCGCATCACCGACATCCTGAGCCAGGTCGTCGGCACGACCACCGGCCTCTCCGTCGCGGTCTCCTGCGATCAGGCGTTCTATTCGATGGGCAGCTTCCCGGCGCCGGGCGCCGCCGACATCCGGGTCCAGTACCCGTCTCCCGAGCCGCCGACCCTGGGCACCCGCCAGGTGTTCGTGTCCAACGCGAGCTTTACGGTCGCAGGCAGCAAATCCGCCAAGAACTTCGAGCTGCCGCTCGCGCCGAACACCCGGTACCGCTCGATCCTGATCGATTTCAACATGAAAGCCGCGCCTCCGACGAACCCCGCCTATTTCCGCGGCCTGCTCGGCATGTGGCGGCCCGAGGGGTCGCTGCGCTTCGGCAAGGTTCTCTACTTCGGCGTCAACGAACGCCACGACCGGAGCAAGCTGATGATCGATCTCGGCACGCCGTACATCGAGATCATGACGAAGCAGAGCGGCGTTCCCCTGGTCAGCGGCAGCAACTACCACTTCCACATCGAGGCCAACGCCGACGAGCGGCTGCTGCGCCAGGTGGTCACCAACGGCGCGGGCAAGGTGATCTCCGACATGCGCTCCGGCCTGCTCAACGACGATCTGTCGGCCAGGAATGGCAAGACGATCATCGTCGGCTTCGGCCTGCCCGGCATCGCCGACGGCGCCTACTCGCCCCCATACGGCTTCAAGTTCACGAACATCGTGATCACCGGGTACAAGTAGGGCTTCCAACCAAGGACGACAAGGACTGCAATGGTCCTTGTCGTCCTTGGAGTCCTTGTCGCCCTTGCTCCGCTTCAGTCGTCCACCCGTAGCCGATACAGCCCCCGTCCGGCGGTGCCCGCGTAGAGCACGTCTCCGCCGTCCGGGTCCATGGCGAGGTCGAGGACCACGGTCCCGGGCTTGAGGCCGGCTGTCACCTCGGTCCAGTGCCCGCCTGCGTCGTCGCTGCGGAAGATCCGGCTCGACTCACTGATGGCATCGCCGAGGTGGAAGGTATCGGCGGTGGCCCAGAGGCGGTCCCGCCGCACCGGGTCGAGGACCAGCTCGCGGAACAGGACCGGCTGCGGAACCGCCAGCTTGCGGGTCCAGGTGCGCCCCCCGTCGTCGCTGCGCAGGAGCTCCTCGTCAGCCAGGGCGTAGAGCCGCTCCGGGCGGAAGGGGTCGACCTCGATGCGCCGGAGCTCCGTCCTCGCGTTCGGCACCGGGCTCCAGCTCGTCCCCCGGTCCGTGCTGCGGAACAGCTCGTCGCCGGCCACCGCGTACAGGATGCGCGGATTGCCGGGCGCGATCGCCAGCACCGAGAAGTCCCGGCTCCCCACCACCGGCATGCACTCCCAGGTCTCCCCCCCGTCGTTCGAGCGCGCCGCGGTGCAGGCAGGGCCGTTCGGATCGAAGAAGCCTCCGGCGTAGACGACGTCGGGATTCCCCGGGCTCACCTCGAGCACCGCCACCTCCTGCAAAACGCCGGGGTAGGGCAGCCGGCGCCAGGTCGCGCCGCCGTCCTCGGTCTTGAGCAGGCCGAAGTCGTTGGGCCGATCGCTGAGCTCGGCGCAGCAGCCGAAGACATAGGCGACCTCCGGCTGCCGCGGGTCCACCGCCAGGAGCTCCACCCGCGTGCCCGAGTTGTAGGGGCCGAGCCCGGCGAGGAGCGACTGGAACGACGCTCCCTCATCGCCGCTCTTGAACAGGCCGGCCTCGGTGCTCAACCAGAGGGTGCCGCCGGCCACCTCCACCAGATCGACCCAGTGCCCCCGGAACCCGGTGCTCGACGGCCGCCATCCCCGGCCTTCCGTCATGCTCCGCCAGATATTGCGGAAGCCGCCGGCGAGAATCCGGTCGTCCAGCTCGACCAGGGAGCGGATGGCATCCGGCGGCGGAGCGTGCTCTCCCGTGGGCGGCTCCCAGGTGAGGCCGCCGTCCAGGCTCCGGTGGACCCCGTCGAAGCTGCCGGCGAGCAGGACGCCGGAGCGGGTGAGGATCATGGAAAGGATCGTGATGGACGTGTCGTGCTTGGTCCACGTGGCGCCGAGGTCGTCGCTCTGGTAGAGCTCGGAAAAATGAGAGGCGTAGACCCGCTGCGGCCGGTCAGGGTCGAAGAGGAAGATCTCCAGGTAGTCGTCGATCACCTTCGTGAACGTCCGCCCGCCGTCGGTGCTCCGCTGCGTCGTCCAGCCGTCGTCGGCCGCCGACGCAAGCACGACGTCCGGATCGGATGGGGCGATCCCGATCCGGATCACCGTCTTCCCGGCCAGACCGAGAGGTCGCCAGGTGCGCCCTCCATTCCGGCTGCGGTAGAGCCCCGAGAGCGTTCCGGCGTAGACGACGCCGGGCGTCTGCGGGTCGAAGGCCACGGCGTTCACCGCCGAGAGCCCCGCGTCGCTCCGCTGCCAGCTCCGCCCTCCGTTCTCGCTGCGGTAGAAGCTCCAGACCGCCGCGCGCGTATCGTAGGCTCGCAGGTAGAGGCGGTCCGCGTCGTGCGGATCGACGTCGATGAATTCAGCCGGAAGGAGGTTCGGCCCGAGCCCGACGAATTGCCAGGTCCGTCCGCCATTGGTGCTCCGGAAGAGCCCGGCACGGCGCGTCCCCGCATAGACGACCGATGGATCGCCCGCGGCCGCCACCAGCCGCGCATCGCCGCCCCACAGCGGCAGCGGTTGCCAGCGGTCGGCGGACACGGGCGCCGCCGCCAGCGACAGGGCGAGGACGGCCAGCCATGGGAAGAGCCGGCTCGACTTGCGATGGTGATGCATGATGCTTCTCCTTTCAGTCTTCCAAGACAAGCCGGAACAGCCCCTGCCCCTCGGTGCCCGCGTAGATCACGTCCGTGGAGGACGGGTCCGCGGCGAGCTCGACGATGACGGTGCCGGGCCGCAGGCCGCGGCTCACCTCGGTCCAGTGCTCGCCCGCATCGTCGCTGCGGAAGACGCGGCTGGTCGACTTGTAGCTGTTGAAATCGCCGTCCTCGGCGGTGAGCCAGATGCGATTCTTCCGCTGCGGATCGAGCAGGACGTCGTGCACCAACCCGGTTGGCTGGGCAGCGAATTTGACTGTCCATGTCCGCCCGCCGTTGTCGCTGCGGAAGAGGCTGTTCCCCGTGGTCGCATAGAGCCGCTCGGAACGGAACGGATCGACCTCCAGACGGCTGAACCCGGAGGGCGGCCTCGGCAACTTGGTCCAGGTCACCCCCCGGTCCGTGCTGTGGAACAGCTCTTCGTTCGATTCCGCGTACAGGTTGCGCGGATTGCGCGGATCGATCGCGAGCGCGAAGAAATCGCGGCTCCCCAGGGCCTCCATGCAGCTCCAGGTCGCGCCGCCATCGGTCGAGCGGACCGCGGTGCAGGCGCCGGCATGGGGCTCGATGAACCCGCCGGCATAGACGATGTCCGGGTCCACGGGGTCGACCTCGACCACCGCCGGATCGCGCGTTACGCCGGTATAGGGCAGGGTCTGCCAGGTGGCCCCCCCGTCCTCGGTCTTGATCAGGCCACCGACAAGAAGGCCCTCCTCGTTCTCGCCGCAGCAGCCGAAGGCGTAGGCGACGTCCGACTGGCGTGGGTGCACGGCAAGGAGCTGCAGGAACGCGTTGGGCCCGAGCCCATGGAGGAGCTGGAAATGCTCGCCCTCGTCATGGCTCTGGAAGACATCGCGCCCGGTCCCCACCCAGAGGGTCGAGTCGCCGCCCACCTCCAGCGGGGTGACGAAATGCGCCCGGAGACCGGTGCTGGACGCCCGCCATCCCTGACCCTGGCTCTCGCTGCGCCACACGCCGCGCGCTCCGCCGGCCAGAACCCGCCCGCCGAGCACGACGAGAGAATTGATGACGTCCTCGGGCCGCGCCGGCAGCCCCAGAGCCGGCACCCATGTCTCCCCCGCGTCCGTGCTCCGCCGGACTCCGGCTTCATAGCCTCCGGAGACCAGGGCTCCGGAGGGGGTGACCCCCAGCGTCCGGGTCGTGAAAATCTCGTGCCGGACGGTCCAGGTGGCGCCCAGGTCGTCGCTCACGAACGTCGCGGTGGAGTCGAATCCGACCACCCGCTGCGGCCGTGCCGGATCGAAGACGAAACCGGCCATGCCCCGATTGAGGACCTCGGTGAAGGTCAGCCCGCCGTCGGTGCTCCGCCGGGTCGTCCGGGCGTTGTCCTCGAACACCGACACGAGCAGGACGTCCGGGTCGGAGAGGGCGACCGCGACCTTTTCCACGATCGTTCCGGCAAGCGCGATCCGCACCCAGGTCTCCCCTCCATTGCGGCTGCGGAAGAGCCCCCGCGAGGTCGCGGCATAGACCCGGCCGGGCGTCTCCGGGGCGAACGCCACGTCGGAGACGGTCACCCGCGCCGGGAGGGCGATCGGTTGCCAGTGCCGCCCGCCATCCTCGCTGCGGAAGAGTCCGACGTAGCTGGAGGCGGGAGAGGGAGCGTAGACAGTGGCGAGGAGCCGCTGCTCATTGCGCGGATCGACGGCGAACGCCCGGATCTCGAGACGATCCGGCGGATAGCCGACGAACTGCCAGGTCGCGCCACGATTGGTGCTCCGGAAAATGCCGGCGGCCGGCGTGACCGCATAGACGATCGACGGATCGACCACTGCCGCCGCCAGATGTACGTCACCACCCCATAGGGACAACGGCTGCCATGAAGCCGCGGCAGCCGGCGCGGCGGACAGGCAGGGGACGAGAACGGCCAGCAGCAACAAGAAAAGCCAACTCGAGACGCGACGGCGTTCCATGGGTGTCTCCTTTAATGCCACAGCAGCATTATACCCATTTCTACGGATCAATCCCGCAGCACGTCCAGTGCCACGAGGGTGCCGTGCTATCGTTGCCCGGCGACTCAAGGAGCACGTCATGACGATCGCTGCCGAGCCCCGGTCCACGGCTGTCGCCCTCGTTTCCCCCACGCCTCAGGCCCTGCTGGACGCGGCCGTCGCGGCCCTGCGCGACAAGGCGCGCGCCTGGACCGCCGTGCCGGTCGGGGAGCGGATCAAGCTGATCGAGGCGCTGATCCACAGCTTTCTGAAGGTCTCCGACCGTTGGGCCGCGGCCTGCATCCATGCCGAAGGGCTCGATCCGGTCCACGGGATGGCCGAGGAGGCGCTCGTCGGCCCCTATTTCGTGCTGCGCAACCTGCGGCTGCTCCGCCTCGCGCTCCAGGACGTGGCGAAGCACGGCCGGCCGCGCATCCCCGGCGCGGTGCGCACGCTCCCCAATGGCCAGGTGGCGGCGCGCGTCTTCCCCTATGACGTCTGGGACGGGATCTTCTACGCGGGCGTGACCGCGGACGTCTGGATGGAGCCCGGCGTCACCGTGGAAAGCCTCGCCTCCACTCAGGCGGTGGCCTACCACCAGACTCAGCGGCCGGGGGGCGTCGCGCTCGTCCTCGGCGCCGGCAACGTCTCGTCGATCGGTCCGATGGACGCGCTCTACAAGCTCTTCGTGGAAGACCTCGTGGTCCTCTACAAGACCCATCCGCTCAACGCCTGGCTCGGCCCGCTCATGGAGGAGGGGCTGCGCCCGCTGATCGACCGCGGGTTCCTGCGCATCGTCCACGGCGGCGCGGAGGAAGGGGAATTCCTCTGCCGCCACCCCGGGGTGGACGAGATCCACGTCACCGGCTCGGACCGCACCTACGACGCGATCGTCTTCGGCACGGGCGAGGAGGGGCGGCAGCGCAAGGAGCGCGACGAGCCGCGGCTCGCCAAGCGCTTCACCGCCGAGCTCGGCAACGTCAGCCCGGTGATCGTCGTCCCCGGGCCGGAGGGCGCCTGGAGCGACGGCGACGTCCGCTATCACGCCGAGAACCTGGCGACCATGCTGGTCAACAACGCGGGGTTCAACTGCAATGCAACACGGGTGGTCATCCAGCACGCCTCGTCGCCGGAGCGGCAGCGGCTGCTCGCCGCCCTGCGCGACGTCCTCCGCGAGACGCCGCCGCGCCGCGCCTGGTACACCGGCGCCGCCGACCGTTACGACGCGTTCCTCGCCGCACACCCCCACGCCGAGCGCTTCGGCGAGCGGCAGGGGGATCAGCTTCCCTGGGCCCTGATCCCCGGGGTCGACCCGCGCCAGACCGAGGACATCACCTTCACCACCGAGGCATTCTGCGGCGTCTTCGCCGAGACCGGATTCGAGGCGCCGAGCGTCGCGGAGTACCTGCGGCGCGCCGTGCGCTTCGCCAACGAGACGCTCTGGGGCACGCTCAACGCCACCCTGATCGTCCACCCGGCGGCGCTGCGCGACCCGGAAGTCGCCCAGGCAGTGGAGCAGGCGATCGCCGACCTCAACTATGGAACGGTCACGGTGAACCACTGGGCGGCGATCGGCTACGGCCTGGTGGTGACGCCCTGGGGCGCCTTCCCCGGCCACACCCGGCAGAATATCCAGTCAGGCACCGGCATCGTCCACAACACGCTGATGTTCTCCCGTCCCCAAAAGACGGTCGTCCGCGCGCCGTTCAAGGTCTGGCCCAAGCCCGTCTGGTTCGCCACCCACCGCACCGCGCACAAGATCACCCCGAAGCTCGTCGGCTTCGAGGCGGCGCCGTCGTTCGCGAAGCTGCCGGGGATTTTCTCGCTGGCGCTGCGGGGGTAGGGCGGGGGAAATCTCACTCCTCGCGCAGAGCCTCTAGCTCGGCGATGGCCTCGAGATCCTCAGCTTTGCTCAGTGCTGGGAGGAGTTGCTCAAGATCGACCATGGAAAGCCCGCCGCCCGGCCTGCCTCATCTCCTCTGCAAAGCGCTGCAGCCGCATCAGGTTGCGCAGCCGTTCCTCGACCGTCAGCTTGAGGTTCTCCCGGAGAAGGGTCCGGTCGACATCCTTCTTATAGGCCTCGATGACCGGATCGCGCTCGATGGGAAGCCGCGGCTCGTCCATGCTTCGACTCTACCACTGCCGGGATCTTCTCGCTGGCGCTGCGCGGTAGGGCGTCCGCCATGGGAACCCTCTCCTGTGAGCCGGCACAGCCCTCCCGTTCAACGGGAAGCCTCTTCCACCCAGCGGGAAAGCTTTCTTGTCGAACGAGAAGCCTCTCCCGTTCAACGGGAAGCCTCTCGCGTGAGCAAAGACTGGACGACCGCTCAGCGGGAAGCCTCGACTGCGGAGCAGATGGCCTCACTCGTCCAGCGGGAAGCCTCACTCGTTGAGCGGAAGACCTTCATGGCACAACGGGTCCAGGGTGCGGTTTCCTCGACAGGGTGTATGCTTCTTCATACGCTCCTGACGACCGGAGGATCGTCCTTCCAGCGCCTGGATTGACGGGTAAGTCTCGGCGCTGGCGCAGCTTGCAGGGCCGGGACGCGCTCGGCGAGACGACGGCACCGGGTTTGCCCTGTCTGGCTGGCGACGTCGCGGGTCTCCAGCCCGCTCCGGACGAGGAGAGGTATTCAGATGAGGTTTGTAGCCCGACCTTCCGTGTGGCCGCGTGCCCTGCTCGGCGCCATCCTTCTGATGGCGGCTCTGGCTGTGCGGGCGCAGGAGGAGCCTCCCCGATTTCTGCTGGAGAGGATCACGGTCGCCGGCGCGCGTGAGGCGGCCGGGCGCATCGTGGAGACGGAGACGCTGCTCCGCCCGGGAGAGAGCTACAGCGAGGCGGAGCTCGGCCAGGCGGTGGCCCGCGTCCACCGGCTGCCGTTCGTCCTCGACGCCGAATTCTCCCTGCGCAAGGGGAGCACGCGCGGCGCCTATGAGCTGCTCATCCAGATCGCGGAGGCCCGCCGCTTCTTTTTCGAGCACACGGTCGGCCTCTATGCCTTCAACCAGCCGCTCCACATCGACCCGTCGATCGGCAGCGGCGAAAACTGGTCCGGACAGCTCCCCGGCCTGATCGGATACCGCCAGTTCATCGGCCGCTCCGGCGTCGTCTTCGCGGCCCTGGACACCGAAGAGGGGCTCCAGGCGGGATTCTCCCGCTACGACCTGTTCGGGCGCGGCATCGTGGCGAGCGTCGGCTACTCCGGCCTGCTGCCGAAGCTCTGCTGCTCCTCCGAGGTCCTGCCGTACGGTCTCGATCCCACGTTCGTCTCCTGGAGCTGGCGCGGCTCCACCGACAGGATCTCGGCGGAGGTCGGCATTCCCCTCAATGCGACGGACGCGCTCCGGCTCGGCTGGACCCGCCGCGATGGCCAGGGGTCGAGCCGCCAGGAGATCCTGGGATTTTTCCGGCAGAGCGACTTCCTCGTCGATGCGGCCGCGGGGTCTGATCTGACGCTCGACCGGGCCGAGCTGAAGTGGGTCCGGGACACGAGCGACGACCCGGTGGTGCCCTCGCGCGGGACCACGCTGAGCGGCGGTCTCGAATGGACCTCCTTCGCGACCGGCCCCCTCGTGGGCACCCGCACTGTGGACAACGAGGTCATCCAGGAGCCTCTGCCGGCCCAGCGCGCGGAGCAGGTCGCCGCGGTCGTCTCGGCAACCCGCCACTGGTCGATCACGCCGCGCCAGACGGTCTCCGCCCTGGGCCGCCTCTCCTTCGGCCAATCGCGCCTGCGCAACCTTCCGACGGCGGGAACGGAGGCCGGCACGGACGTGGAGTTGGACGTCTTCGGCGGCTCACTGGGTCTCCGGCACATGGTCCGGCTGAAGCAGTCGCGGGGCCAGGGGGGCTTCGGCGACACGTACCTGGAGAGCCGGATCGAGATCGGGGTTGAATCGACCTCGCCGGACTTGCAGCTTTCGCGCGCACCGAATCCGCTGGAGCGGCTGGAGGCGTCCGTCGGGCTGGTGTTCCGCAGCGCCTGGGGCCGACTCCGGATCATGCTGACCTACCTCGACGTGGGGGAGGTGCCGTGAGGGGCGCCCGGGAGCGCCGGTCCAAGGACGGCAAGGACTTCAAGGACACCAGGGACTCCTGGTTTCTGTTCTTGTTGTCCTTGGCGTCTTTGTTGTCCTTGCTCGGGGCCTCCCCTCTGCTCGCGGCCGGCCCCACCCTGCACCCGGAAGGCCCCTTCATCGTCCTGGCCGGCCTGCCACCGCTGCTCGATCGCGCGGACGTGCGCAAGCAGCTCGACAGCGGTCTGACCGCCACGCTCGCGTTCGAGGTGCGGACGACCGGCGCCTCGCCGGAGAAGCTGCGGGGCGGCGCCCGGGTCGACGTGCGCTATGAGCTGTGGGACGAGGTCTATCTGGTCACCCGCATCGACGCCTCGGGCAAGCGCGAGCGCCTCCGCTTCGATTCGTTCGACAAGCTCGGCCGCTGGTGGCGGGAGGCGCGCCTGCCGGTCCTGCCGCTCCCCCGCGTGCCCGCCCCCTGGCAGGCCGAGGTGCGGCTGCGGGTCATCCCCTTCTCCCAGGCGGAGCAGCGGGAGACGCAGCGGTGGCTCAGCGAGTCGATGGCCGGCGACGGCAGCGCGGGCGCGGTGTCGCAAGCTCTGGAGGACCGCCCGGCCTCCTTCTCGCAGGTCCTCCAGCTCCTCGTCGCCACCTCGATCGGCCGGCCGGCTCTCTTCGAGCAGGAGTGGACGCTCGGCTTCTCGACCGGAGGGGCACCTAAGTGAGCTGGCGCTCCGCCATCGTGACGATCTGCGGTCTTCTGCTCGCGGCTGCGGCCGCGCTCTGGCTGTTCGAGCGGCAGATCTCGGCCGCCTGGTTCCGGCTCGGCCTCCAGCCGGAGCTCCTGACGACCCTGGAGCGCTCGCTGGACGACCAGAAGCAGCTCGCCCGCCTCGATCCGGACCGCCGGGCCGAGTACCGCCAGCGCTTCGAGGAGACCCGCGGGCTCCTGCAACACCTCCAGATCCTGGAGCACAACCGGCGGGAGATCCTGCAGCGCTACGAGATGGTGCTGCTGACGCTCGTCGGCGGCGTGCTCGTCATGGCCGGCACGGCTCACCTCGTGCGCCAGGGACGGCGGGAGAGGCGGATCGAGCGGCTGCGCGACGCGCTCTCGCAGCTCTCCTCCGGGCGGGACGACGTGGTGGTCGGCGACCAGGGCCGCGACGTGCTGGGGCGCATTGCCGCGATGATCGAGGAGACCTCGCGCATCATCGCGCGCGACCGCCGCCGCCTGGCCGCGCTCCAGAATCTTTCCGGCTGGCAGGAGACGGCGCGCCGCCATGCGCACGAGATGAAGACGCCGCTCACCGCCGCGCGCCTGGAGCTGGTCCGCCTGCAACAGCTCGCCGGCGGGGAGGTGCCGCCGCCGCCGGACGAGGTGCGGCAGTTGGCCGGCAGCGTAGCCGAGGAGCTCGACCGCCTCGGCCGCTTCGCCCAGGACCTCACCGGCTTCGCCCGCCTCCCTCGCCCGCGCCGCGAGCTGCACGACCTGCGGAAGGTCGTCGGCGACTTCACCGGCACGTTCGCCGCGGCATGGCCGAACCTGGATCTGCACTTGGAGCTGCGCCCGGATACCGCGGAGAACGGCGAGTTCCTGGTGGAGGTGGACCGCGAGATGCTACGCAGGGCTCTGGTCAATCTGTGCGACAACAGCTCGCTCGCCCGCAAGGACGGGAAGGGCATCGTGACGATCCGCCTGGACGGCACGCCGCGCGACGTGGTGCTCGACGTGGCGGACGATGGTCCGGGCATTCCGGACGAGGTCCGGCCGCGCGTCTTCGAGCCGTACGTGACGACGCGGCAGCCGGGCGAGGGGATGGGGCTCGGCCTCGCGATCGCCAAGAAGATCCTGCTGGACCACGGCGGGGATCTGGAGCTGCGGCGGACCTCTCCGGCGGGGACGACGTTCCGGCTGCTGCTGCCGAGACCTCATCAGACCGATCCGACGGATCCGACCGATCGGTCCGATGGGGCGATGAGGTGAGGTCATGACCCGTCTCTTGATCGTGGAAGACGACGAGAAGATCCGCGCCGGGCTCCTCCTTCAGCTCCGCGAGGAGGGGTTCGCCCCCAGCGCGGTGTCGGCGGCGGAGGAGGCTCTGGCGCTGCTGGAGGAGCCGGCCGCTCCGCTCCCCCATCTCCTGCTGCTCGACGTGCGGCTGCGCGGCATGAGCGGGGTGGATCTGGTGCGCCGGCTCGTCGAGATCCGGCGCTTCCCGCCGACCATCATCATCTCGGGGGAGGCCTCGATCAGCGAGACGGTGGAGGCGCTGCGGCTGGGAGTCCACGACTTCATCGAGAAGCCGTTCACCCGCGAGCGGCTGCTGCGCTCGATCCGCAACGCGCTGGAGCACCATGCCCTGCAACGCGAGGTGGCTTCGCTCAAGGGGGAGCCGGAGATCCTCGGCGATTCGCCGGCCATCGCCGCCCTGCGCGAGCGGATCGCCCGCGCCGCGGCCACGGACGCGCGGGTGCTCATCATGGGCGAGAGCGGCACGGGCAAGGAGCTGGTGGCGAGCGCGCTCCACCGCCAGAGCGCCCGCGCGCACCGGCCGTTCATCAAGATCAACTGTGCGGCGATCCCGGACAACCTGATCGAGGACGAGCTGTTCGGCCACGCCCGCGGCGCGTTCACCGACGCCAAGGTCGCCAAGCCCGGCCTCTTCGAGGAGGCCGACGGCGGCACGCTCTTCCTCGATGAGATCGGCGACATGGAGTACCAGCTTCAGTCGCGCCTGCTGCGCGTGCTGGAGGACGGCCGCGTGCGGCGGGTGGGGGACACGCGCGACCGGCAGGTGGACGTGCGGGTGATCGCGGCCACGAACCGCGAGCTGGAGAAATCGATCCGCGACGGCGCCTTCCGCGAGGATCTCTACTTCCGGCTGGCCCATCTGCCGCTCGCGGTGCCGGCGCTGCGGGAACGGCGGCAGGACGTGCGCCTGCTCTTCGACGGCTTCCTGGAGCGCTATGCCCGCCACCACCGGATGCGTGCGCGTCAGATCGACCCCGAGGTCTATCCGCTGCTGGAGAGCTATGCCTGGCCCGGAAACGTCCGCGAGCTGCGGAACCTCTCCGAGCGCCTGGTCGTCTTCGGCGGCGACCCGATCACCCCCGACCAGCTCCCCTCGAGCTTCTTCGTCCCGGCCCGAACGCTCGAGACCGGGCTCCTCCGCCTGCCGGAGGCTTTCCCTGTGGTGCCGCTGCGCGACGTGAAGACCCGATGCGAGCGCGAGTACATCGAAGCGGTGCTCCACCGCACCCGCTGGAACTTCACCGCGGCGGCGAAGCTGCTGGACGTGCAGCGGACGTATCTGCACCAGAAGGTGAAGGCCCTGGGGATTCGGCGGCCGGGGGGTGGGGAGGAGATCGCCCCGTGACCCCATACGCGCTAACTTTGTTGGCCGTGCCCGCCGTCACCAGGGGTTGAAACCCCTGGCTACCGAACACCAACAATCGTCCCCAAGGGGACGACGCCCCCGTCCGCCCCTTCAGTGGGCGGTTTTTCTTC
>Ga0126309_10000012_pt1 | contig 60535 bp, 52 predicted proteins | sample Plot56_FD_92541 | JGI IMG/M metagenome (GOLD analysis project Ga0126309, IMG submission 92541) | Serpentine soil microbial communities from UC McLaughlin Reserve, CA, USA - Plot56 | ecosystem: Environmental > Terrestrial > Soil > Grasslands | place: USA: UC McLaughlin Reserve, Lake County...
GCCGGCAGCAGGCCGCGCAGGGCATCGGCCCGCTCCGCCGCCGCCGTCCAGACGTCCTGCGGAGCGACCGCTGTCCGCGCCGTGGCATGGACGAAGGCATCCTGGAACGTCCGCGCCTTGGCGCGTTCCACGCTGGCCAAGGCCTCCTCGGTGCGACCGGCGCGGGCCTGGAGCAGGAAGAGCGACTCGAAGGGCTTGCGCTTCTTGTCGAGGAGCCAGGCCTTGAGCTCGTCGAAGCCGACCTCCCGCCGCATCTCCTCGACGATGGCAGCGGAGCGCTGATACGCCTCTTCGGCGGCCCGCAGGTCTCCGCGCTCCTCCGCCACCCGCCCGCGCTCGTGCTCCAGGTCCCAGGCCCAATCCGGCACCGGGTCGGCGGCGAGAGCTTCCCGCAGGGCCTTCTCCGCCTCGCCGGAGCGGCGGCGGGCCCGCGCCACCTGAGCGCGGTAGTACAGCAGCGCCGTCTCCGGAGGGCCGGCCGGCCCGGCGTGCTCCCAGGCGGCGGCCAGATGGCGCTCGGCGCTGGCCAGGTCCCCGCGGGTCAGGCTCGCCTGCACCAGGATGAGGTACGCCGAACGAAAGACTCGCGGGTCGCTGCGATCGTCCCGCAGCAGCTCCAATCCCTCCTCGATGTCGTGGCGCGCCAGCTCGGGCCGGCCCTGGTCGAGCGTCAGCATCCCCCGGTTCAGAAGGATCATCCCGCGGCGGGCCGCGCGCTCCGGCGGAAGCAGCCGGGAGGCCATGTCGAGGGCCTGCCGCGCTCCGTCGAGATCTCCGAGCGCGTAGAGAACGGTGTACAGCGCCTGGGCGGCGAGCGACTGGAGCTCGCGGTCGTCCGCGGCGCGGGCCTCTTCGAACGAAAGGCGCGCCGCTTCCAGGGCTTCCCGGTAGCGGGACCCCTCCCAGGCCACATAGAAGAGGCCATACTGCGTCTTGGCCGCTCCGGCGTGGTCTCCGGCCTGCGTAAAGGACGCCAGGGCGCGACGGTAGGCCTGGACCGCGCGGCCGGGCTCTCCGCGATCGAGATGGACCAGGGCCGCGACGTTCCAGACGTCGGGCTCGGCGCTCGTGCCCCGCAGCTTCTCGACCCAGGCCAGCGCACGGTCCCCCTGGCGGAGGTCGGCCAGCATGCGAGCGGCCATCGCGCCGGCCCGGGGGTCGCCCGAGGACTCGAAGGCTTCCCCGCAGAGCCGGACCGCCTCCTCGGAGGGTCCGGCCTCGAACGCGGCGGCGCACCGGTCCATGGCTCGGTCCGCGCAGGCGGCGAGCGCCAGGCTCAGGACGAGCCACCTCTTCCAGACAGAAATCATCGCGGCAATCCTAGCTCTTCCCTTCCGCTACAATCCGGCAACGCATGCCCTCCCGTCCGACGCTTCCGACCGCTGACCGCCTGCTCGCCCTGGTCGACTCCATGGCCGGCCAGCCCGTGGCGATGCTGGTAGATCTGGTGGCCGACCTCTTCATCACCGGCACGCCGAAGCGGATCAGCCGCGAGGCGCCGGTCCTCATCCTGTCGTACCAGGGCGAGGCGCTGATCCCCGGCGGCGGAGCGAACGCGGTGGCCAACGTGGCGGCCCTCGGCGGCCGTCCTCTCCCTCTCGGTGTGGTCGGCGAGGACGAGACGGGACACAAGCTGCTCGCCGAGCTCTCCGGACGCGGGGTCGAAACGTCCGGGATCCAGGTCCGGGCCGGCTATCGCACGCCCACCAAGGTGCGCATCCTCGGCGGCGGCAAGCACTCGATCAAGCAGCAGATCGTGCGCTACGACATCGAGGACACCCTCTCCCTCTCAGGCGACGAGCGGGAGCGTTTCGCAACAACCCTGGAGCGATGGCGGACGGCGGGACCGGTGCCGGTGGCGATCCTCTCGGATTACGGCTACGGCGCGGTGGAGCCGGATCTCCTCCCCCGCCTGCGCGCGGCGCTCGGCCCGGAGACGGTCGTGGTCTGCGACAGCCGCTTCCGGCTCGGCGCTTTCGTAGGGCTTGATGGCGCCACGCCCAACGAGGAGGAGGCCGAGGCGCTCTTCGGCCGGACGTTCGACGACGACCCGGAGCGTCTGGAGGCGGGTGGGCGGGAGCTCCTCGAAAAGTTGGGGGCGCGCTTCCTCCTGATCACCCGCGGCAGCCGCGGCATGAGCCTGTTCAGCGAGGAGGGCTCGGTGCACCTGCCCGTCCATGGAACCGACCAGGTGGCGGACGTCACCGGCGCCGGCGACACCGTCATCGGCACCTTTGCCCTGGCCCTCGCCGCCGGGGCCACCCCGCTCGAATCCGCCCTGCTCGCCAACTACGCGGGCGGGGTCGTCGTGATGAAAATGGGAACCGCGACGCTGACCCCCGACGAGCTCCGCCGGGCGATCGAACGAGATCCGCGTCCGCGGGAGGAGATGCGATGGGAGAGATCCTGAACGTCGACGCTCTGGCCGAGCGGATGGCGGACCTCAAGGCTGCCCGGAAGACGGTCGCCTTCGCCAACGGGCATTTCGACCTCCTCCATGTCGGACACCTGCGGTATCTCCGCGCCGCCCGGGCGGAGGCCGACGCGCTGATCGTGGCGATCAACGATGATGACTCGGTGGCGCGCCTCAAGGGGCCGGGGCGGCCCGTCGTCCCCGCGGCGGAGCGGGCCGAGCTGCTCGCCGCGCTGGAGCCGGTGGACTTCGTCGTCGTCTTCCAGGGCGACTCCCCCGCTCCTCTCCTTGCCCGGCTCCAGCCGGACGTCCACTGCAAGGGGACCGACTACGGCTCTCCGGAGCGGGTGCCCGAGCACGCGACCGTCCGCGCCTACGGCGGCCGGACCGCTCTGGTCGGCGATCCCAAGGACCATGCCACGAGCGACCTCATCGCCAAAGTGAAGAGCCTGGATTCGTGAGGATTCTGATCGTCCGCACCAGCGCCCTGGGCGACGTGGTGCATGCGCTGCCGGTGCTCACCGCCCTGCGCCGCCACCTTCCACAGGCGCGGATCGGCTGGGTCGTCGAGGAGGCGATGGCGCCCGTGCTCGCCGGGCACCCCGACCTGGACGAGCTGATCCCGGTGCGGCTCCGGCATTGGGGCAAGGAGCCGTTCACGCGGCGGACCGTCCGCGAGCTCGCCGCCTTTCTCGGCGCCCTCGACCGCTTCGCCCCGGAGGTCACCCTCGACCTGATGGGCAACCACAAGGCCGGAGTCATCTCGGCCCTCACCCTGAGCGACCGCCGGATCGGGGCGGCCCGGCACGCCCGGCGCGAGCCGTCCAGCGCGGCCTGGATCAGCGAGCCCGTGGCGCCGCGCGGCATCCACGTCGTGGACCGTATGCTGTCGCTGCTCGACGGCCTGGAGCTGCCGGCCGAGCCGGCCGATTTCGGAGCGGAGAAGATCTTCCGGGGTGAAATCCCCGTCGCGGCCCGGGAGATCTTCGCGGCACATCCCGAGCCCTTCGTCCTGATCCATCCGGGAGCCGGCTGGCCGAACAAGATCTATCCGCCGGAGCGCTGGGGGGAGGTGGCGCGGCGGCTGCGGGAGGCGACCGGCCTCCCGGCGCTCGTGGCTTTGGCGCACGGCGAGGAGACGCTCGCCGCAACGGTCGAGGCGGCGAGCGGCGGCGCCGCGCGCGCCGTGGCGGCCCCGGACCTGCCGACGCTCGCCGCCCTGCTGCGCCAGGCGCGCCTGGTCCTCGGCGGCGACTCGGGCCCCACCCACCTCGCGCATGCCCTCGGCACGCCGATCCTCATGGTGATGGGGCCGACCGGCCCGGAGCGCAACGGCCCCTATGGCGCGCCGGAGCGGGCAGTCTGGCGGGTGCTGCCCTGCAGCTTCTGCCACCGCCATTTCGGGGAGACCAAGGCCTGCCTGCTGGAGATCCCCGCCGACCGGGTGGCGGAGCGGGCGGCCGAGCTGCTCGGGTGAGACGCAAAAGCTCGCCACATGCGCAATTTTCGACAAGCCCCGTCCCTGCTGCCCTGCTTGACGTTGACCCCCTTCTCCGGGCACTGCTAGACTGCTCCCGCAATCGTCGTTTCAGTCAGCAGGTCTGCTTCCCTCGGTAGACGGGGATGGCGGCCGTAGCACGGAGATCCCATGGCGCCACCACCGGAACTCGCTCGCAAGCAACAAGCGGCCCAGCCCGACAAGCTGGGAGAGCTGCTGGTCCGCAGCGGCAGGATCAACCAGGCCCAGCTCGCGGAGGCCCTCGCCCACCAGAAGGACCAGGGGGGCCGCCTCGGCACCAACCTGGTCAAGCTCGGGCACCTGACCGACAAACAGCTCGTCGAATCCCTCTCGCAGCACTTCAAGGTGCCGGCCGTGGAGCTCCATGGGATGGAGGTCGACGAGTCGGTCACCAAGATCATCCCCGCGGACATCGCCCGCAAGTACACCATCTTCCCGGTCGCCAAGACCGGCGCCACCGTGACCGTGGCGATGATCGACCCCACGAACGTGTTCGCGATGGACGACGTCAAGTTCATGACCGGCTACAAGGTCGAGCCGGTCGTGGCCTCCGAGACCGCTATCCGGGGAGCGATCGACCGCTACTACGGCTCGACCCACGCGATCGAGCTCAAGAAGGTCATGGAGGACCTCTCCGAGGAGAGCGGCACCGACCTCGAGGTCCTCGACGAGGAAGAGGATCTCGATCTCGCCACCCTCGAGGAGGAGTCCGAGCAGGCGCCGGTCGTCAAGCTGGTGAACCTGATCCTGACCGACGCCATCAAGCGCGGCGCATCGGACATCCACATCGAGCCGTACGAGAAAGACTACCGCGTCCGCTACAGGATCGACGGCATCCTCTACGAGATGATGCGGCCCCCCCTGAAGCTCAAGGAGGCGATCACCAGCCGCTGCAAGATCATGGCGCGGCTCGACATCGCCGAGAAGCGGATGCCGCAGGACGGCCGCATCAAGATCAAGACCAAGATCTCGGGGAAGACGAAGGACCTCGACTACCGCGTCTCGGTGCTCCCCACGCTCTTCGGTGAGAAGATCGTGATGCGGCTCCTCGACAAAGACAAGCTCATGCTCGACATGACGAAGCTGGGCTTCGAGGCGGAGTCGCTGCGCAAATTCGAGAGCGCCATCCTCAAACCGTACGGCATGGTGCTCGTCACCGGCCCCACCGGCTCGGGCAAGACCAACACCCTCTACTCGGCCTTGTCGCGCATCAACACCCCGGAGGTCAACATCATCACCGCCGAGGACCCGGTCGAGTTCAACCTGAACGGCATCAACCAGGTCCAGACGCGCGAGCAGATCGGCTTGAACTTCGCCGCGGCTCTGCGCTCCTTCCTGCGGCAGGACCCCAACATCATCCTGGTGGGCGAGGTCCGCGACTTCGAGACTGCCGAGGTGGCGATCAAGGCCGCCATGACCGGCCACCTCGTGCTTTCGACTCTCCACACCAACGACGCGCCGTCCACGATCAACCGTCTCATGAACATGGGCATCGAGCCGTTCCTGGTGGCGACCTCGGTCCACCTCATCGTGGCGCAGCGCCTCGTCCGCCGCATTTGTACATTCTGCAAGGAGCCGATGGAGATGCCGCCGGCCGCCCTGGTGAGCGCCGGCTTCTCCGAGCACGAGGCGCGGACGTTGAAGCTCTTCCGCGGCCGTGGCTGCGACCGGTGCAACAACACCGGCTACAAAGGCCGCGTGGGTCTTTATGAAGTGATGGAAGTGGAAGACGAGATGCGCGAGATGGTCCTCTCCGGCGCCAGCTCGTTCGAGCTCCGCAACAAGGCGATCCAGAGCGGGATGATGACGCTGCGCATGAGCGGGCTGCAGAAGGTGCGCGACGGGATGACCACGGTCGAGGAGGTCGTGCGGGAGACTGTTCTCTAAGACCCTCACCCCTGACCCCTCTCCCGCAAGCGGGAGAGGGGAACACTCTGAGGCTCATCCTTTTTCGGGTGGGTGGACGCGGACCACGCCCACTCACCCCCACTCACTCTGCGACACCCCCTGCCGTTTCCTCCCACCCGGAAAAGGACGAACCTCTACTCGATCAATAGCGCGGCGGACTGCCCGGAGGCGGCGTCCCTGTTCCTCTTCTCGCGCTCGATTGCGTTCTCTTTACGGCGCTCAGGATGCCGATCCCGAGCAGACAGATGACGCCCACCGCGATCCACGTCGTCGGCGCACCGGCCAGATGGGCTCCGAGCGCAAGGCCGATGATCAAGATGATGAAGCCGACGAGATAAAGTCCAAACGAGGATGACATTCCTGTCCGCCTCCTCCATAGTTCGTTGCCGAGCCTCCGCTCCACGCGAAGGGTACCCGGAGAATGATTCAAAAGCCGCGCCAACTACCTGCGCCCTCCTCGAGGCAGAAGCTCCTCGCCGTCGGGATCGGGATCCTCCTGGCTCTGTCAGCCGGGGAGATCCTGCTGCGGATCGTCGGCGCTCCCGAGGTGGCGCCGGTCCGCCGCGGGCGCTTCCAGCTCTCGGCCAATCCGCGGCTGGTCTTCGAGCCGGTCCCCGGCCTGGCATACGAGGGAGCTCCCGACAGCTTCTTCGAGTACCTGGGAGCCAGCAATCGCCTCGGCTACCGGGATCGCGACCACGCCCTGGCGAAGCCCCCGGGGACGTACCGCATCGTGGTGCTCGGCGACAGCATCGCCGCCGGATACCAGATCCCCCGGGCCGAGGATACATTTCCGGCCCTCTTGGAGCGTCACCTGCGGACGGCGGGGCTACCGGTCGAGATCCTCAACTTCGGGGTCACCGGGTACAACACGCAGCAGGAAGTGGAAACGCTCCGGACGCGGGCGCTCGCCTTCGCGCCCGACCTGGTCCTCGTGGCCTATTGCCACAACGACCGGCGCCCACCGGACCCGCGGATCGTGCAGGCGCTCCAGGAAGCGGTAGGTGGACGGCGGATTCTGCCGCTCGGCGAAGCGGAGCGGCTGCTCCTCCACAGCGCGTTGTACCGCTTCGTGCGGTACGCCGTCCTGGAGGCCCGGCGGGAGGAGTCCACGGACCCTGGCCAGGGAGATTCGGTCGAGCCTGCCCTGCGCGAGCTCGCCAAGCTCTCCCGGCGGGAGCGGTTCGAGGTGCTCCTCGCGGTCTTCCCCTATCTGCCAAAGCTCTATGAGCACGAGCACGCGCGGGAGCACGCCCGCCTGAAACGGCTCGCCGGCGATCTCGGCTTCCACCACCTCGACCTCCGGCCCGCCTTTCACGACTGCCAGGCCGGAGGGTTCGACAAGCTCCGCTTCGATCGCTACCACCCCACGAAGGCGGGACACCGCTGCGCCGCCGAAGCCCTGGCGGCGGCGGTCCGTGAGATCATGAAGAGGTGAGCGAGCTCTCGACACCATCGCCTCTCCCACCCGCCGAGCCCCCGGCCGCCAGCGCCGAAGACGTGATGCGCACCTGCCCCAACTGCGGCCGGCGCCTGGAAGAGCGGAAGTGCAAGCTCTTCTGCCCCGAGCCCCGGTGCGGGTTCTATCTGTCGTGCGCGGATTACTACTGAGGGAAGTGCCGGCAACCAGCTATGCTGGGCTCTCTCCGGCGAGAGCCAGAACCCGGCGACCAAGGCTTTCCGAGATCCACATGCCGGATCTTTCAAGGTCGCCTAGAAGCGGGCTGATCCGAGGTGTGAGACCCTGGTCTTTGGCCTCTAGAAGGACTCTGAGGGTGCCCCAGACCGTGAGCCCCGCAGCCTGTCCGATGCGTCGCGCCAGGTCATCATCCAGTAGAACGATGCGGTCAGGGTGCTCCAACGCCAGCGCAAGAGTTTCGAGCTCACCCGCGCCCAGGTCCAGAGCCAGCCATTCCGAGGGGACTGATCGAGGCTCAACGATCTGCACCATCTCAAGATCTCGGACGGCCGGAACGTCATACCCTCTCCTCCGCCCCTCCTCCAGCTCTTTGACGACAGCGCTAGGAACCCAGACACCGGAAAAAAGCTGCGTCAGCCATTCCAACTTGTGGATGCGGTGGAGATAAAGGAGAGGGGACGTGTTGCTGACGACCTCAGCCACGGCCGGCTTCCAGGTCCCGCAACTCAGCTTCGAACGGGAACACCTTATACCGCCCAAGGGTGGAGAGGAACTCGACCCGCGGCATCCCTGCGAGCTCTGCGGCACGCCCCGAAGTAAGGCGACCGAGCTCGTACAGCTTCACCGCGGCGAGGATCTTCAACTCTCGGGCGAAGGATGCCTCGTCCGACTTCTCCGCGAGCAGAACCGTTTCGGGAACGTCAATCATCAGATGCCGCGTGGACATAGACTTCTCCTTGGGCACCAAGGGTGCTCAGCAGTGCCATTCTAGTCGGCCCGTTGACCGGGGGCTACTCCCAGGCCGCGATCTCGGTGCACCGGCCAGATGCCCGCCTCCCCCGGGCTCCCATAGGCGCTAACCTTGGCTTGAGCGCCCCTCCCTTCCTCACCAGAGGTTGAAACCTCTGGCTACCCTAAAGAAGGTCGTCCCCGAGGGGACGACGCTCCCTTCCGAAAACCAAGGAGGAAATCAAGGCCGATCGTCCTGCGCACGCTGAAGCGGCACGGCTATCCTCTGTCGAAGGACTCTACCACCCCATCAGAATAATTTGCTCTGCCGTTCCGCTGCGACGACACGAAGTATCCCTTGGGGTGCCACGGTGCCGGTGAAACGGACCTGCATCCCCGGCAGACGCGCCTCGATACACAGTCAGAAGGAACGCAGATCGGAGTATTCGCTCACCGGGTAGAAGCCCGAGCGCCAAAGGAAGTTTCCCGAGCCTCGCGGGAAGTTTCCCGAGCGCCGCGGGTAAAAGTACATGTTCAAAGGGTAGAGCCGCGCGGGGCCGAGCCCGGGAGGCGTGGGAAGGAGCCCGAGAGGCGCGTCTACATCCGGGAAAATCCCAGCCGCTGGCGCCCGCCTGGTTCCGAACCGGAAGACCAACAGGCGTAGATTGTGGCGAAGCCGGCTCCCTCTAATTCCACACCACAATCTCCTCCACCCCTTTCCGCCGGATGTCCGGCACCTCGCAGTCGGGCGCCGGGTAGCCGACGGGGTAGAGGATGAAGGGCTTCTCGTTCGCTTCATGATTCATGCGGCGGCGCCTTCGGCCCGCAGCGACAGCACCTTCTCGCGGATCAGCTCCCAGAGCATGTCGATATGGCCGCCGGTCGTTTTGAGGTTGCCGATCGCGACGCGCAACGTATGGCGGCCGCGCAGCGCGGTGTGGGACAGGAAGAACGGTCCGACGGCATTGATCCTCGCGAGCAGCTGCTCGTTGAACCGGTCGATCGCGGCGGGCTCGGCGTCCCCGGTGGGCAGGGCGCGGAAACAGACGGTGCTGAAGGGAGCCGGCGCTGACAGCTCGAAGCCGGGCTCGGCCGCGATCCGCGCGGCGAGATCGGCGGCCAATCGGCAGTGCTCACGGATGCGCTCTCGCAGACCCTCGACTCCGTAGGCGCGGATGACCATCCAGAGCTTGAGCGAGCGGAAGCGGCGGCCGAGCTGGAAGCCCAGGTCCATCAGGTTGGTGACACCGGGCTCGTCGGTGCGCAGATACTCGGGGATCAGGGAGAACGCGTCGCGCAGCTGCGCCGGGTCGCGCACGTAGAGCACCGAGCAGTCGACCGGCGTGAACAGCCATTTGTGCGGGTTGGTGACCAGAGAGTCGGCCCGCTCGATCCCGGGCATCAGGGCGCGGAGCTCCGGGCAGATCGCCGCCGAGCCGGCGTAGGCGGCGTCGACGTGGAGCCAGATCCCCTCGCGGGCGCAGAGATCGGCGATCTCTTCCACCGGATCGATGCTGGTCGTCGAGGTCGATCCGACGGTGGCGACCACGGCCATCGGGAGCTTGCCGGCGGCCCGGTCGGCGGCGACCGCCGCGGCGAGAGCCGGGAACGACATCCGGAACTCGGCATCGCTCTCCACCCGGCGGACGTTCTCCTGCCCGAGGCCGAGCACGATGGCCGCCTTGTCGATCGACGAGTGGGCCTGATCGCTCGCGTAGACCACGAGAGGAGGCGCGTCCGGCCGGCCGGCGAGGCCGCGCACCCGCACGTCCAATCCGGGGAGGCGATGGCGGGCGGCGGCGAGGGCCACCAGGCTGCTCGTCGAGGCCGTGTCGTTGATGTGCCCGCGGAAGACCTCCGGCAGGTCCATCATCTGGCGGAGCCAGTCGCAGACCCGCTCCTCCAGCTCGGTCGGCGCCGGGCCGGAGCGCCAGAGCATGGCGTTGTTGTTGAGCGCCGCGGCCAGGGCCTCGGCCACGATGCCCGGACCCGAGCCGGTGATCCCGAAGTAGGCCAGGAACCCCGGGTGGTTCCAGTGGGTCGTGTTCGGCTCGATGAGCCGCTCATAGTCGTCGAGGATCGCGTCCATGGTCTCGGGCAGGGCCGGAGGCGCGGCGGGCAGCTGGCGCGCCACGTCGCCGGGCTGGATCCGCGGCACGACGGGATAGGCTTCGACGGAGTCCAGATAGTCGGCGGTCCGGTCGGCGGCGCGGTGCAGCGCCTGGCGGATCTCGTCGGACGGCAGGTCGCGCGGCATCAGCGCCTCCAGTCTTATCTTCTCAGGGTCGTCGCCACGCTGACGCGGGTGACCAGGTCGGTGAGAGCGGCGTCGGCTTCGCTGCTCTCGCCTTTGAGCTGGAGCTCGGTCTCCAGAAGGTCCGACGGCAGCCGGGCGGCGAGCCCCTCGGGCAGACGGGACGCCGCCAGATAGGCCTTGTGGAGCCGGAAGGGGTGAAGGCCGGCGAGCGGGTTCTTGCCGCCGCCCGGCACCTCTCCCTGGAGGGCGGGAGCCAGCCGGTCGCGGAAGCGGCCGTAGTTGCCCTCGCCGGGTTGGATGCGGGCCACCCGCATCATGCCCCGGATGGCGGTGAGCTGCCGGCAGAACGACGCGAAGAGCGAGAAAAAGCCGAGCCGCGCGTTCAGCGGATCTTCCGCGCCGGTGATCAGGCGGCGGAGACGGTCGAGCGCCTCGGAGGTCCGGCCCGTGGCCACGGCGTCGAGGAGCTGCCAGACGTCCTCCTCCCCGCGGTCCTCGACCGACTGCTCCACCAGCTTGCGGTCGATCCTTCCGGGTTTGATCCCATTTTCGGTCCCAGGCGCCATTTGGGCGAGCTTGCGATACTCGCCGGCGAAGCGGGCGGTGGAGTCGGCGTCGATCCCCCCGCTCCCCTTGCCGCGGCGGTCCCCTTCCTGGCGCAGGGTGCGCCGGGCGAGCTCGGCGAGCGCGTCGCCGGCGATCGCGACCCCGGTCTGGCGCTCGAGCTCCGTCGACAAAAGGTCGAGCCCCTCCCAACCGCCGCCGCGCTCGGCCGCCGCGACGGAGCCGACGCCGAGCACGGCCTTGCGCTCGGCGAGGAGACGCACGACCGGGTGATCCGCGGCCACCGAGCGCTCGGCCAGGATCAGGGCGTGCCCCTCGGGGAGGCCGCCGCGGATCACGTCGGCGAGCGCCGCGAGATCTCCTTCGCCGGCCCCTTGAATGCCTTCGCGCCGCGCCATCTCCAGGAGCCCGGCCAGGTTCGCCCGCAGCTCCTCGGCCTGTTTCTTGCCGCGCGCCCGGCCGCCGCGGGAGCGCCGCGACGTGCCGCCTTCGAACGCCCAGGCCGGGACCTCTCCCAGGAGGCGCTCGGGAGGGCCGGCGTGCGGATCGAGATCGAACAGGTGGAGCGCCTGGAACAGGCGGGAGGCGGCCTGGCGCTCCTTGCCGGAGAGCGGACGGTCTTCGACGGCCACCGGCAGCACCTCGGACGCGTCGTCGATCAGCTCGGCGGCGGCGCCGCGGTCCGCGAAGACCGCGGAATCCACCACCAGGAGCGCCTTGGAGGCGGCGAAGAGAGAGAAGGTCCGGAGGTCCTGCAGGAACGGAGCGAGCGACGGCGGACGGCGGTGCCGCTCGGGCGCGCAGCCCAGGGCATCGGCCAGCGCCGCGGCGACCCGTTCGGCGGCAGGCTCCGCCAGAACGAGGTCGCCGTGCACCAGGTAGACCTGAGGGCGGGCCTGAGGAGGCGCGCCCCGGGTCAGCTCGGCGAGAAACCGGTCGACGGGGTCAGCCACGGGGTCCGCGGATCAGGAGGCTTCGCTTTCGAGCAGGCCTTTTTCCGCCAGCTCCTGGCAATCGATGCAGAAGCGCGCCCAGGGCACCGCCTCCAGCCGGAGCGGATGGATGTTGTTGCCGCAGTTCGTACAGCGGCCGTACGTCCCCGCGTTCATCCGGTCGAGCGCGGCCTCGATCTGCAGGAGCAGCAACCGCTCGCTGTCGGAAATGGAGAACATGAGCTCGCGATTGTAGGAATTGTTCGCGCGGTCCACGATGTCTTCGGTCGGATCGTCCGCTGACTCCTGCCCAGCCCGGACATCCTGGTTGTACATGTTGACGATCTCCTGCCGCTGCTCCTGCAGGCGCGTCCGCAGGGCCTCGTAGCGGTCCTGGGTCATTTCCGGGGCTGCGGCGGTGGACGCCTTGGCCTTCTCTGTCTTGGCCACCTGGGTGTCTCCTTTCACTGGCGAAGAATCAGGGCTCGCGATGATAGCTCATTCCGGCCTCGATCGTGAGCACGCGGTAGAGTTGCTCGTATAGCACGGCACGTGCCAACTCGTGCGACAAGGTGAGCCGGCCGAGAGAGAACGTCCAGCGCGCGGCGTCGAGGACCGCGCGGTCGAGCCCGAGGTCGGACCCGATGACGAAGGCGATCGGATGGGGCCATTCGCTGCGCAGCCGGGCCAGCCGCTCGGCGAGCTGGCCGGAGTCCAGCATCTCGCCCCGGCTGTCCAGCGCCACAATCCAGACGGGATCGGGCACGGCGGCCAAGAGGGCCTGCCCCTCGGCGCGCTGCCGCTGCGGATCGTCCGCCGCCGCGCGCGCCCGCACCGGCACGTCGCGCACCGGAACCCAGCGGACGATGCGGCGGCGATAGTCGGTGCAAATCTCTTCCCAACCCGAGCGGTGATGGCGGCCGGCCCAGACGATGACGAGCTCCCGAGCCACGGTCAGCCGACCGCGGTCTCGTCCCCCTCGTCGCCGCCCATGTGCCGACCCCATTCGTCGATGTAGCCGAGGGTCTTGAAGTCGCGCATGCGGTCGAGGAAGACGACGCCGTTCAGATGATCGAACTCGTGCTGGACGATGCGGGCCTCGAAGCCGCGGCAGACGTAGTCGAGCGGATGGCCATGGCGGTCGAGCCCCTGGACCCGCACCGCCGGATGCCGCGGCACCATCCCCCGCAGGTCGGGGATCGACAGGCACCCCTCCCAGTCGTAGACGAGCTCGCGCTCGTGGGGCGTGATCATGGGATTGACCACGACGCGCAGCGGGATCTCGTGCCCGGAGGATTCGTAGACGAAGACCTGGTCCTCGACGCCGACCTGCGGAGCGGCCAGGCCGACGCCGTGCGACTCGTGCATGCTCTCGATCATTTCGTCGATGAGCTGCTGCGTCTCAGGGGCCGCCAGACGCTCGGGAGCGAGCGCCTGGGCGACAGCCCGCAGTGCGGGATGGCCGAGGCGGACGATGGGGCGGACGGGCATGGTCGCTCTTCCGTGGAAATCGGACGGCGGATTATACAATAAGTCGAGCCCTCACCCCCGGCCCCTCGGGGCCGACATGCTATTCTCCAGCTTCATGACGACCAAGCGATACGGCAGATCCGGAAGCACGTACTCACCCGGGAGCAGCTACCGCTCCGGACGGCCCGGAGCGCGGGTCACCGCGGGGCTCCTGCTCGCCGGAGCCGCCGTGGGGTTGCCGGTCCTGGTCAGCGAGGTGATCCGCCGGCGCGCCGAGCCGCCGCAGTCGCCGCGGTGGGGCCGGGCGCACCGCTACTCCGGAGCGCTGGGCGAGGTCGTGTTCCAGGAGCTCGGGTCCGGCACGCCGCCGCTCCTCCTGCTCCACTCCTTTGGCCCGGGCTATGACGGCAACCAGTGGCGGGCTGCCGCGGAGCTGCTGGCCAGCCGGCATTCCGTGTACGCCCCGGACTTGCCTGGATGGGGCCGCTCCGAGACGCCGCTGGGCGGGCACGTGCCCGAGCTCTACGTCCGCTCGATCGCCGGCTTTCTCGACCGCGTGGTGCGCGGGCCGGCGGTGATCGCCGCCGCGGGCCTCTCCGCGGCCTATGCCGTGCGCATCGCCCTGGAGCGCCCGGAGCGGGTGCATGGTCTCGTTCTGGTCAACCCGCAGGGGATCGCGGCCGACGCCGCCTCTTTCGCCAAACCCGGCGCGGCGTTCCTCCGGCAGCTTTTGCAGATTCCGGTGGCGCGCACCACCGCGCTCGACCTGCTGACCAGCCGCTCGGCTCTGGAGCACCACCTGCGGCGCGAGGTCTATGCGGCCCCCGAGCGGGTGGACGCGGCGCTGCTCGACCATCACTACCGGGCGAGCCACCGCGCCCGCGCCCGCACGGCCCTCTCGGCGCTCCTGCGCGACGACCTCTGGCTCGACGTCGAAAGCGTGCTCGACGAGATCGGCGTCCCGGTGCTCCTCGCCTGGGGCCGCTCGGCCCATGCGGCGCCGGTCGAGAACGCCGACCTGTGGCTGCGCTATCTGCCGGACGCCAAGGTCGAGGTCTTCCACGGGAGCGCGGATCTGCCGCACGTCGAGAGCTCGACGGCCTTCTGCCAGGCGGTCGAGCGCTTCGTGGACGAGCTCCAGGCCTGAATGCGCCGCAACGACACGCTGCTCGATCTCTGTCTGGAGCTCCAGATCCTCGACCGGGTGCCGCGGAGCGGCTACGTGCTGCGCGGCGTCGACCACCCGGAGAGCGTGACGGAGCACAGCTGGCACGTCCTCTTCCTGGTCTGGACCCTGGGACCGCAGATCGAGGGGCTCGACGTCCACCGCGCGGTCGAGATCGCCCTGGTGCACGACTTGGCGGAGCTGCGGATCGGCGATCTGCCCCGCGTCGCCTCCCGCTACTTTCCCCCGGGAGCGAAGAACGTCGCCGAGCTGGCGGCCATGGAAGAGATCCTGGCGCCGCTGCCAGAGCGGGCCCTCAACCTCTATCGCGAGTACCAGGAGGGGACTACGCCTGAGGCCCGCCTCGTCAAGGCCTGCGACAAGCTCCAGCTCATGCTCAAGGTGACGGTCTACGAGCGCTGGGGGACCGGGGCGCTCGCGGAGTTCTGGGAGAACCCGGAGAATTTTCCGGATGGCGGGTTTGCGGTGGTGAAGGAGCTGTTTGAGGCTTTGCGGGAGTGGGGCCGGGGGTGAGGACCTACTCCACCTCCACCCCCCGCCGCCGCAACAGATTCTTGATCTTGTTGTAGAGGTTCTCGCCGAGCAGCGAGTGGGCCGTCGTGGTGATGTCGCGCAGCACGACCCGCAGGTCCTCCGAGCCGCTCCAGTGCTTGCGGGCGTAGGGCTCGAGGTCGCCGCTGAAGGCCTGGGCCAGGACGGCCGAGGCGAGCACGATGTCGTCCATGAAGCCGATGCCGCCGAGGAGCGCCTCGGGGAACAGATCGATCGGCAGGACGAAATAGGCGAGCGTACCGCCGATCAGCGCGCGGGCCGAGCCCGGCACCTCGCGGTCGAGCGACAGGCGGACCAGCAGCATGAAGACGTCGGGCACCAGGAGCAGGGCGCGGACCGCCCCCTCGCCGAGCCGGCCGCTCCGCTTCTCCACCGCGTGGACGATCTTCTCGCGCAACCGGTCGTAGAAGCTCAACAGGCCGCTGCTCGGCTCCTCGGGCTCCGACCGGTGCAGGGCCGCCGCGGCCTCTTCCTCGGCCGCCGCGGAATCGAACGTCTCCAGGTCCTCGGCGACCGCGGCCGACAGCTCGTCCGACGCGGTCCGATCGCCAAAATCTCCAGTCCGGTCATCCATCCCAATGCCCTCCTCACCTCGCAGGGTTCAATTCGCGTGCCATCTACATCTAGAACATCTAGAAGATATACGCAAGCGCGAACCCGATCTGCCCAGCCATCAGGATGAGGTACATGTGCTTCCAGGAGGGATGGTTCTCCGTCTCGGTCAGGGAGTTGGGGTCGCGCAGCAGCAGGTAGACCGTATAGCAGCCCCAGAGCGTCAGCAGGATTCCCAGGCCGGTCAGGATCATGGGATTGCCGGTGAGGATGGGGTGCGCCGGGTTCTGCGGATCCGGCAGGTGCGCCCCCAAAGGGACCAGGAGCCACGGGAAGATGAAGAAGGGGCTGATGATCCACGCGGCCTTGCGCACGCCGTGGATGATCGGCAGCGTCCGGCAGCCTCCGGCCAGGTCCCCCTTGATGTCGGCAAAGTCCTTGGTCGACGAGGCGCCGATCAGGTACAGGCCGAAGACCGTGCCGATGAACCACGGCTCGGCGTACAGGATGCGCGCCACCATCGCCCAGCCCGCCACCTTGAGCAGGATGCCCCGGGGGATGGCGATCGTGAAGTTCGCCAGCATGCCGCGCACCTTCGTCCGCCCGAGCTCGGGCGCCGAGTAGATGAAGGTGGCGAGGAGTCCCGCGAGATAGATGAAGAAGGTCTCGTGGTATTGCACCGGCGCGGTCAGCTTCTCGTGGAGGGTCGCGAAGGGATACGGCACCACCAGCCAGGTGGGGACGAGCGCCAGCGCGTAGAAGATCCAGGTGAACGTCCAGGCCTCGCGCAGGCTGAGCGCTCCGGTGACCAGCGGCCGGCCCGGCTTGTTGATCCGGTCGATCTCCAGGTCATAGATCTGATTGATCGCGTTCGAGGCGGCGTTCATGAAGCTGGCGCAGAGCGAGCCGAGGACCACCGTGAGCACCACCGCCAGGGTGAGACGCCGGTCCGGGTCGGGGTTGTGCACCGAGCCGAAGGCGCAGATCGAGCCGGAGATGATGCCCAGGAGCGGCGGCAGCAGCGTGAACGGACGCGCCAATTGATTGTAGAGAGAGAGCTTGCTCATGGAGCGACTCCGACCACCCAGGGCGTGAACACGACCACCACCAGGGCGCCGACCAGGGTGTTCAGGAAGTTCAGGGCCTCGTTGTCAAGGAGCTGGCGCTTCTCCAGGGCCGCTCCGACCAGGCTCTCGAACGTCGTGCCCACGAAGGCGGCGATCGCGATGGGCAGGACGCCGATCCAGGGATAGAGCCCGAGGAGGGCGCCGAGGCCGCCGACGACCAGCGACGCCGCCACGCCCGCCAGGGTCCCCTCGACGGAGACCGCTCCCTCGGTGCCGCGCGGGACGGGCCGGAAGGTGGTGATCAGGAACGTGCGCCGGCCCAGGAGCTGGCCGATCTCGCTCGACGCCGTGTCCGCCGCCGCCGTGGCGAAGGAGGCGGCGAAGGCGAGGGCGAAGAGGACCGGGTAGTCCGTCAAGGCGGCGAAGAGGGCGCAGGCCGTGGCGACTCCCGCGTTGGCGAACGCGTGCCGCGCGCCGCGCCGTCCCCCCTTCTCCTGCGCCAGGTTCTGCGCCGCCTTCCGCTTGTAGCCGAGCTTCGTGCAGGCGCTGCCGATCACGAAGAAGGCCAGAAGGAGCAGAAAGCCCTCCCAGTCGAGGAAGACCCAGATCGCGAAGCCGACGACAAAGCCGCCGATCACGCCCGAGAGGTCGACCGTGCGCAACGCATAGGCCACGCCGGCCAGTGCCGCGTTGACCCCGGCGGCCAGGAGCACTCGCCCCCCGAGGCCATTAAAGCCGTCCATCTCCAGGAACGGGCGCCAGTGCCCCTGCGTCAGCACGAGGCCGAACAGGAACAGGGCGGAGACGAGGGGCACGCCCAGGTTGTCGTCGAGTCCCTGGGGGATCGATTCCAGGAGGGCGGCGAGCACGGCGGCGCCCAAGGCGGCCGCGACGGCGAAGGCCAGAGAGTAGCGGCCGGGAGCCGTCCATTGCAGGAGGACCGCGGCGGCCACGGTGCCGAAGAGCACGTAGGCGAGGCTCCCCATCCAGCTCTTCCGCGGATTCCACGGGAGCTTGCGGCGGCCGAGCGCCATGCCGGCCACCGAGGCCATACCGTCGCCGAAGGCGAGAATGCCCCAGGCCGCGGCGGCCACTTCCAGCCGCTGCCAGAAGATCAGGATCAGCAGGAGGACGCAGAGCGGATAGAGGATGATGCCGATCGACGAGCCGCTGGCGATCTCGCTCTCGCGCCAGAGCCGCCGTCCGCCGACCCGCGGCAGAAGGAACAAGTTGTTCGCCAATGCGGCCGCCGCCAGCACCGCCGACCAGAACGGTCCCAGGAAGCGGAGGGAGAAGGCGATCAGCCCCACCGCCATGTGAACGGCTTTGCGCGCCAGCTCGCCGCGGGTCAGCGCCATGCCCCGGACTCCCTGAGCCACCCCACCGTTTCCGTCAACCCCTGCTCCAGGGTCCGCCAGGTATAGCCCAGCTCGGCTTCGGCGCGGGCGGACCGGTAGGCCCAGTCGTGGCGGTAGACCTCGACCAGGTCCGGCGTCAGCTTCGGCGTGCCGCCGGTGAGCCGCGCCCACCCCTTCATCGCCGCGCCGCTCATCTTCGCTACGGCATCCGGCATCCGCATCGACGGCATCTTCGATCCGGTCGCACGGCCCACCAGCTCGTAGAAACGGTCCTGGCGGACGTTCTCGCCGCCGAGCACGTAGCGCGAGCCGGGTTGCGCACGCTCCAGAGCAAGGGCGACGCCGCGCGCCACGTCCTCGACGTGCACGTAATTCCACCGCCGCTCGGGACGGCCGAGGAGGGCCGGCAGGCGGCCGTGGACGAGGTCCAGGATGTGCCGCACCACGATGTTCCCCTCGGTCATCTCGCCGGGTCCGTAGATCACGCCCGGGTAGACGACCACCAGGGGAGCGCCCTCAGCGATGGCCTGCCGGGCCTGCCGGTCGGCCAGGGCCTTGGTCCGCTCATAGTCGTTGATCCAGGCGCGGTCTCCCACGCCGGCCGACTCGTCGAGCTCGCCCCCGGCCCCCTTCTCGGTGGGGCCCAGGGCCATGAAGCTGGAAACGTGGACGACCCGCACGACGCTGCCGCTCTCCTCGGCCGCGGCGAGCACGTTGGCGAGACCGCCCACGTTGATTCGATCGAATTGCTCCGGCGGCGCCAGGATTTTGACCAGCGCCGCCGCATGCACCACCGCGTCGCACCCGTCCATCGCCCGCTGCAGGCTGGCGCGGTCGGTCACGTCCCCGGCGGCGAAGTCCACGCCAGCCGGGAAACGCTCCCGCGACGAGCCAGGGCGGACAAGCAGCCGGAGCTCGTGCCGTGGCGCGAGCTCGGCGGCCACCCGCCGCCCCAGGAAACCGGTGCCCCCGGTGAGAAGGACTTTCACCGGGCGATCAGGATCTTCAGGTTCGAGAACTTCCAGCCAATCGGCGGGAAGTACGCGTTGTCCGCCACGCCGTTCAAGCCGAAGGAGACCCGCACCGGCGCGCCGCGGTCCGCGATGTCCAGGTTGTAGGCGCCGCCCCACGCATCCATGATCACCTTGCCGTCGCGGGTGACCAGCATCCGCGTGGTCGCGGCTTCGGCGTCATAGACGACCATGACGTGGTGCAGGGCGTTCTGCTTCCAGGGCGAATAGACCCGGAGCGCCGGCTCGACCACCGGGCTGCCCAGGTCGACCAGGGTCTTGTTGCGGGCGCCGCGGATGAAGGTGCCGAAGTAGAGGGTCTTGCCGAAGCGCGGGCCGCCGGCGTGGAGCATGCCGACCAGACCGGTGAAGATCGGGGTGAACTTGCTGATGTTGACGTCGAAGTCGATCGTCACCTTGCGGTAGGCGCGGTTCTCAACCAGGGGGAGCACGACGTCGAGACCCGAATTGCCCTGGACCGGCGCGAAGAACACGCCCGGGCGGTTCACCACGAGCGTCTCGATCACGTCCTGGGGCGGGACCGACAGCGGATAAAGCATGCGAAACTGCGCCACGCTCGCGCCGACGAAGGTGCCGTAGGCGTAGAACGGCTCGTTGCAATGCACCTCGGCGCGCATGCCGCCTCCGGTCGCGACGAGATCCTTGAAGGGATCCTCGACCACCTCGTGCGAGAGGGGTTGCAGCGTCACGCCCAGCGGGCTGCCGAACGAAGTGCCCTTCGGCCGGAGGAGCTCGACCGTGCAGACCGCGGTCTGCGTCCCGAGGTTCATGATCTCGATGTTCGCATGCCCCCTGGTGTTGCGCGCCAGGTTCTGGATGTAGGCGATCTCATCTCCCTGGAACCAGTTGTCGTTGGTGACGATGGGCACGGGCCAGGCGAGGTCGTCGTTGCGGGTCGAGAGGAACATGCTGCCGCTGCGGATGTTCGGGCCCGGATCGTTGGTGAGCCGGATCATGCCGGGGCCGTTCACGTACCGCGTCATGTTGAAGACGTTCGGCTTCTCGTCATTGTCCACGTCGACCCGCGAGCCCTTCAGGCCGACGGCCGAGTCGCCGGTGTCGACGAAGGCGATCTCGATCCGGCGGGCGCCGTCGTCCGACGTCTCCAGGTGGATCTTCGGGTTGCCGGCACCTGTCAGCGGGCTGGGAACCCAGAAAGTTTCGGCGGACGCGGGGGCGATTCCTGCGAGGCTCGCCAGGGCGAGGGTCAGGACGATTGACGGATTCTTGCTCATTTGTGCTGCACTCCCGGGGCGGGATGTACCCGCCGGACTACGGTTGAAAAATGCTTGCGCCCGATATTCTACGCGATTCCGCACGGCCGCACCGCCGCCCAGAGGTCGGAAAGGGCGTCATCGAGGGTGCGCCGGGGATCCCAGCCGAGGCTCCGCAGGGGGCTGGCGTCCCCGAGGAGCAGCGGCAGGTCCACCGGCCGGATCCGCTCGGGATCGACCTCGATCGTGGCCTTCACGCCGGAGATGGCCTTCAGCCGCTCCAGCGCCTCGCCGATCGAGAACGCCTGGCCGCTCGCGATGTTGTACGTGCCGCCGCGCTCCCCTTTTTCGATGAGGAGCCGGAACGCCTCGGCGCCGTCGTCGACGTGCACGAAGTCGCGCCGCGCCGAGAGGTTGCCCACGCGGAGCACCGGCTCGTGCTCGCCGCGGGCGATCGCGGCGAGCTGCGCGGCGAAGGTGGGGAGCGCGAACTTGATCGCCTGCCCCGCGCCCACCAGGTTGAAGGCGCGCGCCACCACCGCCCCGCGCAGCAGGGCGAGCCGCTCGGACGCGGCCTTGGTCAGCGCGTACGGCGTGCGCGGATCGACCACCCGCTCCTCGGCGATCGGCTGCTCCTCCTCCGGGACCAGGCCGTAGACCTCGGCGCTGGAGGCGATCACCAGGGGCCGCCCCCCGGCCGCCGCCAGCAGGTTGTCCGTCCCCAGCACGTTCACCCGGAAGTAGTCGGGCATCCGCTCCCACGACTCTCCGACGTGCGACAGCCCCGCGAGGTGGACGATCGCGTCCGGCGCGGCGTCGCGGACCACCCGCTCGACGCCGGCGGCATCCTGGAGGTCGACCTCGTACAGTTGGACGTCCCCGACCTCCGGGAACACGGGATGTTCGATCAGATAGGTCCCACTCACCCGGTGTCCCCTCTCCAGGAGGTGGCGGGCGAGACGGGGGCCGACGAAACCGCTGATGCCGGTGACCAGATAATGCATGCGCAGGCTGTTTCAGGCCAACTGGCGGGCCTTGAGCGTCCGCCGCCAATGGTCCAACAGGTCGCGCAGGGTCTGCTCGAACGGGATGCGCGGCTCCCAGCCGGTGTCGGCACGGAACTTCGAGCTGTCGCCGATCAGGATCTCGACGTCGGACGGACGCAGGCGCGCCGGGTCGGTCTCAATCTTCACCTCCACCTGGGCCAGCTCGACGATCCGGTCGAGCATCTTCCGGATGACGATGCCCTCGCCGGTGGCGATGTTGTAGACCTCGCCCGGCTTCCCCTTGGTGACGGCCAGCCAATACGCGCGCACCATGTCGCGCACGTCGGTGAAGTCGCGGATCGCGTCCAGGTTGCCGACGCGGATCACCGGCTCCTGCAGCCCGAGCTCGATCGCCGCCACCTGGCTGCAGAAGTTGGAGGTCACGAACACGTGGCCGCGCCGCGGGCCCGTGTGATTGAAGCCGCGGGTGCGGATCGCCTTGAGGCCGTAGCTCATGAAGTACTGGTAGGCGAGATAGTCCTGGGCGACCTTGGAGACCGCGTACGGCGACAGCGGCCGCAGCGGGTTCGTCTCCTTGATCGGGACCTCGTCAGGCAGCACCAAGCCGTATTCCTCGCTGGAGCAGGCGATCTGCACGACCGGATCGAGACCCAGGGCGCGGATCGCTTCGAACAGGTTCGTCTGTCCGCTGACGTTGGTGGTCAGCGTCTCGTTCGGCGCGGTCCAACTCGACGGCACGAAGCTCTGCGCGGCCAGATGGAAAATGGTATCCGGGCGCGACGCCGCCAGCGCCGCGTGCACCGAGGTGTAATCCCGGAGGTCGCACTCCAGGAGCTTCACCTTCGAGCGCAGGTGCTCGATGTTCTCCATGCGGCTGCGCCAGCGATACATGCCGAACACCTCGACGTCGGGGTGCTCGGCCAGCAGATACTCCGCCAGATGCGATCCGGCGAAGCCAGTGATTCCGGTGATCAAAGCCCTCATCTACGTTCTCCCTTTCGAATCTCCACGGATCGCCCGGCGCATCCCGGACAGGTACTCTGCCAGCCCCGTCTCCCACGCCTCGACCCGCCGGCCCACCACCGCCTCGAAGCGGCCGACGCCGAGCACCGAATAGGCCGGCCGCGGCGCCGGGCGGGGGACCTCCCGCGTCGTCACCGGCACCACCTCCGCCGTGCCCGACCACAAGCGGGCGATCGCCTCGGCGAAGTCGCACCAGGAGGCCCGCTCCCGGTTGCGGTAGTGCACCACTCCGGTCAACCCGAGAGGCGCGCCCAGGGAAGCAAGATCGAGGAGCGCGCCGGCGAGGTAGGGCGTATAGGTCGGGCACCCCTCCTGGTCGTGGACGACCTTGAGCGGCAGCTTGCCTTCCTCGATCAGCCGCACCATGGTCGCCACGAAGTTGGGTCCGCCCGGACCGAACAGCCAGCTCGTCCGCACCACCAGGGCCTTGTCATGAGCGAGCGCCTCCCGCTCGCCATCGAGCTTGCTCTGCCCGTAGACCGACAGCGGGTTCGTCGGCGCGTCCTCGGGGTAGGGATCGCGCGCCGTGCCGTCGAAAACGTAATCGGTCGAGACGTGGAGCAGCCGCGCACCGGCCGCGGAGGCGGCGGCCACGACGTTGCGCACGGCCGCGCCGTTGACCGCGAACGCCTTGTCCCGTCCGTCGCCCTCGGCGGGATCGACTTTGGTATACGCGGCGCAGTTGATCACCGTCTCGGGACGGAACGTCTCCGCCCAGTAGCGCAGCTGCCCCGCGTCCTCGACGTCGGCCTGCGCGCGCGACAGCGCCAGCGCGGCATGGCCACGGGCCCGCGCGGCTGTCACCAGCGCATGGCCGAGCATGCCGGTCCCGCCGAAAATCAACAATCTCACGCTAAGTAATCCCCACCTCGGAGTTGTCCCCCAGCATGAAGCGGTAGGCCTTGGGCTTGAAATCGGTCTTGGTGATCTTCACGTTGCGGCCGATCAGCGAGCCGTCGATGCGCAGCGGCGTGTCGCGGATCTCCGAGTCGGCCAGAATGATCGAGTTTTCCACCTCGCAGCAGACCAGCTTGCAGCGCTCGCCGATCGAGGTGTAGGGGCCGACGAACGCGTTTTCGAGGCGCGCTCCGTCGCCGATCACCACCGGACCGCGCACCAGCGAATCGATCAGCTCGACCCCGGCGCCGATCTCCACGCGCCCCTCGATGCGGCTCCCCTGGCCGATCGGTCCGAGGGAGACGCCGCGCCGGGCGTCCAGGTTCTCGAGGATGATCCGGTTCGCCTCCAGCATGTCCTCCAGCTTGCCGGTGTCCTTCCACCAGCCGCGCACGATGTGCGGGTGCACGTCGAGGCCGCGGTCGATCAGGTCCTGGATGGCGTCGGTGATCTCGAGCTCGCCGCGCCAGGACGGCTTGATCCGGTGCACCGACTCGAAGATGTTCTTGTCGAACATGTAGACGCCGACGAGGGCCAGGTTGCTCTTGGGCTCCTTCGGCTTCTCCACCAGGCGGAAAACCTTGCCATCGGGGGTCAGCTCGGCGACGCCGAACTGCTCCGGCGTGGGCACCTCCGCGAGCAGGATCTCCGAGTTGCAACCGAGCGCCTGGAACTCGTCCACCAGACCCTTGATGCCGCCGGCGATCAGGTTGTCCCCCAGGTACATGACGAACGGGGTGTCCTGCAGGAAATCCTCGGAGATCATCACCGCATGGGCCAGGCCGCGCGGCTCGTCCTGCTCGATGTAGGTGACGCGCGCGCCGAAGCGGGAGCCGTCCCCCACCGCGGCGCGGATCTCGGCCTTGGTCTCGCCGACGATGATCCCGATCTCCGTGATCCCCGCCTCGACGATCGATTCGATGGCAAAGAAAAGCACCGGCTTGTTGGCCACCGGCACGAGCTGCTTGGCGGAGGTGTAGGTGAGCGGACGCAGCCGCGTCCCCTTGCCTCCCGACAGAATCAGACCCTTCATCAGGCACCCTCAGGCAAATTTGCAGGCAGTCTCGGGACCGATCGACTCGGGACACTACGGCTCGGCGTTCGAGCTGCTGCGGCTGGTCAGGTCGAGGAACGTCCCCACGTTCTTCAGGCTCAGCGAGAAGCGGAAATCCTTGTCGCTGGTCCGCGGGCCCTCGCCGGCGTGGAAGTCCCGCAGCTCCAGCCGGAGGCTGTAGCACTGCTGGGTCCAGTCCAGGATGTACCGTTGCGATTGCAGGAACGACTCCTGCACGTCGTAGTTGATCTGGGTCTCCAGGCGCAGCCGCCGCGGCCAGATCGTCACGCCGCCGAACAGCCGGATCTGGTCGCTGGTCTTGTCGCCGCTCTCCGGCGCGTACCGCGTATACCAGGTCAGCCCCACGAAGTCCCCCTTGCGGGAGCCGTAGCTGCCGGACAGGCCGGTCGACTGCAAACCTTTCGACAGCGTGTCGTAGTCGGCCTCCAGCTTGAGGCTGGTCACGTTGCTCGGGTTGAACCGCAGCAGCGCCTCCAGCGGTCCGGCCGTCGACCGGTCCGTCGCCGTGACGATCAGCGGCTGGTTCTCGTCGAAGCTGTAACGGCGCGACAGCTCGAAGAGGAAGATCTCGGTGGCGTTGGCGCGCGTCCCCTCGGGCTTGGCGAGCACGCGGTTGATCAGCGCGACGCGCCCGGAGTTGCCCGATCCCAGGGCGTCGACCTCGTCGAACAGCGGGAAGCGGCCACGGTCTTCTTCGTCGATCTCGTCCAGGAAGTTGTACGTGAAGCGCGGCTCGATGACGTGCTTGAAGCGGGCGTAATCGCCGGCCTTCCAGTCGAACACGCGGGAGAAGGACGGACCGACGATCTGCGCGCTGGCCGACGGCACGATGCGGGAGAGCGACTCGCCGGTGAAGTCGGTCGGCGGCGGCGTCGCGGAGCCGTTCACGCTGTCGGTGTAGTAGGTGAGCCGCCCGCCGCCGGTGACCGACAGGTTGAGCCAGGGGAACGAGCGGATCGGCAGCGTGAGCTGCGGGAACGCGTCGACGCGGCCGTAGGTCCCCGAGTAGGACTCCGGCCGGGAAAGGTCGAGATACGAGGCCGAGCCCTGGAACTGCAGATAGAGCGGCGTGCGGCCGAGCCGGGTCGAGCGCAGGCGGTACTCGAGCTCGGGCAGCTTGCGCTGGTCGACGATGTCGTCGAAGTTGACGAAGGTCTGCCGGTCGTTGAGCAGAAAGTTGAGCAGATGCGGTCCCCAGTTGCCGGTGACGAACGCGCGGCTGTCGAGGAAGCGCAGGCTGTTGCGGTCGAAATCCCGCTCGAAGTCGCGGAAGAAGTTGAAATCCGAGAAATCCTGGTAGTTGACGACCCCGCGCATACCCAGCGGCAGATCGTTGGTCACGTGGTTCCACTCGACCTTCCAACGCCACTCTTCCTGATCGAACGTCTTCGCCAGCGGATCGCGGATCGTGTAGGCGATCAGGTTGCCGCGGGTCCCTTCGCTCGGAGCGTAGCGGAGCTCGTTGCCGAGCCCCAGATACTCCCTCCCGAAGAGGTCGACGTGGAAGGTGGTGTCGTAGCTCCGTCCCAGCACCTGGTAATAGGCCAGGCCGAGGGCGGCGCCGCGGCGGTCCGAATAGCCGATGTTCGGGATCAGCAGGCCCGAGGCGCGGTCGCGCTTGACCGGCCAGAGGATATATGGCGTGTAGAAGACCGGCAGCTTCTTGGCCCGCATCGAGGCGTTGCGGATGTGGGCGTACTCGTCGACCTCCACCCGCGCCGTGCCGAGGCGGAAGCTCCAGTCCGGCACCTTCTGGCTGCACGAGGTGAAGGTGCCGTTGGTGACGGTGTACACGTCGTCGTCGATCTTGGCGATCTCCTCCCCGTTGAAGTAGTAGTCGGGGGAGACCTGCGCCGTGGCTTCCGAGAGCGTGCCGGTCTTGGTGTCGAGGTCGAACTCCGCCGTCACCCCGGTGAGCCGGCGCGGCCCCTGGTCGAGGATGACGTTGCCCGTGGCGGTGACGATCTTGGTGTTCAGGTCCATCTCGGCGCGGTCCGCCTGGAGGTCGACGTCCTGGTAGTGGATCCTCACCTTGCCGGTGAGCACCGCGTAGTCGTCCCGCTTGTACTCCAGGTCGAGGGCGCTGCCCGAGGCGCTGCCCCCGCCCTGCTCGGCCGGAAACTTGAGATCGAACGTGATCGCGTCCGGATCGACCGGCGGCGCGGCCGGCGCGGCCGGAGCCGCGGGCTGCCCGGGCTTGCCGGGAGCGGGCGCCGGCTTGGCGCCCGAAGCCGGAGGAGCTTGTCCTGGAGGAGTTTGTCCTGGAGGAACGACCGGAGCGTCCGTGCCGCCCTCGAGAGGCGCATTGGTGCCGGCCGCTTCGGGAGTCACCGGAGCGGCTGGAGGTTCCTGGACAGCTCCCTCCTCTTCCGGGGGCATCGAGGGCAAGGGCTCCTGCGCCTTCCCGGGGGAGGAGGACAGGAGGAGGGCCAGCAGCAGGCTCGGGAGGAGTCGTCGCGCGTCAGCCATGAGGTGGCGTTAGTCTATGCGCTCCACCACCATTGCGGTAGCCTCGCCGCCGCCGATGCAGATCGCGGCGCACCCGAGACGCAGCCCGCGCTCGCGCAGAGCATGGATCAGCGTGACCAGGATCCGCGCGCCCGAGCTGCCGATCGGATGGCCGAGAGCCACCGCGCCGCCCCGCACGTTGACCCGCTGCGGATCGAGCCCGAGATCGCGGCTGAACGCCAAGGCGACAACGGCGAACGCCTCGTTGACCTCCCACAGATCGATGTCCGCGGCCTTCAAGCCGGCGCGTTCCAGGACGATGCGGGTGGCGCCCACCGGCGCGGTGGTGAACCACTCCGGCTTTTGGGCGAGCGAGGCGTGGGCCACGATGCGGGCGAGCGGCTTGGCGCCGAGCGCCGCCGCGTTGGACGCCGTGGTGAGCACCAGGGCCGCGGCGCCGTCGTTGATCTTGCTCGCGTTGCCGGCGGTCACCGTGCCGTCCTTCTGAAACGCGGGCTTGAGCGTGGTCAGGCGGTCGAGGTCGACCTTGAACGGCTCCTCGTCGCGGTCGACCACGGTCTCGCCCTTCTTGCCGGGGATTTTGACCGGGACGATCTCCTCGGCGAACAGCCCCTTCTCGGTGGCCTCGCGGGCCCGGCGGTAGCTTTCCAGGGAGTAGGCGTCCTGCTCCTCGCGGGTGAACTTGTACTCGGTGACGCAGAGCTCCGCGCAATTCCCCATGTGGATGTCGTTGTAGGGGTCCCAGAGTCCGTCGTGGATCATCGAGTCGACGAGCTTGCCATGGCCCAGGCGGAGCCCGTCGCGGGCGCCGAGCGCGAGATACGGAGCCTGGCTCATGCTCTCCATGCCGCCGGCCGCGACCACCTGGAAGTCGCCGCAGCGCAAGTCGTTGGCGGCGATCATCACCGCCCGCATGCCGGAGCCGCAGACCTTATTTAATGTCAGAGCGCCGGTCGAGACCGGGCAGCCGGCAGCGAGAGCCGCCTGGCGGGCCGGCGCCTGGCCCTGGCCGGCGGGGAGCACGCAGCCCATATTGACCTGCTGAATCTGATCGGCCGTCACCCCCGCCCGCTCGAACGCTGCCGAAAGGGCTCGGGCGCCGAGGGCATGGGCCGGCAAACTGGCAAGAGCGCCCTGGAACGCCCCGACAGGCGTACGCACCGCGCTCAGAATGACGACGTCGTCCATGACATGAGCTCCTAGGCCTGTGACGGCTTGGTTGTGACGCGGGCCGTCCGCGCGAGGGGCGGACGGAGCGCCGGAATGCTACCACAGGGGGAAGAGAAGAACGGTCATGATGTACAATCAGATGTCCAAGAGGAGGTCGAGCCGTCATGCCCAAGCAGTACTCCGTCGCAGAAGCCCGAAAGAAGCTGGCGCACGTCATTCAGCCACGTTCCTTCTGGGCGTCCTACCAGGAGTTCCGCCAAAAGTTCGGCGATCTCGAGGTCGAGACGCAGGACGCCTTCAGCGGCGTCCGGGACCCCTCGCCTGGGCGCGACTTCTCCTGGTGATGCTCAAGTAACTGCTCGACACAAAACCGGCGCGCGGCCTTCAGAGGCGGGATTCACGCAGTTCGAGATTCACACGTTGCGCCGCAGGCACGTGGCCCCGGGTCCAACCCGGGGCGCTTCGGGCCGGGAGCTCGCCGGTCTTGTGCGCGGCATGACACACAAACACTTCGAGCAGCACAAGCAGCACCTGGAGACACAATACCCGCCTAATCTCCGAGAGTCTTCGCCTCGACTCCCCGCCCGCTCTGCTCCCCCGCCGCAACGCACCCGAACCCAGCGCCCCCGCTCCCGCCGGAATTCGCGCCTTCCGCGCCGCGAGACAACACATTCCTCTCTTCATCGGAGCCACGCCCACTCCGGGCGGCATCGGTTCCGCCGAGGTTTGCGCCTCTCCAATCCTCACACGCAACTCTCCGCCCGGGAGATGACACATTCCGCCCGCCAACGGAGACACTCCCATCCCGGCCTGCATCACTTCCATCGGGATTCGCGTCATTCCAATCTCCAGATGCAACACTCCGCCTGCGAGCTGAGACATTCCGCCCGGGAGATACCTCACTGCCATCACGGGCGGAATGGCGCAATCCGCGAGCGCAGTGACTCCGACCGCGGGCGGAGTGATGCACGCCGGGATCGCCGTGATCCACACCGGGATCGGAATGATGCGCGCCGCGAGAGTAGCGGTGTCGGAGGAAGTCGCGGGCTTCAGGCTTCCGGGGCAGGAGAGGGGGATGCCGGGCGGAGTATCGCGGCCCGAGGGGAGAACGGGCGGCTGGGCGGTGGGAGTGGCTCGCGATTCGGGGCGGGTGGTGGCGATTCTGGGGCGGGTGGTTCGGGTGGCTACCCGGGTTCGGTGGTGTTCGGGCGGAGCGATTCGAGGAGGAGTTGCAGCTCGGCGGCGTCACGATATGCCATCTCAGGATCAGCAGCGAGAGCGGGATCGCGGTCGCCAGCGAGAATTGATTGAAGCCGCACAATCAGTGCCTTGTAGAAAGGCGGCGCGTCAGGGTTGGCGGCAAGCTGGTCGAGAAACTCGCGAGCCTCTCCTTCGGCATTCTGCTGAATCACACCCGTTCGACCGTTGACGATCCGGTTGATCACCTTGACCTCGCAGCCAAGGTGATCCGCCAGTTGCCTCTGCGTCAAGCCGAGAGGCTTCAAGAACTCCTCCCGGAGGATCGCACCAGGTGTCGTCGGTTCACGCTTGCGTAACATGGATACCAAGCATACCCCGTTCGGATTAACCATGCCCCGTCCCTTGAGTCCTTTTGGTCCTTCGCCCCCTTGCCCTTAGAATCCCCCCGCGGGAGCTTGAACGCCGTGCGGTCTCTGGGCATCGACTTCGGAACGAAGCGGATCGGCCTCGCCATCTCGGATCCCGAGGGGCGGATGGCGATTCCGCTGGAGACTCTCGCGCGGCGGGACAACCGCTCCGCGCTGCGCGAGATCGCGGCGATCGCCCGCCGCGAGGGGGTCGAGCGCCTGGTGGTCGGCGAGCCGGTCGGCCTCGACGGCAGCCGCGGCGAGGCGGCTGAGCGCGCCCGGGGCTTCGGCGAGCGTCTGGCGGAGATCACCGGGCTGCCGGTCGAGATGGTCAACGAGTCGCTCACCAGCGTCGAAGCCGCCGAGCGCCTGCGCGCAGCCGGCGTCGACCCGCGGCGCAATCCCGAACGGCTCGACGCCGTGGCCGCCCAGATCCTCCTCCAGGAGGCGCTGGACCGGCGCTGAAGGAGGCTGAAGGAGGAAAATTGGTGGCACGAGGCAAGAAAGGCGCGCCGAAGGGCGAGCGGGGGACGTTCCAGCGCATCCTTCTGGGGTTGATGGTCCTGCTCTTCCTTCTCATGGTGCCGGCCGCGTTCGCGGGCTGGTCCTGGTGGAAGCTGCAGCGCCCGTACAAGGGCTACCCCGACAGCGAGCGCCAGATCTCCATCCCGCAGGGCACGGTCGCCACCCAGATCCTCCTGACCCTCCAGAAGGAAGGGGTCATCGCCGATGCCAACCTGGCGCGGTTCTATCTCATCTACTTCATGGGCGATCCCGCCCTCCAGGCCGGCGACTACAGCTTCAGCGGTCCCCTCTCCACCCCGCAGGTCCTGGAGAAGCTCGCCCATGGCCAGGTCGTCACCGCGTCGGTCACCGTGATCGAGGGGCTCACCCTGGAAGAGATCGCCGACCGCCTGGAGCAGGCGGGCCTCGGCCGGCGCGAGGTCTTCCTCGACCTGATGCGCTCGCCCGAGCTCATCGCCGACCTCGACCCCGAGGCGGCGGACCTGGAAGGCTATCTTTTTCCTGAGACCTACAGCTTCGCGCGCCACACCGACGAGCAGACCGTGGTCTCCACCCTGGTCAAGACCTTCCGCCAGCGCTACGAACGGCAGATCCACCCCCTCCTGCGCGGCGATGCGTCGCGCAGCCTGCGCCAGATCGTCACCCTGGCGAGCATCGTCGAGAAGGAGGCGAAGGTGCCGACGGAGCGCCCGCTCATCGCGGGCGTCTACCACAATCGCGTCGTGCGGGGGATCGGGTTGATGGCCGACCCGACGGTGATCTACGCCCTGAAGCGGCTCGGCCAGTGGAACGGCAACATCCGGAGGTCCGACCTCCAGGTCGATTCGCCGTACAACACCTACCGCTATGCCGGCCTGCCGCCCGGGCCGATCTGCTCCCCCGGCCTGGCCAGCCTGGAGGCCGCCGCCGATCCGGCAGACGTCCCCTACCTCTATTTCGTCAGCCGCAACGACGGCACGCACGTCTTCTCCTCGAACCTCCAGGAGCACAACCGCAACGTCGAGCTCTGGCAGCGGCAGTACTGGCGCGACCGGCGGGTCCGCGAGCGGCGCGCAGCCGGCCGTTGAGGGCCTTGCCCGCTTTCTGGGCCTGTTTCGTCTTTTTCCGTTGACAGCTCCGAGGGACTGGTGTATCAAGTAACCTAGCTAACCTTGTGTAACGCGTCGCCTCACGACTTTGATAGAGGAGTTGCGAGCTGGCGGCGCGCCGGTCCCGAGAAGGAGGCCCGATGAACATCCCGGAGGAGTTTGGGAAGTATCTGCTTCTCAAAAAGCTGACCGAAGACCCACTCGGAGAGACGTTCCGCGCCGGCCGCGTCGGCAAGGCGGGCATGGAGCAGGTGGTGCTCCTGCGTGTCTTCAACGGCAAGGGAATGGACGGCGAGAAGCTCTGGGAGCGAGTCGCCAACCGCGCCGCCGTCCAGCAGGCCCTGCGGAGCCCGAACATCGGGAGCGGCGTCGATCTCGGGAAAGTCCGCAGCTTCCCCTATGTGGCCTACGACTACATCTCGGGCAAGAATCTGGCGACCCTGTTCGCCCAGGCCGAGCGCCAGATGTCCCCCATCCCGACCGACCACGCCCTGCTCGTCACCGAACGGATCTCCCTGGCGCTGGCGGCGGCGCACGAGACGCGGGTGCAGGACGAGCGCGTGCTGCACGGCTTCGTGGTGCCTCACCTGATCATGATTTCCAATGAGGGCGAGGCCCGCCTCCTCGGCTTCGAGATCGCCCCCGGCCTGCGCGCTCTCGCGGCGGCCGGCTGGGTCGACCCGGTCCTCCGGCCGTATTTGGCGCCCGAGGCTCTGGAGGGTGCGCCGGTGGGCAAGGCGGACGACGTCTGGTCGCTGGGCGCCATCCTCTATGAGCTGCTGACCGGCGAGCGCCTGCCGGCGCCCACGCCGGAGGGGTACGGCGCGCTCTTCGACGCCGCCGTCCTGCCGAACGAGGGGACGCCTCTGCCGCCGGCGATCGTCGGCCTCCTCAAGAAGAGCCTGGCACCGCGCGACCAGCGCATCGCCGATCCGGTGACCTGGCACAAGACCCTGTCCAAGCTGATGATCGACGGACAGTACAGCCCGACCACCTTCAACCTCGCCTTCTTCATGCACAACCTCTTCCGCGACGAGATCGAGCGGGAGAGCAAGGAGGTCGAGGCCGAGAAGAGGCTGGAGCTGCCGCAGAAGCCCGCCGCGCCCGTGCCCGTCCCGGTAGCGGCGCCCGTCGCGGACGTCCGGGAGGCGACGGGGGTGCGCCAGGGGGCCCCGGCCAGCGCGAAAGCGGCTCCCGGCTCCTCCTCCAAGGCGGGTCTCTTCGTCGGCCTGGCCGCGGCCGTGCTGCTGGCCGCGGTGGGAGGAGGCGCCTGGTACTTCTTCAGTCAGAGCAATGCCCAGAAGGAGGCCGCGGCGGCCGCAGCGGCGGCGGTCCAGCCCGCGCCGATGACCCAGCCGGCGTCGATGTCTGGCCCCGCCCCGGCGCCGGTCCCCGCCGGCCCGACCCGCGAGGAGCTCGAAGCGCAGATCCGGGCCATGCTCGATACCCAGAGCCAGCAGATGGAGGCGAAGCTCAAGTCGCAGTACGACGACCGGGTCAAGCAGCTCCAGCAGCAGCTCGATGAGACGAAGCGGCGCGAGGAGCAGGCCCGTCAGGCGCCAGCGCCAGCGCCCGCCCCGGCGGTGCAGGAGCCAGAGCCGGAGCCGATCAAGCAGGCCGACACCGCGCCGGTGCCGAGCAATTCCGCGCCCACGCAGACGGTGACGGCGCCGTCGGCGAGCACCACGCCCGAGAAGACCGAGCCGGCGCCCGCGCAGACGCGCCCTCAGACCACGGCTCCTGCGCCGGCCCCGGCGCAGACCGCGCCGCGCCAGCCGCAGTACGGCGAGCTCGTCCAAGCCGGACCGGGCATCACAACGCCCAGGCTCAAGGGCCGGCTCGACCCGCGCTACCCCTCCGCCGCCCAGCGCCTCAACAAGGCCGCCGTCGTGGACATCCGGGTGCTGGTCGACGAGAAGGGCTCCGTGCTCGACGCCCAGCGGAGCGGTCCCAAGGCTGGCTTCGGGTTCGACGAAGCCGCGATCGAGGCGGCGCGCCGCGCCACCTTCACCCCGGCCGCGACCCGAGATGGCGTGCGGGTGAAGATGTGGACGGTGCTGCGGGTTTCTTTCCAGCCTGGGCGGTAGCTGGGAGAGGTGAAAGGACCTAAAGGACTTCAAGGACCCAAAGGACAGGCAGCACCGGCGTCTGTCCTTTAAGTCCTTTTCGTCCTTTATCCTTGACTTCTTCTCGCCTACCGCAAAGCCGCTTCGAGATCTTCCAGCGCCTGCCGCACCCTTCGCAGCAGCTCCGAGACCGGCTTGGACCGGGCTTCCGAGGAGTCTCCGGAGGACAGCGGCGCGGGCCGGCCCGGCGGCGGATGGAGCTGTGCCAGCCCCCGCTCCAGACGCGACATCGATTCCGGCCCTTCCTGCGGCGGGAACAGCGCGCCGAAGAAGCGGTCGGGCGGCAACCCGATCACGCGGCAGACGTCCAGGACATGCCGCACGCGCAGCTCCACCTGCCCTGCGAGGATGCGTGTCAGATACCCTGTGCTCAGTCCCAACTCGCGCTCGACTTGCCGATGCGATATTCCGCTCAGACGGATCGCCGTCCGCAGCGCCGCGGCGATCCGCGCGATCTCCTCGTGGCTCATGGAGCGGCATTCTAACTGGACGACGCCACAGACGTTCCTTTCCGCAGCCTCTTTTTTTGGAGTCTCGCATGGAATATCAGCGATGCTAATAATAAGTTAGCGTTAATGGCCACTCGCGCCTCCTTATAAGATTCCCGGCATGCGAATCCTCGCCATTTCCGGGAGCCTGCGGCGCGACGGAGGGAAGCATTCCTTCCTTTTCTCTGTTATCCTGAGAGGCGTTACGCTCTTCTTACGCCCTATCCACCATGAGCCTCGATCTCTTCCACCCCGCCGTCTCGACCTGGTTCGAGAAGCGCTTCGGCTCGCCGACGGAGCCGCAGGTGCGCGCCTGGCCGGAGATCCATGCCGGCCGCCATACGCTCATCGCGGCCCCCACCGGCTCGGGCAAGACCCTGGCCGCCTTCCTCGCCGCGATCGACGACCTGGTCCGCCAGGCCCAGGCCGGCACGCTGCGCGACGAGACGCAGGTGGTCTACGTCTCGCCGCTCAAGGCGCTGTCGAACGACATCCGGAAGAACCTCGAAGAGCCGCTGGCCGGCATCCGCGCCGAGCTGGTCGAGCGTGGCCTGCCGGACGCCGAGATCCGCACAGCCGTGCGCACCGGCGACACTCCGTCCGCCGAACGGACGAAGATGGTCCGCCGCCCTCCGCACATCCTGGTGACCACGCCCGAGTCTCTCTACATCCTGCTGACCAGCGAGAGCGGACGGCGGATGCTCGGCACGGCCCGCACGCTCATCGTGGACGAGATCCACGCCGTAGCCGACGACAAGCGGGGGTCCCACCTGTCGCTGACCGTGGAGCGCCTCGACGGCCTCTGCCGTGGCGCTTCCTCGGGGAAAGAAACGCGGCGCCTGACCCGCATCGGCCTTTCGGCGACCCAGAAGCCGATCGAGGAGGTGGCGCGCTTCCTGGTCGGGACCTCCGAGGTGGGGGCGGACGGCACGCCCCGCTGCGCGATCGTGGACGCCGGGCACGGCCGGCCGCTGGATCTGGCGGTCGAGGTGCCGGGCTCCGCTCTCGAAGCAGTGATGCCCGCCGAGGTCTGGGAGGAGGTCTACGACCGTCTCGCCGAGCTGATCCGGGCGCACCGCACCACCCTGGTCTTCTCGAACACCCGGCGGCAGGCGGAGCGCGTCACCCGCCACCTCTCCGAGCGCCTGGGCCCGCAGCAGGTCACCTCGCACCACGGGAGCCTCGCCAAGGAGCAGCGGCTGGAATCCGAGCGCCGGCTCAAGGAGGGAGAGCTGTCGGCGCTGGTGGCCACGGCGTCTCTGGAGCTGGGGATCGACGTGGGCTCCGTGGACCTGGTCTGCCAGATCGGCTCGACCCGGTCGATCGCCACGTTTCTGCAGCGGGTCGGCCGGTCCGGACACCATCTGGCCGGCACGCCCAAGGGGCGGATCTTCCCCACCTCGCGCGACGAGCTGGTCGAGTGCGCGGCCCTGCTCGATGCGGTGCGGCGCGGCGAGCTCGACCGGCTGGAGATTCCGGAGAAGCCGCTCGACATCCTGGCGCAGCAGATCGTGGCGGCCACGGCGGCCGAGGAATGGTCCGAGGAGGAGCTGTTCGCTCTGATGCGGAGCGCCTGGCCCTTCCGTGATCTGGAGCGGCGCGAATTCGACGCGGTGGTGGAGATGCTCGCCACGGGCTTCTCGACCCGGCGCGGCCGGCGCGGCGCCTACCTGCACCACGACGCGGTCAATGGGCGCCTGCGGGCGCGCAAAGGGGCGCGCCTGACCGCGGTGACTTCCGGCGGAGCGATCCCCGACACGGCGGACTACCAGGTGCTGCTGCAGCCGTCCGGCGCGGTGGTGGGGACGCTCAACGAGGACTTTGCGGTGGAGAGCCTGCCGGGCGACGTCTTCCAGCTCGGCAACACCTCGTGGATGATCCGCAAGATCGAGCCGGGTCGCGTGCTGGTCGAGGACGCCCAGGGGCAGCCGCCGACGATCCCCTTCTGGCTCGGCGAGGCGCCGGCCCGCACGGCCGAGCTGTCGTGCGCCGTGGCGCGGCTGCGGACCGAGGTGGCGGAAGTCGTGTCCAGGGAGGGGCGGACAGCCGCCGTCGCGCGGCTCCGCGACCGGCTCGGGCTCCCTCCGGCTGCGGCGGGGCAGATCGTGGACTACTTCGCGGTCGCCCTGGCGGCCCTCGGGGTGCTGCCGACGCAGGACACCCTGGTGGCCGAGCGGTTCTTCGACGAGGCCGGGGACATGCACCTGGTGCTCCACGCGCCGTTCGGCAGCCGCCTGAACCGTGCCTGGGGGCTCGCCCTGCGCAAGCGGTTCTGCCGGACGTTCAACTTCGAGCTTCAGGCCGCCGCCACCGAGGACGCGATCGTGCTCTCCCTGGGACCGACCCACAGCTTCCCGCTGGAGGACGTCTTCCGCTTCCTCCACTCGAACACCGCCCGCGACGTGCTGACCCAGGCGGTGCTCGACGCGCCGCTCTTCGGCGTGCGCTGGCGCTGGAACGCCGGACGCGCTCTCGCCCTGCCGCGCTTCCGCGGCGGCCGCAAGGTGCCGGCGCCGCTGCTCCGGCAGGCGTCGGAGGACCTGATCGCCGTGGTCTTCCCGGACCAGCTCGCCTGCCTGGAGAACATCGTGGGCGAGCGCGAGGTCCCCGACCACCCGCTGGTCGAGCAGACGCTCCGCGACTGTCTCGAAGAGGCGATGGACATCGAGGGGCTGGAGGCGCTGCTGGCGCGGATGGAGCGCGGGGAGGTCGAGATGGTGGCTCGCGATCTCACCGAGCCCTCGCCGCTCGCCCATGAGATCCTGACCGCCCGGCCCTATGCCTACCTGGACGACGCACCGCTGGAAGAGCGCCGGACGCAGGCCGTCTCCCTGCGCCGCTGGCTCGATCCGGAGACCGCGTCGGACCTCGGAGCGCTGGACGTCGCGGCCATCGAGCGGGTGCGCCAGGAGGCCTGGCCCGACGCTGCCACGCCGGACGAGCTCCACGATGCGCTCCTCACGCTCGGCTTCGTCACTGAGGAGGAGGGGCGGCGCTCCGGCTGGGAGAAGCTGTTCGACCGGCTGGCCATGGATCGCCGGGCCACCGTGCTACGGCCGGGGGGGCTGGCCCTGTGGGTTGCCGCCGAGCGGCTGCCGCAGCTCCGCGCGGTCTTCCCCGAAGCCTCCTTGCACCCGGAGATCGCCGCGCCCGCCCGCTTCGATCGGTCCTGGGACCCGGACGAGGCGCGGGTCGAGATCCTGCGCGGCCGTCTCGAAGGGCTGGGGCCTACGACGGTGGGAGCCCTGGCGGCGAGCTGCGGCCTGCGTCCCACGTCGATCGAATCCGCCCTCGCAGCTCTCGAAGGTGAGGGCTTCGTGCTGCGTGGGCGGTTCACTCCCGGTCTCGGCGAAACCGAGTGGTGCGAACGCCGGCTGCTGGCGCGCATCCATCGCTCCACCCTGGACCGGCTGCGGCGGGAGATCGAGCCGGTCGCCCAGGCGGATTTCGTCCGCTTCCTCCTCTCCTGGCAACGGGTCGATCCCGATGCCCGGGCCGAGGGTCCGGAAAGCTTGGCCGCGCTGGTCGCGCAGCTCGAAGGGTTCGAAGCCGCGGCAGCCTCCTGGGAAGGGGAGATCCTGCCGGCGCGGATGAAGGAATACGATCCGGCGTGGCTCGACGCGCTCTCGCTGGCCGGCCGCTTCGTCTGGGGCCGCGCCTTGCCACCGCAGCCGCCGAATACCTTGGCCTCGCGGAAGACCGGTCCGGTGCGCTCGACGCCGATCGCCCTGCTGGGCCGCCCGCGCCTGCGCCACTGGCGCGAAGCCGCGCCGCCGCTCGACCCCGCGGCCCTCGACCTGTCGGCCGGCGCGCGCGCCGTCTACGAATTCCTGCGCGACCAGGGGGCCTCGTTCTTCGGCGAGATCGCCGACGGAGCGGGGCTGCTCCACACGCAGGTGGAGATGGCCCTCGCCGAGCTGGTCGCCTGGGGGCTCGTGACGTCCGACAGCTTCACCGGCCTGCGCGCGTTGCTGGTGCCCGCCCACAAGCGGCCGTCCGTCGACCGCTCCGGCACGCGCCGCTCCACGGCCCCGGCGCTCTTCGGCATGGAGAACGCCGGCCGCTGGTCGATCCTCCGTCCCGGCGCCCCGGCCGCTGCAACGGACGGCCCCTCCCACGAAGCCGTGGAGACGATCGCCCGCACGCTCCTCCTGCGCTATGGCGTGCTCTTCCGGCGCCTGCTGGAGCGCGAGACCCTGCTGCCGTCGTGGCGCGATCTGCAAACGGTGCTGCGGCGGCTGGAGGCGCGCGGGGAGATCCGCGGCGGGCGGTTCGTCGACGGGTTCTCAGGCGAGCAGTACGCACTGCCGGATGCCATCGGCCGGCTGCGGGCCGTCCGCAAGGAGCCGAAGCGCGGCACCATGGTCTCAGTGAGCGCCGCCGATCCGCTGAACCTGGTGGGAATTGCGACGCCTGGAGACAAGCTGGCCGCCCTGCCCGGCAACCGCCTCCTCTGGCGCGACGGCGAGCCGATCGCCCTGCTGGAGGGACGCGAGCCCCGCTTCCTCGTCGATCTCGACCCCGCCGCCCGCTGGCAGGCCCAGAGCGCCCTCATCCGGCGCAGCGTCGCGCCGAAGCTCAAGGCGTATCTGGGTCGGTCAGCGTAGGGCTCCGGGGCTCACCGCCTCCGGCGCGGTTTCCAGAAGCGTTCTTCGTTGTAGAGATCGTTGTTGTAGAAGTCCTGGTCGCGCGCAGGGTCGTGCCGGTAATCCCGGTCGAAGTGCTGGCGCACCGAGGTTTCGTACTCGCGGGTGACGGGGCCGTGGTCGTAGGCAGGCAGGCCGCCGACCAGCGTGTGCAGCAGATCGACGATCACCCGGTCTTCCCTCTCGTCCAGCTGGGCCGAACCGATCGGGATCAGGACGTGATCGCTGCGCGTGCCGGGAGCCGCCGCCGTGCCAGGCGTGGCCGGGCTCGCGCCGAGATTCCCGCCGGTGACCGACAGGACGTCACGATCCAGGTCGACGTCCAGATAGCGGACCTTCATCGCCTGGACGTCCACCAACAGCTCGTCGACCTCTCCAATCCTGCGGCCGTCATTGGCATAGACGTTCCAGCCGCGCACGTCCGGATCGCCCTTGGCCACGGTGAAGTCCTTCAGGTCCTTGAGACGGGCGACTCTCCCTCCTTCGAGGGTCGCGGCGCCGGCTGTATGGTGCAGGTCTTCAGGATGCGTGTGGTGGGCCATTCCTTCCTCCTCTCTCAGGCGGCGCGGGCGAGATCCAGGTTGACGTCCGGAGCGGCGAGAGTCACCGGCACCAGGCTCGACTGCTGGGGCTGCGCCGCGTTCCGCGCGTTCCGATCATTGCGGTCGTTATCCATCATCGCGAGCAGACCCCAGACCAGCAGGGCAGCCACGAGAATCCCGAGGATCAAGGGCCAGATCTTTCTCTGCGGTTTGCGTTCGACACGAATCTCAGCCATGGGGAACCTCCTGCGTCTCGGGCACCCCGCTCAGATGATGATGTGCTGCGGGGGTGGGTGCCCGGTGTCGATCCCCGCTTGACAAGGGGAGCTGCAAGGACCGGGCCGGAGGCTCAGATATCCAAGCCGGAGACGAGCTCGCCGAAGCGGGCAAGATCGACGTTGCCGCCAGAGAGGACGACGCCCACCCGGCGGCCGGCGGCATCCGGCACCTGGCCATGGAGGAGGGCCGCGAAGCCCGCCGCGCCGCCCGGCTCCACGACGATCTTCAGCCGCGAGGCCGCCAGCGCCATGGCGTTCCGGAGCTCGAGATCGCTGACCGTCAGGATGCCCGCACTCAGGGCGCGAATGATGTCGAGGGTCCGCTGCGCCGGGCAGGTGGTCTGGAGCGCATCCGCGATCGTCTTCGGCGGCGGGATGGTCACCCGCTCGCCCCGCGCGACCGAGAGCTGGACGTCGTTGCCGGCCTCCGGCTCGACGCCGTAGACCCGGATCTCCGGCCGGAGCGTCCGCGCGCTCACGCAGATGCCGGAAAGGAGGCCGGCGCCGCCGCAGGGGGTGACGATCACGTCGAGGTCCGGCACCTCGCCGAGCAGCTCCAGCCCCAGGGTCCCCTGCCCCGCGATCACGCCGTCGTCGTCGAACGAGGGGACGACGACCGGCCCTTCCTCCTCGGCGATCCGGCGGGCGATCGCCTCCCGGTCCTCGCCCGCGGCGCGATTGTAGAAAACGACCCGCGCGCCATAGCCGCGGGTGGCGGCAAGCTTCAGGGCCGGCGCGTCGTTCGGCATCACGATGGTGGCGCGGAGGCCGAGCTCGCGGGCGGCGAGCGCGATCGCCTGGCCGTGGTTGCCCGACGAGAACGCGACGACGCCGCGCGACCGCTCCTCGGGCGTCAGCTGGGTCAGCCGCGAGAACGCACCGCGCGCCTTGAAGGCGCCGGTGCGCTGGAACATCTCGCATTTGAAGAAGACGCGGCAGGCGAGCCGCTCGTCGATGGCGTGGGAGGTGAGGACCGGCGTGCGGCGGACCCAGGGCGCGATCCGCTCGCGCGCGGCCATGACGTCGTCGAAGCTGACCGAGAGCTGGGGGGAGGAGGTGGGCCGATTCCGATCCATGGCCGCCCATCCTATCCTCCCCCCTCTCCCTTCGCTACGGTTTGATGGCGAACGCCGGCTGCCAACCCGGGTTCACGCCGTCACCCGAGTAGGCGCCCCGGAAGGCGCTCAGGCGCGACAGGCCGTTGAAGTCCGCGTTCACGTCCACCAGGCCGGTGAGGAAGCTCAGGTCGATCGCGCTTCCCTGGAGCGCGCCCGACCGGGGGTAGAGGTCGAGCGTCCCGGCGGCGAGAGTGCCCGCGGGGTTGTTGAGATATTGCCCCGCGGCCGAGTACGGCCCCGTGACATTGCCGGACTGCTGGCCACCCGAGATCGGAGCTCCCGCGAAGACCGCGTTGCCGTAGACCCGCTGCGGGTAGGCCGTGTTCGCGCCGGTGATCAGGATCCCCTCGCCCGTGGCCACGATGGTGTTGTTGAAGACGTCGATGCGCCGCGGCACGTCGTTGTGCTTCTGGATGCGCACCGTCCGCGCGAAGCCGCGCTGCACGAACAGATTGTCGTGCAGAACGATGTTCCCCTCCCCCTGGAAGAGGGCCTCGGTGGGGTTCAGGTAGAACAGGTTCCCATAGATCTGATAGACGTCGTTCGATCCGGCGCCGGAGAGCGGCCAGTGGCCGACCAGGAGGTTTGGCCGCGCGTTGGTGCCGGTGGCCGCGTTCTTCTCCTTGGTGAAGACGTTGTGCCGGATGATCGTCGTCCCATTCGTCGGGATGCCCAGGGTGGTGTCGCGGCCGAGCTGATGCTTGATCTGGATGTCGTACAGCCGGCTCTCGGAGATCACGTTGTGCTCGATCAGGCTGTTGACGAACTCGCCGGTGCCGTCCGACTTGCCGAGGTACATACCGACGCCGGCTCCGACGATGTCGATCCGGCGGATGACCCAGTTCCAGGCGCGGCTCTTGGTGTTGATCCCGGTGCGGTTGAGATTGCCGCCGAAGTAGTTGCGGAGCTTCAGGTTGTCCAGCGTGATGTGGTGGGCGTAGGTGGAGCCCACCTCGGCCTTGACGCCGTCCCCCGCCTTCCCCTGGCCGTCGAGCGACAGGTTGCGGAAGACCAGATAGCTGACGTTCTTCAGGCTGATCGTGTTGTAGATATCGCTGCCGGTGAACAGGGCCGGGGTGCCGGTGGCCGGCCCCTCGATGACGATGCAGCGGTTCGGCTGGCCGTTCTTGCCGGAGAAGACGAGCTGCTGCGTGTAGGTCCCCGGTGCGAGGAGGAGCCGGTCGCCCGGCAGCAGGCCGGCGAGAAGGCTCTTGTAGTTGGAGGGGTTTGCCTGGATCGTCCGCGTCGGAGCCACACCGCCACATCCGCCGATCGTCTGGTCGAGGGTTTGCGCCTTGAGCCCAGGAGCGAGGAGCAGGGCGGCGAGGGTGGCTACACGAAGCGCGATCTTCTTCTGCATGCGGGACTTCCTCCAGGTTGCAGTCACTCGGGAGTTGCTACGTGGCAACCAACGAATCGATGGCTGCGCATTATTCCAGCCGCTGGAAGAAATGTCCAGACAGTTTTACCCTCTCCAGACGGGACTGGAGAGAGGCCGTTGTAAGAGAGGGACTGTCCGTTACTCGAGGCGCTCGACGCGGACCCGGCGCTCGCCCGCGGTGATCCGGTTCTCCACGTCCAGCAGGCTGTCGCGCACCAAGGCCTCGCCCACGGTGCGGGCCGGAGCGGAAACACGAAGGGCGCCCCCTCGCGGAGCGCCCCAGGTGCGTTCGTTGCGGAAGGAGAAGGATCAGTCCGGCTCGGGGCGGACCAGCAGGCCGGGCCCGCGCTCGAGCCGTTGCAGGACGCCCGATACCAGCGCGAGCAGCTCCAGGGTCGCCTGGTCCTGCTCGACGGCGTCGGTGAGCATGAGCAGAGCGGCCATGGCCTCGCGCTCGACACCGAGCGAGCGGAAGGTCGCCACCATCTCGGTGACGAGCTGCCGCACCTCGGCCTTCTTGCCGAGCTGCAGGCAGACCATGGCGAGGTCCAGCGACGTGATGGCCGCCTGATAGCCCAGGCCGGCCGCATCGAGATCGCGGCACACGTCGCGGAAGAGCGCCTCCGCCCGCGGCAGCTCGCCCATGCCGGCGGCGATCTTGCCCTCGATCGTGCGCAGCTTCACCCACTCGTGTCGACCGGCGTAGCGCTCGTAGAGCGGCTGCATCCGCTGGAGCTGCCGCAGCGCCGCCTCGAACTCGCCGAGCTCGACCCGGAACAGCAGGATATTGTGGAGCGTCCGGAACGCCAGGCGCGGGTCCTTGTCACGGTCGATCGTGGCGAGACCCTGGGAGAGGATCTGCAGACCCTCTTCGGCGTTGCCCGTGTAGCCGGTATAGAGGCCCTTCATGACCAGGACGCGGCCGGCCTCGTGGACCGCGCCGAGCCCCTGGTACAGGGCATACGCCGTGTCCAGCATCTGGAAGGCTTCGGGGAACCGCCGCTGATCGCAGAAGAGCGACGCGCTCAGATCGGCCAGGCGGGCGAGCAGGGCCTCCGAGCCCGTGCCCTCGGCGCGCAGCTCGAGAGCGCGGATCATGGCACTCTCCGCCTGCGCCATTTCATCATTGGCGCGGTAGGCATTGGCCAGCTCCGCCCAGGAGCGGGCGCGCAGATCGGCGGTCTCGCGCAGGCCGCGCTCGGCCGGATCGATCCGCTCGGACGCCTCCCGCGCACGCGTTGCGAGAGCCAGCATGTCGGCCGGCTGGTGGCGCAGGTCCCGGCTCTGCTCAAGCAGGGCTTCGCAGAGGGCGAAGGCGTCCTCGCGCGGCGCCGCTTGCTCCTGCCGCCAGGCGATCGCCTTGTGGAACGCCGCGGAAATCGCGTCGTCGTAGGCGAAATCCTGCTCCTGCGTGATCTCCACCTCGAGCTCGCCGGGATGGAACATGGCGCCCGCGATGGGCTCCATGCTCTCCTGGCAGATCTCGCAACCGCCCAGCAGGTGCAGCAGCACGCGCTGCCGCTGCCCCGTGGGCAGATGACCGAAGAGGAAGGCCTCCAGGGTCGCTCGGTCAGGATGTCCAGTCATCGTTTCTCCTTCCAGGGAGCCAAAAACAAAAAAAGAAAAAAAGGTCCTTCGTCCTACTGATCCTCGGCTTCTGGCGGCGGCCCGCTCACGATCGGCACACCGTTGGGATCGAGCCCCGCTCCCTTGTCCATCGAGTCCATCGCCCAGATGGCGCCCGGCTCTCGACCGGCCTGGACCTTCGCCCCCGCGTCCTCCGCAGCCCAGAGCCCCGAGAACCAGAGCAGGCCCCGCTCCAGCCAGCCGAGCTCTTCGGCGGCGGCAGGGTTCGCTCCGGCAAGCCCCAGAACGGCGGCGAAGGCCAGAGCGGCGCAACCACGGCGAACGGTTCGGAGTCCCATCAGATTCTCCTTTCGCGCTGTCGGCGCGGGTTTCACCTACCCTTTTCAGGTGCCGCGAGACCCCCGAACCGTGTCACGCGCCTGCTCACCGGGTGGGCAGAGGACAAATCGCGGTGCCCAGATGCTGGGCACGAAGGATAGCACAGAGCTCTCTCCACAGCTCGATTTACAGCTCAAACACCGCCGTTTTGCGCCGGAGCTGGAGGACGTGGACGTCCGGATCGGCCAGCACGCGCTCGGGCTCGAACGCGCACGCGATACGCACCTCCTTCTCCTCGCCGGGGCCGAGGACCACCGGCGGCGTCCGGGCGTCGCGGTAGCCCGGCTTCGCCTTCCCCTCCTCGGTGTAGCGCTCGCCGCGCGCCGCCGCCACCTCGACCGGCATGCGGCCGGTGCCGGCGTTCTTCACCTTGACGACCACCTCCCACCCCGCCCCCCGCTTCTCCTTGCGCGCGCCGCTCAGCTCGTACTGGGGGAGCGCCACCTCATGGAACCACTGCCTGGTGAAGGCGTCGTAGGCCGCCGGATCGGGCGCGAACGGACGCATCGTGGCGATGAAATCCTGGAGCACCGGGTGGTCCGGCTTGTCCCCCCAGTCGGCGATGAACCGCCGGAGCCCCGCCAGGGCCCGCTCCCGCCCCATGTGCTCCAGGAGCATCCAGAAGACCCAACCTCCCTTGTCGTAGGTGACCGTGGTGTCCCCCTCGCGCGAGCCCTCGATCCAGACCAGCGGCTTCTCGACGTCGACCCGCCGCTCGTCGCCGTAGCGCTCCTCGATCCGCTTGGCGAACTCCATGCGCGCCCGCGCCCCCTTCACCTGCTCCAGGAGGAGCAGCGTGGAGAAGTGGGACATCCCCTCCGAGAGGATGTTGCCGCCCGGCCCCTCGCCCGGGGTCAGCAGGTTCCCCCACCACTGGTGGGCGCTCTCGTGGGCGGTCACCACGAAGACGGCATCGGTCTCGATGTCGCTCTTGGTGAGGAAGCCGATCCCCTCGGAGAACGTGATGTTGGTAGGGAACCCCTGGGCGTAGGTGTCCAGGTTGGGGAATTCGGAGAGCTTGAGCTCGCGCCACGGGAACGGGTGGAACCACGCCGAGTACCAGTGCCGCGCCGCGTCGAGCGTCGCGCTCATCTCGTCGATGTTGTAGCCATGCTCCGGGTGGTAGTAGATGACCGTCCCCTTCCCCCGCCGCTCGCTCCAGCGGCCGGCGACCACGTTGAAGAAACGGACCGGCCGGTCGCTCTCCCAGACCGCGGTGCGCAGCCCCTTCGCCACCGTATCGCTGGTGCGGGTGCCGACCGAATTCCAGGTGTACTCGGCCGGCCCCGTGACGCGGATGCGGGTGGTGAACGAGCGGTTGAGGCCGAAGCCCGCGTCGGTCCTGCCCTGATAGAAATCGGGCGGGTAGTCGCGCGGCTCGTAATCGTTCTCATCCTCCTTGCGGCCGATCCCCTCGACGAAGCCGAGGACCGGCGTGAAGCTGGGGGTGAAGCTGGTCAGCACCACACCCGCGGGGAGGATGAACTCGCTGGTGCCGCCGCCGTTCTTGGTGTTCCCTTCGGGAAACGTCCCTTCGAACCGGAAGCCGATGCGCAGGCGGCCGCCCGGCGGGAACGGACCCGGCGGGGTGAAGACGTAGAGCCCGGCCCGGTTGTCGGGCTCGTACGGCTTGCCGTTCAGCGTCCACTTCACGTCCTTCCAGTGCCGTCCGCTCGTCAGGGCGAAGCGCGTCAGGGGGGCGTCCCGGTCATTGATCAGCTCGTACGTCCCCTGGTTGCGGAACCACCGGCGCTCGGGCTCGAAGCGCAGGTCGAGCTCGACGCGGGACAGAGACGGCTGCGGAGCGTCGAGCCAGGTCGCCAGGTTCTTCTTCCAGTAGTCCCGCCCCTTCTTCTCATCGGCGTCCCCCTGGAAGCCGCCCTGGATGGCGAGCCAGAGGGAGACGCCGCAGACCAGCGGCACCAGGGCCACCGGGGCGAGGCGGAGCGCCGCCCGGCCGATCTGGCGCGGCGCGGCGCGGTGCAGGGTGGCGATCGCATCGGTCTGCCGGCGCTGGAAGGCCTGGACCGCGATCACCGTGAACAGGGCGGTCAGACCGAGCACCATCAGGCGGTTGAGCAGCAGAGCGCGGGCGTCGAGCTGGAACGGCCCCATGTCGGACCAGCCCAGCACTCCCCAGAGCGGCCAGTTCCCGACCCAATTCACCTCGCCGGCGAGCAGCTTGTAGCCGGTGAAGACGATGACCGCCAGGCCGATCGCATAGGTGGCGTAGCGCTGGCCGGTGATGGCGCGGACGGCCAGGATGAAGGAGGTCCAGACGAGGAACGTCGGGACCAGCAGGAGTCCCCAGACGAGCAGGAACGGCCCGAGGTCGAACCCCACCTTCCCCTGGATGAGCAGCGCGATGGCGCAGCCGAGGAAGGTCGCCACCACCATGAACACGCCCACCACGCTGTTGGCCAGCGATTTGCCGAACAGGATCGAGGCCGTGGGGATCGGCGTGGCATAGAGGATCGGCGCGGAGCCGGAGCCCAGGTCCCGCTCGATCGACTCCACGGTGTAGAACATGAGCAGGAAAACGAGCAGAAAGCTGAGCACGCCGCTCGAGCTCACCGCCAGTTGTCCCGGTGTGATCAGCAGGCGGGTCCCGAAGGGGCCGAGCTGGATCAGGCTGTTGCCCAGGGTCTCGAACAGGATGAGGGCGGCGAACAGGTACAGGCCGGGCGCGGCCAGCAGGTTGCGCAGCTCGGTGCCCGCGATGCGCAGAGAGCCGCGGGTGAAGCCGATGCGGTCGTTGCGCATGCCCAGCGCGGCCAGCGGGCTGGGAGAGACCGCGGCGCGCGCCGCGGTCAGCACGGCCTCGTCCAGGGCGCGGGGCACGCGGTGGCGGACCTGCTCGCGCTCGGCGCGGGAGACCCGCGCGCCGCGCAGGCTCCGCGCCAGGTGCCGCTGCGCCAGAGCGACACCCAGGACGCCGAGGGCGGTGAAGGCGGCCCGGGAGAGCACGAAGGCCGTGTCCAGCCCGATCGGGCTCATGTTGTAGAACCGCGCGCCGCGATCCAGCTTGAGCCAGGTCTGGTTCAACCAGCGGAACCCCGCGGGGTCGAGCCACATCAGGAGGCGGTCGATCCGCGGGTCGAGCCAGGTCGGCGTCCAGTCCCAGAAAAAGAAGATGCTGACGAGCAGGATCGCGATGGGGAAGAGGAACACGGCGAGCGGCCGGCGAAAGCGCTCGCCGAGCCAGAAGGAGACGCCGGCCATGAAGATCAGCATCGGGAGGCCGAAAACCAGAGATGGCCGCAGGTAGTTGGCCAGCTCGAAGGGTCCCCGCACCTCCACCGCCTCGGCGTTCGGGATCACGTGGTTGAACACCACCATGAACAGCAGGTGGCCGAGGAGAGCGAGGAGGAATCCCGTGAGCACGGCCAGGAACTTTCCCCAGATGTACTCCGCCGGGCGCAGCAGCGTGGAGTGGAGGAGCTCGCCCGTGCGGCTCTCGTCGTCCCGCACCACCACCGTGCCGGCGGCGATCGAGAGGAACAGACTGTGCACCAGGCAGACCATGATGCACAGGATGAAGGCGACGCTGAACTCCGAGGTGACCCAGGCCCGCTGCCCCCCGACCGAGGAGTCGCCCGAGGAGATCTGCATGTCGCCCGTGGACATGACCCAGCTCAGCAGCACGGCGAGGAGAATGAGGAACCAGAAGAGCGGCCGCTTCAGGGTGTAGGACAGCTCGAGCCCATAGACCGAGCGGGCGCGCGTGAGGCTGCTCATCGCACCGCTCCGGCCGCCGTGACCCGCTCGTCTTCGCGCGGAGCGGCGGCCACGTCCTGCATCAGGTGGAGATAGGCGTCCTCCAGCGTGGCCGGCACCGGCTCGAAGCCCACCGGGGCCACGCCCGACGGCTCGTAGATGCGCACCCGGTGCCGCCCCTCCATGAGCAGCGCCTGGGTGACCCACAGCCGGCGGCGCACCTCGTCCAGATCTTCGCGCGCCACCCGACCTTCGAAGATCTTCCCCTGCAGAGCCGACCGCGCCTCGTGCGGCGAGGTGTCGGCCACCAGCCGCCCCTGGCGGATCACCACGAAGCGGGAGCAGAGCACAGCCACGTCCTCCACGATATGGGTCGAGAGGAGGACGATGCGGTCCTCCGCCAGCTCCGCCAGAATGCGGTAAAAGCGCAGACGCTCCTCGGGGTCGAGGCCGGCGGTCGGCTCGTCCGCGATGATCAGCCGCGGGTTGCCGGCGATCGCCTGCGCGATGCCCAGGCGCTGGCGCATGCCTCCTGAGTAGGTCTTGACCCGGCGCTTGGCCGCATGGGCCAGGTTGACCCGTTCCAGCAGCTCGCCGACCAGCTTCTTGAGGCCCCCCGGCGCCTCGACCCCCTTGAGCTCCAGCAGGTGGGTCAGCATCTTCTCGCCCGTCAGGTGGGGATAGAAGCCGAAGTCCTGGGGGAGATAGCCGAGCCGCTGCCAGACCGCCTGCGGGTCCGCCAGGATGTCGTGGCCGTCCAAGGTGACCCGGCCGGAGGTGGGCTCGAGCAGGCCGGCCAGGATGCGCATCAGGGTCGTCTTGCCGGCGCCGTTCGGGCCGAGGAGGCCGAACATCCCCGGAGGGACGTCCAGATGGATCCCCTGGAGAGCGGTGACGGGGCCGGGGTAGACCTTCACGAGATCGCGGATCGTCAACATAGGGAGATACTACGAGAGGATGGCGCGAAGGTTACGCGGCGCGGAATCCGCGGCAGGTGGCACCGTGTTGTTCTGGAGAGTCCACCGGCCGCGGCCGGTCTGGAAGGAGACCCATGAAGCCCATGCCTGCCGTCCGTCCCGTCCGCCTCGCCGCTCTGCTCGCCGGAGGCGCCCTGGCGCTGTCCCTCGCTCCGGCTTGCGCCGCAACAACCGCAACGACCGCCGCCCCTGCCGACTACGTGCGGAAGATCGAGGCCTGGCAGAAGGAGCGGGTCGACGACCTCAAGAAGGAGGACAGCTGGCTCACCCTGGTCGGCCTCTTCTGGCTCGACGAAGGCGAGAACCGGTTCGGGAGCGATGCCGGCAACAAGGTCATCTTTCCGGAGGGGAGGGGGCCGGCCGTGGCCGGCACCCTGATCCGGGAGGGCAAGAAGGTCCGCGCCCGCGTCGCCCCCGGAGCCGGGGTCACCTCCGCGGGCAAGCCGGTGACCGAGATGGAGCTGGCGTCCGACGCCAGCGGAGAGCCCACGGTTCTGGATCTCGGGACGCTCTCCTTCTTCGTGGTCGAGCGCGGCGACCGGATCGGCGTGCGGGTGAAGGACAAGGCGAGCCCGGCCCGGGCCTCGTTCCGCGGCCTCGACTTCTATCCGATCCGTCCCGAGTGGCGGATCGCCGCCCGGTTCGAGCCGTACAACCCGCCGAAGAAGGTGGCGATCCCCAACGTCCTCGGCCAGGTGACGGAGTCCGACTCACCGGGCGCCGTGGTGTTCGACTGGCAGGGGAAGACCTACCGGTTCGACGCCCTGGGCTCGGTGAAGGACGGGCTGTCCACCATCTTCGCGGACGCGACGAACGGGCACGAGACCTACGGCGCCGGCCGCTTCCTGGAGCTCGGGCCGGTCCAGGACGGCAAGGTCGAGGTCGATTTCAACACCGCCTACAACCCGCCGTGCGCCTTCACCGCCTTCGCCACCTGCCCGCTGCCGCCGAAGGACAACAAGCTGACGCTCGCGGTGACCGCGGGGGAGAAGAAGCTCGGAGACGGGCATCACTGATTCCGGCGCCGATCTTGCAGTCTGCCTCGCCGCATGGCAGCACCCGACAGCACCCAGTGGATCCTCCAGCTCGTCTGGCTCTTCGTCCTCGCGATCCCGATCGCCTGCGTCGCCTGGACGGTGACGCACGAGGAGATCTTCCGCGAGCCGCGCGAGTACTGCGCCCGGCGCTCCCGCGAAGGACGCACCCTGGTCGAGCGCAAGTTCTTTTATCTCTTCACGTGCGAGTACTGCTTCAGCCACTACGTCACGATGTTCTTCCTGGTCCTGACCCGCTACAAGCTCCTGCTCGACGACTGGCGCGGCTATCTCATCTCGCTGTTCGCCCTGGTCGCCGTGGCGAACACCTACATGAGCGCCTTCGGACGCCTCCGCCAGGAGGTCAAGTCCGAGAAGCTCGAAGCGGAGCGGAAAGAGAAGGTTCTGGAGAAGGCAGAGAAGAGAGAGCAGGAGGAGGAAGGACCGACCGCCGAGCCGGCGCGCGCGCCCGTCACCCTCAGCTCTCGCTCGCGCTGACCCCCTCTTCGCCGGAGGTCTCGACGGCAGCCAGGACCTCCTGGGCGCGGCCGGCGTCGTCGGGGTGGACCGCCAGCCGGTTCAGGGCGAGCGCCCGGCCGGTCAGCAGATCGAGCGGCGGAAAACGCTCCTCCATCACGCACGCCTCGATCCCTTGCGAGTCGAGGAGCGTCCGCGCCAGATGGGCCTCCCAGGGAGTCCGGAAACGGGCGACCGTCACCAGATCCGGCTCGGACGAAGCCTCCTGATCCTCCGCTCCACCCTCCCGCCAGACGGCCCCGCAGTGGCGGCAGGTCCAGCGGCGGATGAGGATCGGCAGCGGGAACCCCAGCAGGAGCCAGAAGCCGATGAGGCTGCGCCGCGACCACCGCTCGAACAGGATGTCCTCCGACCGGCAGGTCGGACAGCGGGGCGCGAGGGCGTCCTCTTCGGTCACCAGATAGATCGGCGGGATGGGGCTCTCACGCGCCAGGAGCTCGGTGGCGCGCGCCGCCTCCTCTTCCCGGACGCGCAGCTTGACCCCGCCCACCAGGCTCCCGCCGTAGAGGCTGCCGACGTTCTCGCCGGCGACCATGGCATCGATCCCCTCGGACGCGAGGCGCGTCTGGGCGAGGTGTGCCTCCCAGGGCGCGGCGAACGTGCCCACGGTCACCAGCTTCTCGAGATCCCAGCCCGGATCGGTCATTTGCGGCATCCAACAGGTCGCGCCGGCTCAGTGCGCCTGATCCAGCGGACCGATCAGGTACAGGACCCCGGCATAGAGCGCCACGAACAACAGCAGCGTCGCGAGCGCGCCCGCGATCCCCGCCGCCCGGCTCCGGTGATGGGAGACGATCAGGAAGATCCCGGCCGCGCTGAAGATCGCGAAGAATGTGAACAAAAGCGTGGGCAGCCACATTTCGCTCCCGATTCTACCCTGGACGACTACCCTGGACGCTCCGTCATGCGCCGCCCCAGGATCTGGCCGACCTTTTCCTGCACCACCGGACCGGCCGCCTCGACGAGCGCCGCGAGCGCCAGCGGAGCGCGCGCGATCGCGGCGGCGACGTGCGCGGCCTGCAGCAGCTCGTCGCTGAACGACCGCAGGTGGCCGACGACCGCGGCGCCGCCCAGGACCTCGTGCCCGTCCTCCGCGCGCTCGCCGGCGCGGAAGACCGGATCCCGGCCGACCGCCGGCCAGACGGCGAGAAAGAGAAGGGCGAGGTCCCGGTACTGGAACACCGCCTCTGGAACGTCGCCATGCTCGCGCCCTTCCCATTGGCGGTAGAGCGCGTAGCCGCCCTCCTCCGCCCGCAAATTCCAGGGACCCGCGTTCTCTCCCTCGGCGGAGAAGAACGCTTCATCCTGCCGGTGCAGGAGGTCGAGATAGGCGCTCCGGAAGGCGTTCGTGGATGGTGCAACGGGGGGCTCTGGGCTCGCCATTTCGAATCTCCTCCTCTCCGGCGTGCGAGACAGGCCCGCGCCGGATGTTTTGTTGATAGAGTGACGGTTGCCTCCTTCGGTAACAGAACGAGGCGCCGGATTTCTATCTCAGAGAAGTTGGACCAGTCAACCTGATATTTCCGTCCAAGCCCGGTTTGTAGGTTCTCAGTCTCTGTTGTAGACTAATTCCGTCATGAACGAAGAGATCAAGAGGCTCCTCAACGTGTTGAGGACTGCCATGAAGATCCTCGACATCACGAACCGCGAGGTCGAGAAGAGGCTGGGGCTGAGCTATGGGTATCTGAGCCGCCTGTTCGCCGGAGCGATCGAGCTCAAGGTCGAGCACATCCTGGACATCTGCGGCGTCATCGGTCTGCGTCCGGCGGAGTTCTTCCATCTGGCCTACCCGCGCGTACCGGTTCCGGGATCGCCGGCCGCGACCAAGCTCCGCGACGTGCTCCAGGGATTCCAGCCCCAGGCCTCCGGCAATGGCGAGGCGCCCGATCCCGACGCCGAGCCCATTCCCCCGGGCCTCAGCCACGAGGAGATCGAGCGCATGATGCTCGCCTCCCTGCGCAAGCTGCTGGCGGAGCTGGGAAAGGCTTAAAGAAAGAAGCTCTCGAACGTCAGCGCCGGGTCCTGCTCGATCCGGCGGAGGAACTCGCGCGCCTTGTCGAGCAGGGCGTCGGCCTGCAGCCCCTTTTCGAAGGCGCGTTGCAGCACCAGGACCGCCGCGAGCGCCTCGCGGTGGATGCGCAGCTCCAGGAACACCCGCACGGATTCGAGGACCAGATCGCGGGCCTCTTCCCGCCGCCCCTGGCGCAACCAGACCACGGCCAGGTCGAGACCGGCGATGGCGGCGTGGTAGCGCACCCCCGCCTCCTCGAAGCCCCGCCGCGCGGCGACCAGGTACTCCTCGGCCCGGTCGAGCTCGCCGAGGCCGGCGCAGATCAGTCCCCGCAGCCCCTGTAGCTTGATGCGGTGGAGCTGCCCGCCGTGCGCGTCGTAGAGCGGCAGGTTCTGCCAGACGAGCGAGCGCGCCTCCCGGAACTTGCCACAGCCGAGGAGGAAGAACGCGATGTTGTGGACCGCCGACAGGGCGAGCTGCGGCTCGCGCTCGGCATCGATCATTTCGAGGCCGCGCCGCAGCAGCCGGATCGCCTCCTCCGCATTATTCGCAAGGCCGCTGTAGATCCCCTTCTTGATCAAGGCCCGGCCGGCCAGGTGGAGGTCGCCGTGCCGGACGTAGAGCTCGTGGACCACGTCGAGAGTCTGGAGCGTCGCGGCGAAGGAGCGGCGGGCCCCATAGAGCGAGGCCTGGAGGTCGAAGAGGCGCGCCCCGAGCAGCTCGTCCTTGGTGCCCTCCAGGTAGAGCTCGGCGGCGCGCCCGAGCGCGAAATCGGCGGCGTCCAGGTCGTCCGCCACGCGGTAGGCGTTGCCGAGCGCCGCCCAGGCGCGGCATTGCAGATCCTTCACCTGCTGCGCGCCGTGGGTGCCGGGATCGAGCTTGCCGGCGACCAGGGTGGCGAACATGGCGAGCCGGACCATCTCGTCCGGATCGTCGTTCCGGAGATTCCAGCTCCGCTCCAGGAAGGCCTCGTAGGCCGGCAGACCCTTGAGGTCGCTCGGCGCCTCGGCGAGCCCTTCCACGCCGCCGCTCTCCAGGAGGGAAAGAGCGGCGCGCACGCGCTCATCCGAGGAGGAGGCCCCCGATCGGGTGGCGGCTGTGGGCGCCGGCGGCGCGGACGGAGTGGGATGGTCGCTCAACCGCTCTCTCCATCAGTTGGGTCAACAAGGGCGGATTATCGCACAGCCCGCCGGGAGCGGGAGGAGCCCCCCGGCTCCCGGCAAGCCGGCGCCGCCTAGCCGTCCGGATCGACGACCCAGCCGGCATCGCTCGCGGGTGCGGTCACTTCCTCGTCCACCGGGAGGACCAGCTCCGTGAGCCATTGCCAGGCGCTGCCCAGCGAGAGGAATGCCACCATCAGGGTGCCGGCCAGTACGCGTCGAAGAGGTTGAGAGGACATCGCGGACCTCCTTCCCACCGCGGGACGACGCGACGCCTCCATGGCCCCGGCGCCCGCGGGCGCAACGGGATGTACGCTGCGATCACCCTAGTGTCGCACCGCGCATCTGGAGGGGGCTCAGCTCTTATGGAAGGTCGCGCCCCGCCGCGCCATGTCGCGCAGGAGCTCCGCCGGCTCCAGGCGCCGGCCATGGCGGGCGGCATGCTCGTCGAGGCGCTCCACCACCCAGGGCAGGCCGTGGCGGTCCGCCTCGCGCAGGAGGCCGCCGCGGAAGGGAGGGAAGCCGAACCCGAAAATCACTCCGAGATCCACGTCGGACGGATCGCTGATGATCCCCTCCTCCATGCAGCGAGCCGTCTCGTTGAGCATCTGCAGCCAGCAGCGCTCGACGATCTCACGGTCCTCGAAGGGACGGGCCTGCCAGCCGAGGAGCTTGTAGACCGATGGATCGACCGGCCGCTTGCCGCCCTTCTTGTCGTCCTCATAGAGATAGAACCCGCGCTTCGACTTCCGGCCGAGCCGCCGGTCGTCGCTCATCCGCGTGAGGACCGCGGGCGGCTCCAGCCGCTCGCCCAGGGCGCCGCGGACCACCTCGCCGACGTGCTTCGCCACGTCGAGACCGACCTCGTCGAGCAGCGAGAACGGCCCCACCGGCCACCCCCAGCGGGTCATCGCCTGGTCGACCTGGTCGACGTCCGCCCCTTCGGCCAGCATCCAGGCGGCCTCGTTGAGCATGGCGCCCAGCACGCGCGACGTGAAGAAGCCGGGGCCGTCGTTGACCACGATGACCGTCTTCCCCATGGTCCGGCCGACCTCGACGGCCGTGGCCACGGCCTCGTCCGAGGTGCCCGGATGGCGGATGACCTCCAGAAGGGGCATCTTGGCGACCGGGCTGAAGAAGTGCATGCCCACCACGTTCTCCGGCCGCCGGCTCGCCTCCGCCAGGGTGGCGATCGGGATCGCCGAGGTGTTGGAGGCGAAGATCAGGTTCTCGGGCGCCACCGCTTCCACCTCGCGGATCACCCGGTGCTTGATCCCGACGTCCTCGAACACCGCCTCGATGACCAGGTCGACGCGGGAGAGCGCGGCGTAGTCCACCGTGCCGTGGATCCGCCCGAGGGCGGTCCTGGACTCCGCCTCGGTCAGGCGGCGCTTCTTGGTCAGGCCGCGGAATTCCTGCGCGGCGAAGCCGAGTCCCCGGCCGAGGCTGGGGAGGTCCTTGTCCTTGAGGACGACGGGCACGTCCTTATAGGAAAGGACCTGCGCGATGCCGGCCCCCATGAAGCCGGCGCCCAGGACCCCAATCTTCGAAACGGGCCGGGCACCGCGGCCGATGCGGGCCGCCCGCGCCTCGACCGCGGTCTTCATGAAGAAGATGGAGATCAGGTTCTTGGCCGTGTCCGAGACCACCAGCTCGGAGAAGGCGCCCGTCTCGACGTCCAGAGCCCGGCGCAGCGGCAGCTTCAGGCCATCGCGCACCACTTCCACGGCGACCAGCGGCGCGGGATAGTGCCCTCCGGTCTTGGCGAGGACGCCGGCCCGCGCTTTTTCGAACACCAGCCGCTCGGCCACCGGCGTGCGGGCGATCAGGTCGGTCGCCCGGCGGGTGAAGCCTCCGGCGACCGCCCGCTTTCCGGACTTCGTGCGCGCCCAGCGCTCGGCGGCGCGCCCGAGGTCCGCGAGATGGCAGGTGTCGTCCACCAGGCCCAGCTTGAAGGCGCGGCGGGCGTCGAGCTGCTTGCCGGTGAGGATCAGGTCGAGCGCCGCCGGCACCCCGATCAGGCGCGGCAGGCGCTGCGTGCCGCCGAGCCCGGGGATCAAACCGAGCTGCACCTCGGGAAGCCCCAGCTTCGTCTTGCGGTGCTCGGTGGCCACCCGGAAGCGGCAGGCGAGCGCCAGCTCCAGCCCGCCGCCCAGGCAGGCGCCGTGGATCGCCGCGACGGTCGGGAACGGCAGCGCGGCCAGGCGCTCCATGAGGTCGTGCCCGCGCTGCAGGAGCGCGATCACCGCATCCTTGTCGGCGACGCCCAGCAGCTCCTCCAGATCGGCCCCGGCCACGAACCCGTCCGGCTTGCCGGAGACGATGACCAGGCCGGCGGGGCGCTCCCGCTCCAACCGCTCGATCTGCTCTCCGAACCAGGTGAAGACCCGGGTCGACAGCGTGTTGACCTTCTTGGCGAGATCGTCGAGGACCAGCCAGGCGAGCCCCTGACCGTCGTAGGTGAGCGACCCGGGGGAATCGGAGGGGAGGGACGGAGTCTGCTTCTTCCTGGCCATACGCCCATCCTAGGAAGCAATGCCGCAGCGTGTCAAGAATTGTGCCGCACCTTGCCGCGATCGATCCTCGGAGAACCCCTCTGGACAGTCCATGTCAAAACCGCATAAGCTAGAAGCTCGCAGCACCAAGCCGATATACGGAGGCAACATGAGACCGAGCTGTTGCACCCTGGCGCTGCTGGCCATCCTGTGCCTGGCGTCCTCCGCCCCTCTGGCAGCCCAGTCGCTCACCGCCGGGCCCGAGATCCTGATCGCGCGCACCGGCTCTTTACCGAACGACGGCATGGTCCCGGCGCTCGCGGCCGGCCCGGACGGCGGCTTCCTGAGCTCCTGGCGGGAGCTCGGAGCGCTCAAGCTCCGCGCCTTCTCGCCCGCGGACGCGCTGCTGGCGCCCACGCGAGAGCTGAGCCCTGCCTGGGTGGAACCGTGGGGTGCGCGGCTCGCCGCGCTCGGTCCGGACCGCTCTGTGGTGGTCTGGGTCCAAGGCTCGTCGCTCCGCGGCCAGATCCTGGATGGCGCGGGCGCTCCGGTCGGCCCGCATTTGCTGCTGGCGGACCAGACCGCCTTTTTCTTCTCGGTGTCCGCGGAGCCCACCGGGGGTTTCTTGGTCGCCTGGGAAGTGAAAGTCCAGCCCTCTTCCATCTACAACTCCCCGGTCAAGGTCCGTCGCTTCAACGCGCAGGGGACGCCGGCCGGCGACATCCTGCAGGTGACCTCGGCCGGCCTGATCCCGGAGATCGCCGCGCTGCCGGACGGCGGCTTTGCCGTCGCCTGGGTCCATGGCGAGAGGGCGGGTCCGTTAGCCACGTTCGATGTCCGGGCGCGCGCCTTCCAAGCGGACGGCACGCCGGCCGGTCCGGAGACGATCTTTCCCGAGCCCGCCGGCAGGGACGGCAACTACTTGCGCATCTCGGCCGACTCCACCGGGCGCTGGGTCGTTGCCTGGACCGAGCTCGCGGGCCCCTCGTTCAGCCGGGTCAAAGCCTGGCGCTTCTCCCCCACCGCTCAACCTCTAGGCTCCCCGATCCTCGTCGCCGATCTGGCGAATAAGGGGCTGTACGCGTCGGTGGGCGGCGTCGCGATGCGCCCCGGCGGCAGCTTCCTGGTGTCTTGGGGCGAGAGCAACGTACCGGGCTACTTCCCACCCGGCTACATCTTCGTCGGAAGCGTGCGGGCTCGCGCGTTCGATGCCGCGGGCCTTCCGCTCGGCCCGGACTTCCTGGTCCCGGCGAGTGAAGAGGGGGAGCCGCGCGAAGGCGAGGTCGCCGCGACCGCCGACGGGTGGATCGTCTCCTGGAAACAACTCGTCGCCCCGGACGCGGGCATTTACGCGCGGCGCTTCACCCTGAGCTGCGGCACCGGCAACGAGCTCTGCCTGAACGGCGGCCGCTTCCGCGCGGAGGTCGTCTGGCACGTCTCCCCCAGCGGTCCAGAGGGAGAAGGCCAACCGATCAGCCTGACCGCCGACACCGGCGCTTTCTGGTTCTTCAGCCCGGCCAATCTCGAGCTGGTCGTCAAGGTCCTCGACGGCACTCCGGTCAACGCCCACTTCTGGGTCTTCTACGGCTCGCTGACCGACGTGGAATTCGACCTAACCGTCACCGACACGCTCACCGGCCAGGAGCGCACCTACCACAACCCGGCCGGCACCATGGCCAGCAAGGCCGACACGCAGGCATTTCCGCAGTAGCGGCCCGCGGACCGCGGGAAGGAGAACGGCCATGCAGCACAATCGATGGTTCCTCGCGTTGGGGGTCGCGGCGCTCGCCGCCCTGCCCCTCGGCGCGCAGACGTTGACCGCCGGACCGGAGATCACGGTCCATGACGCCCCCTTTGTGCCGGTGTACGATCCGCCGATCGCGGCTTCGGCGGACGGCGGCTTCGTGGCCGCGTGGCAGGATTCGGCGCGAAACTACGCCCGCTCCTTCTCCCCCGCCGATGTGCCGCTCGGCGGCGCGCGGCAGGTCAGCTCGACCGAAACGGCCTTGCTCTCGCCTCCCCGCGTCGCGACTCTCGCTTCCGGCCGGTCCGTGGTGGTCTGGTCCGTCTCGCGTCTGCTCAACGATCTGGAGATGGATCTCCGGATCGCGGCCCGGTTCCTGGACGCCCCGGGAAACCCGGCCGGCCCCGAGATCGAGCTGGCGCGAGCGGACCGGATCGTCAGGGACCCACGGTCTTCCGCGGCCGTCGCCGTCACTGCCGAGCCCGGCGGAGGCTTCGTCGCAGCCTGGGATCTCCCCGGCGGGATTCGCGCCCGGCGGTTCGATGCGGAGGGAAGCCCGGCCGGCGCCGAGATCGTGATCACCGGCGACGGGCTGTTCCCGTCCCTGGCCGCGCTTCCCGGCGGTGGCTTCGCCGTCGCCTGGTTCCACCAGACCCCGAGCTCGCCTTTCGGAGAGGTCCTCCTCCGCCTCTTCCGTCCTGACGGGCTCGCGGCCACCCCGGAAATCCGGGTCGCGGATCCGCTCGGGCATCCGGACTTCAATCCGAACGTCTCCGCGGATGACGCCGGACGTCTCGTCGTCGCCTGGAGCGAAAGCCACTTCTCCGAGACCTCTCCGGAGAGCACAGCGTGGGTGCGCAGCCGGCGCTTCGGCCCGGACGGCCAGCCCCTCGCCCCGGCTCTGGTGGTCGCCGAGACCCACGTCTACCGCCGCGGGTTCCTCGTCGGCGACGTGGCGGCGCGGCCCGACGGGAGCTTCCTCGTCTCCTGGCTGGAAGCGGACACGCTCACCGGCGGACCCTCTGATGGGAGTTACATCAATCTGAACGGCGAGGTCTGGGCGCGCGCGTTCACCGCCGCGGAGACCCCGCTCGGCGACGCCTTCCGGGTGGCCACCACCCCCGGGGGAGATCAGCGGGCGGGCGAGGCCGCGGCGACGCCGGACGGCTGGATCGTCTCCTGGACCCGCGCCATCAACGGAGCCGGGATCTTTGCCCGGCGCTTCTCCCTGAGCTGCGGTAATGGCAACGAGATCTGCCTGCACGACGGCCGCTTCCGCGCGGAGGTCGTCTGGCATACCTCCCCCAGCGGTCCGGAGGGAGAAGGCCAACCGCTCGGGCTGACCGACGACACCGGCGCCTTCTGGTTCTTCAGCCCGACCAATGTCGAGCTGGTCGTCAAGGTCCTCGACGGGACTCCGATCAACGGCCACTTCTGGGTCTTCTATGGCTCTCTCACCGACGTCGCCTTCGACCTGACCGTCACGGACACGCTCACCGGCGAAGAGCGCACCTACCACAATCCGGCCGGCACCATGGCCAGCCGGGCGGACACGGAGGCTTTCCCGCAATGAGAACCCTGGTGCTCGCAAGGATGCTCGCAGCAACGGCGATGGTCCTGGCCGCTCCCCTGGCCGCTCAGCCCATCGCCGACGGCCCCAGGATCCCGCTGTACAGCTCGGACTCGGAGAAGGGGCTGGCCCCCGTCCTGGCGGCCGCTCCGGATGGCGGCTTCGCCGCCGTCTGGACACGGCAGGGCGATCTCCTGGCGCGCGTCTTCCGGGCCGATGGCGCCGCGCTCACTCCAGTGGCCACTCTCATCAGTCCCGACGACGGCTTCGATTTCGGGCACGGATTCCCGAAGATTGCGGCCCTCTCCACCGGCGGCTATGCCGTCGCCTGGACCCGCGGCGGCCCGCTCGACCAGCTCGCCGGCCGGCTCCGGATCCTGGATGCCACCGGCCAGCCGGCCGGTCCGGTGCTCGAGCTGGGCTCCTCGGAGCACCCGTGGGAGCAGGTGTTCGTCGACTCGATCACGGCGGATGCGACCGGCCACTTCGTCGTCGGATGGAGTGGTTCCGGGGATACCGTCGTCCAGCGCTTCGGCGCGGACGGGACGCCGGCGACACCCGAGATCATGATTCCCACGGAGCCTTCGACGCCCGAGGTCGCGGCTTTTCCGGACGGCCGGTTCGTGGTCGGCTGGATGGGGACGGAGAGGCTGGACTTCGTGTTCCACAACCTGCTCGCCCAGCTCTACGGACCCGCGGGAAACGCCCTCGGCCTGCCCTTCGCCGTCCGTGCGACCGCGAACGACCGGAGCGTCTACAACCTCCGGATCTCCGCCCTCGCGGACCGCTTCGCGACGGTCTGGACCGAGACGTTCTTCACCACGCCCGCGGACCGGATCGTGGCCCGTCTCTGGGACGCCAACGGGCTCCCCCTCGGACCCGAGATCGTCGTGGCCGAGACGGCGCAGAGCGGCCAGAGCGTCGGCGGAGGGCAGGTGGCGATGCGCAGCGACGGCAGCTTCCTGGTTCTCTGGATGCAGGAAGCCACGCCCCTGGTCCGCCTGTTCGATCCGCAGGGAAGGCCGGTCGGAGAGCCTCTTCCCATTCTCGTGTCGAGTGGGGTCGGAGCAAGCGACGTCGAGGCGGCAGGCCACGGCTGGTGGGTCGCCTCGCCGGTGTACGACCTTTCGGTCGGCCCGACCCCTGCCAACGCCCCCTGGGCCCAGCGCCTCGTCAGCTCCTGCGGCACTGTTTCCGGACCCGGCCTCTGCCTGGGAGGCCGCTTCCGCGCCGAGGTCGCCTGGCGCGTGCCGGGTATCGCCGCCGACGGCATCGGCTCCCCGCTCCCCCAGACCGACGACACCGGTGCCTTCTGGTTCTTCGCGCCCGGCAACTACGAGCTCCTGGTCAAGGTGCTCGACGGCCGCGGCATCAACGGCCACTACTGGGTCTTCTACGGCGCCCTCACCGACGTCGAGTTCGACCTGACGGTCACCGATCTGGCGACCGGCAAGAAGCGCACGTACCACAACCCCGCCGGCACGATGGCGAGCC